>Ga0302122_10001171_pt1 | contig 16551 bp, 14 predicted proteins | sample CB21_SCM_MG_FD_203115 | JGI IMG/M metagenome (GOLD analysis project Ga0302122, IMG submission 203115) | Marine microbial communities from Western Arctic Ocean, Canada - CB21_SCM | ecosystem: Environmental > Aquatic > Marine > Oceanic | place: Canada: Western Arctic Ocean | collected 2017-09-28
TCACATGCCTTAGAGCCTGTTTAATAAGTCAGTGTAGGAGGCGGGTTTACCCCGCGATATTGCGGATCCAAATAGAACGAACGAGACATCGCGGGGTAAACCCGCTCCTACATTGATTGACCCTTTTGCGGGGAATCATCTTTTGATGCGATTCAAGGGCTTATTCTTATGGTAAAGCGTTATTTGAATAGATCTCGTTGCGGGATGCGGTAAGGATTAGGCTTCGTTATTCTATGAAAGCGCTCCTTTTCAAATTTCTGATGCTGGGTCTCTTGGTTCCTGTAACCGTGGCTGTGGCAAATCCTGATTTTAACGGACGATGGCGTCTGGATGTCGAGCGCAGTTCGGCTCTTGATGGCTGGACTGCCATGGACCTCGTCTTGAAGGTCGATGGGGCGAAGGTCTCGATCGAGCATGATATGCGTTGGCGAGCCTCGCGAGTGGTCGAAACCAATGTCGTGAACACGAAGGAACGGGTGGAGATCTCGAATTTCTTTCGGGTCGATCAACGCCACATGGCGGTGTACGCTCCGAAGAAGAGCGTTACCCTGGTTCGAGCTCGTTGGTTGGACCGGAATAAGACCTTGAGGGTCGAGGCGACGATTCCGGTGGAGGTGTCTCAAGGCGACGCTAAGATCCGAATTTACTGCGAGTATCGACTTGGGGTGGGGGGCGAAACGCTCACGCTCATGGAGCTTCATTCCACGCGTAACAATCCGCTTGTCTATCGCTTCCGTAAACTGTCTTCCGACGACACATCTCGCCCATAGTTGCCATGATTCGAGCATTACGAAATTCTATCATTTGCTTATTAGCAGCCGGCTGTTTTATTACGGCTTCCAGCGCTGCTCCTACCAAGGACGCCTGGGTCATGCGATTCGACGGCGACTGGGAAGTTGCCAGCGCGTTGCCGGAGAAGGCAATGTTGGTGAGCCTGCAGGGCTTAGCTAATCGCGACGAAGCGCAGCTTTACATCATACACCCAGCGGATTTCCAGTGGGAAATCACGGAACCGCTTTACGATTTCTACAAGCGCAAGCACGGGATCAAATTCAAGGAAATCGAGACTGCGAAGGCGGCATTGTCGCGTTTCAAATCAGCCGCCAAAGGTTATGTGGTTTGGGATACTTCAATTGGAGCGACCTTGAACGTGGCGTTTACGATCGCCGGTCTGGAGGACGCAATTGTGGTCAGCGAAGCGCTGATTCCTTTGGTTAAAAAGCAGGGGCTCAAGCAGATCGACGATCTACGCGGTCGTTATACGGGACAGACCGATGCGCAGATTTACGGCGATGCGATCGATCGTTATTGGGATCGTTGCAGTCGCGATAGGATAATGCTCATGGGTGGGCATCGCGGACGTGTGATGATGCCGGCGATGGCCGACTGGGGTATCCGCGAGCGGATGTTCTTCCACGACTTGTCGGCGGATCCTGAGGAAGCAGACGAACTCGTTCTGAATCGCCGCCTATTAGAAGACCTCGATCCAGGCTCTATCGTCTTCGGCTGGCATCCTTATGGGAAGGATACTGAGGAGCAGTCGACTATGCTTTTGTCGACTTATGGGCTGAAGATGGAAGGCCTACACAATCTGCCAAACCTAAGCTACAATTGCCAATTCGAGTTTACCGAAGGCTTTAAATTCACGAATAACCATCATGTCGATCTCGACGAAAAACTCGTCGCAGAGCAGAAGGTCTATATGTCGTTCGTGCAGTCGGACAGCATTGGTATCGGCGTATGGACAAAACCAGGACGCGGAAAATTGCCCTTCGCTTGGCAGGTGACCATGAACTGGACGGATTTTTCGCCAGCAGCTCTGGAATACTTTCATGAGTCCGCCACGCCAAACGACTATTTCATCGGTGGTCTTTCGGGACCTGGCTACATGTATCCAAATAATATTCCAGAAGATCGTTTTCCAATTTTGATGGGTGAGGCCAAGAAACTGATGGGCGTGCTCGACGAGCATGTGATGGAAATCATGGATAATTCCGCGGCTGACGGAAATGTGGGCAATGCCGAGCTTTTCAAGGAAACGGTCGATGCCTACTACAAAGCTTTTCCGGATGTGCTGGGATTCATCAACGGCTACGGTCCAGCGCGAACACGCGATCTGCGCGATACGAGACCTATGATTTCGTACGATTATTATATCGACCCGAAACGTCCCCGCGAAGAAGTGACGGCGGATTTGAACGAGCTCATCGCTCTCAATAGGAAGTTGCCGTATTTTCTATTGGTCCATGTTCGCGAGTCGAACGACGTGAACAGTTTGGTGACTGTCGTAGAGAACTTGGAAGGACCGGTTGAGGTGGTTGCGTTGGATCAGTTCTTGAAGCTAGCCGCGAGTAAGAAGACTTATAAGACGCGTTTTCGTCAAGCGGATGACCCTGTGCATTTCAAGGGGTATTGAGGTTGAGAGGGATTGAGAGAAGGAGAGATTGGGAGATTTTAATTCTGGTGTTCCGGTAGCTCGAGGGACTCGCGTGGTAAAAGCGCTCCTATATTGAGATTAAGAAATCGAGTCCAGAGGCCTCTGTCTACCTTATCAAGTTTGGCAATGGTGGCGCGAGACGTCTCGGCTCGCGTACAAAATAGGAAGATCTCCCAATCTCTCCGTCCCTCTATCTCTCCTTCTCCCCAAAATCCTCCCTCACTCAATCTCCCAAATCGTCCCCATAATACCTGGCTTCTTCCTGTTCGGAAGCGGGGGACTAGTCGATGGATTCGAGTCTTTGGGAATGTCAGGTTGATAGTAGACTGTGAGGATCTTTCCGGTTTCGAGTTCTATGGAAACAGGGTAGCCGAGGTCTCCGGTGGCGGCGTCGTCTCTTAGGATGATCTCGTTTTCGAGTTTCCAGTCGATGCCGTCTTCGCTGATGCAAACGCGTTCGCCAAATGGCGCACGCCTATAACCATAGCTGCAAAGAACACGTCCGTCGGAGAGTTCAAGCAAATGAGGAGGGAAGCCCCAGAGCGGCGTTTGATAGGGCTCTGACCAGGTCTTGCCATTATCATCTGAATATGCGCCCCACATTTGACAGTCGGGGCTTTGATCGTCGTAGGGGATGGCGGTTGCTCGGATCATCATGATGACACGACCTGATTCGAGTTGGATGATGTGCGGCTCGCTAAAGCGGATGCTTTCGGGGCACGGGCAAACGACCGTCGCGATGGAGTCCCAATTGCCCAAGGGCTCGTCACATGCGTAGAGTCCGATATCACCTGCGTCGTTGCGATATGAGGCGACCAGGAAGGAACCATTTTGCAAGTGTATGCCTCCGTGGATACTGTCGTGTCCCGGAGTGGTCTCCGACCAGGTGAAGCCATTGTCGTCGGATATCGAATGCCAGGCGCGGTTCAAGGCAGTGGCGTTGGCGTATTCCGGTTTCTCGACGTATCCGATCCATCGATCGATGAAGCTCTGCGTGTAGGAGCCTGCTCCCATTGATTCGTAGGAGGCTCGGGTAAAGCGAACGGATCGGAAGTGGGCGAGGAGGCGACCGTCGCTGAGGGTGGTCACTCCGCTCTCGCGATCGTCGAGGATGGTGTCGTAGACGACAGCTGGGGGCATCCACGTTTCGCCGTTGTCGCTCGAGCGTGATAAGAGAATTTCGCCGTTAGGCGCCAGGTGCTCTTCGGTACGCGTGAATAGAACAACGAGGTCGCCGGATTTTGCGCGAGCGATTGCGGGCCAGGCGCAGTAGGCATCGCGTTTCTCGTAAATGCTCAGGTGACGAATGATATGGGAGTTGAGATTGTCGGCGGCGTTCATGATAGGAGAGAGGAACGTGGCAAGAAGGGCGATGCCTAGTAAACGGCATTTGGGGTGGAGAACGAAAGACATAGTTTAGGAATGCGGTGCTAATGGGGCAGAGGGCGATGGGTTTGTTGGTTTATGGTATTTTGGGGAAGGAGAGGGGAGAGATTGGGGGATTGGGAGATGGAGAGAGGGGGAGGTTGTAGGAGCGGGTTTATCCCGCGATTTCTGGCTGCTTTATCGCGGAGTAAACCCGCTCCTACAATTAGGTTTAGAAACCGAGTCCGGAGGCCTCGATCCACCTGATTGGGTTTGCAAGATAAAGGTGGCGCGAGACGTCTCGGCTCGCGCTTTTTAAATTTTAATGAAGCTTTCTACGGGATCACGCTATCGGATATGGATATCGTATTGAAATCTAGGGTACGCTTTAGACGACCGTGAGTGATTTCTAGTTTTCGGGATCCTTTTTCGGCGTTGAGGTAGGGGCCTTCGAAGAGTTTCCATTTGGAGTAGTCTATTGCTTTGGCGTCTACTTTGGGCGCAGAGCCATATTCGAAGGAAATGTCTTTGCGGCGTAGGCTACGCATTTTGACGCTTGGAGTGGGTTCGAGCGTGAATTCCAGGGGGAGGGCTCGGATGGCTTTTTTAAAGGCTTCGAAGTTGGCGAATTCGGAAGTAGCGGCGGCTTGGAGAATCGTTCCGTTTTTGACGTGTGGGCTGATCAGTACTTGGCTTCCTGAGTCAATGCGTTCGTACCGGTAGCCGTTTCCGGTCGAGGGGAGGCGGCTGTAGCGCATGTGCGCTTCCCAGTGATAGGGGGCGAGGGGGAAGTAGGCGAGGTAGGCGTCGCCTCCTTGGGCGAAAATCCAACCAGACTTGTCTTCGCTCAGGTTTTTCAGGTCTTTCGAGAAGAAGCCGTTTACTTGTTCGAAGCGGGTTCCTTTGGGGATGTCGTAGAGGGCGACAATTGTATCGAGATCTTGGAACACTTGTTCGTAGGGAGAGCAGCCGACGAGTTTGTCGGCGACATCGTAGGATGGTTTCCCCTCGGCCGCAACAGCGGTGACCATGGTGTCGGGGCGTACGTTGAAGTAGGCCTGCATTCCTTTGGGGGCGGAGTAGGGATGGGCTGAAAACATGGTAGGGTGCAGTCCGCGTGGGTCGGGGGTCTTCCAGGTGACGTCCCAGACGTGAGTCTGTATAGGATCGGCCATGCCTCCTTGGTAGGAGCCTACGCCGTAGTCGTCTGTAATGTAAGTGGTTTTGTAGATTGGAGCTTTGCCGACATCGCTGTAGCGCCACTGGTGACGGGAGCGTTTGAGATCGCGTTGTTCGAAGCTGCCGTCGCGATCAGTTGCGATTCGATAGATCACTTCGGGAATTTCGTAATTTTCAGCGACGACCCCGTAGTAGTTGCCCCAGCTAAATCCTTTGGTCGGGGGACAGTTTCCGAAGTTTATCCACGAGAAAAAGGAGGTCAGACTATTCCAGCGTTCGATTACCGAGCTGTCGTCGGTTCGGGAATTAGGTCCGCGGAGAACGCCGTTTAGAGTGTTGGCTGCGAGTCCGGCGAAAAGCCAATCGAGAGTCATTTTTCCAAGCATTTGCATTTCGGGATCTTCTGCCCAGGAAACCAGGTATAGCATTGGGATCGCGTATTCGCCGATGTAGTGCGTCGGATTGAATTCACCTTGGCCGATGGTAGTTGTGAGGTCCATCCAATCGATGAGATAGTCGCGCGATTCGGCAAGGTTTTCCGCAGAGCTTTTGCCCGTGTACCAAGTGTCGCCAGGTTCATTTGGATACATCTCTGACATGAGGTAGAGCATCGTGTAGTACATGGCGAAATGGTTTTCCGTATCGCCGCGCAGTTGGTAAGTGGTTCGCCAGCTTTCGCGTATGGCGTCACGAGCTTCTTGGGAGAGAAGATCTTTGCCCGAAAAAGCGGCGCAAACGGAAGGTAGCATCCAGAAGGGCCCCGAGCCTGGCGTCTGCATCATTTCGATAACGCGGGCGGAGCACTCGTCGATATTCCGTCCAAGTCGCAAATTAGCGGATACGGATGCGAGGTCCATTTTTTCAGCCAGGCCGTTTTTCACGATATCGGCTCGCCATTCAATGACTTCGTTGACGCGGGCCATATATTCAGCGCGTCGTTGGATGGGGTCTTCGATGACATCCAAACTCGGATGGGCTGCCTCATAGGAGGGTTGCGCATTCACGATTTGGGCGAAGAGAAATAGGGCGAGGAGCGATGTGATGAAATTCGATTTCATGGCAGGAAATTATTAGGGTTGCGATTTACTTCCGTTCTTTAGGGAGGAATACGAAACTGTTGATGGCTGAACCTTCCAGCCCTTCTTTCGACCAAGTCCGGCCGAAATCGTCTGAGACGAAAAGCGCGTTTTGGTAAACGCTGGCGAGGAGGCGTCCAGTGTCGGTGTGGACTCCGATACGCCAAACTCGGTGTGGATCGGGTAGCCCTTCGTTGCGAGTCGTCCAGGTTTCGCCTTTGTCCTCGGATGTCAGAACGCCATACGTGTAGCTGCCGATTGCGAGGCGTTTCGGATCGGTTGGGTCGAACGTAATATTGTAGAGGGCAGCTTCGGAAGGAACGTCAGGAAAAGGTATCCAGGATTGACCGCTGTCTTGGGAGGCCCAGGCACCGGAGCTTTGAGTGACGGCGACCCAGGTTTCCGGGTTGTGTGGAGATTGCTGGATATCGTTTACGGTTTCTTTGGTTTGCAAGACGCGGCGCCAGGACCGCGCTCCATTTTGGGTTAGGTAGATTCCTGTCTCGCATCCAGCGAGGACACGACCTTTGCGTACGCGGTCGGCTTCGATTGTCTGGGTGTATTTGCCGCGTTCGGGCAGGCCTTTTTCCAGTCGAAGCCAGGTCATGCCTTGGTCTTTGGAAACGGCGACGCCACCGGGATGGGCGAGGTAGACTGTATCCGGAGCGTGGGGATCGACGCAGATGTCTTTGGGCTCGGTGATGTCCCAACTGGTCATAATGCGCCAGCTCTTGCCACCATCGAGAGTTCTGAGGGCGCCGTTCAAGGCAGCTGTGTAAAAGACGTCGCGGTTTCGCGGGTCGAAGGAAACAGCGAAGATGCTCGGGTCGTTGATCCCGACGTGTTGCCAGTCGCCGGCATCATCGCTACGGTGGAGACCGCTGGTGGTTACGATCTTCGATCCGATGACGTAGTTTTTGTTAACGGCCGCGCACACGTAGAAATCGTGTTTCGTAGTCTGCGATAGACAGGGAATGGAAAAGGTCGCTAAAGCGAGGAGGCTCAGAATAGTTATTGAGGGGAGCATAGGAGTAATAACAGCTTAGACTGTGTGGTTTAGAAGGATGGGGTAAAGCGTTCACTGGCTCTGATTGCGACATACGGTAAATCAGGGAGGGGTGATTGGGAAGGATGAGGGTTGAAGTATCGGACAAAAATGACCGCTCGGAGATCGGTCGCTACCTTTTGAGTGACAACTGGGTCTAATACCTCGAAGCTCTTGACGGGCGTAGCCCCTTGTGGGCGAAGACTGTTGCTTCGGCTTTTAAAGCAAGCCTGGAGGCCTTGCTCCACCTTCAATACTTTTTGAGCTAGGGTGGTACGAGGCGTCCCGACTCGTATTCTCAACCTCTTAAAATACCTCGCTGGCGCGAAGCGTCAGTCGACCGACAGGGAGAGGGGGGTAAGGGTGAGGGATGTCCTCTGCATTCGTTTTATCCTCAAACGCGGCGGAGCGGGACGCTCTCGCCCTACCATTGGGAATCAATCCCTTACGCGATCAGCGCCCGTAGTTCGGCCAAGTGTTTAGGAATCGCTTTACGGGGTTCTTCGCTTCCTTCGTATTCGAGGGTAATGTATCCGGCGTATTTGGCCTTGCGCAAAATTCGAATGACTCGTCCGAGATCGGCTGGGACTTTTTTTCCGTTTACGGGAATTTCTACTTTGATTTGCGCATTGACGGCGTATGGAGCAATTCGGGCGAGTTCGTGGTAGGGATCGCTTGTCGGAGCGATATTTCCCGAGTCGAAATTTACGCCGAACCAAGGAGAATCGACGGCTTCTATGATTGGAAGCATGCGGTCGATATCGATGAGGAAATCGTGATTCTCCATTCCTAGAATGACGCCTTTATCTCCTGCGTAATCGCAGGCGAGCCGCATGTTGGCGATGATGTTCTTAACGGCTCGTTTTTCATCAACTCCTCTTGCGGGTTTCCCGCCGAATACACGAATGACGGGCGCGCCAAGAGCTGAGTAATAATCGATCCACTTTCGTGTGTCGCGCATTTGCTGACGTCCTTCGTCGCTACCTGGGCCGTGGGTGAAATTGTTGCCAATCGCTCCGCCGCTTATGTCAAGGCCATGTATGTGAGCACGAAGCTTGAGCTGGTTAATCGCGTCATTTTTTAATGGATACGGCATGAAGTAGCCGGTTAATTCGACAGCATCTATGCCAAGTGTCGAAGCGTAGTCGATAAACCCGAGCATATCCATTTCCCCTACTGCCTTGGGGTCCTTGCGCGTATCGGGGAGGTATCTGCGCATCGAGTAGGCGGCGAGGCTAAGTTTGAACGGAGATTTGCTCGTTCGATTGAGAGGCTTGATGGCTCGGACTAAGGGTCCTGCGCAAAGTCCGGTTAAGAGGGCGCTGGTAGCGGCGATAGCCTTGCGACGCGTGATTGTGGTTGCTTGGGGTAAACTCATGGTGGTCGTAATGGTTGATAAAGGATAAACGCGATAGCGAGTTGAGCAGACAATAGCCATTGGGATGACTTAGAAAGCCCAAAGTTTCATAGATCGTAATGGCGAGGCTGGCTTGGGCAAGAGCCGAAAATTGACAAGGACTAGCATTGAGAGCATAAAAATCCACCGCTTTACGTCACGTTTTTACCCTCAACTTCCTATGCCCCAATGAGATTGCGCAGTGTATTATTACGTTTGATATTCCGAATACAGAATGGGCGTTTCACAAAACCGGCGATGGCGCTCACCCTAGCGGTTTGGAGCAGGCTTTGGTTTGGGTAGGCAGGACTGGGACAAACAGCCCTACTAGGCGACATATTCGAACCCTGTATTAGCTACCCGGCTTGATTGCGCGAATGCCCTTTAAGTGGTCTGGTAGTTCGGCTGGATCGTATGTGGGAAATCCCATTTCCAAAAGCGATACTAGCGGGTAATCAAAATGAGCGTTACCTTGACTGCGATCGACTAGAACGGCGATTCCAGCGATTTTGCCCCCGTTGGCTTTTACGATTTCGATTGCTTCATTGACGCGTCCGCCGCGAGTGATTACGTCCTCCACTATAAGAATAGGCTCGTCCGGATCCATCTTAAATCCCCGACGCAACTCCAGACGGTCGTTCACTTTTTCCGCGTAAATGTAGCGCGAATCGAATTGGCGAGCTACTTCTTGGCCCACAACGAGTCCACCCATCGCCGGCGCCAATACGGTTTTGAATTCCAACTCAGCCAATTTCGGGGCGAACAACTCGATAAGTCGACTAACCGAGGACATGTGTTGGCAGACTTGGGCGCATTGGAAAAAATATTCGCTACGGAGACCGGATCTGAGGATGAAATGCCCCTGGAGCAAGGCGTTCGTTTTGCGGAAAATTTCGAGGACTTCTTCGTTGACGGACTGCATTTGCAACCACGTTGCTCAGCTGGTCTTAAGAATCCAGTAAAATATTGCTGAATAGAGCAATAGTTGCGCGATCTAAACGCAGAAGGCTCAAATTCACTATTTCAAATTGCTGGAGGATACGCTTGGAGAACGAGACCACCGGAACACTTTCGATTTCTTAGGTACTAATGATTTTATCCGATTTAAGAAATCGAGCGTCTTCGATAAGAGGCCAGCCCAGTGAAACGCTCTAGGAAATCATCAAAACTACGTGAATCAAGAATCGACAGTTTTTACCGAAGGATGGACCTGGGGAGCTATTTGGATCTTCTACGCCTATTTTTATGGACTGTATTTCGGCCGATTGGGAAAACGTCTCAAACCAGATTTGAATTTCGTAAAAACTCCCGGTTCCCCCGAGCGGCTCTACGCCAAGCAATTATGGTGCTATCGATTCGCTGGTTTCATGCTGTTTCCAACCGTGCTGGAATCGATTCGAGGCAGTTGGTTTACGAGTATTCTAATTTCCGTTTTGCCTTGTTTGTTTGGCATCTGGGTCATGCATGCCGTTTGGAGAGAGGTCCTGCTTTCGAAGCTTCCTCAATCGAAAAGGCCTAAACAGCCACAACGATAGGTTATCGCCTATTCGCTTGGACTCATACCTAAGCGTAATTGCTTTCTAAAGACGACTACCTGAATCTCGACGAATTCGTCGGAGATATTCGCTCGCAGTCGCATACTGTTTTCTCGGGAGTATTTGGCGAATAGTACGGTTAAACCTTTGTCCTCGATAACTCGAGTCTCCTGGCGATCGCGCGCGCCATGGAATTCGAAGATGAATCCCATACCCGCTGCATGGGGTTCCATCGCTATTTCTAAAGCTTTGATTTCACGGCAAAAGCTCGATATTTCGAAAAAATCCTCTGCGAGTTCTAGCAATCGACGCGAGGCATGAGGATCAGCGTTTTCATTGTCCTGCTTCGAATTCAAGCGATTCTTAATCTCGTAGGCGAGTTTCAAGGGCGACAGACGCTCGAAGGCCCAACGTTTGACCGATTGAGAACACGTAAAGGCATTTAGAGATTTCTCTTCGATGAAGAATTGATTGGCCTTTTGATACTCGTCCAGGTCTTCGCTGACAGTACTATAATCGCCCTGAATTTGAGGATCGGTTTTCAGCTCTTTCGAGAGTTCCGTAATCGAATTGCCAAGAGCGATACAATGCAGGCAGGGAATCGGGCTGAGTATCGCGGTTTTGCGGCTCGACGAAAGGGCGAGCTTTTCCGCAATTTTGCGCTGCGGTTTGAGTTTCGGATGTTGATCACTAGGTTCCGTCATGGATTCGATTGACGGTCTTTTACCGTTTTCAAAAAAATACTGTTCGCCGAATGAGGAATCCGATTGATTGCCACGTAAATTCGACGCTCATGGATTATACTTGATTGACGGTCGAAAGCGCTAGCTAGCTGAGCTGAAAAAAGCGTCAAATTATCCCGAAAATAGAGCAGTCCCTAGGGGAGGTAGAGGTTTGCCTTTCGCCTGGGTGAGGACCCTTGATCGCCTTAGAGATGATTCGCGCCTTTTCGCTGAACCTCGCTTCCTAATGGAGTAGGGTGTAACCCATTTCTGCCATTGACCATCCTGCCCCAAAAGGCGTTTTCGGCCATTTTTATGACAGAATAGCGTATTTGGCTATAAAGACCTTGGATTAGCCTTTAAATTATTGTTGTTCAATCATTTCCGATACGAGGCCGTAGCGAAGATTGTAGGGTGAAAAATGAAGGTCATTACAGCCGAGGTGATCGAGAGCTGCGCACAAAACCGTGGTGGCGGCTGGGAAAATATCGGCTCTCGATTCTGGTACCTTCATTTGCGTGACGCGTTCTGGTTCGCTAAAGGAGCATACTTCCATTCGGAAAGCGTTGAGTTGCGCGAAGCTTATTCGATTTTGAAAATCGCCTTGGCGGGCGGCCAAAATCGACGCGGTTCCTCCGGTCAAAACAGCTACTGTCGATGGACTCGCATTGGCTTCGATATTAGCGTCTGTAAACAACTCTGCGACGTGATTGCGTATCGCTTGGGCTTCGCTTGCAGCGAGTGCTCGATATCGATCGGAAATGAATTTCGAAGCGATTCGAACAGCTCCCAAATTGAAGCTATTGGCTGAAGTGACTATACCGTCTTTGAACAATATACACTCCATGGAGCCGCCTCCTAAATCGAGGAGGGAGTAGCTGGAAAGATGAGAAAGCCTTGGATCGCACTGGAGGCCTTTACCGATTAGCCGCGCTTCCTCATCGCCGGAAAGCGTTTCGAGCTCAAGACCGGTCGCATCTTTAACGGATTCGATGAAAGCTTCTCGGTTGAGTGCGTCTCTTACGGCGCTAGTGGCCACGATTCGCAGCGAAAGGAGGTCATGCGTTTTCGCGAGATCGTGGAGACGGGCGATGGCTTGAGTTCCTTTTTCGATAGCGCTGGATTCTATGCGAGGAGGCAAACCAGTCATGCCTTCGCCGATTCGCGTTTCCTCAACTTCGAAGAGGACCGAGGAAATGAGTCCCTTAGAAGATCGCTCGGCTATAAGGAGTTTAATCGAGTTACTGCCGACATCGATGATTCCGACCGGGCGTCGCGACATTAGAGAGTGAAGGTGGCAGGAGCAATGATGACGACAAATTCGCCTTTTTTGCTTCCATCGTTGAAAGCCTGGCTAACTTCGCTAAGCGTTCCCGAACGAATCGTTTCGAAACGCTTAGTAATCTCGCGGCCGATACAGACGCACCGTTCACCGTTCAAAAGATCAACCATTTCAGTCATGAGCTTTTCGATCCGGTGACAGGACTCGTAGAGAATGATGGTGTATTGAAAATCGATATGCTCCTGAATAAATCGCCTTCGGGCAGCTGACTTAGGAGGCAGGAAGCCTACGAAAAGAAACCCGTTCGACGGCAAACCACTCGCGCTAAGAAGCGCGGTTGCAGCGCATGCTCCCGGAATCGGCACGACCGTAAGACCGCGCTTGTGGCATTCACGAGTCAATCGGAACCCAGGGTCGCTGATGGCAGGAGTCCCGGCATCGGATATGACTGCTATCGATTCACCGCCTTCGAGGCGATCGGCCAAGGACGCCGCCATGGATGCCTCGTTATTGTCATGGTAGGGCACGAGTCGGTTTTTAATGCCAATCTTGGACAACAAAGCACCGCCAACACGCGTGTCTTCGCAAGCGACCGCGTCGACTCTTTCCAAAAGAGTTCGAGCGCGTTCGGTAATATCCGCTAAATTGCCAATCGGCGTGGCAATTACGTAAAGATGACCCGCTTGAGGGGTCAGCGATGGGTTCTCGCCTTCCATCCTAGTGGGATTGGGCAAGGTCGTTATCAGTTAGAAAAGGTCGCCTAACGGCTCGTGCCTCCCATTCCTGGAACGCCGCCTTCCCAGTCCTTAGGTCGACTCCACGGTATCGTAGATTCGTCGACTTCGGTGCAGCCCGTAAAAATCAGGCTCAGTCCGAGGGATGCGATCGCAAGGAAGAGTGAGAGGTATTTTTTCATAATCTATCGGTTTCCGCTAACAACCGAATCGCCCGGCTTGGGGTCGGTTTTAAATGACTCTGGCAAAATTCTGGCGATGCTCAAGTTTTCCTTTACCTCAGTTACCTGTAATTGAGCGATGATTTCTCCATTTCGTTCGATATTGAGGAGATGATCAAGACGAATTCCATTTGTATAGCCAAGATTGGTAATAACGAAGGAGGACTGCGCACCAACCGTGAGCACTACGCCATTGAGGTCGGCCGGAGCTAGTTTTGCTCCAGCAGGTAGAGTGTTTTGTACGACGCTTGCCGCGGTACTTTGGACGCTTTTCAAGCGAAGGATTTCCGATTCGAGGGAAGCGATAGTCTGTTCGTATGTCTTCGCCTTTTCGAGGCTAATGGTCGTGGCCCTCAGTTTCGCCATTTCTTTTTTCAAATCCGCCAAGGCTCGTTGCAGAGATTCTTCGTTTTCCAATCTCCGTTCCAATTCGTCCGTAAAACGCTGATTATCTCGTTTTAGCTGATTCGAGCGTGCGGTGATAACCGTGATGTTCGAGCGAGCTTCTTCCAAGTTTTTAGATGTTTGGTCAAGTTGAGCGGCGTTTGTTTCTAGCTTTTCGTTTTGTTTTCTGATGGTCGCTCGCTCAGCTGCCAGCTGCGTTTCGTAAGACTGAATATTCAATTGGAGCTGATTTTTGTCCTTCGTATTAAGCAAGAAGAACACTCCAGACGCGATTGCTCCCAAAATCGCGAGAATTGAAAAGACGTTGGTTAAAGATTTCATTGAGGGAAATTGGATGGATTTGAAAGCGGGAAGATAGTGAAATCGAGAATTGAATTTGGAAAGGCTAATTTTCGCCGCTAATTCAGTATTGGTTTCAACGATTCGTAGACATGCTGGGCAACACGTTTGTGTCCTTCTCGGTTTGGGTGAATTCCGTCGGATTGATTTAAGGCAGGGTCTCCGCCAACACCCTCAAGTAGAAAGGGCAATAAAACGGCCTCAAGCTCGTCAGCCACTTCGGGATATAGATCGGCAAAAGAACTGGTATAGCGTTCTCCCAAATTGGGAGGCATTTGCATGCCTGCAATGACGATGCGAACATTGGGACTTTTTGTTTTTACCCGCTTGGCAATCCCAATCAAGTTGCGTTTCGTATCCTCCAGGTCGATACCACGGAGGCCATCGTTACCGCCGAGAGCCAGGACGAAAATGTCGACCGACTTTCGCATTACCCAATCGATGCGACGCAATCCACCAGCGGTCGTTTCTCCGCTGACACCCGAAGGGATGACCTCAAAGGGGAGGCCATCAGCCTTTAGAAGCGATTGCAGAATGTTCGGGTAGGCTTGATCGTAGTCGACTCCGTAGCCCGCGGTTAGGCTGTCCCCAAAAATCAGTATCGTTTGGTCGACTGAATTTTCACTTTCTTGCGCAATCGATGGTAGGACTCCAAAAAACCAAATCGCCCAAAGCCAAACTGAGGCTTTGGTATGGATTTCGTATTTCGATAGTGGTTTCATTTGGCAATCGTGAAGGAGTTCGCGGACGACGCTTCAGCGTTGTTGATCAGTTTAAATGAATGGTTTCATTTGCAGTTCCCGAAAATCGCAACACAAATGGGAAAGAGCTGTCCCCCTAAGCTTGCTATTTAGAACGTATGAGCGAATCGAATATCTTAGAACTAACCCAAGTAACCAAAACCTTCAATAGTGGCGACCGATCGCTAGAAGTGCTCAAAGAGGCGAGCTTCGTCGCAAAAGAGGGAGAATCGATCGCTATTGTCGGTCCATCTGGAAGCGGAAAGACCACGCTACTAGGAATATGCGCTGGCTTGGATTCCCCAAGCTCTGGCGATGTGCTAATTGAGGGGGAATCGCTTAGCGAGATGTCGGAAGACGATAGGGCAGATGTTCGCAATCGTCTCGTTGGCTTCGTTTTTCAGAACTTCCAATTGCTGCCAACACTCACCGCTCTTGAAAACGTCCAGGTACCGCTCGAACTCCGAGGAGAGAAATCAAGCGAATCGATTGCCAAAGACCTGCTGAAGAAAGTTGGCCTTGAGGAACGCATTGACCACTATCCAGTTCAATTATCGGGAGGCGAGCAGCAGCGCGTTGCAATCGCTCGCGCGTTTATCAATCGCCCGAAGATTCTCTTCGCCGATGAACCGACGGGTAATCTGGATGCGGATACCAGCGGCTCGATCGTCGATCTTTTGTTCGAACTGAATCGCGAATCAGGAACGACGTTGGTGTTGGTGACCCATGACTTGGACCTAGCTCGGAAAACGGATCGGATTTTTCGCATCAATCTCGGAAAAGTCACGGTCGAACAATGAGTTCTTCCCATAAGAAGTCAGCTCAGCGTCCTTCGGCTAGCTGGATCTGGCTCATGGCTTGGCGCGATACGCGGCGCTCACGAGGAAAGCTGGCCCTATTCGGCTTTTCCGTAATTTTTGGCGTGGCAGCCTTGGTTGCCGTTAATTCCCTGCGCGGCAATTTGGAGGCGGAAGTTGATCGCCAGTCACGTTCTCTCTTAGGTTCGGATCTTGAATTTGAGAGCCGGGAACCGTTTAGCGACGAAATGGAAGACTACTTCGATTCGCTTGACTCGAAAGGCGAAGCAACTGAAACGCGTCTGTCGACAATGGCATTTTTCGAACGTTCGGGCGAAACGCGCTTGGTATCCCTGCGAGCGATGGAAGGCGGATTTCCCTGGTATGGTAACTTGGATACGCGTCCCGCTGGACTTTCGGTTGCTAACGCTGAAAAGCCAGTCGCCCTAGTCGAAGAGTCTCTTCTGATTCAATACAACTTGAAGATCGGCGATACGATCCGGATCGGAGACGGAAGCTTCGAACTAATCGGGGAATTCCTAACACTGCCTGGCGAATCATCGTTCGGAAGTTCTTTCTCTCCGCGCATTTTGATTCCGGGAGCGTTTTTAGAAAGCACGAATTTACTCGGTTTCGGAAGTCGCAAGAACTTTAAGAAACATTTCGCATTCGAAAATGGGATCGATGCTTCCTTGAATCGAGAACTCAACGAGCGTCGACCAGAGTTTAGGAGGAGTGAGGTTCGGTTCGAAACTGCTGAAAGCCAGAAGCAAGATATCGGCAATATGCTGGACGAGATGACGAGCTACTTGAGCTTGGTTGGTTTCGTGGCGTTGTTGTTGGGCGGCGTTGGAATAGCGGGAGCGGTTCAAGTCTACTTAAAAGAAAAAGCGGAATCCATGGCTGTACTTCGCTGCCTGGGATGCCAGGCACGGACCAGTATGTTCGTTTTCTGTATTCAAATAGCAATCATCGGATTTATTGGATGCCTTTTAGGGGCGATGATAGGGGTCGGGATTCAGGCTGCGTTGCCGCAGATCGTAGGGCAGTTTCTTCCATTCGAAATGCCCTTTGAATTGGTCTGGGGAAGAATTGGCGAAGCGTTTGGGTTCGCCTGGGTTCTGACCACGCTTTTTGCGTTTCTTCCATTGTTGCCGCTGAGAAATTTGTCGCCGATGCGGGCCATTCGATCATCGGCCGGAGTGTACAATGCTCGAAAGGATTGGCTTGTCTGGCTAACAGTGGGGTTAATCGGATCGTTAGGCTTAGCATTTTCGA
>Ga0302122_10001172_pt1 | contig 16550 bp, 8 predicted proteins | sample CB21_SCM_MG_FD_203115 | JGI IMG/M metagenome (GOLD analysis project Ga0302122, IMG submission 203115) | Marine microbial communities from Western Arctic Ocean, Canada - CB21_SCM | ecosystem: Environmental > Aquatic > Marine > Oceanic | place: Canada: Western Arctic Ocean | collected 2017-09-28
CCGCATCGGTCGCCATTTGCGGGATTCGGGCGTTCCCCGGGGTTGCCGCCTGCGCCGCCATTTGTGGCGTTCGTGCATCGCCCGGAGCGGACACGTCCGTCGCCATTGGCGGGATTCGGGCGTACCACGGCGGCGGCGGCGGCAGCGCCTCCGGCGCCAGCGCCGCCAGCGCCGGCGCGAACCTTTTCGACCTACGACCCATTTTCCTGCCCAATTAATCCGGTGAGGGCTCCGTGGGCCGGCGACCTGCCGGTGCCGTTCCCGTTCCCGGTCGTCGCGCAAGCTCAGGTTCCGTCGCCGGCGCCGACGCCGGTGCCGCCGCCCGGCAGCCGCGTCGCCGTGCGCTTCAGCGACGGCACGGACTACTTCGGCACCGTCGCGGACGTGCTGGACGAGAACCGCGCCACGGTGGCCTACGACGACGGCCAGAGCGAGGCCGTGCGCTTCCCGGACCCCGACGTCCGCGTCACGCGCGTCGGACCCGGGTCGGTGTGGGCCGCCGCGCCAGCGACGACCACTGCACCGCCTACGACCGCCGCGTCGGCGCCGGCGCCGGCGCCCGATCCGCACGCGCCCATCCCGTTGGGCTCGAAGCACCCCGAGGCGCCCACGGCCCCGCAGCACGTCGTGCCCATCCGCGTGGGGCGGCAGTTCCAGGTCGACGCCGCGGTCCTGGCGCAGCCGCCGCGGGCCCGGGTCGCCTACCGCGCGCCGCGCGCGTGGCCGCGCGCGGTCGCGCCGTCGTGCGGCCGGCCGGCGGGGGCGCCGGGCTTCGAGGCGTACGACGGCGAGCTCGACGCCCCCCGCTCGGCCTGGGCGCTCGACCCGGTGGCACCCGTCGCGCAGGAGCGCGGGCCGCGGCGCGGCCGCGTCTTCCTCCGGCACGGGGCCAACGTCCTCGGGCGCCGGCCGGGCGCGGGGCTCACGGACCGGCGGCTGTCGCGGGACCAGTGCAACATTCTCGTCGACCGCCGGAACCAGGTCTGGGCCGAGTGCCTCGCGCAGTACGCCGGCTGCGTCTCCGTCAACGGCCTGGAGCTCGAGCTCGGGGCGGGCCACCGGCAGCCGCTAGAGGCGGGCGACGAGGTCGCGCTGCGCGGGACGCACGACACCTACCGCCTCGTCCTCCTGGGGGCGGGGCCCCGCGCCGCGCCAGGGACGGACCGCGCGCGTGCCGCGCGCGCGGCGCACCGCGCCCAGACGGCGCGCGCGGAGGCGCTCGCCGCGGACCGGGAGCCCCTAGCCGAGCGCGTCTGGGCCGCGCCGACGACGCCCGCGGCCCTCGGGGCCCTCGGGCACCTGCTGGACCTGGTGGAGCCGGGCGCCGAGGAGGAGACCCTCCACGAGGCCTTCGGCGGCGGCCTCCCCTGGGCCCGAGTGGTGGCGACCCGTCGCCGGGGCGCAGCGGCGGTCGTCGAGGCCTGGGCCGGCGTCGGCCCGTACGCCGTCGCCGCGTCCATCCTGCGCCACCAGCGGCACTACCACTCCGTCGCCCGGGAGTTCGGCGTGGCGGCCCGCCAGGTCCAGACGTACCTCTACGCGGTCCTCAAGCCCCAGTTCCCCTTCATCTTCGTCGAGCTCAAGCGGGCGCTCCATCAGCGGCGCGCGCGGACGGGGCGCTCCGAGGTGTACCCGGAGGGGACGGGGGGGCTGTCGCTCGTGCCGGTGCCCTACGAGGAGGACGGCAACGCCGAGTTCTGCCACATCTGCCAGCTCATGGGCGACCTGCTCTGCTGCGACGGCTGCGAGTGCGCCGTGCACCTGCGGTGCGCGGGCCTGGCGACCATCCCGGAGGGGGACTGGTTCTGCTCCGCGGCGTGCGCGGCGCGGGGCAAATTGCCCGAGGCCGAAGCCGAGGCCGAAGCCGAGGCCGGCGCGTGAGCGCCGCCCTCCTCCCGCGAGAGCCCCCGTAGAATTAATCACGGTCGAGTTCGAGTCGGTCGACGTCTACGTTGGGCGAGTTTTCCGGCGACGGGGAACTCGGATAATTCCGGTGCCGTAGCGCCTCCCCATTGATAGCCCGAACCTCGCAACTTATTTATTTATTTATTTATTTATTTATTTATTTATTTATTTATTTATTTATTTATTTACTTTAATTAAGATAGATAACTTCACGTCGGGCGAGCGACTCAGGCTATAGTAACCATGCGGGGTTTACTAGTAGCCCACAGGAATCCAGGGTGCCAGTGGCACGTAAACACTTACCAAACGTTTACTTCTCCCCCGGGCCTCCGAGAGGTCTCCGAACACTTGCCGGACGTCCGAAGCACTTACCCCGAACACTTAAATTTTGGTCGAAATACTTGCGCGCGTAGCCTCAGTACGTACCCGGGCCCGGGCCGCAGCGCGCGACTGCCCCTATCGGCGCCCCTGAACCCACCTTTGCCGCAACATAGCCACCGGCTACGTGCCTCTGACCGAACACACCCCCACTCGCCGGGAGTTTCCGGTTTGTACCCATTTGTAGTCCCTTTTTGCAAAAAATCCGAACACACTAAAACCCGCCCAAACATATTTCGACCCAAGGAGCTCTAATCCTAGATGGGGGGGTCACAAGTACCAAACGGCCACTCGACTTGTGTCCGCGTCGTCAATACGATTGGCGTCCTGGCAGCGGCCCATCGGCAGCGCCGCACACCAGCGCCGCCCCGGCCGCCGAGGCACGCCCATATGAGCTCCTCGGATGCCAAGTTTCAGCTGCGGCGGTGGCCGGGAAGGGCAGCATAAGCTGAATTACCTATGGCGCATATCGACGATATCGTCTCATTTGAAGCCCTGTCGCCTAATCCTCGACATTATTTGAGTTTTGCGTTCGCACCCACCCACACGGCCGATAACGCAAGTAATGTCGAGGATTAGGCGACACCATCATGCACCCATTCGTTTCCAAACACGGTCGCGAACGGGGGCACTACGGCTCATTTCGCGGCGGGCTTTCGCTGGAACAACCATTGGAATCGATAGTCGGTATAATATGGCGCTGCCTCGCGGCGCTACGACGCTCAACGGCTGCGTTAAGGCCATATGCACACCATTGTTGTGATATTGTACTTTTATAAATTATAATTGTTTACCCGTCTCGGGACTACAAAAGGGGCGGAGACAACGCTGAACGAGACTGCTCGCGTTGACGCTTCGATTTTCATAATAGCAATTTTTAGGCTAAAATTGCTAAACGTTATGGTGTCGTTCTCGGCCATTTTGGCGCGCGCGCCAAAAAAAAAAGCTGCCGAGGGCCGCTTGGGTGCTTGTACGTCGACAACACACCGCGCACTGCCGCTACGCCGGGCGTGGGCAGCCACACGGCCGCATACCCAATATCGGACCAAAGTAGCCCTACCAAAAATAGCCTAGACGCCCCCCCATACTATATTAGTACCTCTTGTTCGACCATTTGAAAACTTACCCCAAACACTTAGAACCGGGCCAAAACACGCACCAAACACTAATCAAAAGGTCTTGCGTGCTACCTTGCACAGGATTCCTAACCTGAGGCCCCGGCCCGGCCCGGCCCGCCCCCGCCGCCGCCGCCGCTGCCGCTGCCACTGCCGCTGCCGCCGCGACCCGGCCCTCTTCGAACTCCCGGCTTTGTGGGACCGAGGTCCGTTTACTGGAGCTCGGGCCGGAGGTCGAACAGACCCGAACTTGAACGCGGCCACTGGCTGGGCGGCATCGACAGGGGCTTATTCCCCGGGCCACCGGCCGCGACCGGCGGGGGTGAGCCGTCGGGTCATCCTTGACCACGGGCGAAACGCAATTAGCACGCCGGTAACTCCACAGCCCTGGCGTGCTCGGACACTGGCGGCGGCGTATCTCGGAGGGGGACTCGGAGGGAACTTCCCAGGGGGATATCTCCAGCGCCACTCTATGGCTCCTGACACCCCCCCTTAACCACAGTCCTAGCGTATAGTACTACTCCACGCGATACAAACCACCTGGCTTAAACTCAGCATCACATAAAACAGGGCTGACTACAGCCAAGTCTCTCGGACTCTTCTCTTCGAGTTCGACTACCCCTTGCCTCAGAGCGCAGCATAGAGTTACCCACGCCACAGCTCGACGAACGCCTCAGATGGTCAGCATTAGAGAAACCGACCGAGATCTGCGGACCACAGAGAGCCGGCCCAGGTCTGCGTTGGGACTCCGAAGAACAGCACAGACGCGAACAGTGTAAGTAGTTATGCCCTCCAGATCAAATTCAAAGTCAGCCCTCACAAGATCTTTTGTGTCACCCTGGCATACGAGTTCTATTTCATTGACATGTACGCACCAGACACCGTCGTCTGGAGGTACGAACGATTTTAGACTAACTGTCACCAGGATAGAGCATTTCCAGGTTGAGTCAAGGTGCTGCACATCATGATTGCAAACAAGGGTTTCTTCTTCCCCCGGGGCCATGATTTCAAGGTCAGCTATTGACCGTGGGGAATCCAATGTCCAAACTAAGGTATTTACGAGAACATTTGTTAGAGCCTCAAGACAAAAATGATCAGCTAAGACCTTCGGATCAAGCGAAAGGACGTTCAACAATGATGTATTATCACCTGGAGCGCGAATAACAGCACCAACAGCAAGACTGGCGAGATACAGGAAGGTTGCTGTGTCGCTTGGTGGTGAATTTAGAAGTCCAAGGGGCTGACCAGACCGCAGAACTGCAGGGAGTGCCTCCGCGCGCATCAGCCGCTCAACATGGACACATCGATGACGGTACGGTCTAATGTGTTTTCCCCTATTCCAATTAGCAAAGCTGTACCAATCCAGACACTCTGTCTCTTGCTTAGGGGCGGCGTTTTTATTGTAACCCCATGGCTCTCTTGCCTCGTAATTCTCTCGACCATTAGCTGTGCCTGCGCATGAGCCAGTAGTCGAACAAAACCAATCCTTATGGAGCGCGGCTACATTAACGCCAAGGGCAACCCGTACGTTGGGATGATGCTCTAGACACACGGGCAGCTTGGCGGCGATGGAATAATGAAATATCGCATCAAATCTTAGCACTCCCTTGCAATTTATGCCCACGGGCAGAACTGGACTGCGTACGTGTTGAAGGGAAATCGCGGTCACCGGGCGCCGCGGCATACCACGAATCCCCCCCCGTGTGGCGCATGCTGCGAAATCATCCAATGCACTGACTAGGCGCATGGCAACACCACCCCAAGGACCACGAGCCACTACAAGTGCCGAACCAGCGATTGCGTTGAAATCCATGGTGCTTGCATCAATTACTCGTAGCTGCCACTCGTGATCATGCGCCAACAGTGCTGGTAATAACCCGTATATGAATTCCCAGTCTACGATGTCGCCACCGTCAACAAGAATAGTGACAATGGGCCGACCAGTTCGTGGTTTTTGTAATCTTACACTATTGTAGTGACGTGCAGCGACGCTTAAGATTGTCGCGGCCCGTGTGTCGTATGTGTGATGCCTAATTGCATGCACGCGTGCTTTAGTAGCAACGCGACGTAGTAATGTCGATGAGGAGTGATACGCAACTAGCGCATCTGTTATTGTTTTAACCCCATCAGTGGTCGTGTAAGTCACGACACCATGCGAGCTTATTGCACCTCGCAACTCAGAGAAAAAGTCTACTCCAGGCTCTTCAACAGCAACAAATTGACCACCGCTACATGCGAGTGCCTCAAATACACGGTTGTTCACCATGCCCAGCCGCCGCTGTGAAGAATCGGTTGTCCCAAGTATTATAGTTGCATTTGCGTAAAGTCTGGCGATGCTGCCACTAGGAAGCCTGCCTTGCCAGCAGCAAGCCGCCAGCCGCGCATAATCCTTGTCTTGCAACGAAAAATGATCCCACGCAGACCCGTAGATTTTCAGTCTTATGCCGGGAACACGAGTGATGGCGAGTAGTGTTTTGGCGAGTAGTGCTTTGTTGTATGATGGCTGACCTAAGTACACAACAACAGTATCGTTGTGAGCAACGTTCTCGATGTCCTGGGTCATCATTTCCCTTGTATCCACGGCAAGTGCTACGAAATCACGAGGTGATGCGAGGTCTGCCTTGTAAAACCACGGTGATGCTAATCCAAGGACATTACCCGCCATAGTAAAGCCATGTAATGCCAAGAGCCGTGAGTTTGTGAGAAAACCTGTGGGAATCAATTTAGGCGCCCCACGCCATCGATGCGATGTTGACTCCTGCGTCTACTCGATGGCGTGGAAGTTAAAGGACTCTCATAACGAACTCTCTGGTTGATTTCCACGTGGAGAAAACCATCGACATCAATCGCTGCTACAGAGGCTAGTGCTGGATATGTGTCCAGGCACCAATGTAACACAGCAACGTGTTTGTTAAATTGACGAAGCCCGCGTATCACAGAATGGACAGGACCGGAGAAACCCTCCACGAGTAATATGTCCCACTGGTAATTGGCAATCCCTTCATAGCAGAATGGAGCAAATATCTCCACAATCGAAACGTCGGTTCTTTTAAGGAGTGCACGTCGCAATCCACGCGTTGTTATCTCGGAACCGGCAACCCAACCATGCAGAGACGACTTAGATTGGGCGTGCAACGCGATCTTCAAACCACCTCGCCGGCCGCTTACATTGGAGGCCAACAAAATGACACTCAGGCTAGTCCATAGGGGGATGTACATTGTCGCAGCTGACATAGTAGCGTGTCCGCTTGACTATTCTCTCTCAGGATAGGATTTACAATAGATAGATATTTGAAGGTCCAGTTTTTTAACCCTGCGTGCTTGTCCAGGCAGATATTAAACGAGTCGTCATAATTACATGTGCATAAGATATGGGTAAATGTGCTACCTCCGGTCATAATACCACGCCGGTCAATTAACTTGAATATTATTATTATAGTGTATATTAGTAATATTACACACCGGCTGGGTATCGTAGCCGCGCCAGGTGTGTAACCTTTCTAAGGGCATTCCTCTCCAGGGCTCGCTCTAATTTTGTGTTTATTAATCTACTACATTCAAGTTGCGGCACCGTGACTGCATAGACCGATGGGAAGGGACAGTACTAGTAAATAATGAAGGGAGGAAAATACGCATACACCTGCCAGTGAGCCTCACTGGCACTGGCAGGCGTCAATTCAAGTTCCCCCCTGCTCACTGCCAGTGTCAGTGCCCAGTCGGTGGACCCAGTCAGGTAAATGCGCCACCGTGACTTACTTGCCAGCGCCCTCCCAGCGCCCGGGCCCGAGAATCCGATTGGTCTTGCCAGTCACGGTGGCCTCCTCTCTACCGTGGCGCAATTTCTCTACGCTAAATTTAGGCGCATTCCGAATATTATAGTATTGGGAATGGGTGGGAAGAGCCCGAGCGTCCCAGGGACGGGGAGGGCAGCTAAATGTGTGTTTATTGCGCCAAGGGGTGTTCGTCCGAGTCTCCTTTGCCTGTGGTCACGGTTGGTGTAGCATCGACACTCCATACAACAACCGCACGGTCCTGACGGCCAATCGTGATGAGCGCGCAGTCGTCGGCAGTAAAGCAGACGCGGGCAACCGGCCCGACGTGATGGAACGCGCTCACGCGCGAACGAGTCTGCTGGGCGCAGGGGTAGCGGACAAGTCGCACGGTCCCAGCTGTGTCACCATTGGCCAGAAGCGGCGTCGTCCGCGCACGGTCTGCGGCCGCCACGTCAACCGTACGGTCACGGTCGAGATCGCCTGATAGCGCTGGCCAGCAGCCTTGAACCGGCCAGCCATATATGCAAGTCCAGCTGTCGAAGGCAGCATCGCGGAGCTGCGAAGGTAGACGCACGGGTGTACCGTCGCTTGCCAAATGATAGAGGTGCTCACCTGCGCGGACCGGACACGTCGGATGCCTGGAACTCCAATGGATGGGACGGAACAAATTGATGGGCGGCTGGCGTCTTGATATATGCCCGCGCGGACGCCACACCATCAGTTGCGTCAGATTGCACATGTCGGCCGTCGAGAGACCAATCAAGCTGTGCGACGGGCGCATTATGCGCGATGCACCGTGCACGGAGCCGCGCAGTCGCAGAGTCGTAGACATAGACTTTCTGGTCAGAAGAGCCCAGTGCAAATGCATCGCCCACTGGCGAAAAGGCAGCACAGCGAATCCAATGACGCGAGTCTCTACCCTCTGCACGTACGCGGAGCGTGGACACGTCAAGGAGGACAAATGTGCCATCCTTGGGGTGTCGAGCCCCCGAGACATTGCCGCCTAGCCCCGCCAATAGTGTCCCTCCATCGGGAGCCCATGCAAGGCACCTCACGGGCGCATCTAGTACCGCCTTGCGTGCAAGTTTATCGGCCGACACGCTCCAGATGCGGACCGTCGCATCGTCGCCTGCCGTCGCGAAAAGCTCGCTGTCAGCCGGGTTCGTGGTGAGGGCCCAGGCCTCACCAGTGTAGTGTCCCTCGACGATAAGCGTCGCCGCGCCCGATGCCGCCGCGACCTCGTAGACCTCTGCGCCTGCCGTCTGTACGAGAATGCGCCTGCGGACAGCGTATCTTGGTTTTCCCCTTTACATGCGCGCGTGCGTACACGGGCGAGTGCGCGACAGAACCCCGTGCAAGACCAATGTGGACAGCTACGATCGCCGGTTGGAGCGGCGGCGCAGGCGCCTCGGTGAGGTCATAGGTCCTGACGTGGACGCAGCGCGCGGTCCAAAGTTTGACAAAACCGTCTGCACCGCCAGTCGCAAAGCCGGCCATTCCGTTCGGACCTGCAGCGTGGATTGCCTCGAGGCCGCGCTCGTGTGCGCGCACGGCCTTGGCACAGCATCTATCCTTCCACACGTAGAGATGGCCTCCACGCGTGCCCGTGACCACGCGGTCACCGATCGCTGCGCCGCAGAGTAGGTGCTGTGCCGGATCTGCCGCGCCCCAGAGGGGCTCAGCCGCATCAAGCGTGCCACCAGTCACGCGCCAGAAGTATGCATGACCGTCACCGCCAGTCGCGAGCTCGAGACCACCAGTATTGTGAGCGGTCATCCAGCACGTAAACCGGACCGGCCTGTCACCAGCTGCAGCCAGCGCCAGCAAGTCACCGTCGTGCCACTCGCCAGACAGGCTTCGCCAGACCGCCAGCGAGCCATCGTTGTCGGCGCCCACGGACGCCAGTCGCCGACTGTCAGGCGCAAATGCGATGGCCCACGTCGCTCCTCGGTGACGCGGTGGTAGTGTAACCACTGTTGCACCTGCGTGCGCATCCCAGATGTGCACGCGTGCACGTCGTGCACGGTCGCCCGACGCGATAAATCGGCCGCATGGCGAGGCAGCAAGCGCTGAGACGAGGCGTGTGTGACCAGCGTAATACCACTGCGCGTGCGGCGCGCGTGCATATATGACGCATACACGACCGCACGCATATATTATGTTGCCTGCGCCGTTGTATGCAACTGCACCTCGTGATAGCTCGGCTTGACAGCCGTGGATCCAGCGAACGGCGAGTGTTGCATCAGGCGGATCCAGAACAGCGCGCGGCGCCCGCGTCGGTGGCACGCACGCAAGCAACCACGGCTTGCTCGTCGCCTCAGCTGGATCCACATCTACCCTTGTATTATGGCTGTTGTCATCAGATCCTTCCGTGTCGTCATCATCGTCGTTGTTGTTTCCAACCGTGTCTACAAGCGTATCAATGTCCGCCACAAGGGCATCCACCGTCCGCGTAGGTGCTGCGGCGGTCACGTCGGCAGCCGCGTCAGCCTTGCCGGCGGGCACGGGAGCGCCGACAGGCGCGGGTGTGTCGGTGGCGTCAGGCGCCGTGGCAGCACGCGCCGCGCGCTCCTCCTCGGCAATATCGTCGACGACGTGCTCCCACTGTAAGATCGCACGATCACGCGCGCCCACAGTTACTAGGTGCGACGCGCCTGCCGTCCAGCGGACTGCCGCCACGGGTGCCGCATGTCCGCGGTATGCCTTACTCTTAGCAAGCGCCGACGTGCATGGGTAGCGTAGGAGTCGCACGCGACCAAAATTATCACCCACGGCGAGCGACGGTCGCGCACTTGCCAGTGGGCAGTCGACTGCTGTCACGCGCGAGCCATCATTCTGCGCAGCGTGTGTCCCCTGTACCGCCCAGCCAAGTGGACACGTGAGCGAATGCCACTTGACGTCCTTGAGGCGCGACGCGGCAGGAATGAACATTCCCGTGTCAGCCTCGAAAAAGCAGAGCTCACCAGCTGCGCAGTTGGACCGGAGGTACGTCACATTAGCTGGTGCTGAGAAGTCAACACGCAAAATTGCAGCGTCATGCTGTGTGATCATGTTTTGTAGGCGTAGCGCACCACCGTCTACAGCATAGACGTACATGCGATGGTCGTGTGAGCCCGCGGCCAGAATGTCACCTCCAGGCGCGTACCTTGAAGCAGAAGCGTTGTATCCCCCAAGCGCGTTGGACCCCCCCCTCAATAGGCGCGTTGGATCCCCCTCCCCTCAATAGGCGGGTTGGACCCCCCCCCCTCAATAGGGAAACGGTCTCGGATAGACCGGCCGACCCGCGAGATGTGGTAGCGAAGAAATTGGGGTCCACGCTGCGCGCACTTGAGCTCGGTGATGTGTTTCTGCGAGTCACGCGCCTCATGTACGACAGCAAAGTTGTCCGCACTCATGATCACAATCTTGCCGTCAAACTGCTTGGTCGCTGTTGGGACCGGTGCGCCGAAGCCGACCGCAAAGCGCTGGCCCTCCGGATCGTACGCCAGCGCTCGTGCCATCATCTCAAGCTGAGCACATCGGACTTGACGCCGGTCAAAGAGCGACCAAATACGCAGCATGCGGTCGTCACCAGCCGTCGCGAATTGCGGCAGCGTTGGATGCGCATCGAGTGCCCAAAGCTCACCGCCAAAGTGGCCGCCAAAGTGGCCGCAGCAGAGCGCGCCGCCTGCGTGGAGACTCCGTCCCTCTGTCGCGTCGAGCTCCCAGACTTCGGCGCCACGCGTGCCGATAGCGACACGGCCGCGGTCGCTATCCCAGTCTACCGCACGAATGTGGGCGTCAAGAGACCCCAATAGCGCCAGGTCTACATCTAAAATACATTCGAGCTGAAGATTCCAAAGCTTGACGAGCCCGTCAGCGCCACCAGTGCAGAGGCCGTCAACCGCGGCGCAGACGTCGTTAACTGCGCCCTGGTGCGCAGTCACTACGCGGTCAAGTATACGGCCGGAAAAGCGATATAGCGATCCATCTGCCTGGCCAGCCACCAGGCTGGACCCCTGCCAGGCCAGGCAGAGCGTAGCTTGGACGGACCCACGCGAGCCCAGGCGCACAGGCTCACGCGCCGCACGTTGGCCTGTGCAGGTCCACACCGCCAGCACGCCGCGGCCACCGAGCGCAAAGCCAACTCCACCGCCGAAGCCCGCGCCTGCGCGATTGAACACCAGAGCCAACGGCTTCTCTTGATGCGTCGGTGTTGCGGCTGCAACCGCTCCAACAGCCCAGTCATAGACGACAGCGCGATGAAGGTCATCGCAGCCGACAGTAGCGAGGTAGCGACCACCCTGGGCCGGCGAAAACGCCAGGAGGGGAACTGCGCGCCGATGGTGCCCTCGGAGGCACGCACGACACGCCAAGGAACCTACGTCCCATACCATAACGGCAGGCCGCACGCGCGCGTCACCTGTTGCCACAACGTCGGTCTCGGGGTGCGTGGCGACGCCGACGACGTCGGCCGGATGCTCAGTAAAATACCTCTGGGCCCGGGGTCCCGGCGCCAGGCATACCAAGAGGCGCGCCGCCGCATATACAATTTCGCGGGCGCCGTCGCGTGCAGCTGCGTACCGTACTGCGCCACGAATGTCATGACACCGCGCTCCATGAACCCACTCCAGCTCGAGCCGGTCTGAAGGCAGGCTTAGATCTTCGATTGGCGGCCGAGACGGGGCAACGACTGTTCGCTGCCACGGGAGTAGAGGTGCATAGTCCTCGTCGCGCCCTTTTTCTTCCATACGAAAGATCGCGCCCTGGTCAAATTGCGCTGCGCGTTCGACTACGGGGTCGCCATCAAGAGCACGGCCGCATGCGTACTCACATCGGTCGACCCCGTCATCATCTGGTGCCGCGGTAGCCTCATCTGGTGGCAGCGTGTCTGCCTCTAGGGTCCAGACAGCCAAACACCCGTCGCCACGCGACGTCGAGAAGAGTCGCGTGCCGTCAGCTGACCAATCAATGGAACCACCGGGCGCCGCATGCGCGTATGCGTCGCGAGGGATCGCACCTTTGGCGGCGACTGGGTATCGCCAGAGACGCACGCGACCATGCGCATCAACCGCGGCCTGCCACGTCGCGCAGTCTGAATCACCTTCGCGCGCGCGCGTGCTCGTGCCCCCTCCCCGCCCCCAATATCTCTCTGGCCCTTAGGGCTGACTCGAGTATGGACCGATGCGATGCGGCGCGAAACGTGACTTGGCCTGGTAATGAGACGTGCGCCGGTTGCGCGCTGTAAGATGACCGCCAGCATCAGCCGGTAGGCGCGCGCAGGCCGCCAGAGGCGCCAAGTTGCCGCTACTGCCGTTACCATCCTCGCCCCAGCACCCACGGAGCGGCCAGCCGAAGATGCACGACTGCGTTGCCCATGCCGCGTCTCGCACGAGGCGTGGCGCGCGTGGCTCGCCCGAATCCGCCTCCCAAAAGAGTAGTTCACCAGCGTCTTCGCAAGATTGAAGGAGATGTGCGTCAGCACTCCAGTCGATATGGCGAACGCGGCCACGGTGACCGCGACACTTTGTCGTTGCAGCAAAATCACCCGCATCGTAGACATAAAGTGCGTGGTCGTCCGCGCCGAAAGCGAGTGCGCGGCCGTCAGGCGAGAAGGCACAGCAGGTCAATGGCAGTCTTGCGTCGCGTGCTTCGTGTATGACACCGAGCGTAGCAACGTCCAGGATGACGAATGCACCGTCCTTGCGCTGCCGGCGCCCGCGCTGATCGACACCGCCTAGTCCCACCGCCAGGTGCCTGCCATCGGGCGAGAAGGCACAGCACCGTGCCATCGTGTCAAGGATACATGACTGCACTGGTCGTCTCGCCTCACAATCCCAAACGACAACAGCCTTGTCGTCGCCACATGTTGCTACGTGTGGCCGTGAGGGGTGCGGCGCCAAGCCGCAAACTCGTCGCTCTGCGTGGCCCGCTGCGACGGGCCGGCCGTCGTGCAGGGCGCGGCCATCAGTTGCTGCTGCCTCAAAAATCTCGCCGCCTGCTGTTGTAATTGCCAAGCGATCACGCGCTGCATCCCAGCAGACTGCTAGCACACATGGATCGCGGGCGCCGAGTGCAGCCGCGTCGATACTTGAGCCAGTATCGAGACCATCCGCTGTTGCCGTCCAGAGCTGGATGTGACCGTCAGTCGACGCCGAACACAGGCCTAGGATGCCTCCACTTTCGACTGTGTGGAGTGATGTGATTGCGCCCGCATGTGCCTTGATGGCCTGGACACACGTTCGGCCGACGAAGAGCAGGAGGTGGCCACTTGCGGCGCCGACTACAACGTGCGCGCCGGTGCCAGCGACTGCTAGGAACGGCTGCGGCGGTGCTTTCCGGCAGAGTAGCCCGCGCTCCGCACGGAACGTGTCAATTCTGGTGGCCGCGTCTTCACTAGCGTCCCCATTATCGCCAGAGGCAACTTCGACGCCGGCACCGTCGGCAGTGATGTCCATGCGCACACGCCAGAATTGGACGTGGTTGACGCCGCAGGTGGCGAGGTCACGGCCATGGACGAAGCGGGCGTCTAGAACGAGTGTGACTGCGGGAACATCGGCGGCAAATAGTAGAAGCGTTGTGCGCCAGTCGTAGATAGCCACAAGTTGCGCAGCTGGACGATCGGCAGCGCCCGCGTGTGGCGCGCCGACCGTCGCCAACAGCACGCCGTCGCCAGAAAATGCGACGTGGAGCACACCGACACGGTGCACCCCGCGGATTATTGCCAGGACGTCGAGTGTCGTGGCCGACCAGACAAAAACCTTCGGGCGCGCGCCCAGCTCGCCAGTCGCAACCCACGTGTCCCCCTCGGCGTGGTGCACACGTAGGCACTCGACACAGTCGGCGTGGTGCTGAGCGTGTCGTTGTGCGCCGGAGGCGCAGTCTAGGACAACGCCAACAGTGCCCGCTGGATAGACCAGCTCGCCGCGTGCAGCGTAAAACGCATGCTGACGCCGCTGGGCGTTGAAGCCGAAGATGTGTTCGAGCCGCAGGCCCTCCATGGGCAGCGCCGCAACTTCTGCCGGGCAATCAGTTGGCTCCAGAAATGCCGTGGTTGCGAGCCACGGTGGTTTTGGTCGCGTTACCTGCATTGGCGCGACGCCGTCGGCCTGTGCTGCTGCCGCCGCATCCTCCAACTCAAGTAGCACCGTTGGACCACTTTCCAAATCTGTCGCTAGGAAGTGCCCCATATCGCGCACAGGTGTTGCCGCCAGTGCTTCGACAAACCGATCGACCGCCCTGTCACCGAGCGGTGCTGCCGGCTTTGCCGTCTCGCAGACATCACCGTAGAAGTCGATCCAAGACGTTATCTCGGGTGTTGTCGTACAGTACGCTGCGAAGTCTATCTTGCTGATTGTCGACCCCTCGATGTCACGCACGCCAGCAAACGCGCCAACAGCGATGCGTTCGATCTCCGTCTCAGGGGGCAGCTCAAGGCCGCTCAGTTTGCAAAGTCCCGAGAGAGTCGATCGCAGCGCTAGGATTGTCTCGTCTACCGTGAGCACGCCCGACTCATCGAAGTCAAAGATGCCAAAAATAAAGGTGATCTTCTGCTCTTGTGACATGCCAGAAAGGGCACCCAGCGCTGCTAAAAATTCAAGGGCGTCGATGAGCTCGTTTTGGTCGTCATCGAGGGCGACGAAAAGGCTTCGCGAGAGTGCGTCTAGCTTTTTCTCTGCATAGCCAAGTACGTCTTTGAGGCAAACGCGCAAGATCTCGCAAGTTTCATCGGATGTGAGACCCATGCCCTCTGCAATGTCGTTGAACGCATCCCATAAGTGGTGCACGCTCGCGCTTGGGACTGCGGCAGGCAGATGCGTCGGCGCGCGCGTGTGTGTTGGCGAAGAAGAGGAGGGGGGGGGGAGTCGACACCGGTTCGCAGACCATTTACATAATGCCGGGCCACTGGCAGCAGCGGGGCGCGGCCAAGCGCCTGACCCATCTTGGGCGCGCGGCTCAACGCAAATGGTAAAGTACGTGGTATCTTCGGATCGGATAAATCACGCCCCGCAAACCCTAGTAGCGCATGTGGCTACAAGTCCCAATCCGAACAGCCCACGCTAATATATTATTATTTGGGCAAGGTGGGCGGAACGATTGGCGACGTACACCGAGGAGGTGCGCGCAAGACTAGACGGTCTGGTCTGATTACGGCGCCTCGAGATTCCCATAACCTCCCGCCCGCGTCATGAGCTCATGATCACCACCACCAACGGCGGGCGGCCATCTCGCCACTCGCGCGGCGAATTGAGTGGTCGTTCGTCGTTTGACCGGAGCCTGGCGGCACGATCAGAGCTTGCGCGACAGCAAGCAAGGCGGAAGCTGCGGCGGGTCAAGACAATGATTGTCGCATCCCGCGCCTTCTCCGACGCGGGTCGCCGGCGGCGTAAGCGTGTAGAATCGACAGACCTGGAGGTGGCACCGCACATCGATGAGGACGCAGAATGTCGCATTGTGTCTGTAGCACAGGCGCGAATGCACGCACACCGCGGGCCTCGCGTAGCTAACGGGAACTTCTTGTCACAGGGTCTCCCCAAATTCTTTTCTGTGCCTGATGACATTCGCAGGCATACGATCGTCACGCACTACTTGGTGCTAGGGTGCCGAGAAGACGCAATGGACCGCCGGCGGCTCGAGGGCATTGGTATAACTCACGTGTTGAACACGTGCAAGCAGCTGCCTAATTATCACCCTGACGCGTTCATCTATCACAAGATTCCACTGATGGACGCGCCGGACGCGCCGATCATGGCCTGCTTCGAAGTCGCAGCAAATTTTCTTCAGAGGGTTGAACGCGTTGGCGGCCGCTGTCTCGTGCACTGTATAGCCGGCTCATCGCGCTCGGTAGCGCTGGCCATCGTACACCTTATGGTCTCGCACCACGTGCCGCTTCACGTTGCGTTCCATCACATCAATCGCATGCGGCCCCAGGCCAATCCCAACGAGGGCTTCAAGCTACAGTTGGCCTTGCTGGAGGTAAGCGTTCTCGGGGGCTCTTCGGTCGCTGGCCGGGATGCGGGCGACGCGTGGTTTTTCTACGAATGGAATACGAGGAAGAATGCAGTTCCCAGGCTTACCGAACGCTACGGCAAGGCGGGTTCAGGTGACTCGGCCGCGTGCACGGTTCAGTAATTTACTGCCCCGTGGTCGACTCGAGGGCGTCACTGCTGTTGCCGTCGGCGATAAAATCATGTTCACCGATCCTCCGCTTCTGTATGTAGTGCTGGCTCGGTATCTACGCAGAGCGGGCGCCTGGGAGAAATCGAAATGCATCCTTCCTCCAGCTTCTTCTTTCTTCTTCATGTACTGAAGTTGAAGGGCCGGCGGGTTTCGATGGGAGGTGAAGTAGCCGGGGGACACTCTTCAAGTTCTCTGGCAACTTTCTATTATCCAGGAATTA
>Ga0302122_10001174_pt1 | contig 16517 bp, 8 predicted proteins | sample CB21_SCM_MG_FD_203115 | JGI IMG/M metagenome (GOLD analysis project Ga0302122, IMG submission 203115) | Marine microbial communities from Western Arctic Ocean, Canada - CB21_SCM | ecosystem: Environmental > Aquatic > Marine > Oceanic | place: Canada: Western Arctic Ocean | collected 2017-09-28
GCCGGCGGCGTGGGCTCCGCCGGTGTGGGCGGCGCGTGCCGCACGACCGGCGCGGCGCCGCCGCGCGTGACCTGCGCCTTGGCCAGCGAGGGCTGCCGCGGCGGGTGCCGCACGACAGGCGCCGCGCCGCCGCGCGTGACCTGCACCCGGGGCGGCGAGGGCTGCTTGGGCGGCACCCGGTGCCGCACGACCGGCGCCATGCCGCCGCGCGTCACGACGGCGCGCGACGCGGGCCGCGCCTCGTGAAAGCGCATCATCCCGCCGAGCGGCGCGATCGCGTAGCCCCCGTCGTCGCTTTCGTCGCTGTCGTCGGCATAGATCCGCGTGCCGATGCCGAAGCCGAAGCCGAGCCCGAGCGGCATGCTTGAATGCGTGCGAAAGCGCGGGGCTGCTATTGCCGGTTGGGGAGCCTCGATTTGTACAGGGCACGGTTCCGGCAGAGTTGACTCCAACCACGCTGCGAATCAGCGCCGTTTCGTAGCATTGGTGCAGCAAGTAGCGGCAGCAGGCATCCGCAGCCACTGGTGCGGCAGCAGCATTGCAAAAGCCACAACTGGCCCTGGCTGCCGCTGCGCCCAGCGCCTAATTATATTTTTGCTTGGGGGGCGGATAGCTTTCCAAGCCCAGCGGCCCGGGCGGCTCGACGAGTCTTCGGACGGGTCGCAAATACGTGCGGGTTTTAGCAAGCCAAGGGCGCCAGATTGCGCTTACCGGACATCGCAGGCAAATTTGAAGCTGTAGTGAGCTCCAAGGAGGCCCGAGACGTGCCAAAACGCGTGCGAGCTGAAGCGGCTACGATTGGCTTTCGTCTTCGATAGGCTTTCGTGTTTGGCTGCCTGATCACTGCTGCTCTGTCTAAAACTGCTCTGTGAGGCGCAGACGACGCGGCGCCCTATACGCGCTGCAGCAACAGAAACATACAACAAAAGCCAACCGCGCACAATGCAGCAGGCACCGATGGCCTCACTGGTCGCCGCCCCCCAAGGCCTGCCCGCCGCCGCGCCCTTGGTGCCCGCCTCGTTGGTGCAAGCGTCGACGGAGGAGCCCCGGGCCATCTGCCTGCGCCACGACCGCAACCAGGTCAAGAAGCGCTGCACGTGCGGCAAGGCGCGGCGGTACCGGCCGGGCCGGGGCTACCCGCCGGCCGAGCATGGCGGCGACGCGCTCCGGGCCGAGGCCGTCGAGCCGCTGTGCGCGGCCCTGCGGACGCACACGCCGAACGCGCACGTGGCCGAGTGGTGCTGCCGGGGGCTCCGGCACGCGCTGGCGGACGCGCCGTCGCGCGCGCTCGTGGCGCAGCGGCACGGCGTCGCTCTGCTCGTCGCGGTGCTGCGCGCGCACGCCCGAGCCCCCGCGGTCGTCCGGGAAGCCTTGCACGCGTTGGCCAACCTCGCGGGCGACGACGACGGCGACGCCCACGCCCAGGTCGCCCTCCAGATCGCCCAGAGCGGCGGGTCGGACCTCGTGGTTGTGGCCATGGCCGACTACCCCACCGACCTGACGTGCCAGGCCCCGGCGTGCGCGGTCATCGGGCACACGTACCGCGCGGACCTGGCCGCGGGGCCCCGGCACGGCGCGCGGGCGGCCCTGGCGCCCGTCGTCCGCGCGCTGGCGACGCACGTGGCGGACGAGCGCTGCCAGGCGCTGGCGTGCTACGCGATCGGGTCGCTCTGCGAGGGCCATATCGCGGTCCGGGAGGCCGTGGCCACGTTGGATGCCTTGGGCCTCGTGGATGCGGCGCTACAACGCTTTCCCCGGTCCAAGTCCGTCAAGCGGTGGGGGACGCACGCCAAAGCGGTGCTGACGGGCCAGGCCGCGGTCCCCCTAGGCCCGGTCGCGCCGGCGGGGCTCAATATCGGGCCGCCCATCGTCGCGCAAGTTTTGCCGACGGCTTGGACCCCCGGTGCGTTTCCACAGTAGTCCGGGTGCCAATGAGAATGAATAAATTACAATTAAACTAAAGAGCGCCCAGCCCCCCCTCCTCCCCCCACCACCCAGCATCGCCGTTCCTCACACGAGGCCCTCGTCGCTACTGCTGTCGTCGTCAATGGCAAAACCGGAAGCGGTCGGTGTCGATTGCGACAGCTTTGCGTAGCGCGGCTTGCGGCGCTGCCGCCCGGGCAGTTCCAGGGACGGCGGCTTCGGCTTCTGGAAGAGCCGCCCCAGGAAGAAGCAGTCGTCGTCGTCGTCGGGCGCGTCCACGGGACACGACGCTTCTAACCCTCGCACGGGCCGGCCGCTGCGGTCGACGGCGGAAACGACCACGCATCCACCATTAGGCGGCGCGTCGAACACGCAGGTTGCGACCCGCGCGTCGCGGCCATCCGACAGCGACGCCTGGCGCTCGTCGACCGGCGACGCGTTCGAGTCCACGTACAGGCGGACCACGACGCTCTCGACAGTAGAGTCGGCGCACGCCACGGAACAGACCACGATGGACCGGCCGCGCGCGCAGCAGCGCGCGAGCCACGACGCCGCGCGCGTCCGCGTCGGGGACGCGTCGACGGTGAGGCGCGCGTCCAGTTCGTCCACGATCTCGCGTTGCGGGGACGGCAGCGCGATCTCGTCGGCGAACGCGTCCAGACCCTCGAGCAGCTGCACGCGTCGCGCTTTCCGGTCGCTGGACTCCTTGACTTTCGTCGGCGACGGCGGCTCCTCTCTGGGGGCCGGCGGTGCCCGCGCGGCCTGGACCTTGGCGTCGAACGCCCGCTGCAGCGCCGCCACGTCGTCAAGCGACACCTCGTCACCGATGAACTCCACGACCTCCACCGAATCGCGGACGCCGCCCACGCTCTCCGCGACCCACACGCTCCGGCCGTCGTCGTCGAAGCCGACCCACATCTCGCCCTTGGGGCCCAGCCGGCGCGCGGTGCCGACGAAGTAGTCGCCCCGGCCGAGGGGTAACGCAGTGCTCTCCACCGCCCCGCGGGGGGCATCTCGAGGCACGACGGCCGCCTCGCGCACGCGGTACACGATCCGCCGGCGCTCCTCGCCCAGGATCGGCTTCAAGATCGCCTCGCCGTCCCGCGCACCGCGGCAGATGGCCCACCGCGCGGCGCCCGTCCGCGACGTCCGCCGCCTCGGCGTCTCGTCGCCGACGATGGCCGCGAGCTTGCCCTCGAGCGAGTCCTCGTCATGCGCACCGTCCGACGCGTCTTCGTCCGTGCACTGCGCCCAAACCTGCCCCGACGGCGTCAGGACCACGCTCTCCGCGACCAACACCGACCCCAGGGGCGCCCGCGCGACCGCTTCCACGCGCCGCCGCACGACGGGCTCCTCCTTCTTCTCCTGCAGCATGTCCATCTGCCGCCTCGCCCGCTCGGCGGCCTCCTTCGTCGCCTCGGCGGCCTGCTTGGACGCCTTGGCGAGGCGCTCGCCGAACAGATTCGCCTTCTCGCCGAACAACTTGGCGTTCGGCGACTTGTCGATGGCCGCCTTCATCCAGGGGAAGTTAGAGGGCCCGGCGGGCGCCGGGGCGGGCACGGGCGCCGGCGCCGGCGCCGCGACCCTCGGCGGCGACGGGCTCTTCTGCTTCGCGGCCGCGCGGAAGCCGCCGCCGGGAGCGGCCCGCAGCGGCAGCGCGCCCCGCGAGTAGACGTTGCGGAACCACTGCTCGCGCTCGAAGAGCGGCGCCGGCACGGGCTCTAAGACGTGCGCGCCGGTGTTCGCGTTCGTCGCGATGCACCAGCCGTCCACGATCCACGGCTCGTAGTCGTCTGTGCCCCGCCTTATCTCGAGCGACGCGCAGATGCGCACCCACAACAAGCCTCGACACTCGTCCGCCGCGTCGCCGTCGCGCGGCGCCAGGCGGACCTCGGCGGCCTTGAAGCAGACCCAGGGCGGCATGGCCTCGGCGCGCGGCGCGTCTAACGAGGGCGCCGTCCGCGCGGGCAGCTCGCCGCTGTAGTGCCGGGCGTAGCAGTTGCAGAAGTGGCCCGTCATCGCCACGGCTTCTAAAGCCAGGGTGGCGTCGTTGGACGCGCTGGCCTCCGTCGCCGCCCGCTCCGAGACACATACGTACCGCGCGCCGTCGCTGAGGCGCGCCCAGAGCTCGTTCGTCTGCGGGTCCCGGGTGAGCTCCAGCGCGCACTTGACGCACTCGTGCCGCCGCACCTCGCCCTTGAAGGCCGCCGTGCGGCTGGGCCCGGCGAAGAGCTGGACGGCGCGTGTCGGCGCGCGGAAGTAGCGCTCGCTCCGGGCCGCCCGCGGGATTCTGGCCACGCGCCCGTCGACCTCAAGCCACGCGCTCTCCTCCAGCGTCGTCGCCAGGCCGGTGAAGCCCGGGATGGTCTCGAGCCATAGCCGCCGCCCCACGACCGCGTGGCGCCGCGCGACGACGCAGCGGCCCGGCATCAGGCGCTCGACGCGGTCGTCCGCCGACGCGCCGGGGTAGGGCAGCAGGTCGATGGGCGTCGACGAGGCGTTGACGTGGAAGTCGCCGGCCATTTCATTGCTTTCCTCCACCATGGTGCCTCTTGCACCGTGTCGCGCTGCTGAAAGTGCTGAGAGAGAGCGGCTTGGGAGTTTCAGCTGAATGTGGCTCGGCGACCGCACAGCTGCGCTCGCTGTCTCGTGTTGTGTGTTGTGGCAACGGCACGGGTCGAAGACCTGAATGCCGCGCTAACCAGCTCCGCGCGCCTGAACTGGATTTAGGCCGAAGGAAACCCGTGACTTTGCGCAGTGCGCTGCTTTTTAGCTTCTCTCGCGTCCAAACGCCGCCGCTACCACGTTCCAGCAGTGGTTTTGTAACGTTTGAGTCGGCATAAGCAAAGCAGGATCCGCCCCGCCTCGCTACTGCAGAACGCGCCAAGTACCCATTTATCTCCGAGGCTCCTCGGCGGCCAAAACAACCATGGGGATGATGGATGATTTATCGAAGCGCGTCGAAAAGTTCGGCAAGGACGTCGAGCGCTCCGTCACGGGCAAGAAAAAGCCGAGAGGAGGCCACACGCTCGGCGGCGCCGCGGACAGCGCGCTCGACCAGGCCTTCGACGCGGCGCGGCCCTTGGGCATGACGCTGACGAAGGCGGACGACGGGCGCGCCGCCGTAACCGGCGTCGCCCAGCAGGGTCAGGCCGAGAGCAAGGCTGTCCGAGTAGGTGACGTGATCGCCGCCCTGAACGGCGCCGCGGTCGACTACGACGCCTTCGTCGCGGGCGTCGCGGCAGCGCGATCGACGGGCGGGCGCGTGCGCGTGCGCTTCGCGCGGCCGCTGCCGCGCGGCATTAGCACAAAAACAAAGCCGCTCTCGAACGACCAGCGCGACGCCCGGCGCGACGCCATGGCGCGCGCGGCCGAGAAGCGCGGCCTGCCGCCGCCGCGCAGGAAGAAGGTCGCGGAGGCGCCGCGGTCGCCCACGGTTTTCTACGAGGGCCCGCGGTCCGCGGAGACGCAGGCCGCCTGGGAGCACGCGCAGAATAAAGACGAGCGCACGAAGCGCGATCTTGGTTACGAGCCGTTTCAAGCTGTCAGTAGTGGCGGGACGCTGGAGCACGAGCAGCGCGCGCTCGAGGCGCCGGAGTTCGCCGGCGGCGGGCGGCGCCTCGACGGCCGGGCGGCGTGCCCCGAGGCCGAGGTCGCGTGCGAGGCGCTGGAGCTGTGCGTCGACAAGGCGGCGGCCCTCACGTGTGCCGAGACGGTGCTCAAGCTGTTGGGGAATGCGTCTAAAGGGGACGCGAAGTTCCGGCGCGTGCGGTTAGGGAACAAGGCCATTCAGGAACGCATCCTTGCCGTTGACGGAGGCTTGGAAATTATGTGTACAGCAGGGTTTGAGCTGGCGGAGGACGCCGACGACGAGACCGTGTTGCTCTTGAAGGACGGCTTCGACGCGGCGCGGCTGGACGCGGCGACAAAGACCATCGCCGCCTTCGCGGCGAAGGCACGGCTCGCCAACGCCAAGTAGTGCGTCGCCCTGTCTTCTCTCTCGCCGCGATGTTCGCCGACTAGTTATTGTGTAACAGAATATTTACCTATCGACGAGCTGGAACTGGTCGCCGATCTTCGGCGAGATCTCCTTGTTCAGCACGATGAGCGCGGAGTTGATGGCCTTGCGTCCCCTTTCCCACGCGGCTTGCGCCTGCTTTTTGTCGGACGCCTTGGCCACGTCCCCGATATCCAAGGCCGCCTCGTTGATGTACCACCGCGTCAGGAAGAGCACGTTGCCAGGGCCGTTGTTCTCTGAGGCCATCATGCCGTTCGCCAGGAGGCCCATGGCCCGCAGGTTGAATTGGGCGTCGTCCGCCGCCTGGACCGCCCCGTCGCCGCGGTCGATGGCCCCCTTCAGCCTGCGGAAGGCCTCGACGCCCACGTTGATCCGCGTGGCGTACTTGCCGTAGTTCTCGTAGCGCTGCTGCACGCGCGTGAAGGGCACGGCCCCGCCGTCGGGGATCTCGCTCGTCGCATCCACCAGGAACGGCGGCGCCCGGCCGTACTTGAAGTAAAAATCTTGTCCAAACACGACGTTCCCGTTCATGGGGTCGCGGCTCGGCGACGCGTCGGGGTTCGCCAGCATGCCCTTGGTCTCGACGAGGTCGCCGGGGCCGAGGGCGCGCGCTAATGTCGGCGCGAGCGACGTGAGCGCTGCGGCGGCGCCGGTGGCCACGCCTCTCCGTGTGATGGCCGGTTTCAGGGCGGCCGCCAGCGTTGCGCAGAGGAGTACGCGTCGCATGACTGCTGTGGAGGGGTTTATTGACTGTAAGCTCTTTTGCGTGACACGATACGACAGGCTGGCTGTGGTGCAAGGCTGCTGACAGACAGGCTGAGGTGTGTGGAGTGCGTGTGTCGATTTGACTTGAAAAACCCGTCCAACTGATCCGTTTCCCGGACCCCCCGCACTAGTCCTAGCACCGTAACAAAAACCCCTCGTGAAATACAAACACAATACCACATTAGTCGTCTTCGAAATACCCGACCTGCTCGAGGATCGCGTCGTTGATATCGTGCGCGTTGTCGTAGGTCGAAGCCATAGATAGCAGGAAAAAGAGAGCCTCGTGCCTCGCGAGCGACAAGCCGAGCGCGCTTCCGAGGCGCCGGTGGAACTTCCGGTCAAGGTGCAACGAAGACGACGCGTTTGGCCCCTCGCCGACGCAGTGTTCCAGGCGAAGAATCTTCGTCGACGCGTCTAGCTCCACGCACCACTGGACAAGACCACGAGACGCGTCGTAGACGATGCGCAGCCTGCTGCCCGAGGGCTCCAGCGCCAGAACGGACTCGACGCGTTGCTCGTCCCGCGCCAACAAGATGTCACGTGGCGCCTCGCAGCGGACGCGGCGCGATAGAGCTTTGGCTAAATCCGGCGACAGTTCTCCATACGGGTCGCGTGCAAGCTGCGTGCGCAGCCGGACCGTGTCGGCCCGCCGCGCTGCCTCGCGTGCGATCTCATCCAGAACTTCTTCCTCGAATGCATCACCTTCAGTCGTGTACCGCGCAGCAATGTCGCCGACGTCTCGCGCGAGCCGCAGCCGCCACGGGAGGTGCGCGCGACGCCTTGCATTTTTACGCTGCAATGCGTGGTGCAGCGCGCGGCGGTGGCGTACTCGCAAGGTCATCTCTCTCTAGCTGCCGATAATCAGTGGAGTGAGAGCAAAGTCTGCAGGACCAACAATGCCAGCACAGCAGTGCTTCGCAATGATTCTACACACAAGCTGTCTCAGCACATGCAATGCCGTTCTCTGCTCAAACGCTGAGCTCGCAAGAGGTACTGGCACTGGCGGATGGCTTTTGCTTGGGCCAAAAAAGCCTTAAATGGCGGGTTTTCTCGTGCGGGTTTATCAAAGCGAAAACGACGCGTCCGCGCCATCGCTCCCCGCGCCGGGCAGCCCGGCGCACGCGCGGGCAACGCTCCGGGCCCGCGCTTCAACTGGTCGGGTTGTCGCTGAGCCCAGACTGCTTGCTTGAACTGCGTAGAACGTAAAGAGCAGAGGCTGCCCTTCCGTGCGCACGCGCCGCGGAGCCGCGCGGCAGCAGCCACTTGAACCGCGGACCGCTGTTCTACAGCGACCCAGGCCCGCCCCGGGAGGACCGGCATGGCGCCCCGCGTGCGCGACGTGCACGCGCCCCAGGGCCCGCTCGGCTTGATCTTCGCCCCTGATTCCACCCAGCTCTCCAAGGTGAGAGAAGCATCACCATTATTTGGGACGGTGGAAACGGGCTGGACGCTCGTCGGCATCGACCGGGAAGACGTGAGCCACATGGACGGCACGCAGGTGACGCGCTTGCTGAAGATGCGGTCGCACAACCCGCAGGGGCGCGACCTGGAGTTTCTGGTGGAGGAGGTCATAAAGCCCGCACCCGCGGTCAAGGAGCCGCCGAGGGTGACGGTGCATTCTCCGGTCATGGACCTGTACGCGGTGTTGTGGTCCATTGATGTCCTGATCCAGTGCTTGCTGTTCCACAAGCCCCGGGGGGTCGGTATTTATGTGGCCTGGATGCTCATAGTGTTTAGTGCCCTCACGACCTGCGCGCACGCCTTCCACCTGGACGGGAGAAGGAATGTCCTCGTGGTGGCTCTGGCGTTGCGTTTAGTGGACCTGTTCCTCCGTCTCCCCATGTCCTGGGACTCGGAGTGGTGGGCCATCCAGACGGACGCCGCGCTACTGCTCCGGCTCTTAACGGGCGCGACGGCGGGGCGCACCATCCAATTGCAAATGGCCATGTTCTATGTGGCCGCCGGGTTCTGGAAGCTGAACACGTCCTTTTTGGACGGGGCGTCGTCCTGCGCTTCTATTTTCGGCGTGCAGACGGCGGCGCGCGCCGCGCTCATGCTCGGTCAGACGCCGGCCGGCGTTTTGGAATGGGAAGCGGTGCTGGGACCTCTAGCGCAGCAGTGGACGCCCTACCTGATCATCGCGGTGGAGTTCTTTATAGGTATCGGCCTCCTCTTGAAACCGAATGTGGGTGTAAGAGTCGCGGTCGTGTTCCACGCGGTCAACGCCTGGGTCCCGCCGCGGCCGAACAACATCGCGAGCTTCAGCCTAGTGTGTTTAGTACGACTGGTGACCTTTGCGCCGAAGGCCGCCGCGGACGCGCTGCACGGCGCCATGCGCGGCCACTCGCTGCTTATCTGTTCATTGGTGGCGGCGTTCCTGGCCGGCGCAGTCCAACAGGCCAAGACGCGGGACCCCCAGATGCTCGCGGCCGTGGCCCACATGCTCTTGGCGCCCGTCGTCCTCCTAGCGTGTCGGGGCACGTTCCCGGGCGGCGGCCGGCGCAAGTTCGCTCCGTCGAAAACGAGGACGCGGTTCTTGGTCGTGGCCGGCCTCTACTGCTGCACGCCCCTCTTGGGCGTGCTGGAGCTGGGTTCTCCGAACATGTACGCCAATTTGAGAAATAGAGGCGGCTCGAACCACCTCGTCGCGCCGACGGGTCTGCTGTTCAAGACGGGGCTCCTGGGTGCGGAACGGATTACGGTCCTCAAGACCACATCCCAACACATCTTAGATTACTACCCGGGCGACTGCACCGAAGAGTTGGACCCCAAGGAGAACCGGCAGCGCCTCTTCGATAGTTTGGCCATGCGGCCCTTCTTCAACTACGCCCTCAAGCGGGTCTTCGTGAGCTTCTGCTACACCAAGAACACGTGGCGCCCCTTCGAGGTGCCCGCGCTCGAGCTACGGCGCATGCTCGGGGAGATGCGCCGGGCCGGGGAGGGCGCGACCTTGACGTATAGGCACAACGACAAGATGATCCAGGTCGGCTACGACGCTTCGGGGAACCGGGTGAAGTGCAGCGGCTGCGGGGAGGACGACGCCGCCACGCAAAACCCGTTACCCTACGCGCTCGAGAAGCTGCTGGTCTATCTGCCGTACCCCCTCCTCAGCGACGGCAACGCCGAGCTGCCCTGCGTCGGGCCCTAATTCTCTTACACTTTCCCCTCCGCCGCGCGGTGACAGCCAACCACCCCCTGACCACCGCTGTTATAACTGGAATTAATCTAACTAGATACCCAGCGCACGCCCGGTTCCTGATTGTGGGCCCCCGGGGTCGGTGGCGTCGGGCTAGTAGCTTCCGGGCTAGGGAGTGCTAGGGATTTCTCATAAAACCCGTACTTAAAACCGCGCATGAAGCCACATTTCTGCGTTGCAGTGCCGCCGTTTGCTGATAATCGCTGCGCCGGTCACCTCTCCGCCACCGCATTGCACACGAGGTGATCTCTCCAACGAGCCGTGCAAAAATCTCATCGGCGGAGACAGCCCCGCAGCCGAGAGCAGCACATCTGCTGTACGCAGCGTCAGAGACCTGCAAACGCGTCACCACGCGCCGCCGTAGCCGCAAGTTGTCAGCACAGCACCGCCGTAGGCGCAAGTTGTCAGCACCATGATTCGACGACGACGCGTGGCCGCGGCGCTGCTCCTCGCCGCGTCGACGGCCCTGACGCCGCCGCCGGCGCGCCAAACCCATACGAGGCTGCGCGCGGTCGACCTGGAGGGCACCATTCCCGCCTGTAACATCCGGAACTTCGCCATAATCGCGCACATCGACCACGGCAAGTCCACGCTGGCCGACCGCATGCTCGAGCTGACGAAGACGGTCGCCGGACGCGACATGCAGGCGCAGCTCTTGGACTCCATGGACCTGGAGCGGGAGCGCGGCATCACGATCAAGCTGAACGCGGCGCGCATGGCGTACGAGAAGGACGGCCAGGCCTACATCCTGAATCTTATCGATACGCCCGGGCACGTGGACTTCTCCTACGAAGTCTCTCGGAGTTTGGCCGCGTGCGAAGGTGTTTTATTGGTCGTGGACGCCGCGCAGGGCGTCCAGGCCCAGACCCTGGCCAATTGCTACCTCGCGCTCGAGAACGACTTGGAAATCATCCCCGTGCTGAACAAGGTGGACCTGCCGGCCGCGGAGCCGGAACGCGTCGCGGAGGAGATCGAATCCACGATCGGTCTAGATTGCACGGACGCCATCTTGTGTTCGGCCAAGTCCGGCTTGGGTATCGACGACGTCATGCGCGCGGTCGTGGAACGGATCCCCGCACCGGAAGACAAGCAAGCAACCCCGACGCAGTGCCTCATCTTCGATTCCAAGTTCGACGCGTACCAGGGCGTCGTGACCTTCATACGCGTGGTCGAAGGGAGCATCGCGAAGGGCGATCGCGTGAAGTTCCTCGCGACGGGCAAGACCCACGAGATCACGGAGATCGGGGTCATGGTGCCCGAGCGCACGCCCGTCCTGGGGCGGAGCCTCAAGCCGGGCGAGGTCGGGTACTTCGTGGCCGGCATCAAGAGCGTGGACGACGCGCGCGTCGGCGACACCGTGACCGTGGTCAAGTCGCCGACGCATGGCGTGCCGGAGGGCGAGGCGGTCGCCCTACCGGGCTACGCGGAAGCGACGCCCATGGTCTTCGCGGGCATGTTCCCCGTGGACGCCGACGACTTGAACAATCTGCGGGACGCGTTGGGCAAGTTGAAGTTGAATGACGCGGCGCTCAAGTACGAGAACGAGAACAGCCCGGCCATGGGCTTTGGCTTCCGGTGCGGCTTCCTGGGCTTACTGCACATGGAGATCGTGCAGGAGCGGTTGGAAAGGGAGTACGACATCGACCTCATTATTACCGCGCCGTCCGTAGTGTATAAAGTGGTGCCCAAGCAGGCGAACTCCGAGGAGATCGTGCGGAAGCTGGAGGGCGGCGAAGTCCTGAGCGAGGGCCTGATCCAGGACGCGGACGACGAGGACATACCGACGGTGCTGGTCGTGGACAACCCGTCGCGCATGCCGGACAAGGACCGGCAGCAGCATACGCTGGAGCCTTATGTGCGCTTGGAGGTCATCGCGCCGACCGAGTACACTGGAAGTTTAATGGACTTGGCCAACGAGCGGCGGGGCGAACTGGTGGACATGAAGTACTTGACACCTACGAGAACGACAATCACCTACCAGATGCCTTTAGCGGAAGTTATTACGGACTTCTTCGACCAAATCAAGTCCCGGACAAAAGGCTTCGCGAGCATGGAGTATACGCTGAGCGGCTATCGCGAGTCGCCCTTGGTGCGCCTGGACGTGATGATCAACAAGGAGCTGGCGGCGCCCCTTTCGACCGTGGTACATGAGGATGATGCCCAGTCCTCGGGAAAGGTTCTCGTTAGAAAGCTCAAAGAGTTTATTCCGCGCCAGATGTTCAAGGTCCCGATCCAGGCCTGCGTCGGCGCGAACATCGTGGCCTCGGTGCAGATCTCGGCCTTCAAGAAGGACGTTTTAGCCAAGTGCTATGGGGGCGACATCTCGCGCAAGAAGAAGCTGCTGCAGAAGCAGGCCAAGGGCAAGAAGCGGATGAAAGCCATGGGCAAAGTGACTGTCCCGCAAGAGGCATTTATGGCAGTCTTGAACCTGCGAGACAGTGGGGGAGATTAATATTGAAACTTATTTGGCGTCTGCGGCGATGGCGTGCTGCGTGTACACGCCCGTCGCGGCGGGCCTACGTGTCTAGTACTCCTTCTTCTCCTCGGCGAGGCGGCGCGCCTTGCCGAATTTGACTGGGGCCGGGTCAGAATTACTAGCAGTACTTAAAAGTGCACGCTCTTCTTCGTGCCCGTGTCGATGGTCTCCGGGTTCCGGGTGTCGGGCGCGAAGTGCGACTGCTGCATCGCGCCGGGCTGGGGCAGCTGGACCTCGTCCAGGAGGCCCTGACTGGAGTTCGTGGCCAGAGCCCACTTCGCCCGCAAGGTGGAGGCCGCCTTCTTCGCCCGCTTGACCTGGGTCTCCGCGTGCTGGCGCGTCCAGTCGAGCTTCGCTCGCAACTCCAAGTACCGCCGGTCCATCAGTTTCAATTGATCTTCTAAAATCTTGGACCCCTCTTTGAGCTCCAGGACGAACTTCTCGCGCGCGTTGTTGCGCCGGGCCAGGGTGCGAGAACGTAATTTATTCGTGTCCAGGTCCTTCTCCGCTCTTCTAAGAGCGTCCGTGACTTGCGCTTTCGCTCCGACTTCATGTTTCAAATGGACCATGAGCTTCTCGACGTGGTCCGATAACGCGGCGACCTTCTTACCGGTCAGCTTCGCGTCCCCCTCGGCCCGCTGCCGGGCGTCCTTCTCGGCCTTCCCCCGAGCTAACAACTCCGTGGCCTTGTGCTTCAAAGCGCGCACGTCGTCCTGGGACGCCAAGGCGCCCCGTAACTCCGCCCGTAGTGACATCTTCTCGTCGTCCGAGTGGCGCAGCTTCCCCCGCAGTTTAGCGATCTCCCCCTCCAAGTTCTTGATGGCGGCCGCAACGGCCTCGTTCCCCTCGGGCGTCACCGTGGCCTCCGTGGCTTCTTCGGTGGGCTCCTCTGCGACAACACTCTTTTTAGAAGCGAACTTGGCCTGCCGGCCCTCCAGTTTTAAAGACCGCTCCCGGAGCTCGACCAATTGAAGCGTAGTCACGTTCTTGTACGCGTCCGCCGTCTTCTCGCCCTTGGTCACCCTTCCCACCAGGTACTTCTTCGTCGCCTCGGCGTCCGCGATCAACGCATCCCGCGCCTCCGTTACTTTAGATAGCGTCTCCCCCAGCAGCCGGTTCTTCTCGCCCTCACCTACCACCTTCGAAGACAGATCGTAGATCTCGTCCTGCAGCTGCACGGTGGAAAAGTCGTGGCGCGCGACGCGGGCGGCCTTGCGGTCCGCTTCCTTACTCGCGACCCTTTCCAATTGAGCTCTTAACTCCTCGTTCTCCTCCTGGAAGGCCTCGAGCTGCCGCCGCAACTGACGCGTCATGCGCGCGTCGTCGTCGAAGCCGCCGTCCCGCGTGCCCGGCGGGCTCTGGCGCGACATGGGCCGGCCGTACGCGTCCGTCGGGGCCTCGCCGGCCGTGTTGCCCCGGTCCCGGCCCACGGCCTGCCCCGGCCGACTGCGCTCGCCGCCCCGACTACTGCCGCCGCCCATGCTCCCGTCGTCGGCGCGCGGGTCCGGCACCGCCGGCTCGGCGCCCTCGAACTCGTCGCCGTAATCCTCCTCGTCGCCCTGGCTCTCGTCGTCGGCATTTGGGTCGCCCGCGAAGACGCCGTCGTACTTGGCCGCGAAGTCCTCCTCGTACGGCTCGGCCATGGTCGCCGCGTTCGCTGCTCGCGGCCGGGCTGCTCTTCTAGCTAATGAGTGCTTCCCTGGCGGGGCAGCTGTTGGAGTAGCAGCAGCGACGCGTGCGCTCGAGTCTCCACGACGGTCAAGCGCTATGCGCGCAGGCTGGGGAAGCGTCGCGGGGGAGCGCCGGGACGAGCGCCGAGGCTGAAGCCCAAGCTGGCGTTAGGCTAGTAACCCGTAGTATGCGAGTGCCCCCCCGATCTTCCCATTAGACCTGGGTAGCGTGAATAGAGAGTTGGTGGCATCGATACCACGGGTGGGCGGATTTTGACAGCTTGCGGCCGGGTTTTTCCACTGTGCGCGGACGATATCACTGGGCAGCCTGCGGCGGCTGCCGACGGCGAGCAAGGATGCACCAGCTGAGCTATTGGCTGCTGCTGCTGCTGGCAATAGCTCATGCCGACGACGACGACGACAAGTGCGGCGGCACCTACACCCTCAGCGCAGCGGAAAGCATCCGCCTGGCGGCCGCGGCGCTCGGCGCCGCGTCGCCCTACGCGCTCGCGTCCCAACCAATAGACGACTGCGCGCGGCCGGGCGACGCGCTGCTCAGGGTGGGCGCGGCCCCCGTGTTCGACGGCACGCTGCAGGAGGCCGTGGAGGCGTGGGCCGCCGGGGGCGTCGCGGGGGAGCTCGCGTTTCCTTTGGCAGACGACGGCGCGGTGCGGGGCTACGCGCTCGTGCGGTTCGTGGACGCGGGGCAGGAGACATCGTGGACGCGGGGCGCGGCGGGTCTTGGGGAGGAGGCGGACGACCCCGGGGCGGAGGCCGCCGCTTTGCGCGAGGAGGCGAGCATGCGCGCGCTCCAGGCGGAGGCCGAGCGCGCCGCGTTCCGGGCGGAGGAGGACGCGGCGGAGCAGAAGGCGGTCGCGGCGCACGCGGCCAAGGTGAACGCCCTGCGCCAGGAGGCCATGAAGGCGCGGGACGCGAAGGAAGCCGAGAAGAGGCGCAGGGACCTGGAACTCATTGAAAAGGAGGAGGTGGCGCGCGCGCTCCAAGCGGAGGAGGACCGCAAGGAGCGGGACGCGGCCCGGGTGGAGCAGCAGAAGCGGCGGGAAGCGGAGATCCTCGTGCTTGAGAAGCAGAAGAAGGCGCGCGAGAAGGAGGAGCGGCGGGTGAAGCGCCTGGCGGAAGCGGAGGCGGCGGCTGCCAAGGTCTGGGGGAACCGCCTCGCGAAGTTCGAGGTCTGGGCTTCTGAAGGGTGGACGGACAAAGACTCGACTCCAAGTTTTGAATTCCTACCAATGGAGTTCGGGGAGGCCAAGGGGCCGCTGGGCATGACCTTTGGGGCCGGCAAAGGTGTGGACAAGGTCCTGGTCACGCACGTCGACGGCGGGAAGCGGGCGGCTCGCCAGGGCGTCAAGTACGGCGACGAGGTGGTCGAGTTGCGGTGGCTGCAGCGGAACGACGACGGCGTGCGCAGCGAGGTCGTGGTGAACACGACGCTTGTCAAGCCGGAGAAGGTGACGCAATTTGTGGTCGAGGCCATCAAAAAGCGCTGGTGGCCTTTGACCTTTGTCGTGTTTAGGGCCCACCACCTCGACATTGTGTCGGACGACGCGGCGTTGTTCGTGGCCGTGGACGCGCCCCGAGTGTTACAGGGCGACCAGGGCCCGGTGACCGTCGCGGCGTGGGCTCTGCAACCGGCAAGTGATGAGGTGGACCTGGTCCTGGCCGACCCCCTAGATGGGTGCGCCGGGACGCTGCTGCCCGAACCGGAACGCGTGGTGCTCGGCGCACCGCCCGCGAACCGGCGGCGCTTCGTGCTCACGAAGCGGGGCGGGTGCTCCTTCGTGGACAAGGCCCGGGCGCTGCAAGCCGTGAGCGGCGTTGATGGTGTATTACTTTACAACACGGAGGACGAGCCCGTGAAGATGCCGGCCGGCGGCGCACCCACCGAGGACATACGCGTGGTGGTCGCGATGGTCGGTAGTAATAAGGGAAGTCGCCTCGAAACCGCGTTGCGGTGGCCCGACCGCGCGCCCGTCACCCTGTCCTTATCAAGCGCCATAACTCAGGATGGGGCGCCGCACGCTCCCAACCGCGACGTCGAGGACGAGGACGCCGCACCAGTAAATGGTAATGTGACCTTCCAGTGCGGCCGCGACATCATTGAAACGCGCTTCCGCCAGGCGGCGTTCGGGCCGCTCCTGCCCCCGGGCGCGCCGTTGAGCGTCGCGTTCGCCGTGCCGCCGAATTTATGCGCCCTGGCCGGCGTCGAGCGGCGGCTCACGGGCTTGGCGGCGATCGTCCAGCGGGGGGGCGGCTGCGGTTTCCTGGAGAAGGCGCGCGTGGCGGAGAAGCTGCAGGCGCGGGCCCTTATCGTCGTGAACGGCGACGAGGACCCCATCACGATGACGCTGCCGGACCCGGAGGCGCGCGCGGCCGTCGCGGCCCTCATGGTCGGTTCTAATGCGGGCCGCGAGCTCGCAGCGATGGCGGCGGGCGCGTGCGGCCGGGCCG
>Ga0302122_10001175_pt1 | contig 16508 bp, 11 predicted proteins | sample CB21_SCM_MG_FD_203115 | JGI IMG/M metagenome (GOLD analysis project Ga0302122, IMG submission 203115) | Marine microbial communities from Western Arctic Ocean, Canada - CB21_SCM | ecosystem: Environmental > Aquatic > Marine > Oceanic | place: Canada: Western Arctic Ocean | collected 2017-09-28
GCGTGTAGACACGCGACACGCGACGTAGAAGACGATGTTTTGGAGCTGCCTGAAAAGTACATACTCGACACTCGACACTCGGCTGCAGAGTAGGACTCAGGCTAAGACCAATCAATATTTAGACACTGCGCGGTGCCCTGCGCCCGGTAGCTACTAGTTCGATCCGTGCGCTTGGCTTGAGCAGAACCGGAGACAATGGCCGTCACTCGAGTACTGGTCTACGCGCTGCTCCTGTTCCAGGGCGTCGGCGCTTTCGGCCCAGCGCGGCCTTCGCTCGTGCGTCCAAGACTGACGCCCCTTTCGCGGGCCGATATTCCCGCTCGGACGCTGCTGCGACTCGCTGCCTCCGAGGGGACGCCCGATGGGTGGGTGTGCGACGCGTGGCTCGGCAACCTGGTCTCAATGCCGCGGTCGCTCATTCTGCGGCGCATCGCGGGGCACCTCCTCTTCAACGTCGTCGTCGCCGCCGCGTTCGTGCGCCTGCGCGCCGTCGGGTGGACGAAGGATCTCCCGGGAGCCGCGCACTCGCTCACGGGCGCGTTCCTCGGGCTGCTCGTTACCTTTCGCACCAACAACTCCTACGGGCGCTACTGGGAGGCGCGGACCGTGTGGGGAGGCATCATGAACACGTGCCGCTCGCTCGCCATCGGCGCGAGCGTGTGGATCACGCCGCGAAGGCCCGCCGAGGCGCGGGGCTTCGTCGAGGCGCTGCGCCGCTACCCGACGCAGGTGGCGATCCAATGCCGGAAAGAGCCTCTGGGCGACGGCGACCACCCGGCCGACGTCTGCATGAGCCTACAAAATTGGCTGCACCGCGCGGCGCTCCCGTCGTCTGACACGGCGGGGCTGTACGAGCTTCAGCTCGCGGCACAGGCGCGCCACGTGGACAAATTGACAGACGCGACGGGCGCGCTCAACCGGATTATTAATACGCCGCTTCCGATCTCGTACTCGCGCCACACGTCCCGCGCACTCTCGATTTGGTGCGGTACGTTGCCTTGCGCTATCGGTTCGAGCGTGGGACCCACCGCGACGATTGTGGTCGTCGCGCTCGTTTCATGGTTAGTGTTGGGGATTTCCGCCGTCGGTGGCGACGCGGCGTCCTTCGTGGTGCCTATATCGATGCGACGCTCGCGGCGATGGTGTACTGAGGCCTGGCTTCCACGCATCAACGCGACACGGTTCACTCATACAGGCGAGCTCCTCGAGCAGCCCTTCTCCCAGCCGGAGAACGTGGGGGAGGGATTTGACTTTGGTCTGCCCGTCGAGTCCCTAGGCCGGTCCGTGGCGGACGAGATCGAGCGAATCGGCACCCGGGAGGGCGGCGCGCTCGTGGCCAGTTAAACAACAACAATTAATTCAACTCCCCTCGCCACATGCACACGTGCTCGACGTCGGGCCGCCGTCGCAGCGGCGGACCCTCCTCCACGGCCGGCTCGATCGCGAGCGCGGACCGCGTGTCGCGCCACAGCTCCTGGAAGCCGAGCGCCTCGTAGAGCGCGCAGGCGGCGTGGTTCGCGGCCTCGACCTCGAGGACGACTTCGTCGTAGTCCCACGCGACAGCTAAATCCGCGCAGGCGCGCATGGCGTGCCTTCCGAGGCCGCGCCGCCGGGCCGCCGGCCGGACGGCCACGTTCGAGACCAGGGGCACGACCCGCACGTTGCCGTCGAAGAGCGCGGCGCACATGTCCTGGACCGGCTCGCGCAGTAGCGCGTTGCGGTCGCGCGGCGTCAGGCGTTCGATCCGCTTGATGAACTTGCGCTCCGCGTCGTCGCGCGGCAGCACGGTACGTGTGACGACGTCGATCAAGCCGAGCTCCAGCGACGCCATCGCCGCGACGCCCTCGTCGTCCAGCAGCGCGAGCAGCGCGCCCCGCATGCGCCGCTTGCCGGCGAAGCGCGTGCGGAAGTCATCGCTCTGCGTCTTGTGCAACGCGGCGATTTGGGCTGGTGCGAGCTGCGACGTCTTCCAGAAGCCCCCGCACATGGTCGTGGCGCAGGCGTCGATCTCGTCGAGCGTCGGCGTTTCCAGGACTCGCATTGGTGCATGGTTCGTGAGCGCTGCTGCCGTGGTGATTAGCAGCCATGGGAGCAGCAGCAGCATGATGTACCGGTCAGCCCTGTTTTGTTGTCAGTGGTGCAAGCAGACCACGCAGCACAGAGTCGTGTAGCAATGTTGGCTGCTGCTATGACAGCGAGCTCGTGCTGGCTTAGCGCGCGCACAACACGCTATCGCACGGGTTTTCACGGGGCCCGGACGGCTTTTACTTGTAATTTTTACGGCGTTTGGCGCTTTTTTGCAGCTATTGTCTGCCCGACGGCGAGCAGTTTCGTACGTACGAATGCAGCAATCGCTCGAAAGCGCACCTGTACGGGACAACAATGCGAGTCATAAGGCAGCCTGCTGAATTGTGACAACACGATGATGACCGCACGGTGGTGCGCGCTGGTACTCCTCGCAACCGCACACGCCGACGACGCCTTCTTCGCCACCGACGCGACGACGGCCATCCGACGCCTCCGCGCCGCGCTCCCGTACGACGCCCGGGTCTGCGCGACGGCGGCGGCGCCGGACGCGCGCGTCGCCTGCGCCGAGCGCGCATTCTTAGACCGAGCGGCGCACTGGCTCGCGTGGCACACGGCGTTCCGCGCGGATACGGACTGCGCCCGGTTCTGCGGCACGGCCGCGGAGGTGACGTTCGCGTTCCAGGGCCATAGGCGGCTGCGGAAGGGCTACGGGAACCACATCTTCGCGACGCTACGGGCGCTCGTGGTCGCGATCCAGCAGAACCGGAGCGTTGTCTTGGGGCTCGACCAGGCGACGCGGGACCTGAACACGCCCCACCTTCATTATGCGGATGAGAGCGTGTGGACGCTGGGCGCGCTCCGGCGGCGGTACGTGCTATGCAGATGCGCTCGCAAAAAAGGCAAACGGTTCCAGGTGAACCTCAAGGGCCTCGGCCCCGACGAGCACCTGCCGCTCGCGGCCTCGGACCCGCGCCTCGGGGCGGGCCTAATCGACGTGCTCGGCTGGACCGCGGCGGGGTCGCAGTCGACGCGCGTCGGCGGCGACGCGACGTCCTGCGGTAAACACGTGGGCCACTCCTTCCTACGGCCGGCGTTCGACGAGTTGCTCGGCGCGCCCAACACCTTCGGTGCGCGAGCCGCGTCCCCCACGCCCTCGACGCTCCGCTCGACGGCGTCCGTACGCAGGCCTTCTATTCTACGCGTTCTTCCGGCCGTCGGAGCTCATCCGGACCTACGTCTCGAAAGCCCTCACGCGTCGTGCCTGCGACGTGGGCCTGCACGTCCGCGTGAGCGCCCGCCTGGGCGTCGAGACGGAGAACGGGCGGCCCGTCGACCTCGCGGAGTCGGCGACCGAACGCGCGAAGCTTGATACTACCCGGGGGTGGTTCGAAATGCTGTCCCGCGCGCAGCTGCCCCGGCTCTTACTCGCCGCCGGGAGTGTGCTGAGAGATACCCCCAAAACGTGCGTCTTCTCCGACCGGCCCCATATCGGCAAGGCGCTCGCCGAGCGCGTGCCCGGCGCCGTGGCCCTCGACTCGGAGGCCGACGCTTTAGCCACCGATTCCGACGTCATGGCCATCACGTCGGAGGAACGCGATGGCCGGTTCATGGTCAAGTCCGCGGACTGGGGCGACGCGCCGCGCTGGGCAGGACTCGCCGACCTGTATATGCTGTCATCGGCGTCGACGGTCGTGTGCGCCGGGCAGTACGCGCCCTCGACCTTCTGCGAGCTCGCCGCCGCGTTGGCCGCGGTGCGCGTCGGGCTGCGGTCGCCGCGAACGTTGACGGGCGCCCTCTGGCGGTCGGGCCGCAACGCGTCGCAGTTCCCCGCGCTCGTGTGGTGCCCAGCCCATACCCGCGAGGACTTGACCGGCGGCGTTGCAGGTGCCCGGCGGCGGCGGCGAAAAAAGTGGGCCGCGGTGCCGCGGTGCTGCGAGACGACTCTGCTCGGCTAGGTGTTTTGTGCAAGTGATAAACAACATGTTTACATTATAATAGCGCTACATAGCCTCCGCCCGCTTCTCGCGGAGCCACTTCCGCGTGGCTTTGTCCGGGAGCGGGAACGCCTCGGGGGCCATCGGATCGGGGTCCCTCGTCTTCAAAGCGTCGGGCGCGAGCAGCGCCGAGTCTCCAGTGTCGAAGAACGACGGACCGAATGAGTCGAGCGCGCTTTCGCCGACGCCAAAAGCGCGTCTCCTATTCCTCAGCACGACAATCTCCTCGAACCCACACTGTATCCTCAGCTTCGCGAGTCGTTTATCAACGTCGCGACCGTCGCCGCGAAACTGTACCGTGGAATCATTTTCCGTGAAGTAAAATTCCAAGTCACCACAGCGAAGATAGCGGCCGTTTACCACGGGCTCGCCGTCGGCGCTAGTGCCCAGCGCCACCAGCGCGATGGTGAGTTTGTCCCGTGCGACCGTCCACTCGGTATCGTCGTAGGCCCACGGCGGCCGGAACGATCGGCCGCCGCGTGCCGCGTCGTCCTGCGATGAGATGCACGACGGCGTTTCCGGGCAGCGGTCGAGCAACCCGTCTTTGACGCCGAGCGCTTGCGATGCGCGTGGCCATGCTACGAGCGCTGCGGCGGCGGCGCCTACGCTGCCGCGTCGTGAGGATCGTGGTTTTGCTGCTGGCGAGGTTAATGCCGCTGCTGTGCATGACGATGCTGTGCATGGTGATGCTGCAGCAGTGCGAGGCGTAGAGCTGCGTAACGCGTCGCAGCGATGGTGAAGCGCTGTGAGCTGCAAGATCATGCACATGTGTGACATGCTAAGCATCTTATACCACCAATGAATGGGCATACGACGGCCGCACCTCGAGTCGAGTTGTGCATCGGCAAAACCCGAGGCTAGTCGCAGCCGGTTGCACAAGCGTTAGGGCCTCCTCAGTCGTCCAAAGAAGCATGGTTCAAGCGAATATATGGTTTACACAAAAGGGAGCGTTCTGGGATAGCTCCGACTGGACAAGCACCAGGGCCCGGCGCGCCATATTGGGAGGCGCACAAGAATGGGTCCGGTGCAGGCTTTGACGCGCGACTGCTGCCGCGCGGCTTGGGTGGCCCGGGATCTATTCGCAGATCCGGGACATGAGCTCGTCGTGCGAGTTCGATCGTCGGACCGCCGCCGTCGCCTCGGGCTCGTCGGGCATCTCCTCGTCCTCCAGCGGGGCCTCGAAGAGGCTCGGCAAGAGGGCCGAGGCTAGGCGCGAGGCCAGGCCCGGCTTGTTGTTGCGCGGCTGGCGCAGCCCGACGGGCGCGCCCATCTTGCGCGTCTCGGCGCCGATGCTCGTCGGCGCACACGGCTGAGCGAGCGGCACCAACGCGCTGGCGTAGGGCGCCAGGCTGCCGAGGATGGCTAACTTTAGTCTCATCGGCGCCATTGCTGAGGCAAGCGTTGTTGATGTCTGGCCAGACGGTGCTGCGAGCTCCTTTTCGCTGGTTTCTTCGCCGCCGATGGAGGATGGCAGTAAAGAGAGAGCGTCGACAGCGTCCAGTGGTCTCACGGCGGCTCAGGTGTTGCCGCGGCCGAGGATCTAAAATACGTCTATCTGCTTTCTTTTTAATTGGCGACCAGGTCAGCTAAAAACGCTAAAGTGAAAGCGGGCAAAAGGTGTCTAACGAGCATATTGCAAGTACCTGTACAGCTCAGGGGGCCAATAGCGAGTTTTAGTAAATTTGGAAAAAACCACCCCCCATTATCCCCCCATTGCGGAGTGCTCAGCGCAATTGGGACGCAATTGGGCGAAAGCCGAGCTAGCCCGAGCGGTAGAGGCGGTCAAAGCCCGGCAGGCATGGGGGATACTCGCCCGGACACTAGGAAACCAAAAAAACCACGATCCACTCGTGAGAGCTCTTAGTAAGGGGGAGAAGAAAGGGGCCAGCACCCTACTCCAACACCAGCGTCGACCGGAACGTCCGCGTATTCTTCGTCGCCGCCCCCTGGAGCTTGACGTCGATCGCGTCGACGCCGCGCGCCCGGAGGGAGTCGAGCGCGTCCTCGCCCAAATCCGACAGGACCTCGACGCTCTGGCGGCCGTCGCGGTGGGTCACAAGGGCGTGGACCGCCGCGCGGCCCGGGGGCTCCTGCAGGCCCCACGCGTTGCGCACGAGCGTCTCGAAGGCCGCGTCGTCCTCGACGGCCGCCGAGACGTTCGCGTAGTACTCATGGAACTCGCGCCGGCTCGCGCGACCACTCACGTCGCCGCCGACCTCGAAGGTGTCCAAAAACTCGCGCAGCGCCGCCTCCGTCGTCCGCGCGCCGGCCAACACCTCGGGATGGCGCGCCGCCTCATAAGCATCCACGACGGCCGCGACGGCCACGGAGCCCTCCCGGTCGCCATCGAGCGCGTCGAAAGCCGCATCGATCAAGGCGAGGCGCCGCGCGGAGACCTCGCCCCGTAGCCGCTCCATAAATGAATCGACGTCGACACCGTTGCCCGTCGCGAACGCCCAGGCCAGCGCCTCGGCGTCCGGCACCGAGACGGACAGGGCGTCGCCGACGACGCGCGCGAAGGAGCTCGCGTCCGCTCCCCGCAGCTTCCGCGCGATGCCCGCGACCCCGCGGCACCCGAGGAACCGGAGCTTAGAGCGCGCCTTGGCGAGCACGCCGCCGACGTCCCGCGGCGGCGGCGGCGCGTCCACGACGTAGGGCGCCGCGGACCGCGGCGCGTGCGGCGGCGGCGGGAGCGGCGCGTGGCCGAGGCTCACGTTCGAGTCGAAGGCGTTCGTGCGGTAGCCGCCGACGCGCCGGCCGAAGGACTTCTGGCGGGCGCCGCCGCCGGCCGCCTGGTGCTTCCGCACGTCCCGGAAGGTCTTCGGGGTGTCCGCGTCCGCGAGCTTTGCCTGTGAGGCGCCGCAGGGCCCCTCGACGGCCACGGCGTCGATGCCCTGGGCGCGCAGCTTTTTGAGCACGACGTCGGCGTCGCGCGGCATCTGGAGCCCGAGGTCGTCCTCCACGCACTCGATTGAGAACGTCCCGTCGCTTCTACGGACGAGCACCCTCAATGCGGTAGTACTCGCCTCCCCGAGGTGCCAGGCGTTGCGCACCATTTGAATAAAGTAGGCGTCGTCATCAATCGAACAGGACACGGCGTGGTAGTAGTTCCGGAACTCCTGTAATGTTACAAGAGCATCCTTGACGCCGCCCACGTCGAAGGTGTCGAGGAAGTTGCGGTAGATGTCCTGTTCCGTGGCTTTGCCTTGTAGGACGTCCGGGTGCCGCGAGGCGTCGAACTTCGAGGCGATCTCGTCTGGTGCAATAGCACCGTCCTTGTTTACGTCTAGGACACCAAAGGCCTCGTCTATGATACCTAGGCGCGCTTGCGAAAGCGGGCCCCGCACGCTTTGTAGGAACTCCTCGTAGTCCAGGAACCCGCTGCCATCGCGGTCAAAGTGCGAAAAGACCGCGCGCCGCTCCTGCGCCGTGAGCTCCGCTAACCCGAGTTCGTCAAGGGCCTTGTTGAATTCATTCACCGAAAGCCGGCCGTCATTGGTATCGTCGCAGATGCGGAACTTCCGGCCTAAACCGACGATGCCCCGCGCGCCGTGGGCCGCGAGCTGGGTCCGCAAGTCGAAGAGGAGCCGCGCGACGCCGGGGTCCACCTCCGGAGCGAGCTTCCGCGGTCGGGGTTTCACCGGCAGGTCCCGCTCCGCGTCCCCAAAGGTCACCGTTTCTTTTCGGTGGAAGGGCACGCCGGCGGCCCGGACGGGCGAAGCCGTCGTGCGCTCGAAGGACGCGAGGGGCGCCGGGGCCGTTGCCGCGACAACGCCGGGCGCGCGCCACGCGTCATTTATCACAGCGTCCCAGTAGTCCGCGTTCGGCGCGCTGGCCGCGACGCCCCGGTGGTACGCCAGGAAGTCCTGGAGCGTGGCGCTCGTGCCCGGCACGTCGAAGGTGTCCAGGAACTCGCCGAACTGCTGCGCTGCCGTCTGCCGCCCCGCCACAACCTCGGGGTGCCGCGCACTATCGAAGGCCGCCGCGACGCGCTCGGGCGGCACTGTGTCAACCTCCCCGAAGCACCGCGCCCACGCCGCCCGCACCGCCAGCAGTTTGGCACCTGTTAAAGCAGGCGCCACCAACGACGCGAACGCCACATAATCACAGGTGCCCTCGCCGCCCTTGTCGCAAGCGTCGAACAACACGCGGAGCTCTGCGGACGAGAGTCCACTAATGTCGCGGCACGCCCGACTTAGCTCTTCGAAGGTCAAGTCTCTTGATTGAGAACCGGCCGCGTCCCGCAGCGCCCGGTCCAAGTGGGCGACGCCCCGCGCGCCCCCCTTCAACACATTCGCGCGCAGCTTGGCGACGACCGTCGTCGCCCCCTGGGAGACTTGGACAACGTGGGGCGACCGGTTCCGCCGTTTTAACGGCGCGCTCTTGCCCGGGAGGGCGTGGCCTCCCGTTGACATACCCCCCCGGATCGCCTTGCGGCCGCGCTGCGGCGACGAGTGGCCCGCCGCTCTATTAGAAACGACAGTAGACAAGCGCCACGCGTGCCTCACAAAGTCCGCAAAGGCCGCGTCCTCGTCGACGCATGCGCTTATGGCCGCGTGGTAGTCGAGGAAGTCCTCCAGCGTGCTAGAATCTTCGAACGCGGCTAAAACGTCGTCCCGCGCGGCCTCCGCCGTCTGGCGCCCCGAGACGACTTCGGGGTGGTGGGTCGCGTCGAACGCCGCGACGATGGTTTGCGGGGCCACTCTGTTCAAATTGTCGCCGTCCAAACTAGAGAAGGCCGCCTGGGCCAGCGCCCGTCTCTGAGAAGGCAGGGGTACGTGGAGCGCATTCAAACAAGCGCGCAGCGAGGCCCGGCCCGAGCTTTGTAACTCGGCGAAGACGCCCCGGAGCTGCGCGTCACTGGCCACGCCCCGGGGGACGCCCGCGTCGCGGCAGCTGGTCACGAAGGCGTCCCGCGACACGCCGTTATTTGAACGCGCGCGCAGCCGCCGTTTGAGAATAACGAAGCCGCGCGCGCCCCTTTCACAAATCGCCGCCACGCAGGCGGGGAGGAGTATGTTGTCCATAACTGCGTCCAGGGACGGCGCTTCCACTTTCGTACCGCCGGCACCCTCCACCGCCACCACATCGAGGCCCTGCGCTCGTAAACGCTCCATGATTTCTGAAGCGTCCCTCGGCATTTGCAGACCGAGGTCGTCTTCCAGACATTCCACGGTCTGCGTGCCGTCACCATGCGTCACCAACACCCTTAAATTGGCCGAGTTCGCGCACCAGCCCTCCCCACCACTTATGTGCCAGGCGTTCCGCAGGCACAGCTCGAAGTAGTCGTCGTCATCAATAGAACTGGACACGTTCGCGTAGTAGTTGGCGAACTCCTCCTTCGTGACCTTGCCGTCCACGACGCCCCCCACGTCAAACGTGTCGAGGAACTCCCGTAACACTTCGTCTTCCGTCTTTTCAAAAGAACGCACTTGCGGATGGTTCTTCGCGTCGTATATTTGGACCACGTCCGCCGGTTCCAGTACGCCGTTCTTATCCACGTCCAGGACCTCGAAGGCCCGGTCCACCAAGTGCACTCTTCGAGCGTTCATGGGCCCCCTTAAGGTCCGCAAAAACTCGTCGTAGGCCACTCCCCCGCTGCGGTCGCGGTCGAACATCGCGAACACCTGCTCAAAGTCCTCACACACAACGTCCGCCCGCCCCAAACACCGCTCGAGCTCCTCCCGCGACAGGACGCCGGATTTATCTGTATCCGCCACCCGGAACGCCCGCGCTAAGGTCGTGATGCCCCGCACGCCCCTTCGCTTGAGCGCCTCCCTTAGCGTCGCGAGCGCGTCGTCGTTTGCCACGGTCTTCACTGCTGCGCGCACGACGACCGCCGGCTTCGCCACGGTCGTGCCATGGTCGGCCACGGATATAGCGTCGATGCCTTGGCCCTGTAATCGGTCCAGGATCTCCACCGCGTCGCGCGGCATCTGGAGCCCGAGGTCGTCGTCGAGACACTCGACTGAAGACGTGCCGTTTGAATGCGTCACTAACACTCGGAGATTGGTAGAATTCGCGCACCGGCCCTCCCCACCTTTTAAATGCCACGCGTTCCGCACGACGAGCTCAAATAGTTCGTCCTTCTCAATGCCCGACGACACGCTGTGGTAGTAGTTCCTAAATTCTTCGCGAGTCACCTTGCCGTCAATAATACCGCCGACGTCAAAGGTGTCCAGAAACTCGCGGAGGACGTCCTGCTCACTTTTGTCGCCTCGTAGCGGATGCGAGGCCGCGTCGTACTTGGCCACGACCTCGCCCGGCTCCACGATACCATTATTATCAGTGTCCAAAACGTCAAAGGCCGCATCCACCAACTGCACCCTTCTCGCGTTCATGGGGCCTTTGAGCTTCGTGAGGAACTCCGCATGGCTGATGACGCCGTCTCTATTACCGTCGAAGCTGTGGAACAAGGCGGCGACCTGGGCTGGACTCAGGTCGCACTGCGACAATTGGAGGGACCGCACGAACTCGCCCTCACTTAATAAACCGGACGCATCCGTGTCCGCCAGGCGGAAATTCCTAGCTAAACTGACGACGCCGCGCACGCCCCGCTTCCCTAGCGCCTTTCGCAAAACAACGAACGCTTGTTCAGCGCCGCTGTCGTTCGTCATTGGTGTCGCGCGGCCCCAGACGCTCTCCATGGTGGCATCAAAATCATAATCCGACTCGAAGCTGTGGGCCACGTTGAAACATGCGGCGAACTGCGGAAAGGCAATGCGGCCCTTACAAACGTGCGGCGCGATCAGTGCCTCCAACGCGGCGTGGACCTGTTGCGGCGTCTTCGCGCCCTTCTCGACCGAGGGGTGCTTGGAGGGGCGGTAGGCGCTCAGCAGCGTTTCCAGAGCGACGGTCTCGTCGTCGCCCGCGACGCGCCGCCAGACGCCCTCGATCACGCCGCGGCGGTGGGGCGACAAGTGTCCGCAGAGCGCCTCCACGAACTCGTTAAAGACGAGGCGGCCGTCGCCGTTCGCATCCGTCGCCCGGAAGAGCGCCGCAACGTCGTTGGCATGCACCTTGACGCCGGCCCCTCTAAGCCCGGCGGCGAACTCAACCGCGGTGAGCGCGCCGTCGCCATCTAAATCCATGGCCCGGAACTGGGCGGCCAGGGGGGCGGCCCCCTTGGCGCCCGTGGCGGCGAGCGCGTTCTGCACGTTGATCAGGACGCGCTCGAGCATTGTTGTTTGTTTGGGCCCTGGTGGGCTTGCCTTGTGCGTCGGCGGCGTCTCGGGCTGCGTCGGGGCTTCGCGCTTGCGTGTTTTGCGCGTCGGGAGCTGCCGCTGTCCGTCGGGCGCTTCGAGCCTGCCTGTCGCAACCGGTGGCGCTTGGCAGCCAAATAAGTTGATGAACCCGCACAGGCGGGCGCCGCCCCCCCCTCGTCATTCCATTGGCATTTCACCGGTAAGTAACAAGATCAATAGTTGAACGTAGAGCTCCGGTGCCCTGCGCCCGGTAGCGTCGAGTTTGACGGGTTTCGTGCGCCACTTACTTCGGAGTGCTCTCTTTGACGCATTTTCATGCAGACGCATAACGATGGTGCGTAGATGCGTGGGGCTAGCTTACTTATGTACCTCTCAGAATCACGCGAACGCGCCCTCCATCTCCTTCCCGCCCATGTTCCCGATGGCGACGTCTGGGTCCGAGTCGTTCCGGAAGGACTCCGTGGGTTGTAGATCGTCAGAAAAAGCGCCCGACTGGCCGCGCGGCGTCATGCCGCTGTGCAGGCCCGTGGGGTGTAGATAGGTTGGCGCCGGCACGAGCGCGATGCCGTTCCGGGCGTCGGCCGCGCGTTCGCGCTTTTTTTGGTTATACACCAACACCGCCTGCGTGTGATGCAAGTGGAGTCGCGGCGCTCTCTCAGTGTCTATGGCGTCCGATGAATTTTTTACTCGCCACGCAGTCGAGCAGATCGTCGCGGTGAGTCGGTGACGGCTTCGGGCAAAGGATAGCGTCGACGGCGTCGCGGCGAAGGCAGGACACCGGCTCGTGCCATGACCGAAACCACGACAAAAAGCAGCACGAAGAACACGATCAAGAACACGTCGAGGCCCGACAGCGCGGCGTCGTCGTCGTCGTCGTGATCGTTGGATCTCGGCCTGGGCGCGGGCGCGGGTGCTGGAGCGTCGACGGATTCCGAGTTGTCGCGCAGGCTCGCCTCCACGTTGACGGGCGCGCTTTTGATGACGACGCTCATCGCGTGCTCGTCGATGATCCGCTGGAGCTCACCGGATGCGATCGCCGCACGCATGCGCTCACGTAGGGTCGCGTAGTCCTCGGGCGACGTCACTTGGTAGGGGATGTGGCCGCCGACGGGCTTGCCATCGTAAATCTTGGCGTACTGCGAGACGCCACGGTCGAAATACCTCACGTTTTCGGGATCCCACTCGCCGTCAAAGAATACGCGGCCCAAAATACCGAAGAGCTCGATGTGCGCGAGCCGGTTCGGGCGGTTAAAGTTCTCGACGTCGAAGCCGGTGAGCACGATGTGGCTCGAGAACTCGGTCAAAGCGCGGGCGCCGGTCGCCGCGGCGAGCAGGAGGAAGCGGCGCATGCTCCCACACGTATCTAGAGTTTGCCGCTGCGCTGCGCCAAGTGAATATTTGCAATGTTGACCGAATCGGATGGGAGATTTCAAGATGGAAACGCACGTGCTCGCGCAAGTCAGGACTCGCCTGCCGGTTTAATGCCACTCAACTCTCGTCTTATGTGGTGAGCGTGAACCCCGCGGTCGTGCAAAACTCGTAAAATATTCAAGTAAAACCCGTGCTCAGTGCGGGTTTACATTTTTGATACCAGGATGCGCTTGCAGTGCAGTGTGCTACAGCAGCGGTGCATTGAGGGAAATAGCTATGCGTCTAGCGATGCTGTGCATCATTGCCAAGCATGCGCGGCCGCTTGTGTGCCGCCCCAGGCGTATGAGCCTGGCGACACAGCGCAGCGCTGCAGCGGTGGGCGCCGCAGCGGTGGACGCAGCTGTGGTGGAAGCGCCGCGCGCCATCGGTGACTACGTTGCCTTGCCGCCACAAGCGGCCGACGGGCTCCGCGCGCTCGGCCTCGAGACGGCGGCGCCCGTGCAGCGTGCCGTCTGGGCCGACGCCATGGGCGGCGCGTCGCTCTGCGTCCACGCGCCGACGGGCTCGGGCAAGACTCTAGCTATGGTGCTGCCCGTGGTTGCGTCGACGCTCTGGGCGGGCCGCGGCAACCCGGGCCGCGTCGTCGTTCTGGTGCCGACGCGCGAGCTCGTGACGCAACACGAGACGCTGCTGAATGCCCTCGGCGCGCGCACGGCCGTGGTCACGTCGGCGACGGTGGGCGCGCCCGGCGGCGCCGAGTCGCTGGCGGACGAGATTGAGGACAGCGCCGTCGTCCTGGCGACCCCGGCCGAGCTCTGCGCCGTGCTGGAGAACCGGCCGGAGCTGTACGGCTCGCTGCGGTGCGAGGCGCTGGTCTGCGACGAACTCGACCTCCTCATGCCGGCGCGCAAGAGCAGCGGCGCCAAAGTTTCTAGGTGGCAGGACAAGGGCGACCACCCGGCCGAGGCCCTCGTGCGCCTCGCCGCGAAGCGCTCCGGCTCGAGCCTGCAGGTGCTCGCCGGATCGGCGACGATTGATAAAGCAAGTCAGAAAAAGCTCGACAGAGCTCTGAAGGGCGCGCCCCGGGTGCAGCTGCCGCTGCCCGTCGTCGCTGTTGACACCGGGAAGAGCCTGGTTGTCAAGACGAAGCACGCGCCGGGCGGCCCCAGGAACGTGCGCACGACCATCGCGCCGCGCCGCGTCGCGCACCGCTCCGTGACGCGCGCGGACCCCGTCGCGGGTGCGGTCACGGCGCTGGCGACGCTCCGGCCGCGCGTCGCGCTCGTCTTCGTGTGCTCGTCGTCGAAGCTCAAGGTGCGCGCCGTGGCCGAGGAGCTCGGCGCGCGCGTGCTGAACGACGCGCTCTTCCCCTCGAGCGCGCGGAGCCGCCGCCGGAACTACGCGACCAAGTCGGACAACCAGAAAAAGGCGGAAGAGAAAGCCGAGAAGTCGACGGACGCGGAGAAGCGCGCCGCGGTGACGCGCGCCGCGGCGGAGCAACTACGCGACGACGTCGCTGCGGCCACGGTGGAGTCTCCGGTCGTGCTCGTGGCGTCGGAGGACCGCACGCGCGGCCTCGACATCGCCGGGGCCGACGCGGTACTCGTGCTGGGTGGTCCCGCGAACGCGGACACATTTGTGCATCTCTCCGGCCGCGTAGACCGCGACCCGCTCGCGCTGGCGGACGGCCCAGAGCCGTCGGTCGTCACCATCGGGCGGAAACGCGATCTCGACCAGGTACGCACGTGGCTCGTGGACCTCGGCGGGGAGATGGTAGAGCTTGAGTAAAATTACTTGAAAAACCCGTTCTAAAAACCCGGCTAAAAAACGACGTGCGCATCCCCGGCGGCCTTCCGATTGCTCTGCGCTCGAGTTGGTCATCGTGTCCACTGGTTACGACGAGGAGCAGCGCTACCCGAGAGTTACAGCAGAGCACAGTTCGTTGTAGCACAGGAGTAAAGCCAGCAGGAACCAGCACCGATGGAGCAGCAGTGCGTGCTCAGCCCAACAGCCGCCTACCTCACTGCATTTGTAATCGCCGCCGCGTACGTCGCCTCGCTCTACCTCCTGCCGCGGCGCATTCGCAAGCTCCACCGGGACGACTCGCGCCACATCTATGGCCGCTTCGTGGCCGTCGCTGTTTCATCAATTTTCGCGGTCGCGCTCTACGCGCGCGTGGGCGACCCGCGCTGCCTCGGCGTCGACGGCGTCGCCGCGGCCTTGGGCCTCCGCGCAGTCGGCGCGGCTGCCGCGGCCGCCAGAGCGGCGGCCTGCGTCGCGCTCCTCTACCTCGGCACGCTCGCGGAGAGGTGTGCCCTCGGTGGTTTCACAATGCCAGACTTCGGCGCGCGCGAGTGGCGCAACCTCGTCGTGGGCCCGCTCTCCGAGGAGTTATGCTTCCGCGCGTGCGTGCTTCCTTTACTCGTGGAGGCCGGTATCGGGCGGTGGCGGGCCGTCTGGACGTCACCATTAGTGTTTGGTTTAGCACATGTGCACCACGCTCATCGTAGAGTCGCGGATGACGGCATATCCTTATCACACGCGCTGATCGAGACGGCCTTTCAGTTAATGTACACGACCCTGTTCGGCGCCTTTGCCGCGTACGCGTTTTTTAGGACGCACCGGCTGAGCGCGCCCGTCGCGGCACACATGCTCTGCAATTACCTGGGCCTGCCGGGCTTCGAATGTTTCAGTGGCCCCGTTCCAGCGGAGATGCAGATAGACCCGGACGAGCGGCGCCGGCGTGCGGTCTTCTACGACTACCGGGCCGTTTTAATCGTGCTCCACGTCGCGGGCGTCTACTTATTCTTCACGCGCTCCGCCTCATTATTCCCGGCCGAGGGCGCGCTGTGGTACTAAGTTTTGGTGTTTGAATAACGCCACCGAGGAGTAAGAAGTACATCTAGACTTGGGTTACCCGTAACCCTACTTCTGGCGCGACGTCTTCTTGATGTTGCGCGCCTTGGACATGCGGATGGACACCGGCGTCACCTCGACGTGCTCCTCGGCGGAGATGTACTCCACGGCGCTGTCCAGGGTGAGCTCCAACGGCGGACTGAGGCCGATGACGATGCCCTTGGTCGCGGACCGCATGTTCGTGAGCTGCTTGAGCTTGCACACATTCACTCTCAGGTCACCGGGCCGCTGGTGCACGCCGACGATCATGTCCTTGTAGACGACGGTCTTGGGCGTGACGAAGTGCTGGCCCCGGTCCTCCGCGCCCAACAGACCATGCGTCGTAGCCACGCCGTCCTCGAAGGCCAGTAACGAGCCCTTCTCGCGCGCCTCGATCTCGCCGCAGAACGGCCGGTACGAATCAAAGTTCGAGTCCACAATCGCCGTACCGCGCGTCGCACTCATCAAGTTCGTCCGCAACCCGATGGACCCGCGCGTCGGCAACAGGTACTTCACGTACGTGTAGTCGCCGACCTCCGTCTTGCCCATGTCCTGCATCTCGCCCTTTCTCCGGTTTAACAGATCGACGACGTTGGACGCGTACTCCTCGGGCACCTGGACCTCGATGGCGTCGTAGGGCTCCTCCTTCTTGCCGTTCACCGTCTTAATGATCACTTCGGGCGGGCCGATCTCCAGCTCGAAGCCCTCGCGGCGCATGGTCTCGATGAGCACCGTCAGGTGCAAAGGTCCTCTCCCGGACACCTTGAAGGCGTCGCCACTATCTTGCGGCTCCACTTGCAGGGCCACGTTCCGGTCGAGCTCCTTCATGAGGCGGTCGCGGATGACGCGCGAGGTGAGCTTGTCGCCTTCGCGCCCAGCTAACGGCGACTTGTTGACCGCGAAGGACATGCTGACTGTGGGCTCCTCCACCTCCAAAGAAGGCAAAGGCTCCGGGTTCGCCTTCTCGACGACCGTGTCGCCGATCTGGATGTCCGCAGCACCGCTGAACATCACA
>Ga0302122_10001178_pt1 | contig 16494 bp, 15 predicted proteins | sample CB21_SCM_MG_FD_203115 | JGI IMG/M metagenome (GOLD analysis project Ga0302122, IMG submission 203115) | Marine microbial communities from Western Arctic Ocean, Canada - CB21_SCM | ecosystem: Environmental > Aquatic > Marine > Oceanic | place: Canada: Western Arctic Ocean | collected 2017-09-28
AGTTGGTTCAATCTATTTAGAATTCCAGATAAAGGAATGGAGGATGAACCAGCATGGCAGGTTGAACATGCTGGAATCGTCGAACATCTTGCAGTAAATGAAGCAGGAGACAGAATTGCCCTTGGTAGAGAAGATCAAAACGATTACACAGATTCAGAACCCATCCTTATTCTTGATGCAAATGCAACCCCACGAGAAATGGAAGTTGTCCATCAAGATGACCCGTGGACTGCAGACTTGGAAATGGATGATAAGAAAGAAGAGGAGAAAATCGATATTTATGCTGATGATCAAACTGCAATCACGGGGCTCCTCACAGAGGAGGAAAGAGGCCAAATAGTATCTGGAGGAAGTGCGGAAAGCCAGGGTAACTTACTCGCCATGTTGAGCGCAGACTTGGATGTAGAAGAAATGGCTAGTGGCCAAATCGATACAGATTTATTATTAAGTGGCTTAGAAGAAGAAAGTAAAATTTCCAATATCCCCCCCGTTTCAGATGCTGGTTTCGACCAAATAGTCGAGTTAGGCACAGATGGCGCGGCAACTGCACTGCTTGACGGAAGTAAATCCTATGACCCAGATGGTATGGTTGTAGGCTGGACATGGAAGGATAGAAGCGGCAAAACAATTGGGGAAAATGAAAAAATCAAGGTTAAATTAAATGCTGGAACTCATCATTTTGAATTGACTGTCATGGATAATGATGGTGCAACTACAACTGACACTACTACCGTTATCGTTGAATGACAAGACCGCTTGGCTAAGCCTATGTCAGCCAAGGCGATAATCGAAGGATTCTTCGTCGGCCCATTACAAATGCGCTGTAGCGTTGTCACATGTGTGTCTACTGGAAATACTGTCATCATCGATGGAGGTAATGAAGCACAACGACTAATCGATTGGATTAACCGAGAATCGGGAGAAGGGCCAGATGAAAGTAATGATCATCATTGCGAACAACAAAGAAAAGTCATCGCTCTTTGGAATACCCACGCCCATTTTGACCATTCAGGAGCCATCCCCTCCCTACTAGAAGAATACCAAGTGGATTGGTACTTGCACCCTGATGACAATAATCTTCAATCAACTGCTAAATTATCTGCAAGTCGTTGGAACTTGCATGTCCCTGAACCTGCAGTTGCAACGAAAATAATGGAGCATGGTGGTAAGTTAGAATGTGGTGACTTAAGTTTCGAAATAAGACATTCACCTGGTCATTCACTCGGTAGTGTTTGCTTAATTCTCGATAATTGTGACATAAACCATGCCTTCGTGGGTGATGTTCTTTTTGCCGGAGGAGTAGGCAGAACCGATATCCCAAATTCAGGAGGTAATTGGCCATTACTCAAACAAAGCATCGAAGAACAATTATTCACATTAGATGATGAAACTATAGTTTATCCTGGCCATGGACCGCTAACAACAATCGGTGAAGAAAAGCGGAGCAACCCCTTTCTAAATGACCACAGAGAAATGTTTCTCTGAAGGCAGTGAACCTATCGCATCAAACGAACATTGATGGGGCCAGCCAGTGGCGACAGGGTATGCGTGGCCCAACTGCACTGCTATTCGCGGCGCTAATGCTTGCTTTGCCACTGTCCGGTTGTTTCTCAAATCCAGAAACTTTCATCGAAGAAGAAATGGAAGCCCATTGGCTTCCCGAGGTAGAAGAGCGCTCAGAATTATCTTATCGAAATGATGATGTTTATTCACATGTATCAATAAATGGAAGCCACAATATTTCAGCAGTACAATCCATTTTCATAGATGTCCCAGAGATCACCATCAGTGATGGCGGTGCAGGGGTGACTGGAGTTGCGGAAGTTCACCTAGGACTGTGGCTTCCTGAAATAGAAGGCTGTGATTTCAATCTCGAAACTGTTCCCGAGGAATGTCAAGTGCCAATAATAGCAGAAATTGGTCCATATTATAATGATGGAGATTCAGATGCTCTAACTCCAGCAGGAAGACTTGGAGCCTTCTTAATTGAAAATTACGTACCCCATGGCTTCGGTGTTGCCCAAGTTTCAGTCTTTGGAACGGGTGAATCCAACCATTGCATGGACCTAATGGGACATGATGAACAATATGGAATTGATGCCGCGGTAGAGTGGTTAGGAAGCCAGGACTGGTCAAATGGTGCAGTAGGAGTTATTGGCAAATCATACGATGGCTCAACCCCATGGAATGCCGCAGCAGCAGGCTCAGAATACCTGAAGACAATTGTACCAATGTCAGGATTGATTGGAGTTCAAGAGCTAATGTGGAGAAACGGTAGTATGGAAGCCAGAGGCGCAATAATGCACAATGGAGTCTACGGAACTTTCGGCTTAGATGGTGATTCAGAAGACTTGCAAAACGCTTGTGAAGGCTATGCAGAGGGAATGTACGCTGGAATCGGTGCCTACCTAACAGGCGATGATTTGAGTTGGATGGGCTCGGATTACTGGCAAGAGCGCTTCTTCCTCGACAGAGTTATCGAAGAATACAATGGTTCAATCTACATAATTCACGGAATGCAAGATTGGAATGTGGATCCCCATATGGCATTCCCCACTCACAATATTATGCTTGATGCTGGATTCGATGTCAAAGGACTTTATGGACAATGGGGTCATGATTATCCAGACCGTGAATCAGGTCACTCCGGACTAAGTTCGGGCAGAGGAGGTGAAGCCTATCCATTCACTCTGCGCTGGGATTGGGCTGATGATTTGCTTGAATGGTTCAACTTTTATCTCTATGATGAAGGCATTCAACCAAGGTTAATCGCTGAGATTCAAGACAATATGGGTGGATGGAGAGTAGAGGGTCAATACCCGCCTATCGACACACAATGGACTGAGTTCTCACTTGGCGAGGGGGGGTGTGAATTACAATCTGGCGGTGCTAATATCGGAACCTTTAGTACTACAATTCTTCAATGCCCAGTGTTTGAAAATGACACAAGAATAACAGGGATGCCAACAATTCATATCGAGACACAAATTGGATTTACCTCAACTTCAGGCCACTTATTCGTTGAAATGCTTCGAGCCAGTGATGATATGCACCTTGGGCATGCTGTTATGGATTTGAGATTTCATGCTGGAGGTAAGCAAGGGCAGTCCTTGACTCCAGGCTCTACAGTCGTTGCCAAAATGCAATTTTTTGCGATGGATGTTTTCATCAATAAAGGTGATGGAGTGAAATTAGTAATAACTCAAACTGGCGAAGATTATGTCCCCAGTGCCATCAGTCTGCAATCAGTTACAATTTCATTGGATGAGTCGAGTATATTCTCTATGTCTAGTTCAATGCGAAGTTGTGATGATTTATTCATGCCGCCGATGATGACTGGGAATTATTCAATGTGCCCAGCAGAGTCTGAGTGATACCAAACCAGTTCAGCACAAGCATCAAAGCAAATCAGCGCTGACTTGACTTCATGCCGGAGTCACAACAGCAAGCCGATGTGCGCATCGCAGTAACTTCCGCCTTAGTTTTCGGGGTTTTCCTTGGGGCCGCATTATTCGGCCTCATCATTTCCTTAATGCCTAATACCGCCACTGGATTAGATGATTCCGATTTGGATGGCGTTCCGGATTCTCATGACCTTCTTGTTGATGGAAATGCTCGTATGCGAATCACTGCGGCTTCACTGATGCACACAAAATTGACCGAAGATGTAAATATTACACTAAACATAACCTTCGATGGGAATGGCGACCCTTCTGGTGATCATAATGCCCAGACTTGTAGCCTCAATTTCACAATTATCGCAAATTCCACTGGAACTTTACCGGCGGTTGGATGTACTTTCGATACCAGCGACTGGAGTATGCTTGCAGTTGGCTTTGGTTACTCAATGACCCATACCGAAGAAACTGAATTTGATGGAACATTAACTCACCATTGGGATTTGTTTTCAGGAGCCAGTAGTGATACTGCCGGCTACAATAGTAGTATGGACGCTTGGATTTTGCATCAAGGAACAACTGCAATATTGAATGGAATAAGTGACAACGACGATAATGAGTGGAATGCATTGCTGACATTGGTGTTTGCTGCAGATGATGAAATGGTGAGTTGAATGTCAAATAAGAAAGAGAAAAAGGGCACCATCGCAATGGCGATTGGCGCTGCTGGTCTGGCATGGAAAGGTGCGAAAATGGTCAATCCAGAACATCGGAAAGAAATTCTCGATGTTGCAAAGGACCCCAAAGCATGGGGCGAAAAACTCACGGATGCTTGGGATTGGACAGTTCTAGAGGCTGGCGAAACAAAAGATGCAATCATTGTTTTAGCAAAAATTGCCCTTGCCAAAGAAGTTCCAACAAAGGAATTGAAAGAAACGGCTGAACAACTCGGCGAGTTGGGCCTTGTTATTCCACCACTGAGGGTGTTCATGCTCCCAGGAAGTTGGTTATTGCTTGGAACGCTTTCTAAATTAACACCTTGGCATCTGATGCCAGAATTCCATTTGCCTGACCTTGACCTACGGGGTGCCCTGATGGAGAAATTTGGGAAGGGTGAATCTACTGGCTTTGAAGGCCAAGCCGAAGCAGCGAGAGATGCCTTGGAATTAGATGAATAATCTTAACTTTTACTATTTGATTAATCAACCGAGTAGTGCCTTTAATTCAGATTCAAGAATTGGCAGAGCATCTTGCCAATTTGCAACGATTCCATAATCTGCATGTTGGAAGATTGGAGCCTCTGCATCCTTGTTGATTGCCACGATATACTTGGAGGTCCTCATTCCGGCTAAGTGTTGAATTGCACCACTGATTCCTACTGCAATGTAGAGACTTGGATTAACAGTTTTACCTGTCTGTCCGACTTGCATACTGTGAGAAATCTCCTCCCAAGCGTCAACTGCAGCACGGCTTGCTCCAACTGCGGCCCCTAAGGTATCTGCAACTCTTTCCAAGTGCGCAAAGTTTGCGGGGTCCTGCATTCCTCTACCGCCAGAGATGATAATGTCGGCTTCAGCCACGTCTAAGCGCTTACTTGCTTTGGCGATCATTTCTCTAACTGCTGTTTTGAGGTCAGCCGATTGATTCACAACAGAGATTTCAGCATTTCCGCCATCTGAAGATGGAGAGAATGTATTTGCTCTGATGCTGACAACCGCATCTCCATGCAGTGAAACATTTTGCATTGCTTTGCCAGAGTAAATTGGTGAAGTTAGAACTCCTCCATCGATGGCTACTACGTCTTGCACAACCGAAACGGCTCTACGTGCAGCCAAACGGCTTGCCAAATCCTTGCCATTTTCGGTAGCTGCACAAATTATTACTCCCGCAGGGGCGCAGGCATCTATTGCGGCTGCCCATGCAGCTGCGTCGTAATTTGAGAATTGTTCACCAACACAGGCAATAACCTTGCTAACGCCTGAAATAGCAGCCCCTGAAGTGGCTGCTGTGTCATTAACTCCAGGAACAATAACAGTTGCGTTTCCACCCAATGCTGTTGCTACACTAACTAATTCGGAGGTGACTGGACTGATGATTCCATCTTTTGTTTCTGCTATAACAATCATTTCTATCATTTAATCCACCTCAAATTACATTGGCGTCGTTTCTCAAGGCTGCCACGACGGTAGGAACATTTTCAGCACCTTCGAACTTCTGTCCAGGTGCTTTTTGAGGAGGAGGGGTATGTGATAGAATATTGATTGATGGTGTTGGGATATTTGCACCCATTACTTCAACTTGGGCTCGCTTGGCCATCATGATTCCCTTCACATTGGGTTTTCTGGGTTTACAGAACCCTTTGTCGCAGGAAATGACGGCTGGTAGTGAAACTCCTGTTCTCGCATTTCCAACACTTCGTGGAATTAGAACTTCTACTCCGGCATCTTCGAATTCGATACCAATGATATTGCTCACACTTGCCCAACCCATTCGCTCTGCTACGCCGGGCCCAGTGGATGATGCACCGGTATCTGCAGCAGACTTTCCACAGTAGACTACCTCGGTTGAAAGTTCCTTCAAGGTACTTACCAAAGCCGACTGAACTTGATTTGAGTCCAAGTCGCTCCATGAATCGTCCCAAACTCGAACAATTCGATCAACTCCGATTGCTTTTGCATCTTTTAGGACCTTGTCGCAATCCGGTGCGCCAAGAGTGATTGCAGTAACTGTACCCCCCTTGGATTCTTTATGCATCATTGCTGCTTCCAAGGCAAATTCATCGTATGGGCTCATTACCCATTTGACTGCAGAGAGGTCAACTCTATCCCCTGAAAGTGCGATTTTTGCATTGGTATCGGGCACACGCTTAACGAGAACTGCGATTTCAGGCATCATATCACCTCCACTCCATAGGAGTGGACGAGTCGCCGACTCGCAGTTCATTGATGAACATTCTGCGTGATTACTTTATCACTCAAAGAGTACGAGTAAAGGATTGGATACCAGTAATCCATCGCCCGATAATGAGATTATGGATGTCGTGCGTACCTTCATAGGTCTTAACAGACTCAAGGTTAGCCATATGTCTCATGATTGGGTACTCATCAAGAATACCGTTTGCTCCATGTATATCTCGGGCCATTCTAGCAATTTCCAATGCCATGTCGACGTTATTCATTTTTGCAAGGCTAATTTGTTCAGGAGTCCAAGTTCCTTCATCTTTTTTCCTGCCGAGGTTTAGAGCCAATAACTGCCCCTTTGTTATCTCCCTAAGCATCCAAGATAATTTATTTTGGACCAATTGATAGGAGGCTATAGGATGGTCAAATTGAATCCTTGAAAGTGCATATTCCTTGGCTGAATGGAAACATGCTTGGGCCGAACCGATGGCACCCCATGAAATACCGAAGCGGGCATTATTCAAGCATGAGAATGGACCTTTCAATCCTTTCACATTTGGAAGCATTCTATCCTTTGGAATTTTACAGTCTTGGAATACTAATTCACTGGTAACACTTGCCTTTAGTGAATGCTTTCCAGTCATCTCAGGAGCGCTGAATCCAGGGTCGTTTTTCTCTACAATGAATCCACGAATTACGCCATCTAACTTGGCCCAAACTATTGCTACATCCGCAACTGTTCCATTTGTAATCCACATTTTTGCCCCGTTCAATAAGTAGTGGTCTCCTTGATCACTTGCTTTGGTAATCATATCACCTGGATTAGAGCCATAATCCGGTTCGGTTAAACCAAAACAGCCAATCCACTCCCCACTGGCCATCTTTGGCAGGTAATGCATCTTTTGCTCTTCGGAGCCGAAGACTGAAATTGGGAACATAGCCAAGGAACCTTGAACGCTGGCGAATGAGCGAAGTCCACTATCTCCTCGTTCTAATTCTTGACAAACAAGACCATATGCAACGTAGGACATTCCAGAACAACCATACTTCTCATCAATGGTCATTCCCAAGACTCCCATTTCACCAAGTGCTTTTCCCCATTCTTCTGGGAATCGGCCTTCGCGGCAGGCCGCCTCGATGTTTGGAATGATTTCTTCATCAACCCAATCGCGAACCATGTCGCGAACCATGATTTCTTCTTCTGTACATTCCGATTCAATATCATAGAAGTCCAAGGCCTCGTATACCATATCTACCACTCCTAACCTAAGGGCTGGACACTGCGTTCATGAACTTTCGCAGCAAGATGGGTATCTAATCCTCTGATTCGTTGGCATCTCGCTTGGCTTGAATGCGGTCAGCCTTCTTCTGCCTACGCTTTCTTGACATGTTCATCCACCCACGTTGTAAAGTCTTCGAATTCATGAAAATCATTCCAAATAACACCCCTGGGACGCTGATTGCAACCATCGTTATCACAACCATGCCAAGCAAATCTTCCTCTTCTACCTCTTTAATTGGAGAAAGAGAGGCAATTAACCCATTGGAAGAAAGAACGAAACTATCGGTATCTTCCCTACCCCAAGTGAAAACCATGCTTGAACCTGCTAGGCTACCTTCGTCGCCTACGTCATCCTTCAGGACAACTACCCAAGCCATTTCTTCCTCGAGGCCATAACTTGCTACTGAATATGGAGCGATGTGCAAACTAATGCTACCATCCCCCAGCAATGAACCACCGGTCAATTCACCCTCTAATGTTGACAGAACATCTGGGTTATCAGTGGCACTTGCAGACGGATTTTCAACGTCTAAATGCAGGATTGCAATTCTCTTGCCACTGCCAATTAATATGCAAACATCTCTTAAAACACTAGGGCAAACCACATCTACCCAAGTATCTCCTTCGGTATTTGATATCCAAGATACTTGATGGTCGATATCGATTACTGCTGCTCCATCACCTGCAGTTGTTATCACGCATAGGCGTGTGCTTGGACTTGGATGGCAATCAATTGCTGTGACTGGACTTGTGGAGGCCTCAATAAATGTAAATCCATCAGCTGAAGAGTATCTGAAAATACTGCCGTTTTCCCCACCAATATAAGCGGTGTCCCCATTTTGGTTCCAGGCGATTGCTGTTTGTTTTTCTCCTTCCAAGGCGCCCTTTCCTTCGACGGTTTCTAAAGCGTAATTTTCAAGGCTGAGTCTCATCATTTGACCATTTTCTCCAACTAAAAGTGCTGATTTACCCTGTGGATGCCAACTTAAGGCGGTGAACTCTTCTGACTTACCTGAAGTCAATGAAATATCTTTGACTCTTAACTCAGGCTCTTCTGAATCAATAAGGCGGGCATATCCTTCTGCGCCAACGACTAGAACTTGGTCTCCTTGAGGCCGCAACTGGGCCGCATTCAATCCTAGATCTGAATCGGAAATTACGCCAATTTGAGTGGCTTTAGCAATGGAGTACATCTCTTCTTCATCATCTTGGGCTAAAGCGTTGAAAGGAATCAATAAGAGGGTCAGAAATAACGCAACAATAGGTGCTCTTAGACTTGCCATGAATACTCGCAGGTGATACCCCATTTCAGCCATTCCCAACGTAAAGGTCATTTCATGTAGTCTGTTGGAGGGGCTTGATGGAGCAATTCGAAGTTAAGCGCGGCCTAGTAAAAACGATTGGTGGAAATGCTGGTTTAGCCAAATTAGGCAGCCAGTATTTTGGTGAGGTGAAGAGTGGAGCCGATGGTGGATTTAGCGGATCATTTGCAATTCTGTGCCATATTCAAGCCACATATTCCGAAGATGGTAAATTGGTTGTAGATGTTGAGCAAATGAAGGGTGATGACCTTTCCGAGTATTTGCAAGCAGATGGCGGACGTGAACAAGCAATGGAATCACGCAAGCGCTGGTCGGGATTCCTCGATGAGGCAACTGGATACAATTCCAAGCAGCGAGGAGATAAAGCCAAAGAAGGAGGTAAGAAAATCTCCAAAGCAAACTCGAATATCAGATTGGCAAAAAAATTGATGGTCATGTCAAAGACCATGACTGATGACGTGAAAGAACAAGCTCTTGTGCTAATTTCTGAAATTGAGCAAAAGTTGGAAGAAGGCAACGGCACACGTGCTATGTCCTTATCCGAAAAACTGAGCAAACTCGTCGAGGGATGAAGATGTCCACTATGGCAGAGATGAATGAAAGTACCATCGATGCCATACTTGCACAATATACAGAAAAGCACCCTCGTTTTTCAGAACTTAACAACGAGCAACGAAGGCGCTTGGCATGGATGGTTGGAGCACTACAGGAAGTTGTGGGAATAAATCATCTCGTCAGTATAATGTTAGATGGAAAAAGCGCTGGAGGCGATGGTGTCATTCGCTGCTATGTTGGTTTTGAACCAAGTGGGAAAGCCCATATCGGCTGGAAAGTAATTTCATTAACACTCAATAGGTTACTAGAAGCAGGAGCAAATGTACTAGTTTTTATGGCAGATTGGCATGCCTGGGTGAATGACAAGTTCGGCGGTGACATGGAAAAAATACAGACTACCGCATCCTACATGGAAGATACATTCAGAGTATTACTCAATAATCCACCCGAAGGCGATGGAGTAGGCCAATTGCAATTCCAATATGCTAGTACTATTATGGATTCAGGGGATTATTGGGCTCGAGTACTTCGTTGTTCCAAGAATATGAGCCTTGCAAGGGTGCGCCGTACCTTTACTATAATGGGAAGGGATGAGGATTCATCTGATGGCGACCTAGCAAGATTCTACTATCCTGCAATGCAGGCGGCCGATATTTTTGAAATGAATATTGACATTGCACTTGGAGGGATGGATCAACGTAAGGCCCACATGTACATGCGTGAAACTGCAGATAAATGGAAGTGGACAAAGGCCACTTGCTTCCACACTCCAATTATCTCTGGCTTGAAAGCAAGTGGAGGAAGAATGGAAAGTTTCGACCATAAAATGTCAAAATCACAACCTAGTTCTGCAATCCTTCTTCATGATGAAGCAAAGAAGATGCGCAAGAAACTAAGAAAAGCATTCCTTGACCCTGAGCAAGAAGATTCACCAGTATACGAACTAATTGAGGATATTATCTTACCAGAATTTGGTGAATTGGTAGTCACTCCAAAACCAGAATTTGGCGAGGCAAGCACTTGGGCCGACCTCGCTTCAATTCGTGTTGCAGTGATGGATGGAACTTTGCATCCACTGGATGTTAAGTTTGCAGTAGCCGATGCGTTATCAGCAGGATTAGCAGATTTGGCGGCCCACTTTGAGGCACACCCCGAAAAATTAGAGGCAGTCACTGCCTTAACAGAATAAAGAATACAATTAGTATTCAAACCTCTGCAAGAGATTGAACATACTCTTCAGGCTCGAGGAACATCTCCATGTCCAATTCATGAGGATCCATGATAATCAACCAGCCATCTTCGTAAGCACTCTCATTGATTAATTCAGGTGTGATTTCTACTTCACCATTAACTTCGGTCACTAGGCCACTGAATGGAGCCCTGAAAGATATCTTTTCATCCGCCGTCCAGATGCTCAACATCTCATCATCGACATCCAATTCATCATCTGCATGGGGTAGAATAACTCTCAAAACTTCTCCGATTTCCTTGGCTAGGAAGTCAGAAAGACCAATAGTTACCTTGTCATCTTTATCTTGATACCACAAATGTTGGAGCGAATATTTGCGCTTATGGGCTATGCTAAACTCGAGATATTCATCCTCCGTCATCAACTCACCTTGAGCCGCCGACTGAGGGCCATTATTTTAATCCAACTACTGAGGAGGTTGAATGTATTGCTTGTATCCTTAGATGCAATCATAACTAAGTCTCCCCTCTCACTCCTCGGGCAGCCATGAATTTCGATGAGGACGAGGAATACCAAATGATTAGGGAACTTGTCAGGGACTTTGCGGAGAGCACCTTAGCCGCAACAATTTCGAAAAGAGATGATGAACAAATTGCCCCTACTTCAGAATGGCAGGAGTTTGTGGAACTTGGACTTCATGGTATAACAGTAGAAGAGCAATATGGTGGTATCCCAATCGATGATGTAGTTGAAGCAATTATCGTTGAAGAATTAGCAAGAGTAGACCCTTCCTTTGCAGTTTTCTATGCGGTACACGTCGGATTATGCTGCAAAACAATCACCTTACACGGAACCCATGAACAAAAGGAAAAGTATGCCCGTAGACTTACAGGCACTGATGTTGGTGCTTACTCGCTTTCTGAAGCAGGAGCAGGTACTGATGCTGCTGCTTTATCATGTAAAGCCAAACTCTCAGATGATGGAAAGAACTACATCCTCAATGGTTTGAAAATGTGGGTAACTAATGGTGCGAGTGCTGATATTTACGTACTCTTTGCCAAAGTAGTAGACCACCCTGAATACGGAGTCAAGAAACACGGTGGGGTAACTGCCTTCATCATCGAAAAGACATTTGCTGGATTTAGTGTTGGAAAGAAGGAGGATAAACTTGGAATCCGTTCATCTGATACTTGCTCCTTAGAACTAGACAACTGCATAGTTCCAGTTGAGAATGTTTTGGGGGATGTTGGCAAGGGTTTTGCAATCGCCATGAACGCCTTGGATAACAGCAGAATTGGGATTGCTGCTCAAGCATTAGGAATTGCTCAAGGCGCCTTTGAAGCCGCCAACAAATATTCCAAAGAAAGAGAAACTTTTGGCAAACCAATCGCCCACCACCAGATGATTACAGCCTATCTCTCTGATATGGCTACTCAAATTGATGCTGCAAGATTATTGGTTTATCGGGCAGCAGTTGCCAAACAAAAGCACTACGAAGAAGGTGGACCAAGGCATTCAAAGGAAGCGAGTATGGCTAAGTTATTCGCAGGCGATACCGCAATGTGGGTTGCTGACAAGGCAGTTCAAATCCTTGGTGGTTATGGATATGTCAAAGAATTCCCAGTAGAGCGCTTCTTCCGCGATGCCAAGATAACCCAAATTTACGAAGGTACCCAAGAAGTCCAGCGGCTAGTCATAGCCCGCCATTTGTGAAATCATAGTGCTGTCAATCACTCGATATGATTTAGATCCAAACGCTTTCGAAGATTGTTCCAATCGCTTGCAATAGCAGTTAATTCAATTGTATCTCCTTTGCTATTCTCCATCTCCTCATTTCTTGAGGAAGGCATTCTGATCAGTACTTCAATATCATCACCAACTACATTTCCGGCTAATGAACGGCCACCGCGTAGATATTCATCCAAACCAATTCCCAGCGTTCTCTCTACACCAGATACCTCGATTGAGAAATTATATGCTCCACCGCCTATTGAATCCATAATGGCTGACCTTTCACTGGCAAACCTTGCTTCTCCAAGTTGATGCACCAAATCATGTAGGTTGATACTTGCTTCCTCAATAACTTGAACTTGTTCTTGAATTACTTCGGGCTCTGGTTCAGGTTCTTGTTTGATAACTTCAGGTTCTGGCTCCGGTTCTGGCTCTGGTTCTTGTTTGATAACTTCAGGCTCCGGTTCTGGTTCTGGTTCCTCAACTGCTTCTTCGATGACTTCTGCAACTTGTTTTACCCGTTCTGCTGAAGCAGAAACTGAAGCCGCTGCCATCCCAATTCCGGCAAGGCCTGTTGCGCTTGCTGCAACAATTCCTACTTTCTTTGCATCTATGCTCTTGAGAGTCTTCTCCAATTTCTTCTCCAAAGCAGATTGTGCAGCTGCTTGCACCGGTGCTGGCATTCCACTTGTTTTGGTTGATAGTAAAGAACGTGAGAGGGTTTGGATTTCCTCTCTATCTAGGTCTTCTCCAAAATCACCATTTTCGACCTTTTCTGTTATATCTGTAATGATTCCATCCCATTTCGAAGTATCTACTTTATCTTTGAATTTCGAAGTGTCTACTTTATCTTTGACTAAATCATTGATTAGTTTACTGTTAGTGAGGCCAACAGTGAAGTCAACTTCAACTAATTGTTCTCCCTTACTTGGGTCATCATCACTGTGAAGTCGAATCGACCAGTCCCCTTCGCCAGGTGATGGGAAGGTGAGCCGACCGCTTTGATGTCCGCCTAGGTGGAGATAAGAAACGGCTGCCTCATCGTTGATTTTTTCAGAGCCTGATTCGGTGCCAGCAGGCACAATACCAACCCATGCCATCTGCTCGACTGGCCATGGGGGAGCAGTAAATCGGAGAGCGACCTCTTCGCCATCTTGCCAATTCGACTTTTCGATAGTAAGGCTTACAGCCCCGTCCTCATCACTAACAGGGCTTTGTTGAGCGAATTGTTGTAAAGAAACGCCGGCGGTATTCAATCCTTTTTTTGCAAGGTTTGCTTGGGTTTTTGCACCGCCAATAAATAACGCCACAATAGAAAAACAACAAGTTAGACTACCTAATGACGCTGCAAAACCTTCCTCGCCTCCAATTATCCACAAAACAACTGAAATCGGAATTCCATAACCTGCAGCCTTAAACCAAGGGTTGGATAAGTTGGGTAAGATACCATCTGCTGATATCACCTCAAGGGGGTTGGACGCGGGCTGCATATAATCCCCGAAAGGGTGTACCCCCTTCAAATCATGGCCAGACTGGCTTTGGCCAAGTCTTCGGCTCTCCATGCTCCCATTGAAGAGTGCAAAGCAAGGATTCCATCTCTTCGATAGTAGAGATATTTCTCTCTATTTGCAAGCGGTGCATCCACAGTTTCAGCCGACCAAGTCTCATTCCCTGTTCCAATCCAGTTCTATTCATCAACCAATGCCCATCAACCAAACAATCTCTTGACTGAGGCATATCCAATTCCCTAAGCCGGTTTTTTAAATCGGTGAAGTCTTCTCTCATCCAATCTTCATCAATTGCTAAGAAATCATTCAAATTATCTTGCATAGCATATTGAAATAACCTCAAATTTCCTTCATCTCCATTAAGCGGTGAAGTTCCAAGGCATTGGTGAAACGATAACACTGAACTCTTGAATAGATTTGACACCTTCAAGGATTTCAGAGTATCAGAAACATCAACTGAATCTCTATCCTTGAGGAGTACAGCCATTCTCATAGATGCTTGAATCTCTCCCTTGACAGAAGAAATACGAATTGAATCTTCAGATGTATTACCACCTATTATTATATCTAAAATCCCATCTTTAGCCATTCTTTTGAGTACTCGACTTGCATCCACCCCATTTTGGATTCTCTCAAACTCTGCCCAGACCCTTTCTACAGAAATTGCTGAAAGCATATCTCTTCTCTCGACCAAAGCAATTTCTAATTCTAAATCAGTATTCCAAACGAATGCATCACCTTGGTCTAGGAATCGGTAAGCACGCATTATTCTCAAACCATCTTCAGATAATCTGCGATTTGCATTTCCAACTGCTCGCAAGCGGTGGTTCTTCAAATCTGACAATCCGTAGTGCGGATCAAATAATTGCCTGCGTCCAATATCGACAGCCATCGCATTGATGGTAAAATCACGACGCTCAAGGTCAAGAGCCAATGAAGTTGTTAGATGAACGTCATCAGGACGGCGCCCATCGCTATATCCGCCATCTGACCTCAAAGTAGTTACTTCATGATTAACTCCACCGATAACCACTGTAATTGTTCCGAATGCTTTGCCGGTAGGAATGGTATGAGCAAATGCATCTTCAACTTCATCTGGCGTTAGAGATGTTGCAATATCGTAGTCTTTGGGAAGGCGGCCTCGCATCAATTCACGAACCGCACCTCCAACCAACCAACTCGCACCATTCGCTGCGATGATTCCATCATGAATTTCAAGCACCGAATTAGGTAAAGAATCAAGCCAATTCAATGCCCCTTCCTCCAATACGAGTGGAGTGAGGTCAGAAGCCATATGCACCAGCCCACAGCCAACCTTCAAGACAATTCTCCCTCAACGAGGTAGCGAAAGTATGTTCTGTTGATGACCTCGCACAAGCGGCATGGCTGATGAGGCAAATGCGGTAGAATGGGAATCCCCCTCCTCAATGGTCCACCTTGTTTCAGTAGGTTGGCTAAAACCTCATGAGGAAATTAGAGCGAAAAATGCTGCAAAACTCGAAACAATGACCAAGCGTTGGGGTGGCTACACCAAACCTCTTCTGGTCGACAAAAATACCGGTGCTATTCTCGATGGACATCATCGCCATGCTGTCGGACAAAAGTTAGGTTTAGCAAGATTACCTGTCATGCTGTTTGATTATCTTGAAGATGAAAGAATTAGCGTTGAAGTGTGGCCTAACTGTGGCATAGATAGCCTAAGTAAGCATGATATCATCGAGATGAGTCTTTCAGAAAATATCTATCCGCCAAAAACTAGCAGACATTTACTTACTTGCGATGTGCCACCAATATTGGTGCCTTTGGAAATATTATTTCAGGAATCCTGAGCGCTCTCAAGCATCGCCTTCCACAATTTATTGCCCTTACCAACAAGTTTCACTTTGGCTGCCTGCTGTGCTGCAGCCACTACCTTAAACTGCTGAATTGAATTATGGCGTGAAATTGTTATCTCAATCTCTGCTCCGGCTTTACCGGCTAGTGCATCCTTTAATTCTGAAGAATGCCGTACTCTAATCCCATCGATAGATATCAACTCATCATTTGGCATCAAAGTATTACGAACACAAGAATCATGCTGAATTGCTACTACATTCAGGCCATTCTTTTGAGAGAGGCTCAATCCTAACCACGCTTGCTTTTCTTTTTCTTTTTCAGTTGCCTCAAATGACAAACCGAATATTTTCATCGCAGCCTCAAGGTTTGGCTTGATTTTCTGTTTGGTTAAACTATCAAGCATTATTCCAAGGCGCTTCCCACCGACCATAGAAGTCAAGCCTTTTCTGACATCAGCATGCCGGATTCCCAACTCTTCAAGCACTGGTGAATCAAGCCCATGACGCTTCCACAACATAGCAAACAATGTCTCTAATCCCGATTCACCTTTGCTTCTCTTTCTCAACTCTGCATCTATGCACATCATCGCCATCTCGCCTTCTAGATAGTAAGAAATCGTGGATTCACGAGAGTATGGATGTGGACGGTACAAGTGAATCCACGCTTCATGACTAGAAGTCGCTAGCGATTGATGGCGGTTTCCATCTCCAGCCAAGAAACGTTTCATCTTGCGCTCCAGATCTTTACGCCAATCCTTTTCGCTCCAAACGCCA
>Ga0302122_10001179_pt1 | contig 16485 bp, 11 predicted proteins | sample CB21_SCM_MG_FD_203115 | JGI IMG/M metagenome (GOLD analysis project Ga0302122, IMG submission 203115) | Marine microbial communities from Western Arctic Ocean, Canada - CB21_SCM | ecosystem: Environmental > Aquatic > Marine > Oceanic | place: Canada: Western Arctic Ocean | collected 2017-09-28
GGACAGTGCTTAACGCGTCCAATGCAGCAAGTACAATGCAGATTGCGAGGCATACGTGCACAAAACCCGCGCGATAAACCCGCACAAAATGGGCTCGACTTGTGCAAGCAGCAGAGCATCGAGAGCTCGCAGTACGCAGCCGCCGAGAAGAAGTAGTAGAACAACACTGGAGCCGAACAACACTGGACCCGCTGTCGTGCAACAACCGACGACTGAGATGCGGACACTCCTTGTCCTGTGCTTGGCACGACATGCAGCATCCTTATCCGCACCGACAACGACCACTGAGCAACTCAGAGCCGCGCACCGCAGCGAACGCTTAAACCTCCTTTATCATCCGTTACAAATTCAGCTCGCGACCGGCGCGCTGCCGTACGGTTCTTTTTTGCGGCTGTGCCACGATCGAAGTACGATACTGGAAGCGCTCCGCAGTACTGCCGCCGCCGCGGCCGGCGCGGACGTCCTCTCCGTCCTGGCCGACGAAGACGAGGCCGCCGAGGCCACCGCCCGCGCGTGGCGCGCCCAAGCGGAGGCGGCCGGCAAGACGATTAGCACTGACGATGAATCCATAAAATGCTACGCGTGCGGCGGCGACCATCTGAATATCGATTGTCCAGACGACTTATCTGTGAGCGGGCCGGCCCGGGCGCTCGCGGCGGTGCTGCGGTCCTGTACCGGTGACGCGGCGCAGGCGGCAACGAGCGTGTTCGCGGTCTGTGAGTACGGCTGGGCCTGCGCCACCGCCGTCCAAGCGGATTTAGGTGAGACGCCGTACGTGGGGTGGTTGCGAACGCATGCCAATGCATACACGAAAGTCGCGACTGCCGTCGCCCCGCTCGTCGACGCGGCCCCGCGGGACGCCGTCGACGCCAGTTATGTCGCGGCCCTCAGCGCACTCTTCAACTACATCGACAGCGAGGCGTCGACCGCGGGATTGAAGGGCGCCGGCGACGCCCTCGAGACTGCGCGGAGAAAAATCGACGCGCTCGAGCCGGGCTTCCTGGACGCGCAGGATCGCAACGCGAACTTCGTAGCCTCGACCTTGACGGCGCAAGCCGCGGCGAGTGGCGAGGGCGCGAAAAAAATGGACGCAGCCGCGGCCTATCTCGCGGCGAAGCGGGCCAAGGCGGGGGGCTAAGATAGTTTCAAAAGTAGCACTGGGCCGGTGCTCTCTCTAGCCGCTGCGATGGCGCCTCCTGCGGCGAACCACTCATGCGGCACGCGCGAACGCCGGCCGCGGCGCGTTTTCAATTCTTTGCTTTCCACGTCGCCTCGGACCCGTCCCCGAGCGCGCCCAGCGGCCCCCGCCGCCCCGGAGACGTCTTCGCGCCGGGCGCCCCGCACCATGGGGAATTTGCGACACACTTGGATTTCGAGGGGGCTGCCGACTCCATAGCCTCTATCGCCGACGCGTGCCGGCCGACGCAGCCGCCGCGAGCCTTGCACGGCCGCGCTCCCAACACGCACGCGCTCGATTGTGACGGGCGGGCCGCGCCCCACACGACGGCCACAAAAGGAATTCCTCGCTGCTGCTGCGCTCGGTGCAACCGCTCCGGCGGATGCTCGACCCGGCCGAACCGCTCCGGAGGATGCTCGACCCTGGGGACAACAACTCCAGCGACGACGAAGATGAAGGCGCCCTCGCTATTACTATTGCAGCTGAAAGAGTAGCATCACTAACGCAGTCGCCCGAACAGGACGCCTGGACGGAGCGGACGCGCGGGTTGTTGCGATTGATGCGCCATTCCTTGAGTTGCGGGCACGCGCGGGGCCACGCGAACGCCACACCTTGTCATGTAAGAAGCTGCCCCGAAGTCAGCGCGCAGCTGAAGCACGTGGGTTCGTGTACGGACCCCGACTGCCAAGTGGACGGCTGCCAGGAGACGGCGCAGTTGATGCGGCACCATCTGGTGTGCTGGAACGCGCCGGCGCACCAGCGGTGCGCTATTTGTGCCCCGGTCTGCGAAGAAGCGGGGGATGTCGCGCCGTTCCAGACCTCGCCCCCGGTCTTCGCCAGGCCCATGCCGCTCGCGAGGCCGGACGAACGCGACGCGCCCGACGCCTTCCGCTGCCCGGTGACCGGGCGAGTCATGTGCGACTGCGTGATGCTCGTGAATTCCGGCGAGTCCTACGAGCGGCAAATGTTATTAAGGGAACTGGAACTGCGGCCGCACCACGACCCGCGGACGCAAGCGCGCTTCGAGGACCGGTCTTTGATCGCCGAGAACCGGACCTTGGAGAGAGCCATCGCGCACTGGCGCGCGAATCGCAACCTGGATTCGGGGGGGCACGGCGTCGCGCCGGTGCCCCCCGACCCCGGAGGAGAGCCGGTCAAGCGCCAGTGCTCCACCTGCAACAAGTTCAAGACGCAGTTCCAGATGCGCGGCGACGGAAGTCTCCTGAAGACGTGCGACTCGTGTAGATTACGGGCGCGAGGCTACTACACGAGTCGGAGAAAAAGGAAAGTGGACGACCCGGAAGGGCCCAACGAGGACACGCTCCGGACCCTCGCGGGCGTCACGCCCCCGGCGCCCCAGCGCCAGCCGCCGCCCACCGGCACATCGTAAGTAGACTACTACGAGGCCTAACTGCACCACATCGCGCGGTAGTCGTCGTCGGAGGATTCCGATGTGTTCGAGTAGGACTCCTCGGAGTCGGACTCGGACTCGGACGCCGCGAGGGCCGCCTCGGCCTCCTCCTCGCTCCGCATCGCCCGCTCCAGCGCCGCGCGCGCCTCCCGCTCCGAGGCGCACTTCTCCAGGGCCTCCGCCAGCTTTATCGCGCGCGTTCGCCTTCGCACAGCCGAGTCCCGCGTCCGGCGCAGGGACCCGTCGACGTCGCACAGTTGATTCGCGGTGGCCACGCACGCGTCCCGTTGCAGTTTCGCCGCCGCGTGCGCTTCAGTAACTTCCGTTAACCGAGCCTGCTGTGTCGCCGTCTCCGCTTCCGCGTCGGCCCGCTTTCTAGATGCCTTCTCGAGCCGCTTGTCCCGCGCAATATTCATGTCCGTTTCTATAGATTTCTCCACGGTCGTCTGCCGTAACGCCAGCGCGAGCGTGCGCTGCTGCGTGATTAAAGAACGCGCTTGAGAAGCCCGCTCAATCTTGCGGTCCGTCAAGCGAGCGTTGCGCTCCGGCGCTCTAGCCACGTCCGCCTCGACGCGCTTCCGAGCTTCCACTTCGTACTGGGGGTCGAGGTCCCTAAACGTCTCCCGGCCTAGTCGAGCGACCGCGACTCGCGCTTCCCGCGCCTTCGTCTCTCTTTCAACACGAGCCACTTGTCGTTCCGAAGCCTCTTCTTCCAACTCTCGTTTCACGGTCCCGACCTCGTCCCGGAGCCGCTCGTTGATCTGGAAGCGCAGGTCCGCGTCGCCGTATTCTAACTCCAGTTGCAGGCGTTCCTCCTCCAACGCGTGGACCGCTTTTTTGAGGGCTGCAACTTCCGATGCGTACGCATGTACTTTAGAAGCCTTGGCCCGCTGCCGGTCTTTATGTCTCTGGTCCGCCTCGGCCTCTTGGGCCGCGAGCTCCTCGAGCTTGGACAAGCGGGCGCGCTGGAGAAGAGCTTTGGTCGCGTCCGCGGCCGCGACGCGCGCCTGGCCCGTGTCGAGGCGCTGCGCCAAAGTGTCGAGCAGGGTCTGCTGCTTCAGAGCCTTTTTTTCTTTCTTGGAGAGCTTCTTTTTCTTGGGCGCGGCGGCGGCGGCGGCGGCGGCGTCGGGCTTGGCACTCGCGGGGAGCGCGGCGATAAACTCCCGAATCTCCTTGGTCTTGAGCCTGTACTCGCCGACGTACCAGTCTTCCACAACTTCCGATGGACCGAGCGGCGCCGCCGGCGAGCGCGACGGCGACGAGAGGGCCGGTGTGATCTTTTTTTCTAATGAGGGCCGCAGCGCGGCGAGAAAGTCCGGAACCTCCTTCGGCTTGAGCTTGTACGCTCCGACGTACCACGCTGCTGGCCGCTGGCCCAGCGCGGTGAGCTCCCCTTTCTTCTGCTTGATGACGTTCAGCAGCGCGGACACGTCACCCTCGGTAGCGGTGTTCGCGAGGGCTTGGGCCGTGTCCAAACGCTGCGCGAGCGCGTCGACGAGCGCCTGCTGGTTTTGGGCCTTGGTCTTCTTCTTGCCCTTCTTCTTGGGCATGGTGCGTGGCGTGTAGCGCTGGCTTTGTCTTGCTCTGCCCCAGGCCGCAACGAGTCGATCAGGCTGCCCCGAGCGGAGCGGACGTAGACTGTTCGATGTGTCCTTCGGCAGCTTAGCGAGGCAGTGGGGGCCACGAAATTGCGTACAAGCTCCGTCTAGGACCAAGGGGGTTTATCCCCCCTTGCCAATACGTAGCGCCGGTGCTAAAACCCGTTTTGCAAAAGAGGTGAAAACCCGCACGTATGCAAAAATTGCAATTGCACGCCAACACCGCAAACGGCATCTAAAACAGCACGCGAGCAGCACCAGCAGTGATATAATGGCCGCGCTCAGCTTCCCGCGCCGGTTAGAAGGCAAGCGCGTGGCTCTGTTCATCGATTACCAGTTCGAGGACCTCGAGGTCACGTACCCCATGTTAAGGCTGCAGGAGGAAGGCTGCGAAGTTGTAGTCGTGGGCGCCCACCCCGCGGGCCAGAAATACACGGGCAAGTTCGGGTACCCCGTCAAGTCCCATGTATGTATTGAGGACTTCTCGTCGATGGACGTGGACGGCCTCGTGCTGCCGGGCGGCTTTGCGCCGGACTACATGCGCCGCAACAAACCAATGCTCGAGGCCATCACGACGAGTATTGAGCTGGGCAAGCCCTGCGCCGCCATCTGCCACGGGCCGTGGATGTTCTGCTCAGCGCGGTTTCCGAACGGCGCGCCGGTGTGCACGGAGCGGTCGTGTACGTCCTTCGTGGCGATCAAGGACGACTTGATCAACGCCGGGGCGACGTGGGTCGACGCGCCGGTCGTCGTCGACGGGCCGCTGATCACGGCCCGGACGCCCGCGGACTTGATTCCATTTATGCACGCGCTCATCGAGGCGCTCATACAGAGTCCGGCGCGGGCCCAGTGATGTGATAATAGTACTAGTACCTTAGAAACGACGCGACACACACACACAAAGCACACGCACTACGTGAGCGCCTTCTCGAAGTACTTCCAGGCCACCGAGAAGATGGCCCCCTGGAGGCAGTTGATCGCCAGCCGCGTCTCGAGGCCCCGCAGGAACAGGCCCTCGACGCCGTCCTCGGCCAGGATCTCGCGCGCCGCCTGGAGCGGGTTCGTGTCCGCGTCGGGCGACGTTTGGACTTTTGTCTTGACCACGCGAATCGCGTTCGAACACACGTCTGACACGCACGACGCGCACACGCCCAATAAAGCGCGTCTTACCAACGCACTGGCCGGCCCGTCGTAGAGTTCGGCCGGTAAGGACGCGTCCAACGAATTGTAGGTCAGGAACCAGGGGTAGTTGCCCACGAACGTTGCCGCCGCCGCGGCGAGCGAGCCGCGCCACAGCACGCCGGGGCCCAGCGTCTGAATGCGCTCTGTTAGAGCCGTCGTGTCACCGTCGACCTGTAGGGCAGTCTTGAGCGCGTCGACCGGCGCGATCAGGATGCGCCAGCTCGCGGCCGAGGCGGACGCGACAGCTTGCGACGCGGGTAAAGGAATACCCGGGACTAAGGCAATGACAAGAGTAGGAATGGCAGCGTTCGCGGCCGCGTCGCCGAAGCGCGACAGGGGGTTCTGCACGAGTGCGTACTGCACGCCTCGGTAGAGTCTAGGGAGGCCGCCCTCCTCATATAATGCTTTGACCGTGGCTAACGTGCCGTTCCCTCCATTGACATATTGGTAATTCATGGCCGTCCGTAGCCACATCAGGCACCCCACCTGGGCGACGCCGGCCAAGGCGCCCGCCGTGCCGCCGCCGATGGCTTTGGTCGCGAGCGCGCCGTAGTCTAATACGACGGGCGCGGTTGAAGCGAGGAGTGTGGTTGCGGTGTCCAACGAGGGCATCGCGGCGATGACCTGGCTCGCTGCGGCTGCGTCCAGGACCATGCGCGGGGCTGTCCTGTGAGCTGTCCTGCTGGTGCCAGGGCGCAGGGCATGGCTATTCGTGAGCAGGAGTGCGGCGAGCGCTATTCTTACACATGCGTGGCTGGTCATTGTTGTGAGCGATGCCAACAGAAGATGCCACCGGCGCAGTTCAAGTTTATGACTGTGTGCGAAACCCGTGCCCCGCGTGTTTAAGGCTTTCGCGATCGCGCGATCGCAACACAAGCTCTTCGCACCTCTCGCGCTCGAGCATTTTACAGCTCGAAGCTCTCGCTCTCTCGCTCCTCACGGCCAGGTCCTGGCATCATGACTAAGCGCAAGGCCGACGAAGACGAGGACCAAGCCGAGGCCGAGCTGGCCGCCGCCATCGCCGCGGCCGCAAAGGCGCCCGCCGACGAGGAGATCGGCGGCCTCGGCGATGGCACCGCGATGGTGCATTTTGAGGTGGGCGGCACGTGTCCGAAGCAGTACAAGGCCGGGCTGCACCGAGGCGAGAAGCCGCTGGTCTTTCTGTACTTGTGCATCCGCGGCCTCGGCGAGACGCCTCGGATGATGCTCGCGGAGTGCGGCGCGAGCTACTGTCACTTGGCCTCGCCCATGGGCGAGGACCAGGCCGTCGCCTGCGAGTGGCGGAAGCGCTCGCCCAACGGACTGACCCCGATGATGTCGGGCATTGGCGTGCCACGGGCGCGGCCGCTCTCGCAGAGCGGCACGATCGTGCGCTACCTCGCGCAGCGCTACGGGATGGCGGGCGACGACGCGCTCGACGGCGCTCGCGCCGATTGCCTCTACCAGACCGTCAAAGATCTGAGCAGCAAGAAGAGCGAGATCACCGGCGGCGCGGAGGAGAAGACCAAGGGCTCCAAGGGGCCCGCGGCGACGGCGACGAGCATCAGCGCCATGCTCGAGGCCATGCCCGACCCCGCCGATGCCTCGGCCGCGCTGAACTACGGCCAGATAGAACTGCTCAACGTTTTGCTCGACTGCGAGGAGACGACTGCGGGATGCGTCAAGGCGCTCTCGCCGCGGCTCGAGACCTTCCGGAAGGCGGGGGCGGCGCGTCCGCGCCTGGCCAAATACCTGAGCTCGCCGATCCGCTTCCCGGCAATCGCTCCGGGTTACCGCTACAAGGATGGGCCGCTCAAGCGCTCGGCCTTCAGGATGTGAATAACTGGGTAAATGTAGTCGATAAAACTTACCAAACCACTCGGACAAGAGTCACAAGACAAGCTACAAGAACAACACAAACACACACAACACACACAAACACACAACAACAACCGACATCCAACAACACACTTTTAGACGGGTTTTCAAAACATCGTAATTTGCCATAGTAAACTGGTGTGTCTCCACAATGAACGCGCCGGCCCCGTACGAGCACAATGCCCGGTCGATACTCGGCGACGCGCACGCGGCGCGTTGCCTACGCTTGCGAAAAGTGCTACCTCGACTCGAAATGCCGTGCTGCCGCGAGGCCACCGCGACGATCGGCATTCTTCTAGATCGCGCGCGCGTGCCGCGCGTACGGGCCGGCCGGAGAAGGACTCGATTCGGCTGAGTGCGATAAGGCAACTTGCGAACGGGCTGGACGAAGGGAACCAGCACGAAGATCGGCTTGAATTCCTCAAGGCGCAGTTGGACACTGACATACGCTTAGGTGCAAGTGAAACGGACATTCTAGACACGAAAGCCAACCTGGCTATTTGTTACAGCAGACTTCAGCAACACGACGAGTCTCTAGCGTTGCGTCGCGAGGTATACGCTAAGGGCGTGGCACTTGGTCGTCAAGGCGATGACATTCTCATTGACGCTCTCAACCTTTCCGCCTCGTTGAGGATTGTGGGGCTTAACGCCAAGGCGAAGTCTTTTTTACGAGTGCAGCTGCCTAAGGCACGACGCGAACTCGGAGCAGAGCATGATACCGTAATACGTCTCCGCGCTTTATACGCGAGATTACTGGGCATAGATGACGATGAAGCATCCCGAGACAATCTTGTCGAAGCCGTGGCAAATCTCGAAGAATTAGACGCGTTGACGCAGCGGGTCTACGGAACGGGCCACCCTGTCACCGCGCGCAACCAGAGAGACCTCGAGAAGACGCGATCAAAGCTGGCGTCGTTCGACGCCCCTTGCTAAGCCTGCGCGCCGACCGCAAACAGGGACCCCCTAAGCATAAAAAAACAACACAATTAAAAGAACCCGCGCTCAGGCCCAGAGTGACACAGTAGTTGCGTTCTCCAGCACCACGTCAGGAGAGGGCGGTCTAGTAGACGCCCACCAGAGCATCGTGCTCAGGGACAGCGTCGCGTCCAAGACGGGTGAAACGTCCGCGGCCGCTAGCGCCTTGATGTCCGCAACCGCGCCTTGGGGGTCCCCCACGGCCCGCAGCAAAAGTAATAGCGACCGCCAGGGCCCCTGGGAGGCGTCGTATGCGTCGCCCGGCGTCGTACCGGAAGAGGAGGGCGCGTTTGGCACGCGCACGCCGCTCGCCGGAGGCAGGCCCTTGGCCGCCGCCTGGTACACGCGCGCCGCAAAGGCCGCGGGCATTGAAAAATCGCCCCGGAGGAACCCGCCGACCCGGGCCGTCGCCGGCGAGAAGGGCAAACAGGAGATGAGCACCGCGTAGGCCGGCGCGGCGCCGAACCACGTCAGGGCGCTCACGTCCAACGCGCCCACGACGCCCGCGATGGCGTGGTGGGCCGCGAAGGGTTTCAACTTTGCATAAACACCTTCCGTACCATCGACGCGCCAGTAGTAGCGGCCGGCCCGCACTTCGAGAGCTAATGCGAGGCGCGCAAAGTCCCGCAGTTCGGGGTCGCCCGTCACCTCGCCCCACAACGCCGCACCATAGTAAGAATGGGTCGCTTCGGAGATGGACTCCTGCGACTTGCCGTTCTGGAGACTGAAGAGCCCGCTCGCCCAGGAGTGGCCGTCGTACCAGTCCTTGTGGCGCGAGACGGGCACGTACGACGACCGGGGCGCCACGGAGACGTTGCCCTCCAATAACTTCCGCCGCCCGAAGGGGTTGCAGTAGTCCATCGCGATCGCCGAGACGGCTGCTTCGGCCTCGTCGTGGTGCCGGCCATCTACATCGAACCCGAGGTGCTTCGCGACGCTCGCCGCGTGGACTAAATAGCCGTAGTGGAAGTGGTGGTCGTTGTACTTGCCATTACCAAAGTCCGCGTTCGCGTCGTGGTAGCCGGCCCGCGTCACGACGCCGCCGTGCTTCGCATCGTAGACGAGCAGCGACTCTGGTGAGGACGCGAGCCAGGGCTTCAACGCTTGTTTTAGTTTTAAACCGTGCTTGCGCATTGCTTTATTGTCGTCCACCTGGCGCGCCGCCAGCGCCACGGACGCGAGGCGATATAACCGCTTGCCGCTGGAGTAGACGCCGGCGCCCGACGCTAGGACGGCCTCGTCCTCGTCCTGCAGCACTTCATACTTCAGTAGTTCACGGATCTCGTCCTTCTTTGAAGTAGGCCCGAGGTCCCACTTCAACTCACCGAGCGGCTCCCGGAAGCGCCACGTATCTCCGATCACGCCTCTTAGTTCACCCTTCAGAGATACAAAAGCAGTATCTATCGTACTTGCTGACAAAGTGTCGGCGTGGTGGGGCAGGGCTAGTTGCAACAACTGGGACGGAGCGCCGCCACGCACGGACCATAAAAATGACAACTCGACCACGTCGGGCTCCGCGTAGCTCGCATGCCAGGCGACGCGGCCCGCCACCGCGTAACTCGTGGCGTGGGCGTCTAACAAAGCTTCCGTCTGGGCGTCCGGCACGTAGGCTAAGCGCATGATCGTCTTCTCCGTGACTTTCGCCGTTAATGCGTTGGCTCCATTTAATGAAATCGGCGCCGACGCGTGGAGCAGCCACGCGCTCCCGTCGCCGAGCGCCACCTTGAAGCGCTTCGCCGCCGTCAGGCGCCGCCGCCCGGCGTCGCAGCAGCCCAGGAAGATGCCCTTGGCCGTGGGGCAGCAGACCCCGATCAGGTTGCTGCAGACGGGGTGGGCCTTGCACGACGCGTCGTCTTGTGGCCGATTCACAATAGCCGCGGGCGCCGTGGTGGTCGTCTGCGTCGTCGTGCCGGCGAGCGTGAGGCCCGAGCTCGATGCCAGCGTGAAGGCGGCGCCCGCGTCCAATGCAATAGTGACGAAGGGCGAGCCTCTTGAAAAGTGCGCCCGCGCGTCGCCAAAAACGACCTCCGCGGTCAGCTCGTCGAAGGCGACGACCTTCGGTTTGGTAAGGTGCTCCGTCTTCAGCACCAGGTCGGCCACGAAGGCGTCCACGACGTTGTTCTGGGTGACTACTCGGTGCGCCGCCGGGTAAGAAATTTCAAGAGCGTGCGTTTGTTCCTCGAAGCGGACGGCGTAGGGCGCCGGGGCGCTCGGGGCGCCCTCGTCCAGCAAGAGGTTCGTGAACCAGGCGCCCGTGGGCGTAGGCGGCCCTTTGCTGGGCTGGCCGACGCGGGGGAAGGGCGGCGGCACGTCGCGGCGGGCCTGGGCCGCGCCGCCGAGCTTAGTTAACCACTTCAGCGAGCCGACGCCTACGGCGATCAAAGCCATGGCGGCGACGATGGCTAGCAGCGTGCGCCGCTGCGTTGACGCCATTTTTGTCTGGGAGAGCACTTGCTTTTGCTCTGCTTGAGGCGCTGTTTGACCGATGCAAGCTGGCTTTTCTTCTTCTTCTTCTCTCGAGAGAATATAGCAGCACACGATCGCTACACTCGTTCCTTGCAACCCTGTGCACAGGCGGAGTGTTGGGCTAAAACTCGAGACAAAACCCGCACGAAACGAGCGAGGCGCCGGGTGGAACCGGTCTCGCTGGAAGTCTCGGAGCGACGGACAGCGTGGAGCCTTCTCTCTGGTGCCCGACAATACTTTAACGAGCTCTTTAACCGGGCAAGCTCCAGCCACTCCAACCGCGCCAAACATTTCACCCGAGGATCGCGGCGTCCTATTTTTTGGCGTGATGGAAGGATACGGGAGACCACGCCGATGAGCGTAATGACCGAGCGCCGGTCTAGCGCTTAAAGCTGGCTCCAAAGCGATGAACAATGGCCAGCCCTCATCGGAGGACCCAGTAGCGCCGACTGCGGCGCGCCTCCACGCACGGGCCATCGCCGAAGGCGCGCGGGACCCCGCCGCCGCCTGCGCCGCGTTGGGCGGCAGAGAAAAGGATACCACGCGCCCCGCACGCGGGGCGGAAGAGATGTGGTCCTAGCGCCATGTTTCCGCCACCCCGGCGAGTTGGTGGGCACGGCTTCCTTAAACCGGTCGAAGTCCAAGCACCACCCCTGCGAGATCGCGTTGAACGTGCGGAGCGACCCTTTAGTGGAAACCTTGTCGCCCTCGTACCTCACGCCGGAGCCGTCGTCGGCGGGCAACTCCGTCTGCTTCTTCTCCGACAGCTCCTGTGCGTCGTCGAGCTGGGGGTCCCAGCCGCCGACGCCGCGGACGCCCCAATCTAGACAAGGGTGGCCGGCGTCGCCGATGAAGTCGCCGGCGCGGCGCGGCTCGCGCGAGCAGCACGCGGCCCTTCTAAGCGAGCCGGCGGGGACCTCACCCCTCCAGGCGGTGGTCCTGCGCGCCATGTCCTACGCGGCGTCGGGGGAACTGCTGCCCATGCCGCCGACGCCATCGGATTCGCCGGCGGCGGCGGCGGCGCTGCGCCCGCCGGAGGAGTGGCCGGTGCGCTCCCTCTCGTCGACGACCCTGGCGTCGTTGGCCGAGCTCCCGACGCCGCCGTCGCCGTGACGCCTACGCCTATCCTCAACCCCCCCCACCACGTCGCTACCTCCCTGCCTTCTCTGGGTGTCACATAGACTAAGTTTGTTGGAATCTGACGGCGTACTCCGTAAACCTCCGCTGTCCCGGGCACCAGAAGCCCCCTGCGAGACCTCTGCCCGAAGCCACCGGGCGCTCAATCGAGGGACCCGCACGCGCTCCCTGAGATGAACCAATTTCGAGGGGCTGGGCTGCTATCACGATGGTGCGTTCCTCGCTGGGACGAGCGGCCCTCCTCGACAGCGGGCTCACATCTGAAGAGTACCCCTTCTGTGCCATCTCGGTCCCCGATTTCCTCGGCCTCACGGAATGGCAGCCGCACCAGGACCTCAAGGCGAGCGGGGAGGTGCGGGAGATGAGTGAGGGCGATGACGTCATCTTCTGCTCGCACCAGTGGACGAGCTTCTCGCACCCGGACCCGGCGGGCAACCAGCTGCGGGCGCTGCAGACGCAGATCCGGACGCTCATGAAGGGCAAGACGGCGGTCAGGAGCGACGCCGTGCTCGACGGCGGCTACGGGTACTCCATGCTCACAGCGGGCAAGGCACGTGATCCGCGTCAGAAGCTTCGATACGCCATCGACGCGACGCGGGACACTGTACTCACGCGTCGCTATCTACACAGGAGTGGGCCAAGAAGCTGCCGACCATGTACATCTGGTTCGATTACTTGTCCATTCCGCAGCCGGGCGCCGCCGGCTCCACGCACTCGGCGCAGCATTCCGACCATAGGGAGGGGCAAGGGGACCTCGTGGCCCAGCTCAAGGCGGCGGTCAATAGCATCCCCTCGTACCTCGCGCGGTCGACGATGATGTGGATTCTCGTGCCGCCGGTCAAACACGAGTCGCTGGAGGGCGCGATCTGCGACTACAACTCGTGGCGCCGGCGCGGCTGGTGCCGCCTCGAGCTCGCCGCGAGCAAGCTCTGCGCCGGGGATGATATGCCCGTCATGGTCATCACCTCGGCCACGGCAACACCCGAGTACTGCGGCCCGTGCGACATCTTCAAGCTCTGCGCGGGGAACGGGGATTTTACGGTAGATACCGATCGCGACGCCGTCAACGAGACGCTGACGAAAATGCTCAAAGCGAAGGTCGAAACGTACGCGAAGGAGGACCTGACGCTGGCGAGGCTCCTGCAGGTCTTCTCGCCCCTCTTTATACCGCGCGAGGCCTACTACGGAAAAGAAGCGGGAGAAGAAGGGCGGGACCGCCTTAAACTATTTTTGAAGTGGCGGAGCGACGAAGAGGAGGCCGCGTGGGAGGCCGAGACGGGCTGGAACCTCCTCACGCTCGCCTGTGCCATGGGGGACGCACCGGCCGTCGACGAGGTGCTCGCACAAGATGCGGCCACGGTCGCGCGCCTGCTTGCCGCGAAGGGCCGTGCGCTCCCAAAGAAATCTCCGCTCCGCCGCGAGCCGATGGGGGCAAGGCTGGCGGATTTTTTCCAGGGCATGACACCGCTCATCGCCGCGATGACCTTCTCCTCGCGGGCGGTGGTGGAGAAGATGATGGATGCCGGCGGAAAGGCCGCCGTCGAGCGCGACGGCTTAGCGCTGCTGGGCGTGCGGCCGTGCCTATTCCAGGGCGCCATCGTCGCGGGGAGGCACGAGAACGTCCAGGCGCTCCTCGAGCGCTATCCACAATACGCGAACGGCGTGAATCCCGACACCGGCTGCTCCGTGCTACACATGGCCTGCGGTACGACCGCGTGCCGCGGGCAGAAGCAAGTGATGGAGGCGCTGCTCGCGTGTCCAGGCGCGGTGGAGGCAATCAACAGCGTTAACTCCCCCTTCTACGGCTCGGTGCTCGCCACGGCGTGCAATTTCCCCGACCAGGACCCCGAGACCGTCCGGCTCCTGTTGAAAGCCGGCGCCGACCCCTCCAAGCCCGAGGTCCTCCATGCGGCCGCGGTTTTTATGCGCCGCATGTCGGCGGTGGGTAAGTTCTTCGGCAACGTCCAGGCGCGCGGCTACCACAAGATGTTGTCCGATGATCCGGCGCGCTTCAAGCAGTCCCCGACGCACATCGCGGCACAACACGGTGACCTCGCGAAATTCCGCGTGCTTTCCGAGCACGCGCGCTTCTCGTTCGGATCGCACGCCACCGACACCAAGGGCCGCTCGCCCGTGGCGCTCGTCGACGACGAAACGATCAAGACCGCGATCGAGGACATCGTCGGGCCGCAGGGGCCGCAGTTCCTGGCAGTGCCGGGCAACAAGGTCGTCCCAGTGCACTGAACCCCCCTCCCCCTCCCAGGGGCCTCCTCTCCGTCTTTTCTCCAACTGCTAACACTATTGATTCCACCACGTACTTAGGACATGGCCCCCTCCGAGAGCACGTCGATCATGTCGAAGAGCCGCCGCCGGCGGCCGAGGAACTTGGCCCGCGGGAAGCCTGCCTGGGCCTTCCCCGCCAGGAACAAACACGCGTCCGCGACGCCCTCGGCGTAGGTCGAGCGCCCGTTCACGTTGTGGCGCAGCTCGAAGGTCACGGTGGCGTCCGCCGAGGTGAGGGCGTACGTGTGGTAGGCGTGGCCCGGCAGGTCGGCGGCGGGAACCTTGCCCAACTTACCGTCCGCACCGTTTAACGACGTCTCGTCGTTGCGCACCTTTTCCACGGCCGCGACGGCTTTGTCCACGGAACCGCCAGTGTTCAGCTCGACCAGCGAAGCGACCACGGCCTTGGCGGTGCCCGAGGTGTCGACCTTGGCCTTCTGGTGGGACTCGATCACACTAAGGTCGTAGCCACTAAACGCACCGGGGAAGTCCTTGGCGGCTTGCTCCAGCACGGACTGCATCGCCACGATCTGCTTGCTCATGTTCGGGGCCACGACGGCGCCGTGCTTGGCGCCCGTCACGGTCTTCCCAATCGCCTCGTAGTCGCAGCCCGTCGTGCCCATGACGAAGTTCATGCCGTGGCGCGCGTAGTACTCAGCGTTCGGTAAAGCGGCACCCGGCGCCGTGAAGTCGATCGCGACGAGGACCTTGCCGTCTTTTTTACACTGCGCCGCGAGCGCCGCCCCTCTTTTCTCCGCGTCCTCCGAGCCGCCCGCCACCAGATCGACCTTGGGGATTCGACTGTCGGTGGCCTGGCCCGCGAAGTCGGCGCCGGTGAGGGCGACATCGGCGAGCGTCATACCTCTGGCAATACAGGCCTCGGCGCAGGAGTAGCCCATCTTGCCGGGCAGGCCATTCATCATGATGACGACGTCCGAGGGCGCGATGCTCATCTGTAGCGGCGCGCGGCGGCTGGGCCGAGCAAGGGCCTGGGCGGCCGCGAGCAGCGCTAAAGCTAGGCCGCAGCGGCGCGGGTGGGCGGCAACCATTATTATGAGTGATTCTCGTGTTGCGAATGCGTAATTTGCACGGCTGAGGCGGCGGCGAATTTGTACAAATTGTAGCACGGGTTTTCAGCACGGGTTTCGCTGTTATTGAAGTGACATCGCGCCTAAAAAGCGCATATAGATCGCTGTTGGTCCGGTAGACGCCGCACGCACTCCGCACAACTGGACAGTCGAGCTGCCAATAGCGCAGCACCGCCAGTGACGCCGCCGACAAGCGCACCATGCCCCGGCCACTGGCCCTCTGGGCCGCGGCCTGCGCCGTCTGCGTCCGGGCCTTCGCGCCCCACCAACTCAAGCAGCGCACGGTCCACCGCGCCGTGACCAACGAGGAGAGCATGCTCCGGCAGCAGGCGCTGTACGACTTAGTTTATGTCGAGCGCATCAAGCCGGCCGAGCAGAGCGCCGGCGGCCTGTTCCTCGTGGCGGCGGCGGACCCGCCCATGCACCTCGCGAAAGTCGTGAGCGTCGGCGCGGGCGGCCAGGGCGAGAGCGGCATGGTCGTGGAGAACGCGGGGCTCGCCCCGGGCGACCTCGTCTACTGCAAGCACCCCTGGGGCATCGGGCCCAAGGACGAGGAGTTTGGGGAGGATGGGGAAGAAAGGCGCTTCTCCTTCATCCGGTACACGGACCTCGCGGGCGTCGTGCGGAAGTGAGCGACTGCGTAAGTTGGGTTATCTATCTGGTGGGGAGTACTGCTGAAAGCCCTGCCCCGTGTACGACTCGTCGGGGCGGTCCATTTGCCGTGCGGGTTTCATCACCTCTCAAAACAGCGGCCAGCACCTCCTGACGCCCCGCGACCCCGGTTTCACTGAGGTAGCGTAGCTCGTACTTCACAGATCATTCGGGCGCGCAGCCACAAGGCGGCCCCCGTCGGCGAAACGCAAGTAGTACCTGTGGAGAGCGCTCTCTGTAAGTCTCATGGCGGAGGCCCCGCGCGACGCGGAGGCCGTCTACCTCGGCCTGACCGCCCGGCTCGAGCAGCAGTACATCGCCAACCTCGCGTTCCTGGCGGACCGTGGCGCCGACGGCAGCACGGTGCGGGACGCCTTCCTCGACGCCGCCGACGCGGTCGCTGGCCTGAGCCCGGACGAGCGCGCCGCCAAGGTCGCCGTCGCGCGCGCGGGGGGCGCGGCGTCCATGCCGGGCCCGCGGGGACCGTCGCCGGCCGCGCCCTTCGGCGGGCTCGTGCCGCACGCGCCGGCAGGCGTGCCCCCGGTGCCCGGGCGCTTCGGCGGGCTCGGGGGCCCCGCCCCGCGCACGCCCGCGCCGCGCGGGCCCGCGCCCGTCGGGGGGCAGCGCCCCTTCGCGCCGCGGGCTGGCGGCGCGGTCGCG
>Ga0302122_10001180_pt1 | contig 16482 bp, 13 predicted proteins | sample CB21_SCM_MG_FD_203115 | JGI IMG/M metagenome (GOLD analysis project Ga0302122, IMG submission 203115) | Marine microbial communities from Western Arctic Ocean, Canada - CB21_SCM | ecosystem: Environmental > Aquatic > Marine > Oceanic | place: Canada: Western Arctic Ocean | collected 2017-09-28
AGAAAAACTGGTAGAAAAACTCGTAGAAAAACTCGTAGGAAAAGGGGTGGGATTGTCACATCCAACGAAGATCACGAAGATGACGAAGATCACGAAGATGACGAAGATCAAGAAAAAGATGTTGGAGGTGATAGTATCAATAGTGCGCCAAATTGGTATGAAAAAGAAAATGGTGCATGGACTATGACTACCTATAAATCGGTTTGGGGTTTTTCATGGAAAGATAGAAAAAAATACACACAATTAAAAGATTTGGACCATATGATTAAAAACGATTGTATATATTTAGACGATAGTATTATTCGCCAAGAAAACGAAACACAATTACAAGCAAGCAAAAGGGTACATCATAATTATTATCATAACTATTGGTTCAAAAAATTTAAAATGGATTTAGAAAAAGATTATAACAGAGTTGGTTCAAACATAATAGAAGTGGGGACTGGTGAATTTTTTTTAAATCTTATTAACGAAATATTTGTGTGTGACTCTCCTGTTTGTGTAAATTCAAAATTTTCCAAAATAAATGAACAGATAGACAATTATACAAGAGGCCCTTATGGAGCATACGGGTTGATTTACCCTGTCCAGGTACATCCGAGAGTGATATATCACGTTATACAATTGGATTGGAGAACGAAAAAGTCTTCAAAAATTAATCTTGAATTATTAGAATATGTAATAAAAAAAGTAAAAACATGGTCGAAAATGATGATGATTTGGAATCAGAATAATGAAATTCTGAAGAGGGAGGTCCGATCAATGAACTCAGAATTAAGCAGAATTAAGGGGAAATTTAGAGCCATTATCGCAAAAAGAAGAAAGGGAGACAAAGTCAAGGTCAATTACTATACTAAGTATTACTCAGGTGTGATTATAGATGTGAACAGCGACGGAACTTACTACATTCACTTTAAGGAGCCAGAGGATCGACGCATCAACGGCATCACAGATGCACAGATTGAAGAAGACGGGGATTCATTATGGAACATGCAACCACTAAAAGAGGACCAGACGGTTGATGGTTTTGGATTAAGGACTGACTTGGGTCAAGAACAATATTCCAAAGATAATGACATTAATGACTTTGCGGAATACCAAAAAGTAATCAACAACAACACGCCACCTTTGACTTTTGCAGATATACCATCTCCAGTAGGTGGGTGGGACTCTCCTCCTCCAGAGATACTTTTCCAAAATGGTGATTTTGGAAAAGTATCTCCTCCAGATATACCATCATATGGTCCAGTCACTTCAATATAAGGGGAAGAAAATTTAGGTATTTTTCTTTTGGAGATGCTGACAATAGTGACGAAGACTATTAATATATACTATAAGTGGTGGATTGAAGGGGAAGAATATATTATTTTTGATTTTTTCTGTCGATCTTTCTCTCGTTCAATAAAGGGTTTCTTTTTCTTTCTCATTCTAATACCAATATTAAATAATTTGTGGCCATTGCAAAAGGGACATTTGTCTCTGCATCTATCTCTACACCCCCAGCAAATTGGTTTATCCTCGCAACATTTCCCATATCTACCAAACTTTACATTTTGTAACCCACCTCTCCTACAATTAATATATTTAAGATTAGAAGAACTTTCGCAACAAATCACACAAACATCTTTTTTTATCTCTTCTTCATAATTATCTCCATTACCATTATTTTTTTTGCAAATAATTTGGAGATTCATCAATTTTTTTCTTATCTTTTTGGTAACTACTCTTTCTTTTTTGGAAACTGTACTCTGAAAAAGTTTATCGGCTTTTTGTTTATGCGGTTTTCGGATATTCCTACTATATTTTCGAGAACTTGACTCCTTAAAATTGCATGTATTTTTTACCATATTTGTGTTTTAGATACTATTATATAATGTTTATTATTCATAAATATTATATTCAATTTTCGTATTATCATTAGAATATTGCTACTTAGAAACACCGTGGATGATAAGTTGTTCTTTCATAATAATCTCTTGGTCAATAAGGAATTCTCCAACTTTTTCTCGATGATCTCCTTGCAATTGAATAACGTCCCCAAATTCTTTATTTTTGATAATTGCGCCATTGCACTGTAAATTTTTACGCAATGCTTTACAAATTTTTTTAAGATCCAAATCGTCTGCCAACCCTTGTATTGTTAGTACACACTTTCTTCTATTTCTTTGTTGAATTCTTAAATGTACTTTACCACCGTGAGTACCTATACCAGTTAGTTGATCAACTTCCGCAAAAGCATCCTTCTCTTCAAAATTCATAATACTATTCATAGTGTCCGTAATGTTATTATTATTATTTTTATAATAATAACGTATTCAATTTTAAGGATATGGCTCTCCTTCTACCAAGTTCAATGCCAAATATTCTTCCATGGTTAGGCCAACAGGTTGTGGATTAGCAACAGACGGTTGTGGATTAGCAACAGACGGTTTTTCACATACACCTGTAGTTATATTACACACGGTGTTTTCATTATTTTCTGTGATGGTGTCTTCAACACCAATGCCTAGCGCTTGTCTTCTACAGTATTCGTGAGGATTTGGGCGAAAATTACAAGGTGCATCTCCGCCTTTTTTAATTTTTCTACGAGTTTTACTTTTCCGTTTTTTTTTAGTTTTTCTTTTCCTTCTTTTTGTTTTTCTTTTAACTTTTTTATGTGTGTGTCCTAATTTAGAACCCTTAACATGTTGTTTATATGTTTTTGCAAGGTATCTTTTTCCATGTGTATTCCACATATAATGTTTTTTAAAGTTTTTCTTTTTTTTACCACGTTTTCTTTTAGTTTTTCTTTTAGTTTTATACTTCTTTTTTTTACGACTTTTTCGGTTTTTCTTAAAACCACCAACAACAACTTCAAATGTACTAGGATCATATCCCTTAACACCCGATTGTTTATGTAAGCTATCTTGAGCATTAGTATCTTCTACATCAGCTGATGGTTTAAAATAAGTAAATAAATCAATATCAGAATAAACATTATCTTTTGAACCATCTGGATATGGTTCATTTTCCTTAGCACCCCTCGCTATTTCCAAAGACGGTATATCTTTAAATTCTTGCATTGCGTGTCTATCTGTAGCTAATGATAAGAAATATTCAAAAGATGGTATTTTTTTACAGGCTAATTCAGTCATTATTTCCATAGCACAAGTTGCTACATTTTCAGAAGTTCTATAATTTAAAGGTACCACATAATCTTTTGGATCACTTACCTTATCATAAAAACCAGTTTGTATCTTACCTACTACATTACCTATAGTTGTTGGATCTGCAAATAAATAATGGAATGCTTTTATTACATTTTTTTCTTTATCATAATCACTAGGTCCAAATGTTATATTTTCTACAGGAAATTCATCATATCTTAATGATATATTTCTACACAAAGAGGGTTGTGTTATAGGCCAAGCCTTTTCATGGACAACTTCAAAAATAATTAATTTTTTTATTGCTCTCATAGCTCTCTTATAGTTTATTAATTTATTACCAGAATTTTTTGGTAAGCCTTTCATACTAATCATAGGAAAAATTACGTCGTCTGTAAATTTTTTCATATAAGCATAAAATTGGTCTCTTGTTTTAAGATCATATAAAGTTCTTCTTTTATAATAATTACTATGTTTAATAAATACATCATAATATCTCATAGTTTCTTGTAACTGTCTTTTGGCATGTTGCATATCATGTGCCCAAAAATCAAGTGGAGTATTTAAATATTGGTCTACATAAAGAGGCTTATCAACTATACCCATTATAAATATAGGCGCACATCTTATACGAATCAAATCAGTTGCTCCAATATTTGCGCAAGTAGGAAAAATAATATTTTCTGGGATACCATGTTCTGAATTTAAAAAAGTTGTCATGTATGATCTATATCTAAAAATATGATAATATGGACCTATTCTTTCATTAACAGTTTTAGCAGATTGTGTATTATCATTTTCTCTCCAATAATAATCAATTAATTCTAAAAGGTGTTCGATTACATAAATAGTTGCCACATAGGGAAAATTAAATCTATCTTCTATCATTAATCCTACAATTTTATGAATAACTTGTTCTAATAAAATACCCCTATTGTTATCCATAAACCATCCATATATTTGCTTATTTTGAAATAAACCTTTAATTAAAAATTTAACACATCCACCTAATTCGGGAAAGGGTGCATCACCACCTTCATTTTTTAATCTGGTTTTAAACATCATATATATATCATAAGCATTTCTACACATATCTTTTGAAAATTTTTCATGTGCTTTAATATCTTCATCAAAATTTGTTGTTTTTAAATATTCTGTTATTAACTCTTTTGGTTCTTGAGCTCTTTTTTTGACTCTCTCTGCTCTTTCATCTTTTTTTTCTTTGTTCATCTGCGACGTGTCAATGCCTCCCTCCGCACTGGCACGGTTGGCGGCCACGTCGGCGGTGGCTTGCTTGTGTTGTTGGTAAATGCGTTGTTTTTTTTCTTCCATATATATATATAAATATATAATTAAAAAAAGACGCGGCGCATTTTTATTTCTCTTGCGCGGCATTTCCTAAATTTCGCGTTCCATCATCCTATCCATCTTATGACCTTCCCTTCTCCTCGCATTTCTTTCTTCTCTTTTTTTAATCTCGTCATCAGTAAACTCTCTTCCTCCCATACCCTGTGGAGCATATTCACTATAACTATTTTTTAACCAATTCATAATTATATATTATGTTAAGAATATATAATTATGAATTATTCTTCATCGCTAGAACATAAATAATATTGTTTCTTTCTTTTTTTCTTTTTTTTTGTTTCTCTTTTTAAATGACATTCTGGAATATCTCTCCATCCCAACTTTTTTATTTCTTTTTTTATTTTCTCAAAATCAATTTGTAGTTTATCAACTACCTCTATAAATGGAACTTCTTTTGTATGTCCTTTCGGTTTCCATTGTAATTCTTCATTCCACTGTTTTTTTCTATCACGTATATCCCCATAAACTGGTTTGTTGGTTTCGGTTTGTAAACTTTGTTTATGGCAAAATTTACAATACTCGCTGTCTTTCTGCATGAATCTAATACACTGTGTATATAAGTTATAATTTTTCTGTATACCATAACACTTTCCTGGAACAATATGTCCATAAAACGGTAGAATTATTTTATTACTTTTTTTTGTATCATTTATTTTTGAATCATTTATCTCTCCGTAAATTTTTTTAATTAGCCTAAATGTTTTTTTATCATAATAGTTATCTTCTAATTTATCTTCTATTTGGGAAAACAGTTCTTCGGGTTGCATATATTAAAAAATTTGTCACAAAAGCATTAAGTCGTTTTAATTAATTATTTGGAACCCAGTGCACGACCCTTACCTGAGAATGGTACAAATTTTCCAGTTTGTTTAAAATTATCAAGTTTAACATTTCGAGGTGGAGAGATATCTGGTTCTACTACAATTGGTTCAATATAATCATGAGGTTGGTCAAAATCAAGATCAAGATCCGTATTAATAATTTTAATAGTTTCAGATGGTTGCGTATCTACAACATCAATACGATAATTCATATCTTTGTGATTAATAACAATGGTTTGACCCTTCGTCACGACTGGATAATCCTTACTCATAATATGTTCGAGAATTTGTTTTGGATCAGGTAGATCTATAAATTCTGTTTTGTGGGGTTTTAGTTTTATATAACTTCCTTCAGGGGGGTTTATGTATTCAATTGTTACAGGACTTCCTTCTTGTAAACCTAAATCTTCCAAAATATAATAGGGAACGTTTACTAATCCTTCTATTGCTGTAAATTCGTGAACAGCACATACTCTGCCAAATTCGCAAACAGGATTTGTTACTTTGAAAAATAGTGGATATTCTACATCATCTCGCTGATCTATTTTATGAAGAATACTAGCAGGAAGTAAAATTTTATTGCTATATTTTAATTGTTCTTGAGTTTCTTGTGGAACCGCACTACATGCATAACTAAAACAAGTGAGGGTGTCCATGATTTTGATAATAATATTTATATTGGATAAATATTATTCAATTTTATTAATGTTAAAATTTACTCTTTACGTCTGGAATGGTTAAAATAAATCGTGTACAAGGATCTCCTAATAATTGATAATAAAAATAATCAATATTATTTTTGAAATCACTATTTGCAACACTTGTTTGAAATATCTCTCCGATGGTGAGAGTTTTAGTGGCATTTATAATTGTTGAATTAAGTTGTTTCTGCATGTACATAGGTGCTGCCCAAGATTGTAATATACTAGAAGCAAACATTGCTATTGAGCCTTTATCCTTGGATACTTGGAATTCTTCTGCAAGGGACATAAATCTTTCATCATGTGATCCAATGGAACATCCTACGACACATCCTAAAAAATATTTGTTGGTCGGAGAGATATTTGGTACATCTCTTACATTAAAATTAGTAGTTGATAATGTTATTTCATTTGCATGCCCAACATATAATAATAAAGATGTTCCATTATTAATGGTTGTTGATAAATTGGAGACAGTTGGATTCCCGGACTTATCGTACTCATATCGCTTACTATCCCGTACTCCACTTGATAAACTCCCTTGATATAATTCAGTACATGAACAATTTAATATTGAATTATAACTCTCTAATTCCCCCCTCATATATACATTATCTGCCTTACCTTCAAACCCGTAACCCTCCCCTTCGTTGCTTGCTATCCCTACAATGTTTTTAATCCAATTGTGTTCGACAGGGAGAGATATTTCTTGACTTAATGTTGTACATAATGTTTCATATGTTTTAATTTTATCGACTTGATTTTGTATATTTGTTTGTTTTTGAGAAATAGATAATTCGTTATTGGAGACGCCGTATTTATTATCTCCTGGTGATAATCGCCCGATAATAATTTTATACTCTTTGTTATCCATATGACCATAGTACATATCAGACGAAGCATTAGCGGCATTATTATTTAATGTGCCTCTAGATTCCCAATCGGATGGCAAGTCAATCATAATGGTTGCTACTTCTTCTACTGAACCAAAAATAACAACATATTTTATTTTATTTTTTTTATAATGATAAAGTATTTTGGATCGAATATAAGCATTATTATTGTTGGGTTCGTTAATTTCTTCTTTAAATATGGTAAACCCCCCTCCTGATGGGTCTTGTTCTCGAAACTGTTTTAATTCTATGACTTGTGTGTTATAGTTAGCATGGTATAAATATAAAGCATTTTTATTATTAGGTTCGATATTTGGAATTTTAGTATCTACTCCCCAGTTTTGTTTTATATTTTCAGTATAATTCATATTATTATTTTTTAGCGCATAGTTTAAATCTTTTATGTCAATTATTGTACCTGGTGCATCTAATGTGTATTTTTTATATACATTGTCAATATTACTCATTATATATAATTAGTGTTAAAAATAATTATACATAAATAATGATTTTAGATAAGGGTTTATTTAGAAAAATAATAAACTGAATATATATATATATATATGTCATCAAAAGGACTGGAATTTAAACCTGCACCGACAACTGCATCTGCGATTTTACCGCCTAGTGCAGTATCTATTAAAATGAAAGATTTAGCGGCATTTAAATGGTTAATAATAAATATGTTTGGTCATGATTACATGCATGATTATATGATTAATACTGAGAGATGTAAATCTAAACCATCTGTAATAGAACAAATTAATAAATTAATGTCTATAATAGCAGGCTATAAAAAGACTAAAACTTCAAAAATTAGAAAATATTTCGGAAAAATGGAAGGTGGTGGAAAAAATTTACAAAAAGGAGGGGTTGGAGGATTTGATGATGATGATATTATAAGTAATATTAATAACGATACATTATCCCTTTCCTATTTAGAAAATATCGAAACTTCTATTAAAACACATAATATTTTATCCACACAAATAAATTCTCAAATAGAAAATGGTGATGTTCCCGATTTGGGTGTTTCTGTTCCAAAACCCGATTTAATGGAGTGGTGGAATAAGCATCGTGGTGGAGAGAACTCAGTTGTTGCTGAAAATATTTATATAATTGTACAAGAAGAAAAATACTTAGATGATTTAATTCATCACGGGATGAAAAAAAATTTTGATGTTCTATCTGAAATTTTAGTAGGAAACATATTAAGTGAACCTATTAAAAATATAGTAGAACTTACAACTAGTATTGGTAAGTTTTTAAATCCTGTAAAAGATGATTGGGAAGAAGAAGATGAACGGTCATATGGTTATGATCATAAAAAAATGATTGATGATATGAGCGGACAGTTTGCATTAAGTGATGAGATTTCTAACATGCAATTTGATGCCAAGAGAACAAGTAAATATCAGCAAAATGAGATGTTACTAGAAATAAAAACCCGCTTTGAAAAGATATCTCCTAAAGAGATCAATAACCAAATATTACACAATGTTCTAGAACTAAATGAGAAGAATGCAGAGAACGTATATAATATAAAAAATAAAAAATTAGATGCTGTAACAAAATTAAGCAAATTTTTGGATACAAATTATGGAGAAGATGAAAAAAATAAATCAATACAATTATATCTAGAAAATATAAAAAATAAAATTATAAGTGGAGAAGATGACACGACTGCTACTGAGGATGCCACACCGGGTACCGTTTCGTCTGACACTTCGACAGGTACCGCTTTGCCTGCCACTTCGACAGGTACAGTTTTGTCTGACACTTCGACAGATAGCGCTTCGTCTGCCACTTCGACAGGTACCGCTTTGCCTGCCACTTCGACAGGTACAGTTTTGTCTGACACTTCGACAGATAGCGCTTCGTCTGACACTTCGACAGGTAGCGCTTTGCCTGCCACTTCGACAGGTACAGTTTTGTCTGACACTTCGACAGGTAGCGCTTTGCCTGCCACTTCGACAGGTACAGTTTTGTCTGACACTCCGACTCCCACTTCGGCGAATACCGCTTCGTGTGAAACTAAAGGTGATAATATTAAAACGGTTATAACAAACTCCGGGTTGTTTGATTTTACAAAAAATATTATATTTGGAGAAATTTTAAAAACATCTACAAGTTCATCAACTGTAAGTTTATTTGACAGTAATGGCAATTGTCGTTTATATGATATATCTATAAATTCTATTAAAAAATTATCAAATATGTTTTATGGTATTTATAAGTCTACTATTATAGACGTAGAAACACCAACTTTTGATCATGAAACTGATTATTTTTTTGAAGACCCGCGAAAACGAGAATTAATGTTATTAAGAGGAAATGTATATAATATTTTCGATATAATTAAACCTACGAAAGAAGACGTCGATGAATTTGAAAGAGCATTTGTAGAAATATTAGGTGATGTTAATAAAAAATCATTTAAAAATATTAATAAATTTGTTTTATTAAATTACCACCCAGATAAAATTAAGGGACTTGATGAAATCAATAGTAAAAAAGTTGAGGAGATTATGACGTATATAATAATTAATTTATCTATACTCGGTGAATCATTTATGAAGGGAGGGGCAAAGAAGAAAGGGACAAAGAAGAAAACGACAAAGAAAGAAAATGAAGAGGCAGACGCATTTTTAGGAATAAATAAACTTCTAGGCAAAAGCATTCTCGAAAATAGTTTAACATTAATGACATGTGTAAACGGGAATAAATCTTTTGGATATTTTCCAAATATAAATAAAATTCCCAACAACCAGTATAGAATTAATTCAGACTATAAATTATTTTATAAAAAGTATCCTGGAATTAAACCAAAGTTTGTAAATATTTTTAATGGCGAAGGAGTAATTACGGAAATGACAAATGACGGGTATTATGATAAGGTTACTGATACTATAAAATGGGAGTTGATATGTCCGTATGTATATTCTCCAGGAAAGGTGGGTGATGCTTCTGGAGAGGGAAAAGGCGCCCCGTTAGAATTTAGAAAACTTATAGCAAGACGTATTTTACTAAACATACAAGTTTTAATATTATATATAGCGTGTTGTCCTGACGATATAACAACTTCTAACCTATTACAAGGGTTATATTTAACTACGGATAAAACGGCCAGAAACATTCGTGAGATTACTACTAGGGGTTTTTGGGGTCCTCCAAATAAAAGTGACGAAAGATTAATAAAAAAACATATTAAAATTACAGGTGCTGATAATGGAACGAAAGAAATTGAGGAGTTTGTTAAAAAAAATAGAACTAAATGGTTTGGTTTTATGTTTGATTTTTATGAAAAAGACCCACCTAAAAGTGGAACAAAAGTGTGGACCGAATACCATACTCCACCATTATGGTTAGCATCAAAAACAAAAAGTGATGACGCATTACAATATTCTTTTAACATCGTACTACAACATCTACTCCCAGAATTTGTACTGTATATGGGTGAACATAATATGTTTAGTGGGACTCAGGGACGAAAAAATTTCATAAGAAAAAAAAATGAGCAAGTTTGCACAGACTTACCATTACCACCACCTGGTGAGACAAGTGGTAAAGCATATATTATAAGTAATGCATCAAAATATATTTTTCCTTCACAAAAAAAGGCGGGAGAGAGTAGATTTGGATTATTTAACTTAGACGGTGCAAACACAAGAGATTTAAATTACTGCTCTGTCCCATCTATAGCAGATAATCAACCTACATGTTCGGTAACTCTCGAAAAAACAGCATCTAGTGAAACATATCCTCGTTCACATGAATATGACTTAGAAATGTCTGTCGAAGCAGAAGATGCGATAGGACAAATATATTCATATGTGATAGAAATGACAAAAACCAGCAATTCACGAACCAGTTATTATATATCTGCAGCATTATCTATGCCATTACAACCTTCAATACTTATCGGTGATAAAACTGAAATTAATGATCTTAAAGGTTCCCCCTTAGGTGCTGTATCATCATTTCTTGAATTATTAAAAAGTATGAATACAGAGTTAGAAAGTGGTGATAATTTGTCAAACTATAATGGTACTATATGCCCACCAAGAGAGATATTACAAGAATTCTTTAAAACAAATATGGAAATAATAACAAAAATGAGTGTTAAAAAAAGTATCGGAGATTATGGGCAGGAACATGTTGCAGCGTGTAAATTTGGTTCAGGTGTCCCATCTGAAGTAATGGATCCAGCCAATGGTTACAATAATGTTCTTCCATATTCAAATGATGGCAATTCGTTAAGAATGATGTTAGCAAACGACAGACCATCTGCATATAGAAATATATTTATGTTATTATTTTCAGAAGAAGATAGTGTTAATAGTAGAGCAGTTGCTGGTTATTGGAATGAAAATCCTATAATAGACCCCAAAAAAGGTACAATACCAATTGCATCACAAAAAAATACAATAGTTATATCACCCGCTACAATTTTACCAGATGGTCATTCAGAACGAGGTACATCAGTATTTAATACGTCTCCGAAGACAGATGAACAATTAGGGTTCCTAAAACCCGAAAACATTGTAACAGAAAATGCAAAATTTAGACAAGAGAAAATTCGAGCGAAAATTCGCAATGTAGGAAATATTCGAACAAGACGACAAACAAAAAACGCAGAATATGATCAAAAAAGAAGGAGTACACGAGGATTTACAAAATGGTTAAAAGTCCAACCCCCCGATGTACATGAACACTTATCTAATGTCGGACCTTATATTAAAAAAAATTTAATGGAGAAATTAAAAGATATATATATTAAAGAGGGAAGGAAAAAGACTGTTGAATTAAATGATACAGGAACTGGTTGGGTACAATTAGGAACTTTGGGCGGAGGAAGAAGAAAACGAAAAACAAGAAAAACTAGAAAAAGAAGATCGTTGAAAAGGAAAAAAAGGACAAAACGACGATCAACTAAGAGAAAAAGAAAGACTATTAAAAAACGAAAAAAGAAAAGACGTCACCGAACAAGAAGAAAATAAATTTTAAAATCTGATTAGATATTATATGTATCATTTTAATTTTGTTCAGTTTTTTGTAACGGTTGGGTTTTTTTATATAGAGGCATTAATTCACTATAATATAGGAAAATATGGTACGTTGGGAATTTCATTTCCCAACTGGAAGCAAAATAAATTAATTATAGGTGTTATTGCTATTTTTTCATTTGTTTCATGTATTATTACTGGATTTGTTGAAGATATTGTAAATAAATTAAACTAACTAAATTTCCCAATTAACCATGTGACAAGTGAAACTGCTGCAACGGCCCATGCAGTAATATAATATTTAGACAATTCAAACTGAAGATAATTTATAAATTGACAAACAGGCGAACCTAAACGGATTACTGATGTAAATAATCCCCAAAAACCTGTTCCAACACACATGGAAATATATACATGAATTAATACATAATGTAAAGTTGCAATACTCAATGCGACCAATGCAAATTTTAACACACTATTATCTTTAAGAATATTCTTTATTTTTTGAAGAGACATTTTAGAGTGAATTGATTTTTTTTTATATAAATAAAAAATCAATTTTTTAATTTCGATTATAATATTACGTAAAAAAGAAGATAAACATAATAAATAAATTATATTATAAATGTCGGTAATAGAAACAATACACGAAGTAAGTGAAGAAAATTTAGGTTCATCAAGTGATGAAGATGATACACATAAAGTACTGGAACACGATGCAAGTCGAAACTGCAATGAAAACAACAAAGAAATGATAGATGATTTAGAAGAATTTATTGACAATTGTGTTCAAAAAAATCTCAGTATTGAAAAACATATGTCAGAAGAAACGGATGAACATGAGACAATAGATCTTAACAAAACCGTATACTGCAAAGATCCTCTCGTTTTTACAATAGATAACTATTTAACAGATGAAGAATGTGATCATTTTATTAATATTAGCAAGGATAAAATGCAAAGGGCAGTCGTTTCTGATAACAAAAAAGGATACGTATCTACAGGAAGAACCGGTTCAAATCATTGGGTTACTCATAATCAAGATGAAATTACATCACAAGTTGGAGAAAGAATTGCAAAGGAGGTTGGACATCCATTAATAAATTCTGAAAAATACCAAGTTATTCATTACGATAAAACTCAAGAATACAGACGACATTATGATAGTTGGGAACATGATTATTCTGAAAAATCTCTCCGGTGTATGAAATATGGAGGTGCGAGATTATTAACCGCTCTGTGTTATCTCAATGATGTTGAAGAAGGTGGTGGAACAAGTTTCCCAAAATTGGATATCGTAGTTAAAGCAAAAAAGGGAAGAATTGTATGTTTTGAAAATACATATAAAAATAGTCATGTTAAACATGAGTTAGCAGAACATGCTGGAATGCCGGTTATTAACGGAGAGAAATATGCATTTAATTTGTGGTTTAGAGAATGTCCGCGAAGTGTGCTTTATAAAGATTTTAACCCAGAATACTATAAAAAGGGGGAACCTATTATTAGAAAAAGAATTGAAGATAATTTAAAAAAAGAAAAGAACTCTCATACACTTGGTAAAATAAATAAATCGCATCCTCTTATTATGAATTACTTATTAAAAGATAATATATCATCTGACGCCAAATTTTTAGACAATCCTATTTATAATTTAAGAAAGGTAGAAAATTTTATAGACGATGATTTACATGAAAAAATTATAAACAATACAGAGTTTAATGGTAAAACGGGAAGAAGTTCATGTTGGGTAAAAAAATCGAATGTTCCTAATTTTACCCAAAAATTGGAACAATTATTGGGTATACCGAGCGAATTCTATGAAAATTACAATGCTATTCAATATAACCCAAATGAAAATCACAATAATTTTTTAGATGCATATGATTTAACATCAGATGCTGGTAAAAAATACTGTTCTACATTGGGTCAAAGAGTATATACAGTTGTATTATTTTTAACTAAAAATATAGAATATAAAATGACAAAAATACATCAAAAATATGTTTCGCATGGAGACGATCTTTTAATATATAAAAATACAGAAGAGAAATGTAACCAACGTAATTCAATGTACACACATAGTGTCTTAAATAAAAGTCATGAACACGGTGTTATTTTAAATATTTATATACGTGAAAAAACTAGTAATAATAAAAGCATTTTTGATAATGAAAAATTTACGACATTGTTAGAAAATAATGAAATAAAAGAGATAGAAACTAAAGAGATGAAAAGCAATAAGATGAAAATCAACAATGCAAAGGAAACATGTGGAAAAATGGATAATATTAAATTGGAAATAAAAGAACCAGAAGACTATCAAGAAACGTATGATAAACTTTTTACGGATTTAAAATCTGGAAAAATTACTAGGGGTTGGAGAAATAAAAGTTTAACATTTACACACAAGTTACCCATAAATACTTTTAGAAATTTTTTAAACGATATTGATGTTGAAAAAAGTAAATATGAAAATAGATCACTTATTAACCCTGAATTATTAGAACGGGATTATATATTTGACGAATATCATCCGCTTGCCCTTGATAATATTTTACGACCCGGAGTTATAGATATTTTCAAAGATTTATACCAGACAGCAATTAAAAATGATATTTTCCCATTAGGTGATAAACAATCCCAAAGATATAAATCTCATAACGAATCTGTAGCAAGAGTTTTACACTATGAAATTTTACCTGTTATTGAAAAAATCACAGGAGAAAAAGTATATCCAACATATACGTATACATCATTTTATGTAAATGGTGCTGATTTACCACCACATACAGATAGAAAAGAATGTCAATATACTGTATCATTTATTGTAGATAAACCAGTAGGGTCTACTTGGAATATTTACGTAGATATGAAAAATCAAGCAAGGAAAAATATAGGTAGGTGCCAACCTATAAGTGAAAAGAAGGATTGTGTCCCAGTTGATTGTGATGCAAACGGATTGATGATTTTCTGTGGAGAAGACCATTGTCATTTTAGAGAAAAATTAGAACATGATTACTATAATGTATTATTATTACACTACCGTAGAATTGATTAGTACATCTGATATAATTATTGATATATAATTATTAATATATAATTATTACAATATTGTAGAGATTTAATTATTATTATAAAAACATACTTAAAAAAACAACCATTAATATTACATAAATCATGAGCGATACAAATGATACAACCCCCCCCAGCGTAGAAAATAGCGATCTTCTTTTAGGTCGTGTAAAATGGTTTAATAACCGTGCAGGTTTTGGTTTCGTAACCGTCCTTTCTGGCGACAAGAAAAACGAGGATGTGTTTGTCCATCACAGTGGCATTAATGTAGATACTGAGCAATACAAGTATCTTGTCCAAGGTGAATATGTTTCATTTGTTTTGAAGTCAAGTGATAGTACTGATCATCCATACCAGGCTGGTTCTGTTCGAGGTGTTCTTGAAGGACCACTTATGTGTGAGACTAGAAATGAAAATCGTAGTGCTAGAGAAGGAGAGGATGGTCAATCTAGAGAATCGCATAGAGGAGAACATGGAGGACATGGAGGACATGGAGGACATGGAGGACATGGAGGACAAGGTAGAGGACAAGGTAGAGGACGGAATAATCGTAATGTAAGGCCAAGAGGCGGTGGTCCTAGAAGTTACAATAAACCCAATGATGGTCAATCTTGGGTATTGGAGAGATCTAATAATTCGAACGATAATTCTGAAGACGCATAAACCGTATACACATTTTATACAATAATAATTTTAATGTATAAATTGATTTAAAGATTACTCCATTAATGTAGAATATAAAATGTCCCAAACAGACAAAGTTGTAGATACCAATCAAATTATTAGCAAAAAAGTTGAATGTAATGTAAATGAAGAAATTCATACACAATTTGTAGAAGTTATTCAAATTCTCAACACATTTAAAACTACTATTACCTCTCTATCGTCACAACTTAAAGTTTTAGAAAGAAAGGTATTAAAAAACATGAAAAAATTAGAAAAGGAAAGTAAAAAAAATAAAAACAAGGGTAATCGTAAAGCATCTGGTTTTGCGGTTCCTACTAAAATTTCAAAAGATTTATGTAAATTCATGGGTGTTACTGAAGGTACACAATTAGCCAGAACGGAGGTTACCAAATATATTATTCAATATATTAAGGACAATGATCTTCCGGATAAATCAAATAGAAAAATCATTAAGCCAAATACGAAACTTAAAAGTCTTTTAAAGACTAAGAAGGATGATGAGGTTACATACTTCAATCTACAAAAATATATGAATAAACATTTTATTACAAAGTAAACAGTAAGATGTAAATAAATTGAATAATAGTTAATTATTAAATAACTATTATTAAAATGAGAACAAGATTAAAAAATGAACTTATTAAACATTGGCATGATGGTATAAACTTGACAAATAATGCATTTATTGAAAATTATGAAGATATTATAAATCGTCTTGAAAGTCATTTTGACCCTGGACCTATTAATATACATATAATTAATGATGAATTTGATAAAGTATTTTTAAT
>Ga0302122_10001182_pt1 | contig 16472 bp, 12 predicted proteins | sample CB21_SCM_MG_FD_203115 | JGI IMG/M metagenome (GOLD analysis project Ga0302122, IMG submission 203115) | Marine microbial communities from Western Arctic Ocean, Canada - CB21_SCM | ecosystem: Environmental > Aquatic > Marine > Oceanic | place: Canada: Western Arctic Ocean | collected 2017-09-28
GTCGTCGTCCTCCTCCTCGGCCGGGGGCGCTGTCGCCGGCGCCCCGGCCACCGCGGCTGCCGGCGCGGGCGCTTCTGCCCGTCCAAGCGCTTCTAATATGTGCTCGGTATCCGGCGCGGGCGCGATGGTCTTGTTGCCCTCGGATGCGCCGAGGCGCTTCATCATAGCGTCCGCCGCGTCCGCCGGCGCTTTGGCCGCGTCCGCCGGCGCTGGCGCCTCGGCCGCGGCATCCGTTGGCGCCGGCGCTTTGGCCGCGTCCGCCGGCGCTGGCGCTCCGGTCGCCGCGGCCGCCGGCGCCCCGTCCGCCGGCGCCGGGGCCGGCGCCCCGTCCATGGCCGCCCGGAGCTGCGCCGCAGATAACGAAGCCGCCTCGTTCGCGTTCAACTTGGCCGCTTCCGCTTGCGCCTCCTCCCGTCTTATAGAAGCCGCCTCCTCGTCTTCGTCGAGGACGCACGTATACGAATCCCGGGAAATCCCGTTCCGCGTGATACTCGACGCCGTGAAGGGTATGGGCGCCAGGTCCAATACATCGTCCTTGAAGTACTCCACATCGAGATGATCGACGTAATCTCGCAGATGCTGCGCAATCGCAAAGGTCTTGGCCGCCAGGTCGTCCATCACAAAATGAGGATTCAGGGACTGCTGCGTCGTGGCCGCGGCCGCCGCCGGTCTATTAAACTCCACGGCGTTCGTGAACACGAGCTTTAAATCTTCCACGAACTCGCTTCGATGTTCATACCCGTCCTCGGTGAGCTTTCTATCAATGTACCCCAGGTCCATGGGCTTCGCCACTACTCCTAAGTAATGTTCTCGTAAAGTAGGGAAGGCCTCGACCGTCGGCCGGAACCATTGTAATTTACCTCCAAAGCTTTGTAAACCATCATTCCGCACCCACTCGTGCCGCGTGACCTTGGACCACAATCTATCAGCTTGCACGCGCCACAAGGGTCGCGTGGGCGAGGGGTCCGCCTTCGCGCGCTTCGGCGTCGTCAGTCTAGCAGGTGAGGCCTCTCGCTTGATGGGCACGAAGGGCGTGCTCTCCTCCTTCAGGGCCTTATCTAAGACGATCAATAATATATCTGCGGAATTCGTGATCTCGGCCGCGATCGCTAAGGTATTGGCGTCCATACTTCCAACTCTAACTAAGTCGTCGCACCGCGTCCGCCAGGCGTGGGCGTTCTGGAAGCACCTTCTTACATCATTTCCGACCGCTTCCAAACTTCCGAAGCCCTGGCGCTTGCACTTCATTTCTGTGGAGTCGAAGTCCCGGCAGTTCTTGCGGCCGCCGACGCAGGGCAAGTATTCTTGATGGGTCGGGAGCATGTTGACGTGGAGGAAGGGCGTGGCCACTTGGTACGTGCCGCCCGCGCCGTCCGCTTCTCGGTGCGCTCTTAGTTTGGCTAAGACGCGCATGCCCGCTTCGTTGGTCTCGTTCCGAGGTGTGGGAGACTTGACCTCCCTTCCCGTATTTTTCAGAGCTTGAGCTGCTGTCTTCCAGGCCGCGTCGAAGCGTCGCGCGCGCTGGACGTAGTCGTCGCAGTCCGCCGGGGCGTGTAATTGCCGTCCCGCACCGTTCTCCCCGTAGTAGCTTATCGCGTTGCTAAAGACTTGGTCGACATCTTTCTTAAGAGGTTCTAAAGAACCGTAAGTCCCCTCGATCAACCGAGAAACGACGTCCCCGACGCAAATGGGCGTAGACACGTGCTTCGCGTAGTCCTCGACGAAGTCCTGCTGGTCCGCCGAAGGAAAGTAGGCCGCGAAGGGGTGCAGGAAGTAGTACGCCGTTTGTGCTTTTACCACGGTGTCATCATAAGCGCTTAAAATGGAAGACTCCAGGGCCTCCAGGACCTTGTCCCACTTCCTTAATAACTTGGGCACGACCGTGTCTATTGCCGACGCAGGGCAGCCGACGCTCACAAGGACCGGCCGCACTTTCGTTAATAATTCCTTCTCCAGAGCTTTGAGGTAGAACTTGGCGTCGTTTCTAAGTTCGGTAAACCTGGGGTCCGTGTTGTACCGCAGGCAGTTGGACGCTATTCTTCTACAATTGAGGACCCATTTTCCCGTGTCTCGCGTGTACGAGCCCCGTTTAAAGTGGACTTCTAATGTTGTGAGGTCCAAGGCCTTGCCGCCCACTTTCGATTCGTAGTCCGTCCACGTTTCTACTTCGATGGGTGATCTAAAATTTTGGGCGGCCTTCACTCTCTTTAGCGATTGGTGCACTCGCGAAATGCACGTTTCGACATCTCTAGTCATGGCCACCTTGCCGTCGTTACTCGCAATCTGCGCCGCTAGGTCTTCATCCACCGGTGGCGGGGTTCTATTCCTCAAGGGGGTGGGCACCAGGTACGGTCGCAAAGCCGAATCCTTATCAAATCGTCGCGTCATCTTCTTGGCTAGGGTAGCCACCGCTTTAAAGTCCGGCGTCGCGTCTATGCGACCGCAGTACGCTAGCGCGTTGGAAAAGACGAGCTTGACGTCCGCGGCAAACGCTTTAGCATTAGGATAAGAAGCCAACCGCGCCCGCACCGTCCCCAAGTCCATGGGCGTCTGCACGTACCGCCCATAGTCCAGGTACACGAGCTGATTAACAGGTTTGGCGAAGATCTGACCTAAATCCATGTCCTTCAGGACATCGAGCAGGTTCGCGGCGGCGCGGCGCCAGGCGCCGGCGGCCATGGTCTACGGGGCGCGGCGGTGGCGGCGGCGCACAAAAACGAAGCGGCGGCGCGCGCGACGGGCGTCCGGCGCGCGGCGCAGTTTTGCTGCGTCCGGCCCAGGAGTGCAGTGGGGCGCTGCTCGGACGCAGCTGCACGCGTAAGGTCTTGAGCGCGCGCCCGCTGTCAGTACGCCGCTATGCGTGCCAGTAAACGACGCGCCCGTGCGCTACGCCGGCGTACAGGTGGCCGCGATGATGGAGCACCGAAACCGAAACCCGCACTATTCACGGGTTTTTCACCCAGAGCTTTTATTGAGTCAAGGCCACCGTACGCCTAGACGCAACAGGTTGTTCGCTGTAGGTTATCTCCACGATGAGGTGTGCAGCCTTGCGTGTAGCTGTGGTGGCGTCCGGCACCGCTGCCTTTGCTCCCAGGCCTCATTTGATGAGCAGTGCTGCAAAATCTCTCCGCAAGTCTACCGCACCGACATTACGCAGGGCTTTCAAGCCCAGCATAATTGTGAAGCTGCTTCAGACTGATCGAGACACGCTGCGCACGCCTACAGTAGTTACGAGTGCTGTGCCGCGCGTTCCTCGACCCGCCTTAGGTTCCGGTTCTGGCTCTAGTTCCGGCTCAGGGGCAATTCCTCGAGCCCTTCGCGTCGTGACGCGCGTACTGCTCGCTGGCCTCGTCGCCGTCGCGGCGTGCTTCGCGCCGCCAGCGCACGCCAAGGGAGGCAGCTACGGCGCCTCCTCGGCGCAGTCCTCGTCGTACTCGGCGCCAACGCGGTCGTACGCGGCACCCGTGATCATCCGCCAGCCCTCGCGCAATTACTACGTTGGCGGAGGCGGGCCGGTCGTTGTGCGCGCACCGAGCGCGCTGGATTACGTCGTTCCTTTGGCGGTCGTCGGCCTCGTCGGTTATAGCCTCCTTGGCGACCAAGGCCCGTCCGAGGGAGAGCAACGGCGCAAAAGTTCCGGAGGGCTCGCGCTCTACGCCGTCGAGCTCGCGGATGTGAAAAGCCTAATGCGAACCCTCGAGTCCGAGTTCGACGCGTCCACGGCGGCTGTGCGGCGGCCCGTGAGCGATCAGTACTGTGGTGATAGTGCAGAGGACGATCAAGGCGACCAGGCGGTGGTCTCGAATCTGAGGTTCGCCGAGGACGGCTCTATCACGGGGGACGGCATAGACGGCATAGACGGCGCTTATACCCTGTCCGGACGCTGGGCGGGCGACCGATGTGCCTGGATCGAGCGGTACAGCGATGGATTCGAGGTGGCCGTGACCGGAACGGTCGAAAAGAGTGGGGACATATTCATCCTTTTCTGCTCCAGCCGGGGCATCTCCGGCTCCGCGGACCTCACGCTCCGGACGGCAGCGTGACTGTTTCCCCCGCTTTGATTTTTGTAAGACTAGACTTTGTGCTTAATACGCCGCCGACGCGACGCCTAACCTACTTCGTGAGCAGGTCGCGGAGCGCGTCGCTGTGCGTGATCATGGACGAGACCAGGCCCGGCTCCGAATCCGAGTGGCCGGCCGCGGCCACGAAGTCGAGGTCGACGGCCACCCCGAGCTTCTGGAGGGCCTCGCTTAGTTTATGAGCGGACACGGGCTGGCAGACGAAGTCCGAGCGCCCGTGCGAGATGCACACCTTCTCGAGCGCCGCGAGCGTGCCGACCTCGGCCATGAGCTGGCCGCGCGACATGAAGCCCGCGTTGAGCATGTAGGAGACCTCCATGACCGCGAACGGCACGAGCTGAGAGGGCGTCTCGAGGCACTCGCGGATGATCCTGTCCTCCACGAAGGTCTTGGAGATGGACAGCTCGTAGCCCACGAAGGCGGAGGCGGCCGCTAAACGGGTCGCGACGTCGTCCGACGTCAATCGCTTCCAGTAGGCCCCGAGGTAGTTCTGGCGTTCGCTTTCGTAGTCGTCGGACGTGTCGGCGATATACTTGCAGTAGGCCGCCCACGCGGCGGGGTGCTGGCCTTGCGTGCCGCCCTTGGCGAAGAGGTAGTCGACCCTGTGTGATTCTACGGTGAGTCGCGCCTCCCCCCCACGCCGTCAGGCAGACACACAGTGAAGTGTGGGGACGCCGCGCGTCACTCGCTTGGTTCGAACAAAAATACACCGCGAAGCAATAAAGTGCGGACCTTGGCCGGGTGCGCCTCCGCGTACGCAATAGCCAGTGTCGAGCCCCACGAGCCTCCGAGGACCAGACCCCACTTTTCAATAGAGAGGTGCTCCCTTAACTTCTCAATGTCCTCCACTAACTTGGGCATCGTGTTCTCCACCAGCGACCCATGTAAATCCTCAGCGGCGTTGGGCTGCGACTTGCCCGACCCGCGCTGGTCGAAAATGACAATACGAAAGACCGCCGGGTCGAAGAACTGCCTCGAACGCGGCGAGATGCCGCCACCGGGTCCGCCGTGCAGGAAGATGGCCGGCACGCCGTCCGGGTTGCCACTCACGTCGTAGTAGAGCTCGTGGCCGTCGCCCACACTAAGCATGCCGGACGCGTGGCACTCGATCTCGGGGTAGAGCCGGCGCGGGTACGCGGCCGGGTTCTGGGCTTGGTTAGAAGCGTCCGACGCGGGCTTGGAGATGTAGCGGAGGTCGGCTTTGGCGGCCATGGCTCGGGCTGTGGCTGCTAGTAGCAGTGTGGGTGCGATGCTTCTACTCGTCCGCCTCGTTGCGACTTGGAGTGCACGCGGCAGCATGCACGCGGCAGCATGCAGGCTCAGGTCAGTGAGAGGTGTACTAATAAAGTGAGTTGTCCACTTCGCGGCGAGCTGATGCGTACGCTGCAGGCAAAGGCTGTCGCGATATCACAGAAGTTTTTGTTGCTTGACGCGCGTCGGCTGGTGTCGTGCTGTACGTGTTTTTCAAGCGCGAGGATGCGTGACGGGTTTTCTACACGGGTTTTTGTTGCCCGCCTTTCCGTGAGTGATTGCGCGCAGTCGTGTTCCCACGCCTCTAACGAACGTGCGATGAGTCCTGCGCTGCGCGTCGCCGTCTGCGCGCGTGCAGCCCGCTGGTGCCTTCTTCCTTTTGGTCGTCTTCCTATTCGCGTAGTAATAGGCAAGCGCAGCGTCTGAACGTCGCCGAGCATTCAAAGGAAGCCATCCGCACGCCCACACGCCGAACCCCTTGCTTCGAATGCGAAATGGCGTGAATTCTCCGCCAAAAGAGGCTGTGGCTGCAAAGCAAGTCGCACTATGCGGGCCTGCGCGCGCGCGCACGACTTGCATTTGTTCAATCGCATGACTTCACACAATCCGTGCAGCCGTCCCTGCAACAAAATCTGCTCGGTGGCGTAATTCTCGGATCACCCGTCCGCGGCGTCGCCGTTCGACCGCGACGCGGAGCTTTACAACTCAGGGCCTGGTAGCTCATACGCCATCGACGCGATCTACGCCATCGACATGACGCCATCACGCAAATCCCTCGCAGACGCAGCACGCACATAAAAAAATGAAGCTCGCCCTCGCGTCGTTGCTCCTCGGCGCCGCCGCCGCGTTCGCGCCCGCCGCCCTCAAGGCCGCGCCGCTGACGGTCCACCACATGAAGGTCGTCGCGTCGATCGGCTCCGCGAAGAAGCGGTCGAAGACCTGCCAGGTCATCCGCCGCCGCGGCCGCACCTACGTCATCGACAAGAAGAACCCGCGCAACAAGGCGCGCCAGGGCGGCACCAAAATGAAGCCCTATATGAAGGGCAAGTAGGTAAACTGGTCACTGCACATCGTTTTTAGTACAGGGGAGGGCAATGATGGGATTCAGTTCACAGGGTGCGCGTCGTCAGCGCGGGGGAGTCGAAGCGCTTCAGCCGCCGCGCCCGGCCCTCGGCGCCGAGCGTCTCAGTCGAGGCCGCCGGCGCCTCCGGCCCCTTCTCCAGGTACGCGTGCACGTCCCTATAGGCCGCGGGCAAGTAGTCCTCCACCTCGAGCCGCACCAAAACCGGCGGCGTGTCAGAGGGTCCGCGGAACTCGAGCGGCACGCGCGCGTCGCGCACGTCCGCCAGGAACGCGGCGTGGTCCGCGTACGCTTGCAGCGGCGTGGCGGCGGCGTCGTGCACCGTGTGCACGGCGCCCCGCCGCGGCCGTTTTCGGGCCGGCTGGGGCTCCTCGGTTCTAATGATGAAGCCGTCCCCGAACAGCCGGACCGTGTAGGCGCCGTTCGGGTGCTCGGCCACATGGTCCGCGACGCGCGCGCCCGACTCCAATCTCAAATCCCGGTCCTTCCGCTGACCGGCCGTGCCCATCAACGCGTCCAGCACGGCCGCGAGCTGCCGCCGGGCCTCGCCGCCGTTCGGCGACGTGGGGGCCCTGCGTTTACACGTGGTGGCGTCGGCCTCTGCGGCCGGCGGCTGCGGCAGCTTCGCCTGGGGCGCCGGCGGCGTGTCACTGACATTGTCGGGCGAGGCGCTGGTCCTCAACTGGTGTGGGACCACGTCTTCCACAGCCGTCAGGGAGGCGCCCCGGTCCCGCCGCAGCTGGGGCGCCGAGGTCGTGCGGAGCATCGTCTGCCGGTTCGCCCGGGCGGGGCTCGGCGGCGGGCGCATCTTGTGTTTATATCGCTTCTGGACCGCGCCTTGTCAAGCAGCAGTGTACGTAAGGGAGTGTGGTCTCTGTCGGCCCTTTGCGCAGCGTTCTTAGACGTTACGAAGCGCGTGAGAGGGCGAGAGCTCCAAGTATGTCACTGTTCGTCTATCTCCCGACGCGTCGAACCGTAAGCGCTGCCAAGCCAAGACACACTCCGCACCGATATGGACGCACGCCTGAGCTAGCTGGCGTTCTAAACGAAGCTGGCTGAGTGGCGAATGGGCCCTCAATTCACGAAGCTGAGTACGACTTGGTTTGCACTCCCTTGAGGAACAAATTCGCGCGCACGCCTCAACCGCCCGCCAGTCCTGGGTGCCACCCATGCCGACGCCTGCGGCATCACTCGGAAGAAAAACGACTTTCCGAGCTATTTTCCACCGCGCCGCGGCGAGGATGTATAAACAAACCATATTACAAACACAAACAGACGAGGCTCGTCCCTTTCCGAGCAAGTGGGCGTGGTAGGTAGAAAACGGACGCGCCGGCGGGCTCCTAGCCCTCCCGCTTCGCCTCCTCCGCCCCGGGCTTCCCCACGGGCGGGTCGTCCTTCTTCGGCCGTCGCGCCCGCGCCCAGGCCAGCAGCCAGAGCGCACCGAAGCCGCCCAATAACGCCGCCTGCGCCACGTGCCACGGCGCGTCCGAGGACACGTAGTGCAGGTGCGCGGCCTTGGTCGCGCCGGAGCGCGTCGCGACGATGGACAGAATAAAGATGCCGATGCCCAGGCATGCGTGGGCCACGTTGAAGTGCGGGCGCCACTTCCCTTCCTGCCCCGGGCGCGCCAGGCCCAGCGCGATGTTCGCCAGCAAAAAGCCGAGGCACGCCAGGCCCACTTTCTGGTGCCGCCCCCTGAAGTGGTCCTTGTCCACGTCCTCCAACGCCGCGAACACGACGATAAAAGCCGCCACGGCTAGGAGGAAACACGAGACCATGAGGTACAGGTGCAGCTTGATCCAGACGGGCCCGAGCCACGACCGCCCGCGCGCCGCGACCAGCGCCGCCGGCATGCAGATCGAAAACGCGACGAGGAAGAGCCCGCCGTGGATCTTGATGAGCTTGGACGACACCGTCTCCACTTTCACCTTGGACGCGCCACAGGTCTGCAGGTCCAGCTCGAGGGCGCCCACTCGACTGCCGTGGTACGCCAAACTGCCGGGGCCGCGCGCCCAGATGAACGTGCCCTTGGTCACCGCTAATTCACCGGGCTCCTCAAGTAATTTCGTGAACGCGTAGACGATGGAACCGCCGTCCTCCACAACCGTCGAGGCGTCCACGAGCGTCGGCTGCATGGGTTTGATGTCCCGCTTCGCGTAGCCTTCTAGACGGTACTTCCCTGGCAGCTCCCCGGGCTCGCCGATGACGCTTTCCGCCCCGACCATCATGCCGTCCGAGCCCCAGCCCCAGGCCGCCCAGCCGCCGTTCTGTGCCACGAGCGCGGCCTTGACCCGGTCGGTCTCGAGGGTCCAATGTAATGTAAGGGAGCCGTCCAGGGCGTAGGCGAACTCAAAGCCATCTCGGTCGGAGGCACACGCGCCTAATGTGGGTAGGGCCGTCGTCGGTCTGGATGACGGTCGCTGCGTCAGCGTCGGCCGCGGCGTCGGCATCGGGCCCACTCCCGTAATTGCACAGACCGGGGTCACATACACAGTTCCATAAGTGGGCGCGTGGGCGCCGATGACACTTACGGTGCCATCGGCCTCGAACTCCAGCGGCGCGTCGTTGGCCCGCTTGTTGTTCGTGCAGAAGTTGCCGTACGCGTTCGCGGCGCCCACGGCCTCCAGCACCCACTGCTGCGCGTTCGTCAAGACGCCGTCGGCGCGGCTCGGGTCCGCGATCATAGCTTTGATGCGCGTGCCCGCGCTCACGGTCGCGCCGCACGCTATTGTCTCGCCGGTCGCTACGTTAGTCAACCCGATGTCGCAGGCGCTCTCGACGGAGTCCCGGCCCATCCAGCGCACGCCGGTACTAATCGCCTCGCCGCAGGGCACGTACTCCGGGTACCCGTGGACGCCGCGGAGGACGAGTGCTGCCGCGAGGACGCGCCGCCGCGAAGACGCGGTGGCGGCGTGGTGGAGGACGAGTACTGCAGCGAAGACGCGGCGGCGTGGTGGTGGCATGGTGCTGCTGTTCCTTTGCTATCACTGCTCTTGGCCGCACGATTGGTGGTATTTTTCGTTTGTGTGGGTGCAAAGCGGTGCAACAATGAGCGTTAACGACCTCGAGCAGTGTCCGTGCGGTCGCGCCAGCCAACTGCTACCCGACAATGTTGGGCTGACGAAAATACCCGACACGGAGAAGTCCGAAACCCGAAACCCCCGCTCCGCCTGATAGGGTTGGCGGATATCTGCCAGGCCTTTAGCGCAGAAACCCGTTTTGTTCAAACCCGCACGCTTAAATTGAAAAACCCGCCGGCCGAAGCAAGTTAGAGCACTGAAATTGGTTATAACTCTGTTAGCAAGACGCATCACCCCTATGTCAGCCTTGCTCGCCTAAGTCAACCTGTGGCTGTGGCTGTCAACAATACACTGCTCTCACCAGACCAGAGAGAGCATAAGCTTGTAAGACACAGCAACGATGAGCACACCGGCCGACGACGGCGAAGCCATCGCGAGAGAAGTGCTCAAGGAAGATGCAGACCACGACCGAGGCGTCCGCCAGGAGTGGGCGGCGCACGAGGGCTGGCACCGCCGGGAGGACACGGGTCGCTTCGGCGCCGCGGACCGAAAGCGCGCGGCCGTACGCGACGCCGAGGCGAAGAAGAAGAAGATTTATCACAAGGGCTGGGAGCACGAGGCGGACGCCGCCGCCGAGGCGCTCATGGCGCGGCCCGCGCTAGTGCAGACGCCGCCGCCGAGCGCAGCCGAATGGCGAGGCAGCGCGTACTACGCGGCCGGTGGCGCCGCGGCGCTCCTGCTTGGGTTTTTGTGCTACTACCGGCGACGGCGGCGGCGGCGGAGCGGCCTCGTGGCGCAGCTGTCGTCCGAGCTGCTGGTCGATCTCGAGGAGGCTGTTGTGGATGTTGTTGGCGGGGCGCCTAAGGATGACTAGGCATAGAGCAATTGAAATTATGTCCCGAGAATAGGAATAGAGGTAGAGTCACGCCGCCGATGCGAGCGCCTTTCTCAGGCGGTTCTGCTGGATGTGACTCATCCCGAGCGCTATGCAGTCATCCGGCTCTACGTCGTGCATGTCTTCCACGCACTCGACGCCGAGCTCCAGTAGCCCGTCGGCGAAGGCGCCGAGCCGGCGCGCCGTCAGCCATTCCCGCACGTCGGCGGTCGGGTCCGGCGGCGCCTTACTCGGCATCGTCGCCTCCAAGATTTTACCGGCCTTGGCCGCCAAGGCCTCGAGCTGTTTTATGTCGCCCGCGCCTTTGCCCATGGTACAAAGCGTGCAGACGTTCTCGCCGCAGACCTTGACGGGCACGCCGCGGTAGACAGCTTCCTCGTCCATCAGAACACCCATCATCTTGCGACTCGCGCCGATCGTGCCCGGGCCGTCCGCAACAAGCTGGCCGTCAGGGACGGCCTCGTCCATGCACTGCCCGGCGATGGCGTGGAACTGGCCGAAGCCAGCGTGGCCCGCCTTGTTGATGGCCATGGCCTCCGGTGTCCTCATGTCGATGACGTCGTCCTTAAAGGCCTCCGAGAACTTGACCTCGCGGGCCTTGCCGGTCGCGACGACGTGCTGGCATTGCGACATCTCGCGGGGGAGCCCTATTCCGTCCATGACGGCGTTGTCGGCATTGGCCCTGAACTCGCCGGCGATGATCGTCTGCCGGTCCTTCTCGATCATCGCGATGTAGGCCATGTCGCTGGCGTGCACGGCAATGGCTTCGGCCACGACGGCGCGCAGATCGGCGTTGTCCGCGATGCGGGCGCGGAGCGCCTTGCCCGTGAGCCCCGCCTCCTCGGCGGCGAGGAGCCGCGCGGATTCGCTCGCCGCCACCGGCATCTTCGCTTGGAGCTCTCGTTGGATCGCCGGCGTCGCGAGTTGCGCGACGTACGCCTTATCGGCTTCGAAGCCGCCCTGCTCCGTCGGATCTCCCCTAACTGCCGCGACGGCCTAGATCATCGTCGTAAGAGTTTTGAGGTGCTGCTCCATGGCGTCGTAGCGCGCCGCTCTCTCTTCCTCTTGTGCGTGGAATTTCTCATCGAGCAGCGTGAGGGCGAGCTGGCTGGCACTGATCTCCTGCGTCACGGTGGCCACGACCATCTGGTCGGCTGCAGACAGCGAGGAGGTGATGCGCTCTCGCAGCTTCGGGTCCGCCGCGACGGCCTCGGCGCCACCTAAAGCTTCCACCTCCTTTTCGAGGCGCTGCGCCTGGTCGTACGACGCGCGTACCAGAAGGTTTGTATCCGCAGCACAAGCTAGAGCCAACAGGTCGCAGCCCCGGTGCAGCTTCGTTTGCAACTCCTCGAATGTGGCGACGTCCCGCCCACTCAAGATCATGGCCACGGCGGTGCCGCGCCGCGCCAGCTTGTGGCAGTGCGCCAGCGCCTCTTCCAACGCCTCGCGGACGAGCGCCACGGGCTCCTTGGCCGACTCGTTTAACTTACCGTCGACCGCGGCCTGCTGGAGCACGCCCTCGACGGACCGGACCACGCGCACGAAACTCTTCGCGTCCTCCTTCAATGCGGCGGCGTCGTAGGCAGCTTTGACGACCGCGTCGATCAAAAACGCGACCGGCGCGATCCACGGGAGTTCTTTAGCTACTCCCAGCAGCGCCTCGCCGGCCATGCCGGCCGCGGACGAGATGTGGCCCTCCGCGACATTGCGCAGGCGCTTCTTGTGGGGCGAGGTGGGGTGGACACCCGCGCTCTTGGAGGCGCAGGGACCCATCTCTACACTCTAGATCCAGGTGGGAGCCCTGGTAAGGATACACAAATGTGAGAAGCTGCCCTAACTTGGTGGTGCCCGGAGACACATCGGCTGCGCGTCCGTGGCGTTCTGCTCGTCGACTTCCCGCAGTGGCCGCGTCCGGCGCGTACTCAGTCGATCCCGTGCGGCACGAGCTGCGGCACGATGCAGCGCGCAGGCTCTCCCTGAACTTCCCTGATTGGACTGGCTCGCAACTAAAAGGGGAGTTCGAGCGACCCATAGAGGGGTATAAAATGGCCTCCGGCGCAGGGTTCCAGAGTTGCCACTCAAAATGCTCATGACGGGTTTCTCACCTCCAGCGCTGGCCAGCGCTGGGCCACACTCACGCTGGACAGCGTTAGACACGTTTTAACAAACGGCCACCGACCTTGCCAACGACTCCTGTGTTCGGCTGGCATCGCCGCAGAGCTCATCCCAGAGCTCATCTGGAGCCCAGACCACTGCAGCATATAAACGATGTGCAACGGCCTCGAGACGGGCCAGTGCATCCGGGAGTGGTGCGCGGCCTGCGAGTGGCCCGCCGAGCGGCCCACGCAGCTGCGCGAGTGGCTCGACTGCGTGCGGGATCTGTCAGTCGCGGACGACGCGGACATAAGCACGATCGCGAGCCGCGTCTCGACGTCGTTCCTGGGCAAGAAGGCCTTCCGCGAGCGCGTGCGAGTCCTGGCGGCGCGCATCGAGCGCGGCGAGGACCCCTACGACCGGGCGCCGCCGAAGACGAAGCCGCCGCCGAAGCGGGCGGCCGCGCCGCCAAAGAGGAAGCCCGCGAAGAAGAAGCCGCCGGCCAGAGCAACGAAGCGCAGGGCGCCGTCGTCGTCGTCGTCGGAGTCCGAGTCCGAGGACGAGCGGCCGCCGCGGCGCGCGGCCGCCAAGGCCGCGGCGAAGAAGGCCCCGCCCGCCAAGAAGAAGAAGAAGCCAGTACTGAAGAAGAAGACCAAGGTCTACGCGGACAAGGATTTGTTACTCCGGCCGACCTACGTGGCCAAGGCCGCGGCCGAGTTCGAGGGCCAGGCCGAGCCCAGGGCCACCAAGGGCCGGTGCGCCCGCTGCGACGGATTGCACCGAACGGAGGCCTGCCCCCACTTCTCCAAGCCGCGCGAGCGCGTCGTGCAGGCCAGCGTGTCGTCGACGCGCGTCGCGGCCGTGCGCACGGGCATCGCGGGCACGCTCGAGCAGGTCGTCGTGGACGACGCCCCGGGCCGGCCGCCCCAGCTGCCGGGGAGCGCCAAGGGCGAGGCGCGGCCGACGTACCCCTTCACGGCGCCGGCGGCGCGCGGGGGCCTGGAGTACACGCGCGCCGCGCCACTGCACGTGGCGCCGGAGAACCCGAAAGTTGTCAGCTCGGCCGCCTTCGACCGCTACGAGCGGTACAAAGCGGCCAAGACGGTCGGGGCCTATCTGGACGCCGGCGGGACGCGCTCGAACCTGCGCGGCGACTGGGACAAGGGCCACGTGACGCAGGTGGTGCCGTTAACAAACGACGGCGACGATACGGACGACGACTTCGACGAGCTGTACGCGGAGGTCGCGGCCGCGCCCGCGGCCGCGCCTGCCGCCGACGACTGGGGCTCCGCGTCATTTGGGATGGCGGCGCCGGCGCCCGCGGCGCCCGCACCGGCCGCCGCGCCCGCTGCGGCGGACGACGACGACTGGGGCGCCGCGAGCTTCGGGATGGCGCCCGCGCCGCCGGCCGCCACCGTGACGCCGCCTGCGCCCCCCGCCGCGCACCCGCTCGCGCCGGTGGAACCGCCCGCGCCGCCCCCGGCGCCGTACGTCGACGCGGACGACTGGGGCACGGCCTCGTTCGGCATGAATACGGTGCCGACGGCCCGCGTCGTGTCCGCGGAGGTGCCGGCGAACGGCGATTGGGGGACCGTGTCCCTGGGAATGAACCGCGCCGCGGCACCAGCCGCAGCGCCGGCCGCGGAGGAGGAGGACGAGAATTGGCAGACCGCATTTCTATAATTCACAAATACTTAGTCGCTCCCTGGCCGCGCTTGCTCCAGCGGGTCGAGCGCCACCAACAACAGGGAGGCGCTGCACGCGTTCGCCACGTGCCAGCAGCCGTGGAAGAAGCGCGCGGGGTCCGAGGCCTCGTCCAGCCCCTTCACGAAGCAAAAGATTGAGAAGACGCTCACCAAAGCAGCGAAGCGGAAGGCCCGCGTGCGGAACTTCTTCGCGTGGCCCCGGGGGGCGCAATAACACCACCACCAGAGGTAGTAGAGGAACGCGAGAGCCACCGGCGTTATGGTACACAGCACGTTCCAGGGGTTGAGCTCCTGGAAGAACAGGCCGATGAACAACGACGCCCAGCGCACGAAGTCGAGGTCCCTTTGGTGCCGCGGCGTGCGCGCGCGGCCCATCAGTAGCGGCACGATCGCTACAGGAGTAGCAATGGCGAAGATATTGTCCAGGCGGTGCCAGTTGCCGGCGTTCATGCCTAGGAACTTGACCCGGAACACGTCGCAGTAGTGGTACGCGGACGAGGTAAGAAGGAGGCCCAGGCACGACGTTGTGTCCGCGGTCCGCCGTCTCATATGGAGCATGCGTAAAGGCACAAGGAACGCGGCGTTCGTGACGACGCCGTTCAGGAACTCGAGCATGGTCTCCGGCGTCCAGGGGCGCGTCGCCTGCCGGTGGCCCGTGAAGACGAGGTCCTGGCGGCCGCAGGCCGGGTCCCCGAGCGCGGTCTCGGGGAACTCGAACTTGCAGCAGTAGCGGAGGTTCTTGGCTGTTGCCATAACGGCGAGGGCTGTAGTTATATATGCCGGGCGGCGCATGTTGGAGGGCTGCGGGTGCTCAGGAGGTGCTCTGGGATTGATGCTTAATTCCCTTACGCGTTGGCAAGTGTTCCGCGCAGTGGTGAGAATGAACGGCAGCTTTTGAGACGAGCTACGCGAGCTGACCGTACGTTTGAAAGCACGACACGCGTGCCGTAGCGTGCCAAGTGGGACCTGCGAAAACCCGTTCTTTGAGGGCGGGGCAAGAACTCCCCACATTTGACTGGAATGTCGTGGCGCCGTGTCCAAAATCCAAAATTATCCACCAATGTCAATGTATGCCCCCCGTTGGGAATCGTTCCGCAGCGTCGCGGGGGCCCGCCCGACGTCGTCCGGCAGCGCCACGCCCAGGTGCCCCTTCGCCACGAGCGCCGCGACGAAGAAGTGGTGCGTGGCGTGGTGCACGACGAAGACCAGCTCCCGCCGCAGCGTCGACGGCGCGCGCGCGTCGGCGGAGGAGTCGAGCGCAAAGGCCGCCAGGACCGTCGCGTCGAGCGCCACGCCGGGACCCGCCACGATTGTCTCCGCGACGGCGCGGCTCCGCGCCGCCGCGTACGCCGCGTCCGCCTCGAGGGCGGCGTCCCGCTCCCTCTCGTCGTACGCGAGGGTCGGCCGGCACGCCGCGTCGCTGCGCAGCGCCTCGATGGCGGTAGCGCAGCACTGGATATGCTCGAGCGAGTGCCGGAGGTGGGCGCCGACGGACGCGCCGATGCCCGGGCACGCGTCCGCGAACGCCTCGGCGCCGCAGTGCTCGTGGACGGCTTCTGCTATTGTAGCGTGCCGCTCGAGGCAGCGTGCCAAGGCGGCGATCTCCGGCGCGGCGGTCCAGGCGGAGCCATGCCTACACACGAGACGTCGCGTGCGGGCGAGCGCGCGCAGCATGCTGCAGCCAAAGTGCCACAATTTGTGATGTGGCGTCGATGCCCGCTTTTTTTTGTATCACCCGGCTGCGGATTGATCTCAGGGAGCCTATGACGACGCGTGCGCGCCAACGGGCCAGCAGCTACGTCCAACGAGTCCAAAAATCCTGGGTTGTTTAACCAGAAACCCGCCCGTTTCATTTTCTTTTGCACGGGTTTCGTTGAACCCATTACGTCACCTCCGCTTCTGCTCTCGCGCCTGCAACTCGCCACAGCACACACGAGCAGTTACTAGTGGCCGCACCGCTGTACGCGTCGCGCGCCACTGAGCGGCTATTTCACCTGTGTACAGCACGAGTCCATCCCTGAAGCACGAGTCTGCGAGGCCGCCGCCACGCGCTGTAACCATGCCCCTCGCGCGCATGCTCCTGCTAGCCACATGCCAGACGACCCTCGCGCGCCGCATCCAGCACGTGTCCTTCGTCGGGGCGCGGCCGGCCGCGCCCCGCGTCGTCCGCACGAACCTCCGCAGTATTGCGGTAAGACGGCCGCGCCTGAGCAACTCGCTCCGGCTCGCGGCGCTCGCGGGCCTATTGTACGAGAGCCGGGAGTCCCTTTTAAACGACGCGGGCTGCACCGCGGGCGCCGCGCTGGGCGCGGTCGCGTGGATAAAAGTGTGGACGACCCTGGCGGA
>Ga0302122_10001184_pt1 | contig 16466 bp, 11 predicted proteins | sample CB21_SCM_MG_FD_203115 | JGI IMG/M metagenome (GOLD analysis project Ga0302122, IMG submission 203115) | Marine microbial communities from Western Arctic Ocean, Canada - CB21_SCM | ecosystem: Environmental > Aquatic > Marine > Oceanic | place: Canada: Western Arctic Ocean | collected 2017-09-28
CATTTTTTTAATTACAATCAAAATGTCATCTGTCAATTGGTCTGGTTCACCAAAAAACTGTCACGTCATGTCCAAACTTGTGCGGTCGAGAAAAACAATTGGCTTGTCCCATCTATAAGCAAATTCTGTCTACATGCAAACAAAAGGTCTATAAAGAACTTGTCCGCACACACTATGGAAAAAGCAATATTTCAAGTGAACGATAAAAATAAAAAATCCTAAAAAATGAGTCTGGATGTATTAGCAGTGGAATTTTTGTTTTGTATTTCTACGTTTAAAGCAAGAATCCATACAATGCTCCATGGTCATTGACTCTTGAACTGTCAATTGACCGTCCCGATTGGCGTCACAATCTTTCATAATGCGGTGGATGCCTCCGAAGACATTAAATGGGATTTTTTCGTACCACGCGAGGGTCGAAAAAACTTTTTTAGTGAGTTCGTGTTTCGTGATGATACCATCGCCATTTTTGTCCGCCTTTGTGTAAAAACACCGTATCATATCTTCTCTGGGTGGACAACTGGCTTGTCCACTAGCTAGAGCTACAACAAAAATAATTGTCTTTAACATTTAAATAATATGTTCTATATAAATACTATATTTATATTAAATGTTTACAAGTATGCAGAACAAACGACTCGAACAACTCATGACTGACAAACCTCGGTCAATTAAAGACCTTGCTCTTCTTTCGTTAGCTTCGCGCCAAAGACATCCCAAAATGATGGAATGGTATACGACAGGAGCTTCATTAACAAAACCATTTATGTTGACAGTGCCCATTGTGTTGACCCCCCAAGTACAATTCTCACCGTCGAAGTTATACGTCACGCATATAAAGGGATGTTACTATATCGGGGAGTGGCAATGCTTTGGAAATGTGAAGAGCTTGCGAAATATATTGGAAGATTCGGAGCAACCAGAAATCACATGCAGGCAATGTTTGAAACAAGTGTCAGCCGTATTGTGTCATCTAAAAAGCAAAGATATTCATTATGTACATGGCAATTTGACTATAGAAAATATAATGGTCGAGGACGACAAATTTTATATATTGGACAATGGATTTGAAAGGAAAAAACATGCCACCGACCCTTATTTTTGCTACAGGTCACCCACGCATGATTTATATACACTTTGCTTATCAATGCGGGTTTTTTTTAAGACAGAGACACCATTTTATTCTGTTTTGAACGGCTCTCCCACCGACTCAAAATTTTTGTCAGAGACTCTAAAAGAAAATGTGTCTGACAACGTGATTTCAATGTATTTAAAAGGACTGCCAACTCTGTGAATGACTATACACATAAGAGGGATAGTCGAATTTGAGAAGATACTCTCGGAGCCTTGGCAGGACGCTATCGGCATGACAAGGACACGGATGGCCGTACAACAGTTGTTAGACACCCAGGAGTCACTGTCCACATTGGAAAAACGACTCAAAGACTACATTGAAAAGTCGGACGCTGTCATCGATTATTTGGCGAAAACGGGTGCCGGTCAACTGACAGAACATCCTGTATTTGAATGGTCTGTTGACGACTCTATCTTACGCTCTCCATGTTGGAGATTAGAATCTATTTTGCCCAGATATGCGTTATCTGTTATGAACGAAAACGAAGCACATCGCCACGTAAAAGAACACAATTATAAGGAGGCGCGAAAAATGTTCTTCGCGACCATCGACATGCACAAACAATGCGCGCAAAATCTGGCGTTGTGGAAGTGGAAATTACCCGCCCTGAATCAGGATGTTCTCCAGAAAAACTGGCATCTTGCAAAAATAGAAATGCTTACCGGAATGGCCACACTCTGCATGCTATCCACCGGTATACAAAAACAAATGAAATCAACGGCCCTGTTTACCGTCACACAACGGGCACTACGCAATTTCACACGTTCACTAGCCATATGGTCATCGAAGCAAGCACAAGACCTTATGAACGTGTCCGAAGCCTTACGATATTACTTTTCGTCGGACATCCTCTGGACATCTGAACGATATGGAGAATCAATACGTAGACTTGAACGTTGGACACAACAACAATTAGAATTTGGGCCCTTCGAAATTCTTAAAGACGAGTGGAACAAAGTACCACTGTTATTAGAAGAGCGCCGCACCACCAACAATGGTGCCTATTTTGACCCTATAAAAGATGCTACGCCACTGTGCTCACCCGTGGAATTCATAAACACCCCGGAAGCCATTGATATACCTCACCCACCAGCGACACGGGCATGGGACGTCTCTGATGAAGTCGCGTCAACTCCCACAGAACTCCAAGAGCATCCGTAACACCTTTGTTGGTCTCTAAATTCACATGGGTCATATATATCCCGTGGTTTTTGGCATACAAACAAGACCTCGGGAAGGGCTCGGCACCATTCATTACCAAAAGCCAACTGGCCTCCGGGTATTTTTGCGAAAGTTCCTCGTACAGTGGTAGTTTGGCAGCGTCTTCGCGGACAACAATGATAAAAACATCCGTGCTCTCGTAAATGGGTACAAAGTTTTTAAAAAAACGTGGGTTGGATGGTATTTCAGTGACTATAAGGGTTGGAAACACGGTCTTTTCTGCGAAAATAGTTGCTAAATACGATTCACAAAATTCGTGACCGCGCCATTGGGATACAAGTGCAGATTTACCGGTGCGTATTGCACCTACAATAGTCACATTATACATTTAATAAAGTATTATATTTAATTTATAGTTAAATCTACTTGTCTTCTTCTTCATCAGACGAATCGTCCGTTTCCGAATCATTGGACGACGAGACGACGTCAGCATTTTTAGCATCTTCTTGCGCGACTATTGCTTCTTCAGCAGCTTGTGCCGTCGCTGCTGCTGCTGCCTCTGCCTCTGCCTCAGACGCCCTTATTAAATTAGCCTGTTCTACACCTGGAAAACGATGACCAGCGTCATCAACTACGTCGACAAATTCGCTGTATGAATTTGCGAAATCATGTTTTTGCTTGACATTTCCTGATTCGTCCTTGTATTTTTCTATGTATTCGTCAATATATTCTTCAGAAATATCCCACAAACTTCCAATAGCATCAATGTCTTCGTTGTCGTCAATAACCAGACCGTTTTCTGCGAGCCAGTGTAATAAAGAGGCCATGTCATGACGTGTTACGACTTTGGAATCGTCTTTGAATACAGTATAACCACCTTCAACCTTACGCCCGCCGATAACCAGACGCGCACGTCGAATTTCATATTCGCCTATTATTATTTCGTTGTTTTTGGCTCTTGCTACTTTGATAGCGTCGGCGCGAAGTCTGGCTCTTTCTGCCTCGTTACGTTTGTCCCAATACCAATCAAGGTCTAATTTTCCGTCTTTCATCTTTTGGTATGGCTCGCCGACAATTTTGACGCGATATTGTTTACCTTCTTCATCGGTATAGATATAAATTGTATCTGCATCGACATCTTCTTCTTCATAGACATCTTCTTCCCTTGCGTTATTACCGCCGCCGCCATGGTCTTCTTCGAATTCAATTTCTTCGGGAGGTTTTATTGCCAATTTTTGTTGTGCGACCCATTCATTGTCAATCCAATAGAAATAAGTACCTCCTTCGAATTTGCGCTTCCGGACGTCATATTCGCGGCCGTCAAAGAGGACGACATTAGTCAAATATGGGTCATCCCCTTCGGGTACATCGCCAGTTTGTGCTTCTCGTACAGCCTGTCTATGTATCGCCGCAGAAGCCGCCGCCTCGACAGCAGCAGTAGCAGCATCCTCTTTGCGATTGGATGCATCGCGGTCTTTACCGTCATACAACTCCATCTTTTTAAAAGTGTCTTCTTCGAAATTCAAGTCAAATGGGCCCCAAACAGCACCTTCATCTGTAGAAATGATGGGTACATTGTCGATTCCGTGGGCCACAAAAAAATCTCGCACACGTTCGAAAGTCTCTGGTTGGCCCAATTGAAAGTTGCCTTCCTTTGCTTCACCGGCTGACTCTGGCCCTTCTACAACGTAGCGAAAGTCATTACCATGGCGCACTTTTGTCATCATCCACTGACCAACTTGTACCGAAGGACTTGTATACTCACACCTCAACAACGGTGGGTCTGCGTTGGGATCGTTGGCAATCACAATAGCTTCGTATTCTTCGTCGTCCCACTGTACGAGTATGCGTCGACCGGCGCTGGCAACGGCACGGATAGGATGTTCCTTATCTTCATCATTGTCATCGTATTCTATCTTTGGTTGATTGTTTTTTATCTTATACGCAATTGCTGGCAGTTGGTGCATGCCCACACGCAATGCCCACGTACGAATGTGTATTTGGTCGGCATCCTTATCCTTTTCTTCCTCAGTACGTGTGCCAACGGGAGGTTTCCAACCAGGGTCAAAAACATAGTTGACAGCGTCTGGTTTGTTGGTTGGCCCGTTCGATAATGACAGTTTATTTAACCATGATTGCCGCAGTGGCTCCAATTCTTCCGGCGCGTCAAAAACATGCAAATCGACCTCACCAATAAAACCATCCGTTCCACGCTTGGCTTTCCATGTATGGCCCATTTGCTTCAATTTATCTGTATATACTTTTCGAGCAACATTGGCTGCTTCTTTCACTAGGGCAGACACACCCTTGACGCCTTCTTCACCTTCGATGGCGTCAATGTTGTCAATATCGTTGTATCTTTGCTGGCCTCTATCGTCCAACAGAGGCGCTCCATCGGCATCGACAAGTGGTACTCCAAAAGGATGACCTTCGTCACCATACGTATGCAAACAATCGAGTACGGCTCTCCAACGGTCGTCTTCGTCACCCTTTGTGACCTCTACTGTCTGGTCGGCTCTTGAAATAATTTCCCAGTGGATAAAACGGACAGGAATTGTCATTTTGTGTTTGAATTTGTATTCATCTTCTGTACCGTCTTTGTGAAGTCCGAGTTCTATTTCTTCGAGGACACCATCGTCATCAACATCAACCTCAGAAACCACGTAAAACTGGTTGGCTTCTTCTGGCGAATAGTGCACATCTTCTTTAGACTCTTCTTCAACATGAACGGCAGTTTTCCTCAAAAAAGCGGCGATTTTATTGGCCGTGTTGAAGTCTTTCGTCTGACCACGAAGAGCAGATACCTGTGCTACTAATGCTGTAGCCTCCGCGCTCAAAGTAACTTTGAGCGCGTCTCGTACATTCAAGTACGGCGTATTATTTCTGTCACGGTCTTCCTCTTCGACATATTCGTCGTCGTCGGAACTATCCTCGCCTGGAAATTCTGGCACTGAAGGAGGGGTTTCAGCAGGCTCTGGTGACGGTTCGGCTTCGTCGTCGGAACTATCTTCGCCTGGAAGTTCTGGCACTGAATGAGGGGGTTCATTGGCGTCGGAACTATCCTCGCCTGGAAGTTCTAGCACTGAAGGCGGAGTTTTAGTAGGCTCTGGTGACGGTTCGGCTTTTTTTGATTCTTGAGCCACTGTCTCCACTTTCGATTCTTCTTCTATGGGCATTGGCTTAGTCACGGTCTTAGCGGACACTGGCTTGATAATGGTGGGCACGGACTTACCATTATTGACCTCGTCCGCCAAGTCCTGATAGAATAATTTGTCAGCGAACTGCCAATCTTTTCTTTTTCCTCCGCCCGCGGTAAACATATTATAGGCAGACTTTTTTCGAGGCTTCTTTGTCGACGACTTGGCCGCTCCGCCATCATTGGTTGCAACCGCTCGTTTTTTCTTGGCGGGCTTGGGCTGGTCGCTCAATTGCCTTTTCGGTCTTGGCGTTGCCACGACGGTGCTCTCCGGCACCACGTGTTGTTTATAATTTGCAGTGACCTCGTCGTCTGAATCGCCGAACTCAAGTTCGTCATCCTTGCCGAAAGCCGCGAGTGCTGCTGCTGCAAACGGGTCCACAGGCGGCAAGTCAGGTATCTTTTCCCGTATTTTGGCCATTATCTCGGAAGATTGTTCGAAATAATCTTTCAAAAATGCGAGGTGGGCCTCGAATAACTCCAATGCTAATTCAAACTTTTTTTCTTTTATTTTCAACAACACACTTGTCAGGACAGCCTTGTCGGTTTTGTTAAACTCCGATACATGATCTATTAAAAATCTTTTTAATACGTCTACCAATGATGACATTGTATTCGTGTTGTCAAACTTATATACTACTGTAAATTTGATTTGAAATCAAATTTGGCGCTTCGCGACATCAAATATTTTTTTCAGACACGATTTAATTCAAATTCGATTGAATTAAAATTACAGTAGTATATAAATAGATATGGTATCTATATATGTTCCACCTGTGGGCCGCTCAAAAAACAGACGACCAACTAAAAAGTCCATATCTATACACGATTCCTGACGAATATGTGGGCATCGTATTAGGAATAAAATTGGGTAGTGGGCATTACGGCAATGTATTTGCGGCCACGTACAAAGGTGAACAAGTCGCCGTCAAAAAAATGCAAATTAAAACACCAAAAGATGTCAAGATGTTCAACCGTGAAGTGGCTTTCATGCGCAAATTACACCATCCTAATATTTTAAAGTTGGTTGATGGCTTTCGATTGTCTCAACTAGAATACATTATTATAACAGAAATATGTAGCGGCGGCGAGTTGTTTGACGCTATCACCAAACAACCTAATAAAAGGTTTAAAATTTCGAATGCACAACGTGTCGCAAAAGACGTCTTGAGTGCCATACAATACATGCATGATATGAATGTTGTGCATAGGGATTTAAAACCAGAAAATATATTGTTGTCTGCACCATGGACAGACGGGCCAATTCCGCCAGTGAAAGTGATCGATTTTGGCCTGTCAGCTGATTGGAAAGGCACACCGTTGTACCATTTTTGCGGTACTCCTTACTATATAGCACCCGAGGTGTTGGAAGCTTCGGAGACGCGTAGTACTTCGTACGGCAAAAAATGTGACATTTGGTCGTTGGGTGTAATCGTGTATATGCTTTTGGGCGGTTACCCGCCTTTTAGAGGCGATACCAATCGAGAAATATATACTAATATTTCGAATTCTCAGTCCGTTTTATTTGAAGACGACCCCGGTGAGTATATTTGGAAACCGATAAAAGAGAAGGCTCCCGAAGCTATACAATTCATACGAAGGTTGCTTAAAAAAAACCCACTGTACAGACCAAGCGCGCGTCAAGCATTTGACTCTTCTTTCATCAGAAACATGGTATTAGAACCCATTGAACACGCGGTTGCCACTGATAATTTGCACAAGTTCGTACACATGAGCAAACTAAAACGATTGATAAGATATGAAATCGCCCAAAAATTGACCGTTGTCGATAAAAGGAGATATCTTGGTGAATTTGGTGACGGTAATGAGATGTCAGAAGACGACGCCCAAGTAAAACTTCAGGACTACGGCGTCGAACAAGAAACGATTAAAATTGTTTTTAATGCCATAGACGTTACCAATGATGGCGAGTGGGACGTGTCTGAATTTGTAGCAGCTGTCATGGAAGAACATTTGTACAATACGTACGAAACAATCAAAAGAGCATTTGTAGAAATGGACGCAAACGATAACAGTGAGGTTTCCCTTAGTGAATTAGTTAGTATCGTGGGTCAAGAGGACGCTAAAGCAATATTCGAAGAGTTATTTCCTGGCGCAGATGAACAACTAAAATTCACAAAGGAAGACCTACGAAGATATTTTGAAACGCATCAGCCCCCAGCCGAAGAGAAAGGCGACGAAATGGATTATGACGAAGATGGAAACGGTCTGAATTGTAGCGTTCAATAAATGAAATTTCTGGGACAAGGAATTACCAATAAGTACCACTTAATTTTTTTTCAGTATATGAGCACACACAATTGTATGAATATAAATGCTGTTATTTTCTGATTTACACCTAAGCCCGCGTACCTATGCTACATGTATGAAAGTTCTGCGGCGTGTGCATCGCGAAGCGAAACAACGCCAAGTCCCCGTGGGCTTTCTGGGTGATTTTTTCGATAAAGTTCACTCGCAGGGGACATTGCCCGTCAACATTTTAAACGAACTGATGCGTTTTTTTGAAACAGAATGGTCAGTGCCCATGGTCATGATTCCCGGGAATCACGACTACTTTGACGCGGCTGAGACTGAGCACGGCTTAACACCCTTTGCGTACGCCTCGAAACACATTACCGTGCTCGATAATCCCACCGTCATCAATCGCCAACTGTGGGTGCCTTGGCGGCGTTCACCGGCGACTATCGCCAAAATTTTGGGCGAACACACCGATATAGACGTTATCTTCGGCCACTTTGATATCGTTGGATTTAAAATGTCCAAGACACAAATCTCAACGGAGGGCGTTTGTGTGACCGACTTTCCAACGGGTATTCCTGTGTATTCTGGTCATTACCACACGCCTCAAATACATGGGTCTATTCGTTACCTAGGGTCGCCCTATCAATTGACGCTGTCCGAGGCAGAAGACAAAAAAGCGCTGGTCGTAATAGGACACTCAGAAGTGAACGAACTCATACCCATTGACATTGGCGCACGTCAATATAAATGGACTCCCAACGAATTGCTGGCGCGCTCCCACGAATTACGGCCTGATGACCGTGTTTCCGTCGTTGACGATGGTCTTCTGTCCATCGAAGCTTGTGTCCAACAATTGCAGGATAAGGACGTACGCATTAGTGTGAAACGTGCCAACAAGCCAGTCGAGACACGTATTTCAGGCGGCGAAAAGATGACGTCTGCTGATTTGATGGCAGAATATGCCAAGTTACAAGAAATTGACACCCAATCCCCGGCCTGGCAACTATTTGCCAAACGTTTGACCATCATGGGTACAACAGCTCGGGCGACACGGCCCGATATGCGTCCGGTGAAGATGCTTTTAGAGGGGTTTGGGCCCTTTGTCGGGCCATTAACCATTTCGTTAGAAGGCAATGGTCTCACACTTGTATCGGGCGAATCCGAAGGCGATAAAGCTTCGAGCAATGGTACTGGAAAATCATTGGCCACGGCCGGCGCTTGGCTCTGGTGTTTAACGGGAATGACGGACGGTCGTCCAGCGCTGCCCTTTGACAATGGTTCTATTATTAACGAAGAGGTTGGCAAAGCTACCGTTGTGGCGACGGGTACCGTCAACGGTCTCGATTGGAAAATTGAGCGCTCGATGGCCAAAAAAAAACATTCACTCGAATTATTTATCGACGGTGAAAACAAGTCACGCTCCACGTTGAACGGGACGCAGCGAGTTATTGCGTCCGATTTATTTGGCCTGGATGTTGGTGGGCGCGATTTATTCTCCTGGTTGGTGCGTAACAGTGTGTGGAGCCAGCATATTGTGACTCGTTGGTTGGACGCCAGTGATACGGCGGCAAAAGCCGAGATTCACACCCTTGCCAATGTCGAGGTGTGGAGCGAGATACACGCCTGGGCCAAACTCAACCACAAGACGACCACTGCCGATTTGAACGAGTGCACCGAGAAAAAGGTGCTCGCCGGACGCATGTACGACCACGCCCTTGCTCAACATACGCGCGCATTACGATTGGCCAGCGAATGGACACACACTCAAGCAGAAAAGATATCGAAACATCGCGAAGACGTCGAAAGGGCACGTTCCGCGTATGAACGTGGCCAAGAAACGTTGGGTGAAGAACCACAACGCGTTTCAGACACCGAATTGAATGCCGCAGAAGATGCCATGGTGGATGCCAGGGTTGTCCTCGCAAATATGCGGACGCGTGAACGTGAATTAAAGCGTGACTTACCGCACGACTGGCTGGAAGTGGCGGCCGCTTCGCTGGACGACAAAGAGCAATGGTTACGCCAACAACCCGAGGCAAAAGTACAATACTATGAAACACGCAAACGTCACTGCGAAGCCGCCAAGCGTGCCAGGCAAGTGCAATTAGACGACGTACGACGAGAATTCAATAAATTTAACGCTGAGGGAACGTGTTCGGCCTGTAAGCGTACATTTGACAAAGACGAAGGGTATCACAATCATTTGCGTGGCTTACAAGACAAGTTGGAGCATGCACGAGTTGCTTTTGTGGACGCAAACAAGGATTTGACAGACGCTCAACACAAACACATCCATAGTCTCAAATCGGACAAAACACTCAAAGAACATCGGGAATACATTGACAAAGGGCGGTCATTACACAAATTAAAAAACAATCTTCTCGAAGCTACTAAGTTATTGACAACGCACCAGCTTCGAGTGAGTCAGTTGCGCAGAATCATCGATAAAAAGAGACAACAGTACTGTGTTTATAACCAGACGAAAGAACTGTGTGCCGAATTAAAAACCACTGTTGAGAGCATGGAACGGACGTTGGTACAATATCGCCGCGAACAATGTCCACACGATGTCTCCGACGCCACCGTTCGAACAAAGAAGCAGGAGTCGGAAGACATGAAGAGCGGACAGGACAACGCAGCCATCAAGGCCGGACGATGGTCGTCGATTTTACGGTGGTCTGGCCCCAGAGGCATTCAAACGTACGCACTTGAACATACTGTCAAATTATTGGCCAGTTTGACCACTGATTGGTTGCAGCGTCTTTTTGGCACCGAATTCATTAAATTGCATGTCTTTTTCGACGAGAAGGAACGTCTTCAACGCTTTATTGAATATAAAGACCACCACGGTGTTTTATCCGGTGGACAGTGGCGCCGCGCTCAACTGGCGGCATTTATGGCGTGGCGTGAGTCACAAAATTTTCCACTATTGATTATGGACGAGGCGTGCACATCCATGGATATACAAGGCATTCACGCGGTACAGGACACACTACGCGAGTGGTGTGAGGAAGATGCGAACCGGACATGTTTTTTCATTTCGCACGAGCCTGAACAACATCGTGACAAATCCATGTACCATAACCATACACGTATTTTGCATAAGCGCGGTCGGTCAACAATAGCCGCCGAACATGGCTCGGCCAAGAGACAACGACAATAAATGTACTATAAAAAGTAAACGTCAATGTGACAGTAACCATTTTCCGTACATTTGCATCTTCAGAATTTAATCATAATGCATGGTCTTATTCATACAAGTCGAAGCCGTAATGAAATGGGTGGTCAATAAATATAATCCAAATAATTATAGAAGGTTGGCGCCCAAACTGACCCAAATGAAGTAAGAACATACCAAAAACCCATATATAATCACTCGTCATTCTAAAAATGGCAATTAATTGTACAGAATCACAGTTCTTGTGTTATTCACAGATACACATCGTAGGCATGGAATTACAGGGAATGTCGTGGTTTGTAGGAATGTTGTTGATTGCATTTGGTCTACAAATTGCGGCAAATTTTATTTGGTTGCAAGTCTCACAATTCTCGCGCGTATTATTACAATATAAAAAGACAGACGTCAGACGTGGCGAATTAATCTGCAAAACAGTCGGGTGGACGGCGCTCGGCACGACCATAGGGATATTGCGAGTCATATTCATCATCGGCAACAATCTGTGGTTGTATATCGTAATTTTGGCGGGAGATGTCGTAGGAACAGCGGCAGCGTCCTATGTACAGAGCAAGGACGAAGACAACACACTTGACGTTATCATCAAACATTTAGGAGACCCTCGTTTGGCGGCCAAAAAGAAAAAAATAGCAAAGCTACTGATGTCGGAAAGTACGACGCCCGAAAAGACTTTATTGTATTAAATGTAGCACATAATGTTATTTCTATTAACCTGTCTATTTTATAACAAAGTGGTATGTTTGCTTTCCACGAACAAAACGCTATTGGACAACGGGGCGAAGCTTTATTTTTAAAGTTGCATCCAGAATGGAGGGCCAACAATTTGGCAAAAGACTGTAAAGAACCAGACTTCAAAGACCGTTATGGACGTAAACTCGAACTTAAATTTGATGTTTCTAACAGAGCCAGAAGAGATTCGCAGGATAGACAACTCAATTTCTTCATGGAAACGATATCTAACGACCGTAAACAAACGCCCGGTGGGGTATTTCGGGCCAAGAAAGAGGGCGTCGAGTTTTATGCGTACATGTTCGAAAAGCCCTTTCGCATATTTGTTCTGGATGTGAAGAAAACATCGGCCAAAATAAAGGAATTGATTGCCACCGGATGGTACCGGAAATGCAGAATTAAAAACAGATACTATTATACAGAGGGATACGCATTGCCCATCGTTGAATTCAAATCTTGTATCGTCAACATAAATCGCATGTCCAAACAACAACGTGCCCTCAAGCGATTAGAATGGTCTTTAATGAAATAGATTAATCTAAACTTTGTTTTTTGCTGTGGCCAACATAGGTTTACTTTCTAACAGGCGAATGCGACATTCCAATTCCATGATTTTTTGCATGCAAAAGTCTAACTTGGCTTGTGTCGTTAATTCCAATGGTTGACTGGTTGGAAAAGGTGACGGAAAAGGTGATGGAAAAGGGGACGGAAAGGACATGTTATATTTACAACAAGACATTTAAATACCATATAAATTCGGTTGTGATTAAAGAACAAGATGTCGTTACGCGTCGCGATAAAGGCGTAGAAAAATTATATACATTGATTAATTATAAAACAATTGTATCAAAACTCTCGGATCTAGAGCGTTTCGCAACAGCCGGGTGTGGCGTTCTCACTCGCCTTGGCCATGATTTAGACCGCATTTCGTAGCGCCGGCGTGCTATGCCAACTTTCATACGGCTACAACAATGTCTCTTATAACATAAATACACTACTAAAAATACTGGCAAACACCAAAGTACATGTAACCAATGCAAGTTGGGTGTTTGTAAAGTAGTTGGCACTGCAGAAGCGTTTTTTGAGTGCTCGTCTAGTGAAACGGGCGAGGGGACAGGGGAAGAACAACCACAATGACTTTGTAATTTTTTAGGTGGGGTCTCTCTAGACGAGGGGCTGGTCGCTCTGAAGGATGGACTAGGCCCGATAAACGAGGGACTGGTCTCTCTAGACGACGGGCTGAGCCCGATAAACGAGGGACTGGGCCCTGTGAACGACGGACTGGTTGCTGTGAAGGACGGACTGGGCCCAGTGAACGATGGACTAGGCGCCTGAGTGTCATTCGTTATATTTTTTTCTAATGGGCATAATAGCAACCTTGATTCAGTAAATTCATGAATAACAGTACACATCGTAATAAAAAATATATATCTATTTCTTTAACATATTATGTTGAACATTTATCTAAAATATAATTTTGTTTCTGTTATTGACTGTGTAACCGGTTTCTTCATCCTTGTCTTTTGCGTCAATAGCCTCGTACTCTTCCTCTGGTTTTTTGAATACACAATAAAATAATGTGACAAATATAGTGATAACAACCACTGAGATGCCAATCGGCAGACCGGTTTTGAGAGTATGACTCGTTGATTTTTTATTTTCAGCCTTTAACTTGAATTTCGCAGCACATGTGGAACCATCGCCGCCGCAGATGCCGCATCGGTCGCGCACTTGTTTTCGGTAGCCCGACACTTCGCGTCCATCCGGTAAAATAGCGTTGCCAGTGGGCAAAACTGGCACACCGTCGCATCCTACGCATCTGTTTCTACCACCACATATACCACATCTATCCATGGTATTGCCATCGCAATCGCACTTGTTCTGATTTCCGTAGGTAGCTGTGCGCATGATTTCATAATCACCTTTGCATGTTTCTTTGGCCCCGTATGCCGGACACGCTTTACCCTTGTGGGCCGCTGCTGTTGTGACCTGAATCTTTTTTATTTGATTTCCTTGTTCACCACATGGTGCGTCACATGGTTCAAAATCATTGTTGACCGTGTAGGCACAATCCACTGGACATTTGCAATTTTCATTGAAACATGCACCTGCATATTGTTCGGGTGCTGTCAAGTAAGTGTCAATATCTTCTGCATGGTCGCCGGGACAAACGGACGAACACACACAAGGCGTCGTCGTCCATCTGGGCAAGCACTCTGCGCCAGCACCGATCGGTTCATATGTTGTCTTACGTTTTAAAAGGACGGCGCCGTCGCCGCCGCACACCGACGTACAAACGGGCTTACTCGCATTGCCACTACCGACATACTCTTCCGTCTGTTGACAATCACGTTCCAGCGCAAATGGCGTGGCCGTCCCCTGTCCAGGTTTGTATGTTATTGCGGTCGACGCTGGATGATTCATCGGAATTTGAAAGTAGATGTATTCGTCTTTCATAATACTGATTCCTTTGCCCTCGGGGACGCCTCCTTTGAACAAATCAACGCCTGTAATGGTTAGTGTGGCCTCTATTTTCAGATTAAATCTATAATATCGACCGTATTCAAGTGCGCCTTTCGTGGGATGAAAGACAGCGTGTTCGTTTGTTCCAACGACGTTGTAGTTGACACAAGTGTGGCCAGAACACGTTTTTACGCCGTTGTAATTTATAACTTCCATGTAGTTTATCTTGGCAGATGGGTCAAATGTACAATCGTTTTTGTCCATGCAGCCAATGCAATCTGTACAGTTTGCACATTGGCGGTCGGTTGTTGCAGTTGGAGGCGTTATTTCGTATTTATTACTATTTGGGTCGCATACTGTGACATTCGCACATTGACGGTTGGTTGTATTAGTCGGTGCCACACTTTGATATTGTGTCTCCGAGCATTCGGTCAACGCACTGCATTCCCTGTCGGCCGTTGCATTTTGTGCCACACTTTGATATTGTGTCGACGAACATTTCCTTAGTACAGCGCATTCCCTGTTTTGAGTCGCGCTTGGCGCTTGTGTTTCATATTCGTTCGTCGTGCATTCGCGCGGCTCTTGACAGAAACGGTTGCGGATGCCGGGTATGGCCGCCTGTGTTTCGAGTTTCCCTGATGGGCACTCCAGGTCAATGGCGCTACAATTGCGGTCGGTCGTTTCTGTACCATTGGAGACAATATATTCTGTCGAAGTACAATTTCTTTTGGGAAGACAGTCCGAGTCTTCTCTCCATTGTTGACCGTCCCATTCGCGGCCGGCGTATTCTTCGGGCCCACACGGCGTCAATAGAATACATGTACGGTCTTGATAACCGTTGGGCTCAAACAATTGATATTCTGTCAAGTTGCATTTCGTTCTGTTTCGACACGTGCGGTCGGAAACAGCGACATCGAGGTCGTATACAACCGTCGTTGGGTCGCCGGCGCGTATCGTTTCATTTGTGAAGATGAATTTGTCGCCCGTGCAAACCGTTAAATTTTGACACGCGCGATTTCGAATCCTTGGTGTTGGTGGCAATGTTTCAAACTGTGTCGCCAAGCATTCGATAATGGGACTGCACGTTTGATTAGCCGTTTTCCAGTATTCAGAGTCACAATAGTCACATTCTTCCTGACCGTCTTTTGGACAATCGTACGCAGGTTTTGGCGTGCCACCCGTGCACGTACATTCACGAACTTCACAACAATCTTCAGCGGTGCATTCAAAATCACTGCACGTTGCGCTTGCTTTGTACGCGCGCGTATGTTTCAGTTCTTGACAGAGTAATAGTTCTTTGCCGACGGGACACGTTTCGCGCTTTACGCAGCACGTTTTTTGGTCGTTTACTCCGCACGACTCTCCGTAGCAGTAATTTGTCCATTCAGGGTTGAGTCTTGATTGAATTTCGTATTCGTTCCAAAAACGCGTCGAGAATGAAATTCTTGTCCCTTCGGTGGGCGGTGGAATCCATTCGCCACTACAAATAGTATAAACGCAATCTGATTGACAGAGGCCAGTTCCTTTAATGTGAGTATTGACGGAAGGACATAAGCGACAACATTCTTTGAAACTTGCAGGCTGGCAAATACCGTAAACGTCTGTGGTGATACATTCTTTTTTACTACTGACGAGGCCATTTCCGTACGTTTCAACGGTTTCGAATATTTGTTCTTGGTTGTCGACCTCGCGCGATTGTGAAATCGTGTCTTGTACATTACAAAGTTGTTCTATGCCGTAGACATAATCGCCACAATATTGTTTGTGACATTTTTTATCGGCGCCGGCATTACAAAATTGGAATGGTTGACATATGTCGTACATACCGTCTTCATCCATGCATAAACATGTTGTGTCACCATTGGTAAACAACCCGTTTGTATTTTCACACGTCGGGTTTGGTTCGTTCGAACACATGTGTTTTTCGTCGTTACAGTATTGACTTCTTGTGCAAAATTCGCGCCGATTTGCATTTGACCCACATAAACATATATCATAATCGTCATTGGAGGCATCGCCTTCTCTATTAAAACATCTGTTGATAGGTTCGTTTTCACAACCAGCGCCGTCATCCTTAGTAAGGTTAGGGGGATTATAACAATATTGTATGGTCGAACATGTTTCCAGAAGAGTCTCACCGTCAAAACATGCACATCCTGCTTGGAACAATGAACTCCCACCGGCAGAACATTTTGGATTTTTACATAACCCATCATCATAACACGCTTCAAATCCCGTTATGCAACTTTCTGCATCTTCACTGCATGAACATAATAGTTCAGGTTCATGCAATTGAATACCATCATTAAATTTACATTTCATAT
>Ga0302122_10001186_pt1 | contig 16448 bp, 5 predicted proteins | sample CB21_SCM_MG_FD_203115 | JGI IMG/M metagenome (GOLD analysis project Ga0302122, IMG submission 203115) | Marine microbial communities from Western Arctic Ocean, Canada - CB21_SCM | ecosystem: Environmental > Aquatic > Marine > Oceanic | place: Canada: Western Arctic Ocean | collected 2017-09-28
GGCGTTCTGTTCCCGCGCCAAGAGGGACGCGGCGCGCGCCTCCGAGGCGAGCGCGGACGCTGCGGCGCGTACGGCGCGCTCCTCGGCCGCGATGCGCGCCGCCTCCGCCTCTCGTCTCCGTTGCGTGTTGTCCAACTCGGATAAAGCCGCGTCGTTGGCGGCCGCCGTCGATTGGGCGGCGGCGGCGGTGGCCCGCGTCGTCTCGTCCAGCGCCGCGCGCGCGCGCTCCTTCGCGGCGGCGATCGCCACGGTCAGTTTCGCCAGCGCCCGCTCCTGGCGCCCTTTCACTTCCTCGCGCCAGTGTTGTTCGGCCTCGAGTGCTGAGACCTGCTCAGCGACGACAGCTTTCCGCGCCTCGTCGGAAGCGCACGCCCGCCGCGCGGCGGTCGAGCGGTTCCGCCAGGCCACGACTTCGCCCCCGCACGGTTCGCCGGAGAGCTCGCGGGCGCTCAGCGCCGCCTCGCGCATGTCCAAATCGGCCAGGTCCCGCGCGATCGTCTCGGCCACGCGCCCGAGCGCCTCGTGCGCGGCTCGGATGCGCAACTCCACGGCCGCGATCTCGGCCTCGTCGTCGGAGGGGTCGTCGGCGCGCCGCGCGAGCGCCCGCAGCGCTTCCGCGGCGGCGACGCGCAGCTGCCCCAAGCGCCCGCGACTCGCCTCGTCGTCCGCGCCCCGCGCGTCGACGCGCGCCTGGCGCGACCGCACGGAGGCGTCGGCCGCGGCCGCGGCCCGGACACTCCGGTCGCGCCGCGCGCCCCAACTTTTTAGCTCGCGCCGCGCCCGCGCGCCGAGCTGCGTCGCGCGGCGCGCCGTCGGCGCGGAGGGCGTGCGCGGCGGCGTCCCGCGCGCGAAGGGCGACGGCGTCGCGACGAAACCGTCGTCGGCCCACGACTCGTCGTCGGACCCGAAGTCCTCCTGGGCGCCGGACGTCCGCAGGGCCTCCTCGACGAGCTCCACGGCGCGTAACGCCTCTCGCGCCGCCGCCCGCTCGTCGTCGAGGTCCGCGTCGCACCTACGCAGCAAATCCTCTAAACGATCGCGCTCCGCCGCGACTTCCGCCTCGGCCCGTTTGCGGTGCTCGGCGTCCGCTCGGAGTCCGCTCACCTCGGCTTCGAGCTGCGTCGCGCGCTGGGCGTAGGCGGTCACGAGCTCCTGCGTGACGCTCGTGACGCGGTCCTCGAAGGTGTGGAGCGACGGCTGCAGCGCGCCGGCGGACGACGACTCCGACTCCTCGCTGCGCCGGCGGCTGCTCGGCTGCCGCGGCGGCGGCCGGCGCTGGCATTGCTGGACTACTGCTGCGGTCCTCCTCGCGAACGACATTCTGCAGCACGACTTGGCTCGCGACGCTTTCACGTGTTAGAAGTTGCTCTGTCTGCGAACATCGTGGCTCGCGTTGCGAAAGGGTCGTACTTTTAAACTTGAAATTCATGCAGCAGAAAACCCGTACATAATGATTTAGCAGCACTCCGCACCAGGTGTATAAGTAGCATTCCAACGACGCCTCAGTGACCGCGAGACGTCCTGTTGAGCCCCGGCCGAGCTGAGCCGATAGCGGCTGATAGCGGCCCAACGCTGGCCTTGTCCGTGTAAAGGGCAGCCCTAACGCCATCGAGGCCGCTGCGTGACGCACGTCGCACGTCCTCACACCTGCAGCACTTGGTCGCACGGCGAGGACGGCCTCGGAAGGCAGCCAAGGGGCACACGCCATGTCCAAAGCCAGCCGCAGCTCCAAAGGCAGCAAAGGCTCGCGGAGCAGGGGCCAGAACCTCGACAGTAACCAGGAGGACCCCGCGACCGCGGCCCTGCCGTGGCGGTCCTACGTCGTGCGCCTCGAGGCGAACGGGGCGACCGCGAAGCAAAGCGTCGACGCGGCCCTCGCGGCGCTGCCCTCGAAGGAGGACCAGGATGCAAATGGGACGCGTCTTGAAGTCGTAACAAAGAAGGAGCTGAGCGGGAAGCTGGGGAAGGCCCTCGCGGCCAAAATATTGAGGGACCGGCGGGAGGGCTTGCGGGCCCGCCTTGATAGTGAAGCGGCGCGTCTGCGCACGCTCAAGAAAGCGCGGAAGGAGCGGGAGAAGCGCGAGGCGCGGGGCGACGTCCTGGACGACGACTCTTTATCAAGTCTGAATCCGGTGGCCGTGGAGCATGGAAACAGCGGCGCGCCGGACGTCATCTATGTACTACGGGACTTCCCTTCTACAAAAGACGAGGCCGCCGAACTCGTGCAGCACGGGGGCGCGGACCCGAACCCGTTGCTGGATTGCGTGTGCACCGTGGTGCAGAATGAAGATGGCGCGGGCGGCGGCGGCGTCGTGCACCCGCGCGACGGGCCGGTCCAGGCCTTCGATTTTCTGCCGCTGGCCGACCTCGACCACGACGAAGACGTCGCGGACGCCACGCAGCACGTGCCGCTCGAGGCGACGAAAGTAAACGCGGCGCGGCGCCGGGCCCAATGTCGCCAGACCATCACGGGTGAGACACCACCTTCAATAGTCAAAGCGTTATACGACGCGCAGGCGGAGAAGGGCGACGTCTGGGGGGACGTGGCCTTCGTGGAAGTCGCGTTGGAACCGCAGGCGGCGGTGCGGAGCCCGAACTCGCCCCGTTCGGGTGGCGACTCCTTCGACGATCATAAGGTAAGAGAGGCGCGCGCCGCCGCGGCCGCGACCGCGGCGGTGCGGTCCTGGCTCTTTGAGCTGAAGGCGCATCTCACGGCCCACGGTTCGAGTCACTGCGCCTTCAAGAGCTATGTACGGGGCGTCGACGTTATAAATGTGGTCCAGGAAGAGAAGGCGACGATAGCCAGCGCGGCTCAGGCTTGTGATGCGGCACGGATGCACACGCGGGACGTGTTCTACGGCAAGGCGGCGAACGGCATGCCTTCCTCGCGGCCGTCGACGGCGAGTAGCTTCTCGATGAAAGGGCGCACCCCGACGCCCTGGGAGTCCAATGGGCGCCGCCAGCGCTACGCGGAGCTCGCTTCGAACATTCCGCCGGGCGCCGGCACGGTGGGAATTTTGCTGTACTGCATGCTCGAGGCCGTGGTGACGGGCGGCGACGCCATGCGCGGCGACCAGGACCCGCCCGTGGCCTCGCCCCTCGCGGCCCTGCTCCCGCACGCGTCTAGTGTTCTCCCGATCGCCACGACGCCCGCGCGCGCCGAAGCGGTGCTGAGCGGCGCCTTTGACGCCACGGATCTTACCTATGACGGCAACGACCGGAATGCCCTTGCCATCGCCAAGGCCGAGCAGCGGCACTCTAAAGGAGGATCTCTGGGGAGCCGCCTTTTATTAGCTTTGGACCGGGCCGCTTATCAAAAGATGCAGCGGCCGCGGCTCGTGGGCGGCCGGGACGGCCTGCCCGTCCAGGATATAACAGGAGACGACGGGCGCGCAATTTTACGGACCGAGCTCCAGGCGTTCACGTCGTTCAGTCCCTTCGAGGTGGACGCCTTCCGCCAGCGCTGCGTGTTCGAAGCGTTGGTCGCGGAAGCCTTCGAGGCCGAGACGATGGACGGGGCCCTGACCTCGATCCACGACCGCACAGTTTCTGAACGGATCTCCCCGCACGCGCTGTTGCAGGTCCTGCAGGCCGAGACGGCGAACGAAGCGCGCATCCTGAAAAAGTACTACGCGCCCACGGACGAACTTCTCCTCGTGGCGCACCACCCCACGGCCCGCGGCCGGTGCGGCCAGAGTGCGTGGGACCCGCGATTAGGCGGTCGGCCGTCCTACGCGGACTGGCACGCGGGCGCGGCCCGCACGGACGAGCGCATAGAGCTCAACGGCGCGGTCACGCCGCGCACGGCCTCCGCAAGACATACGCGCGTTCTTTACAAGGGGGAGTCGCTCGAGACGCACACGACCCTCCTCTTCCCGGCGGACCACGCCGTCGTGCGCCTGCGCACCCAAGGCGAGGCGTCCGCCTGGCTGTCCGTGCGAAGCGGGGGCGCCGTCTTCGGCCTGCGGGCGCGGGATGATGGTAAGAACGCGGCGCGCCGCGCCAAGGGCTTGCCCACGCAACCGGTTGATGAAAATGGCTTCGCCGCGGACTTCGTGAGCGAGTTCGCGGACGGCCAGCGGGTCACGGCCGTGAAGAACGATAAGAGCGTCGTCCTGCGGACGACGGACGTCTCGGGGCTCACGGTGGACGTGGGCACGGACGGTCTTGTGAGACAACGCCACGTCGGCGTGGGGGCGCCGTCCCCGGAAAAGGAGCGCGTCGTGTGCGGCGGCGGCATCGTGGTGAGGCGGCTGCGGGACGGCTCCGCGGAACTGTTGTGCGCGGACGGGTCCGTGTCGGTTAAGCCATGTGCAGAACTCGGGAGCCGGCCGGCCTCGCGGCGGAGCGCGTCCAAGGACGATCTTTCGGCCGACGATCTGGAGTGGACGCGCATGGAAGGCGCGTGCATCCGGGACGCCGCGACGGGCGCCCGCGTGTGGGTGCGCGGCGAGAGCTCCCTCACGATCTTCGCGGACGGCGTGGTTTTGGCCGTGCACCACGATGGCACGGAGATCCGCTCCTTCGAGCAGCACGTTATTGTCGAGGCGCCGGGGTTCGCCGCGGTGGAAGTCGATCGCGAGATCGACGCGACCGCGACGTTGCACGCGCAGGGGCACCAGGTCGCCGTGGCCAAGGGCGGCCAGCGCGTGCGAGTTAGGGTGGCGCTGCCCGACGGCACGCGGGTCGTGGGGACCTACGACACTTCTGTGACTGCTTCGATTCGAGGGCGCCTGGCACTACTAAGAACCGATAGGACGGAAATCCTGGCGCGGGACGACGGCTTCGTGACGCTACGCCCGCCCGCGCTGTACGGGGGCGGCTCCGTGAAAGCTAGAGGCGAGCCGCGGCCCTACGGTTCTTTAGCGCCGTGGTGCGATAATGAAAACGAGGAAGACGACGAGGCCAAGAGCGAGCTGGACACGACGTCCGGCGCCTACGAGTTCGACTGCATCAATGGAAAGCTGTCGCTGGAGGATCCCGAGTTCAACCGCTTCGTCGCGCACCTGTGCGGGACGGAGGCCGGGGATACTGAAGTGGAACTGGCGGGCGTCGCGGCGGGGATTCGAGCGGAGGCCGTCGTGAACAGCCCGGTCGCGCCCCGGTGCTTTGCCATCGCCCGGGACGGGTCGGCCGTCGAGTTGCTGCGGGATTCTGACGTCGAAGCCTTGCGGAGCGATGTGGAAGCGCGCAAGGTGCTGCCGGCGGCCTTTGGTAGAGCGATGGCCTCCTTCAGTAGTAATGACCACCGCGGGGACGACGAGGATCGAGCAGGGAGTTTGAGGGTGGAAGGCACTTCTTATGAAATACTTTCCACAATACCGGCGCGGGCCGACGACCGTGCGGCGCTGAGTCTGTTCGAGCGCACGTTCGGGACCGGTATGGACTGGCGCGCGCGCCCCACGCCGCCCTCAGCCTTTGCAGGGCCGCCGCAGCCGCCCTCCTCTTCAATTCGACCGCGCATCCGCGTCTCGCGCGTCCTCGTGGAGACGCCGCCGCTCGCCCCGGAAAGCCGGGACCTGATTAGCGACGCCCTCATTGCGTGCGCCGAGTTCCGGCGGAAGCGCGAGCTCACGATCGACCGCTTCGCCGTGGAAGACCCGCGGTCCGCCGCCCTGATCCAGAACGAACGGGGCGTGCAGAAGCGGTTGAAATTGGCCTATAAGGCGGCGCGGGCGGCCCGGAAAAGGAGGCGGAAGAAGCGCGAGGAAGAGAAGCGGTTATCACGAGAGTCGCGGCCGTCCACGGCCTTCAGCGAGGCAACTTCTGAAGCGCCGACGGCCACGGACACCATGACACTCGGGGGCTTCAGTTCCGAGGAGGAGGTCGAGCTGCCCCCGGACTCGCCGGCCACAGTCTTCGCCAAGGAGGTGTTCGTTGGCCAAGTCCTAGAGGCCATGGAGGAGGCCGAGGAAGCACAGCGCCTGTACGAGCTGGAAACCCCCTCTATCGCATGCGCGCCGGCCCCGGTGCCCGCGCCCGCGCCCTCTATCGACGAGCTCACGGCCGCCTCCGACGAGTTCACCGAAGATATAGCAACGGTCGAGGCGCCGCCGCCCTTCGATCCGGTGCAGTCTTCACTAGAGGTGGCGCGGTGCCGCGTCGCCCTCGTGGAGATCCTGGGGCGCAACGTCCGGGAGGACCTGATCGAAGACAAGTTGCGCGGCGACATGCGGGACCGCGACCAGATCACCTTCGGCGACTTCCGCTGGTTGTTGATCCAGTTCGCCAACGACTTCGACGCGGCCGCACAAGCCGAGATCGAAGCGGCGAAGCAGCGGGCATTAGATTTCAAGGAGCGCCAGCGCCAGGCCGCGCTGGACGCCCAAGAGCGGGCCAGGGAGCGCGGCCCGGGCATGCCCGGGATGGGCACCTTCTGGGACACGGAAGACGGGAAGGAGTTGATGGCTACGTTACCGCCCTACGAAGGGCGCAAGAAAACAAGAGAAGACATGCGCAAGGCCTCGACCGACCCGACGCCCGTGTCCAAATTAGCCCAGCAGCTGGAGGCGGAGATGTACGCGCGGCAGAACGCGGCGGACGAACTCGACGGCGTTCGCGCGCCGCCGCCCACCGAGGAAGAGCCCGGAACGTTTCCGCCCGACTCGATCGAGGAAGTGCCCAGCACGTTCCCGCCCGACTCGCCCCTACCGGCCGGGACCGCCATGCAGTACGTGCGGAAGACGCGGCGGCGGAAGCCGCCGCCTCTACAAGTGGAGCCGCGGGTCGTCGAGGTGCCCGCGGCGCTAGGCGCGCGCTACGAGATCCCGCTCGCGATTACAATGATGCCGGGCGGCAAAGTCCGGATAGAGGTCTCGTCGAAGAGCCTCAAGGTCCTGAAGCGGCCAAGGGCGTCGCTCGACCCCGGCGAGACGGTCGAGGCCGTGCTCGAGTACAGCGCGGGCTCCGTGGGGCCCATCAAGGAGTTCGTGGATATTCTATGGCAGGGCGGCACGGTGCGAATTCCTATCGTCGGGTGGGTCGACGCGTCCGGGGGAGGCGAGTAACGAATACTACCTTATCCGTTTAAGCACAAACAAGCCTCCCCGACTGCCCCGCGAGAGCCGCAAGTCCTCGTCGACGAAGGTCGTGACGATACGTCCCACAGGCCGTGGCAACGGAATCGTTGGGAGTAGACCGAGCTCGAACCCCTCGAAAATGATTTCGAGCGCATCTTCGTCGTCAGTGGGCCGGGCTGTGCCAAAGACGCGAATGTCAATTTTCTGTTTGTTAACTGTCAGCGTCACACGATTGTCGACAGTACCAGCGGCCTCGTCGACGTTCTGTTCGTTGGCCACCGAGAACGCTTTCTGTCGCCGTTCCTGCCCGCCCGCTAGGAAGGGGGCGACTTTGAAGAGGACGGAGTAGATCGCGTTGGATACCTCCTGCGGCAGGTCCACGATGCTCTTTGCGGCCGAGTCCGCGGGCCGTGCGGTCTGCGTGCTGAAGACGAGCGCCCATCTTCCACTGACGGGTGCCGTGCGGACGTTCTGCGCTTCGAGCGCTGCGGCTGCGTCGAGGATGTCTCGCTCGCCGCGGTTTTCGCCGACCGCCCGTAGCAATGCCTTTTTCAGGTCTGCAGTAAATCCGCTGTCAGCTGTAGCATCTGTGGCAGCAGTCAGAGGCGTGGGCACGACTCGCCGGCTCACGACCAGAGCTTGTGCAGCAGCAATCGCAGTAGCAGCCACTAACACGCGCATCTGTAACTATTCCTGCCGCACGGCTCGTCAGAGAACGACGACGAAATGACGCAATCCACAGCTTGCTTAATCAATGGCATGCGGCCTGCCTACAAAGCACAGCCAGCATGCGGCAAAACGGGTTTGGGTTCGGGTTTATCTTACGGGTTTTATCACGGCAATTACCCTGGACCGTTTTCAGGCGCGCTCGTTGTCTAAACGTGATATATATGACGCGTTGAACGTCTATAAATGCTCGCTCACATAAATGCTGGCGCAGCCAAGGCACTTGGCCGCCATGCAGCAACCGATGGCGCTTCGCAGCGAAGCGGCATGCTCGTCCGCTGCGTGCCAGGCCTCGAGCCAGTTGTTTGGGCCGAGCTCAAGCGTCTCAAAATTCGAGCGACGGTGACCTCGCCTGGCTTGCTGGCGGCGCCCCGGGCCAACATGCGCCAGTGCTACGCTGCCAATGCGCTGCTGCGCGGCGCGAGCCGAGTGCTCGTCCCGGCGTGCGAGTTCCGGGCCTCGTCATTCTCCGACATGGAGCTCGCGGTCAAGCGCCTCCTGCGCGACGAGGCGCTCCCCTCGCTTCTGATTCCAGACGCAGCGCTATCGATCCGGGTGACGGCCTCGAAGGGCGCGGAGCTCTGGCACACGAGCGCCGTTGCTGAGCGCCTCTCCAAGATGCTCGGCGGCTCTGATGCGCCGGACGCGGTGACGCAGCGACTCGAGGTGCACGTAAAGAACGAGCGCGTGCAAATATGGGTGGACACGTCGGGCGCGCCGCTGCACGAGCGCGGCTGGCGCACGGAGGCGGTCAAGATGCCGCTCAAGGAGAGCGTCGCGGCGGGCCTCCTCTTGGCCGCGGGCTGGGGCGCCGCGCCGGAAGACGGTGCCGGCCTAGGCGGGCGCTGGTCGGCGCTGCTCGACCCGTTCTGTGGCTCCGGCGCCATCCCGATCGAGGCGGCGCTCCTCGCGCTCGGGCAGCCGCCGCATGCGACGTCGGGGAGGGGGTTTGCGTTCCAGGCCTTCCCTTCGTTCGAGCCCGGCACGTGGGCGAGCGTCGCAGCCACAGTGGACGAGCAGTTGGCGGCGGTCGTGCGCCGCCGCCTGCGACCGCTGCCGCCGATCGTGGCGAGCGACCGCGACGCGGGCGCCGTCAGCGCCGCGCGGGCCAACGCGTTGCGAGCGGGCGTTGAGGACCTCGTGGAGTTCCAGCACTGCGCGGTCAGCGACGCGTCGCCTCCGCCCAGCCTCGCGGGAGCCGGCTTACTTCTCTCGAATCCGCCGTGGGTGGGTCTCCGTTCCGCTAAGGCGGGCGGCGCAAAGCGCGACACTCGCGACCTCTATGCGCGCCTGGGGCAAGTGCACGCGAGCCAGTGCGAGGGCTGGGGCCTAGCGCTACTCACCAACGACCAAAGCCTCGCTCGGCAGGCAAGCCCGGAGTTGCGCAGCGCCCTACCCAAGTCGCTCTCGCTCGGGGGACAACGCGCGTGGCTGATGGCGTCGCCCGACGTGGTCAGTGATGAAGTCATGGGCGGAGCTCGCGTCCGACGACTCCAGCAAGCGGGCCGCGACGATGTTCGAGCTCCAGCTAGGGCATCGCTCTCCTCGCGGCCGGTCGCGGCGGCGGGATCGTCTTGACCGGTCGCGACGGCGGGATCGTCTTGACGCGCTCCATTACCTCGATCGGCGCGCGTCTTTTTGTGAAACCGAAGTGTAACTTTCAAGAAGAAAAATACAGTAATGACCTTATTAGCCCTACCGTTGCGGCGCCAAGCTCATCAAGACCTCAAACCGCGCCGACGCCTTCTGGGCGTTGAGCTGGTCGCCGACGATCGCGTAGACCTTGGCCAGGGCCTCCCACGCGGACGGCTCCGTCGGGACCAGCTGCGTCGCCTCGAGGAAATACTGGAGGGCCTCAGCGGGGTCCGCAATAGCCGCAGCCCTCCCTCTTAGATTCAAGACTTGCGCCAGGCGCGAGACCGTCTCGGCCTTGGTGCGCGGGTCGTCGACCAGCTCCATGACCTTGCGCCACGCGTTGTGGGCCTCGCCCAGGGCCCGGGACGCCACCCGGGAGATGTCCACGGCGGCCTCCTTGGACTTGCACTGCTGCAGGCCCTGGACGGTGCTGACGCCTTGCTTGTGGTAGAGCACGGCTAGGTTCTGCCACGGCGTCGGCGACGTCGGGTCGTGGCGCACGGCCTCCAAAAACTCGGCGAGGGCCCCATCTAAATCCCCGGTCTCCGCCAAGGCCGCCCCGAGATTGCACCGCGCTTTCCCGAAGCTCGGCTGGGCCAATAACGCCTTGCGGTACGTTTGGACCTCGTCGTCCCGTCGATTCGCCTCGCCGTACTTCATGGCCAAATTATAGAGGAGTTCGACGTCGTCCGCGTTCACGGCCGCCGACGCCTCGTACGCCTTCAGGGCGCCTGCGCTGTCGCCCTTCTTCGAGAGCACGAGCCCCAGGTTGAACAACGCGTCGCTGTCGGAAGGTAACAAATCGAGCGACCGCCGCACGAAGGCCTCGGCCTCGTTTAAGTGCGCTTGCCTATTTTGCGGCTCCATGTCCGCGAGGGACGACCGCAGCTCCGAGAGGTCCTTCATGCACGTCGCGCATTTTGCGTTAATGGCCAGCGCCCACTCGAACAACTGCGTGGCGCCGTTCAGGTCGCCCTTCGTTCGGAGCTTGGCGCCCCGGTTCTTCAGCCGCCGCACGTGCTCGACGCGGTCCTCCAGCAACAGGAACGCCCCGATGATGTAGCGCTCGCCGCGGCTGACGCGGTGCCCGCCGTGTCTCACCGAACCCGGTCTCCAGGTAGCATGCCCCGCGTCCATCTCCACCAAGGCGTCTTCCCCCAGGTGCTCGAAGAACGTGCCGCCGCCCTCGTAGTCTGTTTGGGTGGACAGCGCCAAGGTGAGGGCGAGCACGCCGTTGTCGATGTGCACGTCGGTGCGGGGGTGCGTCGAGTTGTACTTGAGCACGGCCACGGAGTGGGCCCGTAGGGTCGAGACGTTCGAAACCACTTCGGGAAACGACGCGGCGATAGCGGGGAAGATGTTCTGCTCCAATTGCTCGTTGAACCAATTTCTGGTGTTATCCATCTTCGACAGCCAGTCGCCGCCCAACTTGTACTTGCCGCTCGTGTACTCGTTGATGTCCACGTTCTCCGCCCGTGCGAGTGCAATGGCCCGGGCCGCCTCCGCCGGAGAAACGACGGGTTCTGTGGTGACCTTGATCAGGTCCAGCGGAAACGCGAACTCAAGGGCGAAGTCCTCGGGTGGCACGCTGCCCATGGAGACGCTCCGCGTGCGCCACGGCTTTGATGGGGCCGCGCCGCAGTAAAACTTCTCGCAGCTCTTCGCGCAGTCCGTGCGGTGCTCCCTTTCGTTCTCGCGCAGGGCCTCGGCGAACGCGGGGCCCAGCTTCCGCGTGAGTGCGCCGTAGTCGACCTCGCCGACGTCGCACCCCGTTTCGGAGCAGTCGGCGCCGCCGCGGTGGCGCAGCACCGGCAAGAGGCGCGCGTGGCGCGCGTAGGCGCCGACGTCGACGTGGTCTGGTATCGCGTGGATGCCGCGCTGCCACAGGGCCATGCGGTCGCGCCGCTCGCCGCGCGTCGGCAGCGCTTTTGTGAGCCTTTGCCAGAATGGTGTTTTTTCCTCCTCAAAGGTGTCACCGGCGCAACGCGCTGCCGTTAACACGAGAACGGCACATCGTAGCCGCATATTACGGTCTCTAGACAACCAGCAGACGGTGCCAATGCCGATTGCGCTCAGCTTAACGCGAGATCGTAAAATCCGTATGAAACCCGCACGGTTTCAACGCGCGCCGGATACGAGCTTTCACCCGCGGACACTCGTGGACGCCCTGTTCACGTCCCTGTTCTTAGTCCTAGACCCCGCATGTATTCCTGCACCGACCGCTCGTCCGGTGTTAACGCGGCGTCCGCCTCACTCCTCGCCTGCTCCTCGGCTATCGCCGCCTTGGCCCGCTCCGCCTCGAAGATCTCGGCCGAGTCCGGCGGCCACCCCGTCTCGACCGCGCCCCGGAGCGCCTCGTCGATGGCGTTGAGTTCGCGCGAGGCAAGCGCGGTGGATAGGGCCCCGAGCGCCGCGTGCTTCAGCGTCAATTTTGCCGCGAGCTCATCCCGCCGCTTTTCGGCCGCGATCAGTTTTTCGTCGGAAGGCCGGGTCTCGCTAAACCTAAAGAACTCCAGAATGTGTCCGATGGCTTCAGGGTCGGCGGACGTCATCGCCGCGTCCAGGGCCTCGGCGGCCATTCTCTTCATATTCTCGTGGTGCTCTATCTCCGACTTATCGAGCTCCGACGGCGTCATAGGCCTTGCCTCGCCCTCCGCTGCGCCGCCAGCGACGGGTGCCGCGAAGGTGGCGGGAGCTGGCGCTGCTGCGGGTAAGGCCATCTGTACTAACGTTTCACTGACTTTTCTTGTGGTGCTGCGCAGCAGCTGTGTTACTGGTGCTGTGGAACCTGGGCCGCCCTGCCCCTGCAGCTGATTATTGGTGCGGACTGTTACCGTGGCACTGGGAGCGAAACTTGCTGTGCCGTCTAGAGGCGTGGATGCGCTGTTTAGTACTGCGAATTGTCACGCAGTACGAGAGAAGCAACGAGCTGCGTTAGAGAGAGGCATGCAGAATTCATACAGCTTGTACAAGGTGAGGAGCGGCTGAGCAAAACGGAAGGGAATCATCCTTCCCACGCCCCTCACTCATGTCTCATGGTATCGGGATAGCTAGAGAGTCCAGGTTGGGTTGTGGCATACCCGCACGTAAGTAAAATCGTTGCCCGCAGCGCTTGCTATAACGCTGCCGAACGGCACGGCAAGCAGCCTGATTACGCACCACTTATTCCACGGCAGCTTCTGGGCACTGCCATGCGCAGCAGCACGACGCTTGACGCGGTCGGAATGGCTTAACGACGAATCATGACAACAAGCTTATAACACCATGAGCAGCCGCCACTACACCTGGCTCGAGCAGACGCTCGGCGCGCGGGAAACGGGCCTGGGCCAACGCCCGGCGACGGCGGGGCGGAAGAAGCGGCCCGTGCAGGGCCTGTCGCTGAGCGAGGCGGCCACGATCATCCAGGCGCGGACGCGGCTCCTACGGGCCCAGTACAAGAGCGTGTCCGTGGCGGGCATCGGCGCCTCGGAGCTCCGCCTGCACGCGCTCCTGGCGCTGCAGCGCTCGCGGCGCCGGCGCGCGGAGAAGCAGCGGCGCGCGGAGGGCTCGGACGGGGGCAAGCTGGCCCGCCTGCGCCAGGCGACCAATAACGTGCAGCGACCGCGCCCGGCGCCGCTTGCGCGGACCTTCGGGCCCCGCATCTCGTCCGCGCGGGTCGGCGAGGAGCCCGACGGGTCGCAGCGCTACCGGGGGCGCGTCCTCAGTCCGTCCGCGCGCCGCGTGGCGGACTTCTCGGTGCTGCGCGGCCGCCGGAGACCACCCGCCCGGCCGCGGACGGCACCGTTGCGGCGGCTGCCGTCGCTGTCGCCGGCGCGGCGCGCGGCGGACCGGCTCGCGGCCCAGGCGGCGGTCGTGGCGGCGCTGGGGCCGCCGCGGCGCCGAGCGCGAGCGCCGGCACCGTACAAGCGCGTATTAAGGTACAATAGCAGCGACGACGAGCGCGCCGGCGCGCCGAGGCGGGCGCCGCCGGAGCCGACGCTCGAGATCAGCGTCCAAACGCCCCAGCGGAAAGCACCCGTCCGCGCGGAGCCTGCCACCGACGTGTGGAAAGCCGCAGCAGCAGCACTCCAAACGCCGCTGACGCTGAGCAGCGAAAGCGACGAAAGCGACCGGAGTAGCTCGGCGGCGCCGCGCCCCGACGTGCGGAGGCGCGAGACGACGGAACCGGCGCCCGCGACGCCCTCACGGATAAGTGTGTCGCTTCCGCCCGAACCGCGACGCGAGCAGACGCCAGACGCCGGCAAGGAGAACGCGGCGCCCAGCTCCCCGGCGGTGGCGCCCGCGGAACCGACCAAACCGCCGCCGACGCCCGAACCGGGGGCGACGCCGGCCGCCAGGAGGGACGCGATGGCCGCGGCGGTCGACGCGGCCGTGGTCGAGCTCGCGTTTGACGGCGACGACGCCGGCGAGGCGGCGCTCCTCGCCGCGTACCGGAAGGGAGGCGGGCGGCGCGCCGCCGACGTCGGCCTCGGCTGGACGCGCCTCCACCGGCTGCTGGGCGACGCGGGCCTGCCCGCGCGCGGCGCCACGTCCGTCCTCGCGGCGCGTTTCGTCGAAGCGGGCCGGTGGCTCGTCGCGGACAACGCGCGGCCGGTCGCGGACCGGGAGCTGCGGAACGTCCAGGCGCGGACGCGGGGCCGCGCGGCGCGCCGCGGGCACGAGGGCCGCGTCGCCGAGTACCGGCGGCGGGTCCGGGAGGCACGGGCCCTCGAGGAGGCCCGGCGGCGCGACGCCGCCGCGGCCGAACGGCGCGAGCTCGAGGCGGCGCGGCGGGCCCGCGAGGGGTTGGCGCGGGCCGCGGCGGCGGCCCAGGCTGTCCTGATGGTGAGCCCCAAGGCGGCGAAGCGGGCCAGCGCGAAGGCCGCGGCCGCCGCGCGGGAGGCCCGGCGGCGCACCGAGGAGCTCGAGGCGGCGACCCGGGCCCGGGAGGAGGCGGAGGTCGCCGCCCGGAGAGCCCGGCGCCGCGAAGCGGCGGCGAGGTTGCGGACCCGGGAGGAAGCGGCCCGGGCCGTGTTGCTGGTGAGTCCTAAGGCGGCGCGGCGGGCCAGCGAGGCGGCCGCGGCCGCCGCTGAAAAAGCCCGGCGGTGCGCGCGCGAGGCGGCCACCGAAGAGTCCGCGACCGCCGCCCGGGAGGCTCGAAGACGCGACGAGGCGGCGACGCGGGCGCGGGCCGTTCTGCTGGTGAGCCCCAAGGCGGCACGGCGGGCGAGCGAGAAGGCCGCGACGGCCGCGCGGGCGGCCGGGAGAGGCGCCGCAGCGGCGAGAAAACGGGAGACCGCGGCGGCCGCGCGGCTCCAGGCGGCGGCGCGGTCCCGCCAACGGAGCTGCGCCATCGCACCGTCCGAGACGGTCGCGGCCCTGCTCGCGGCGGTCGTCGGCGTCCAGGCGCATAATCGGCGGCGCTGCACGCTGCGGGGGATGGCGCGCCGTGAGAGTGCCGCGGTCGCGATCCAGCGGCACGAGCGGGGCCGCCGGCCCGCGCGCGCCTTCCGCAGAGTGCGCCGCTTCGTTGTACGAACGCAGCGCGGTGTCAAACGGCGCGCCGGTGCGAGGAAGCTCGTGCAACTCCTTGAGGCACGCATGAAGCGGACGGCGCTTGCGGCCTGGAAACGGCACGCGGCCTTGAACCGGGAGCGGGAATGTACACAGAAGCGCCGCGCGGCCGCGAAGTTCTCTTTGTGTTCCCCCGGGCGCGCCGCCAAGCTCGGGACCGCCCTGACGCTCATCGGCCGCGTGGCCACGAAGCGCGCGGCGTCCGCGCGGCTCGCGCTCGACCTGTGGCGCCAGCACTCGCGGGCCGTCGAGGCGGCGTTCGCGTGCATCAAAAGGCGGTCGCGGAAGCTGAAGGCGGCGTCGGCGACGGCATTGCTGGCGTACAAGCACGGCGTCCGGGCGGCGCGCGAGGCGTTTCGGCGTTGGCGAATCCACGCGGCGACGCTCTTCCTATTGGACACGCTCCGGCGGTCGCACGCGGCAACGAGGAAAGAGGCCTTCGCTCTGCTGGCGAGGCACGCCGCCCGGCTCCGGGCGGCCTCGCACCTCGCTTCATTACTACGGCGGCAGCACGCGGCCGCGGCGCGGGCCGCGCTCGCGGCGCTGCGGCGCCACGCGGCCAAGTTGAAGGGGGCGGCGGCGCTCTGGAACTGCGTCGAACGGCAGCACGCGGCCGCTTTAAGCGCGTCCCTCGCGGCCTTGAAACGCGACGCGGCGCGTCGGGCCCGCGCCGCGCTGGCCCGGCAAGCGGCCGCGGGCCGGTTGATGAACCTGGTCCGGCGCCAGTACGCGGCTCCGTGCCGGGCCGCGCTCGCGATGTTAGAAAAGCACGCCCGGGCACGGCGCGCGGCGCAGAAGCGCGCCGCGGCCGCGCGCCTCCGGGACGTTTTTGTGAGGAGGGGGAGTGCGGCCGCTTCGAAAAAAATCGAGCGCCTGCGCCGCCACATGCTCGACCGGCGCGCGGCGCAGAAGCGCCGCGCGGCATTACTCCTCGCGGATGTCCTGCGACGCTCCTGTTCGCGTTTACGAAGGGCGGCGCTCGGGCGGCTGGCGGATTATGTAAAACTTTCGAGGCAAGCGCAGCGGCGCCGGGCCGTCGCGAAGATGATAAAGCCCCTCGACCGCCACTACGCGGGCGTGCTACGGACGGCGCTGCGCGAGCTGCGGGTGCGCGCGGCGCGCATCCGGGAGGCCACGGTGCTCGCGCGGGCGGCGAAGCGCGCCGCGGCTCTTGGGCTCGCGGCCGTTACGAGGCGGCGCCTGAACGCGGCGGCGGCGAAGACGTTGGGGACGCTCCGCCGGGCCATGCTGGCGCGGCGAGCCCTTGAAGCGGCGGCCGCGACTCTCGTCGACACGCTCGGACGCCTGCGGGCGCGGCGCCTCCGCGGCGCCGTGGCGGGCCTCAAGCGGCACACGCAACGGTCCATAGAAGTAGAGCGGCAACGGTGCGCGGCCGCCGCGCAGCTTCTGGACGCGCTACGGCGGCGCCAGGCGCGCATCACAAACGAGGCGTTCGGCCGGCTCGCCGCCCAGTGCCGCCGGGCCGCCGCCGCCGCGCGGCGCCGGGCCGCGCGG
>Ga0302122_10001187_pt1 | contig 16442 bp, 12 predicted proteins | sample CB21_SCM_MG_FD_203115 | JGI IMG/M metagenome (GOLD analysis project Ga0302122, IMG submission 203115) | Marine microbial communities from Western Arctic Ocean, Canada - CB21_SCM | ecosystem: Environmental > Aquatic > Marine > Oceanic | place: Canada: Western Arctic Ocean | collected 2017-09-28
GGCGGCGGCAGCGGCGGCAGATTGGCCAGCGCGCGCGCGACCTGCTCCGCGTGCGAGGGCACGGGCGGTACCGGCTCCCGTTCGGGCGCTGGCGGCGGCGCCTCGTCGCCGGCTAAGAGGACCCCCGTCGCGCCTAAGAGGCCCTCGTCCTCGTCGTCACTCGCCCCGTCTAATAAGCCCCGCGCCCCCTGAACCGCTGCGTCCGCGTCCGCGCCGCCCGCCTCCAGCAACTGCCGCATCGTCACCTCGAGCAGCGCATCGACGAACGTCCCGACCGTGCCTTGTTCTTCAAAGTCCAGGGCGTGGTTGTAGAAGACGCGGCCTTGGGCATCGCTCAAACGCCGGTAGCGGTCCAATGTATATTGTTTTGCGGCGTCGTAATTGCTCAGATCCGTGTCCTTGAGGCCATACACTTCAAAGTCGCGCGTGTTGGCCACGAGGTGCACGGCCACGCCCGCGAAGCTTTGGACGACGCGCCCGTAGCGCTCGAGATCTTCGTCCAGGCCGTCCACGCTCGAGAACGAAGTGACGAATAAGATCGCGGCGGCCCCCGCCCGCCAGCGGCGGGGATCCACGGGCAACCTCACGAACTTGACGTCCGCCGCCTCCAGCAGCAAAACGCCCGTCGCGACGCGCGCCGTGTCCGGCGTGATCCTTGAACCGGTGGCCGCGGCGATTCGCCCGAGGAGCACCTTCGTGTCTTGGGGGTCCGTGCCGTCCACGTAGATGCGCACCTTTTGCTGCTCCGCGACGTACAGCGCCTCGACCTCGGCGGGGCCCGCGCGCGCGCACTCGACGCCCCAGTCCGCGAGCGCTTCTCGCGCCGCCTCGATCGCGGCGAGCTCCGCCTTGGAGTACTTGCGCTTCTTGGTCGCGATGCTGCCCAGGGCCTGGGCCATGGCCTTGAAGCCCATCCTTTTCGTGGTCACCGCGTGGCGCGTAGGGCTGCCCGCAGTGCCGCCCGCGCCTGCAACGACCGCGCGCCGCCCGACGACCACTGGCTGCCGGAACTGGTCGTGTAGCAGTTGCGTGCGGTTTTTTGAGTTTGTGAAACCCGTGCGAAAAACCCGGACCCCGGCCCTGCATCTGGCTAGGCATTTACTATTGGTTGACCGCGTTCAGCCGCTGCGCGTAGCATTTTACGTAGTTAGAAAGCCGTATCGTTGTGCATAACAAGGAGGGCACGCTACAAACGCAGCGCTCACGGAGGCGTAGAGTACACAGCACCTCCTGTGCACACAGACGCCCGCCGACGATGGGCCCGCCGCGGGAGAAGCAGGTCGCGCTCTCGGCCTTCGCCTTGGTCTTCAGCGAGCTGGTGCAGTACCAGATGACCAAAATCCGATCGAGTGCGGAGCTGGAGATGAATTTAGAAAAGATGGGCAAGGACATCGGGAAGCGCGTGCTCGACGCGTTGTTCTACCGCGAGCGCCTGACCAAGCGCGAACTCACGGAGGTTGGTATTTTACAATTCATCACCACGACGTGTTGGAAAGCGCTCTGGGGCAAATCGGCCGATTCGTTGGAGCGGTCCACAGAACGAGACGACGAGTACATGATCGTCGACGGCGCGCCCCTGGTGAACCAGTTCGTGAGCGTGCCCGCAAATTTAGGCGCCCTGGACTGCGCGGCCTTCATGGCCGGCGTCGTCGCGGGCCTCCTGGACGGGGCCTTCTTCGCGGCGCAGTGCACGGCGCACCCGCGCGACGAGGGCGGGACGGTCTTCCTCATCCGCATTGGGCACGAGGATACACCGGCGGGGGGCGACGCCCGGTCGGACGTCGCCGCGCTGGTCGCGGCGCTGGACGAGCGAGTCGGCGCCGGCCACGCGGCGCCGCCGGGGGGGGGCGAAGAGCCGGCGGGGTAAGTCTAGTGAACCTATGGGTCGCCGGTTCATGCAAACCCGTTTTGGCGCACGAAACCCGCACGCACGACTCTGAAAGCGCACATTTGACTGCAGAGTAACAACAAGGACAACAACAAGGCTATAAGGTCAATACACCGCGCGTTCAGGAGCCCTGCTCCGGGTAGCCACTCAGCCACTCACAATGGCTTTGCGGCATGCACTTGCCAGGGCTGCTCGGCGCAGCTTCAGCACTGGGACCGCTGCTCCTCTCAACACGGTCGTGATTCTGGGCAGCACGCGCGCCAAGCGCATCGGCGGCATGGTGGGCGCCTACCTCGAGACGAAGCTCGTGCAACGCGGCCACACCGTGACAGTTCTGGACCCGCGAACGAACCACGACGGCTTTTTTATGCAACTGATAGAGAAGGCGCACTTCCATTACAAGTCGGACGAGGACGCGCCGCCCGCTTTGGAGCAGACCGCATCGGTGCTGCGCGCCGCCGACGCGATCGTCGTGTGCACGCCCGAGTTCAATCACACCATCGCTCCGGGTCTCACGAACCTCATGAACTACTTCGGGGCTTCCGTCTACGCGAACAAGCCAAGCGGCATCGCCACGTATTCCGCGGGCGTGTGGGGCGGGGCGCGCTGCGGGCCTACCTCTCCGAGTTGGGGTGTTTGCCCGTGAGCGCCACGATGCAATTAAGTGGCGCGTGGAAGCCTGGCACGTTCGGCGACGATGGGTTGCTAAAGGAGGGCGCGATGGGGGCCAGGCTCTGCGACCGCATGCTGGACCAGCTCGAGTGGCACGCCCACGCCATGCGGAACCATCGCGAGCTGAATGTATAATAATAATAATAATAATAATAATAAATAAATTAAGGAAGGCCTAATAAAAGACAAAAGCCCCTAGGAGCCTTCTCCCTGCTCAGTCAGGATACCCAACCGGAGCGTCGAAATAGTGATAAGATAACGGTACAGTGAATTTTCAATTTCCCGTGGTAAGGCGTCTCCCATGAGGAAGCGCATGCGATATTCATCGGATAAGGACTGTGCGTCGGGGCAAATGGACCATAGCGCAGACAAGAACGCATCGCGTTCATCAGAGAATGCTTTACATTCGAACAACGTGTGGTGGATCGTCTCCGAAACGCCGGCGTCACAGCAGGGGCATGTCGCACTACGGACGCGTTCCATACGAGCCGCACTACTTCGGAGCGGGTGGCATCCGACCCTGAATTTAGTTTTGAGCCTCCGTCCCTCGCGGAGTGAGCACGGGCACGAGCGCTTAAGATATTCCGGGAGTCCAAATCGGGTCGTATCCACCCAGACCTTCATATTCCGAAGAGTCTTTAAGCGAACGGTGCCGAGATCAAACTCAGCCGACTGGCGCGCCGCCAAAATTTTTCCGACGAACTTCTTCGCGGCCCCTTTCGTCAGGGACCCAGGCCATTTCGCGGCGCTCGCGAGGCGTTCTAAATATAACGCGCCGTTTCTCGATGAGCCCGAGCCACGGCCCGTCTCGAGCACCAGACCCGCATAAATGCGGCCCACTGAAATCGAGCACTGAAAAATGCGGCACTTGATTGTATTACGAAATTTCAGTGCTGCGGCCTCGGCGCGGGCCTGGACGGACGCGACCCCGAGCTCGTGCCGGACGGCATCCGTGGCTGTTTTTTCTTCCTAAGCATGTATCTGTAGACATTACTCACGCCGGCTTCTTCGGCGTCATGCCCCCCTTGGAGCAGCGCAGCCGCGCTTCGCGGATGAGCGTGTCGTCGTCGGCCAGGCCCGAGATCTCGTCCTCGCAAAAGGGCGTCATGGCGTCCGCCCGCTCGTGCTCCGGCGCGCGCTGCACCGCGCCCGTGGCGCCCGTGTCCTTGGTGTCGTAGGTGTCGTAGGTCACCCGGCCCGTGTCCCGGGACGCGTAGGACGGTGACCCGAGCGTCGGCTCGGACACGTGCGTCGCCTCCTCCTCCTCGTCGGGCACGACGAGTACCAACTCGTCCGGCCGGGGCGACAGGTCCTCCACGACCAGGTCCTGCTGCCGCGCGAACAGCTCCTCGAAGACGTCCGCCACGAACGCGTCCCGTTGGGCGCGATCGAGCTCGGCCCAGGCCTCCCGCACGCGGTCCAGCGTTTTAGCCGACGACCCGGGCGTGCAGGGCGGCAACCGTCGCCGCGCCGCGCTGAGGAGGGCCATTATTTCCGGCGTCTGCTCGCTCAGCTCCTTCTGGAGACTTTGCAAACGTTCGCTCTCGGCGCAGGCCTCGTCCCGCGCGGCCCGGGCCGCGCTCAGCTGGCACCGCAGGGCCACGTCGGTCGCCGCGTGCCGCCGATTCTCGGGCGACGCCAGCGCCGGCACGTGGCGGCGGGCGCGCCGCGCCTGGCGCTTCGTGGTCATGCGCCGCGCGGCCTCGCCCTGGCGGCGCCGCGCGTGCTTGAGCCGCGCCCGCAGTTGCGCCGAGTCCTCCTCCATCGATGATATCTCCCCCCGCAGCCGCCCCACCTCCTCCGTGTGCAAAGCCATCTCGCCCTCCATGCGCTCCATCTCCACGACCTGCTGGCGCGTGGCACGGCTTAAGCGCGCCTTCGTCGCTTTTAGGGCGGCCCGCCGGGCCGCGAGGAGCTCGTCGCGGGCCGTCTTCTCCAAACGTTTGCGGTCCCGGTCTACGTTGGCGGCGTGCTCCGTCTTAGCCCCGCGCCGCCGCCGCTCCAAATCCTCGCAGAGGGCGTGCATCGAAACAAGGTCCGCGCCGAGCCCGTCTCGCCCCGCCGCGAAGGCCTCGAGCGCGCCCCGCTCGGCCTCGCAGGCCTGGGCCGCCTCGCTCAACACCAAGAGCTCCCGGGCCTGCGTTGCGGCCATGGCCGCGGCCTCGGCGTCGATCTCCCGGCGTTTCCTGCTTCCGCGCGCCGCCGTCTCGCGCACGCGTCTATCAAGTGTCTCATAAACTTCCCGGTTGTCCGCGCGGCGCTGCTGCGCGAACGTGAAGGTCCCGAACTGGACGGTGCGCCGTTTCCGGAGATTGGCCCGCGCCCGCCTGTTCCGCGCGGACCACGCCTCGAGCGCGTGCTCCTCCTCGCCCCGCGCGGCGTCGACGACGTTGCGCTTGAAGTGCGCGAGGGATATTCTAGCCTGTTCCGCGGCGACGGGGTCCTCCTCCTCGACCGCGGCCACAGCCTTGGGCGCCATCTTTACTGTGCCCCTCTTTTTAGCTCTACTTTAGCCAAGCCTCGGCGCACCCGGGCGGTTCGGTAGCTCAGTAGAGGTCACCGCCCCAAATTAACGCGTGTGGGCTGATGTTGTGGCTCGCAAAGACAGGCGGAGGTACTAGCGCAGACGCGTTATTTGGCACGGGTTTTTTGCTCTCACTTGCCAGCGGCGCTCTCTTTGGCAATTTTCTGCTCTGTACGCGCCCAGGAGGTAGCCCCTGGGTCGCTGTCGTGCCTCTGAAGCCCATATGATTGTTTGAAGCGCGCCTGACCCGCCGTCGACGAGCACCATAGACCATGCTTGGTGACGAGGCCGTCCTCATGCGGTCGCGCAGGCCCCTTACGATCACGGAGCACCGCTTCGTCACGCCGGGCAGAGCGCGGCCGCGGCGCCTCGCGCAGGCGAGCTCCATCTCGCTGACGGGCAAGCAGGTGATTGATATGACGTGTCGAGACTCGGCCACCAAAGGGTCGCTGCTGTCCATCGCGGACCCCGCGGCCTGGGCTTTGCTGTCGCCGGCGCGCCGGAGGACGGCACCCGACTACACTAGGTGGCACAACCGCCTCGATCACCCACAAGCGTACGAGCCGGACCTCAGCACGACCCATCTCGTGTCGCCCGAGCCGGTGCGCTTTTCGTCCGACGGCACCTCTGGTACATCGACGCCGTGCCGGCCGCGGGCCTTTGACGCGGTGACGCCGCAACTCGGGGTCGTTGGCACGGCGTCCCCCGTCCGGTCGGAGGACGACGAGAGCCGCGCGTCCATGCACGAAGCGGCCTCCGTGGCCTCCCGGTTGGCACGCCGGGAGCCGCTGCCACAAAATTGGAGGCCGCGGCGGGCACATCAGCGGGCCGCGCTGCGAGCTTGGCGGGGCGGGCAATTGGTCTACGAGGCGGGGCGGACGCACGGGCGGTTCGAGCGGGTGCCCCTCCCGGTGGCGTTCAACTTTAAGTAGTGGGTTAGGAGTTCGTGTGCGTCGCGGTGAAAATACCCCAGGAAAACCACCCCCGCACGCCGCCGCCGCGAATTTCTTAACTCAGGTTACGAAGCCGCGGCCACCTCGCTCGGGTCTGTCGCGTCCGAGGACCGCGGCAGGACCCCCAGCTCGTCGCGCCAGATCTGGACGAAGGCGGCGTGCTTCTGCTGGATCCACCGGATGTGCTGCTCGCCGTCGACGCCCGGCCGCGGCGGTATCCGCAACAAGATCATGGCCAGGATCGCATCCAACAGGGCCGAGGGCGGCTCGCGCGGCGCCGGCGCCGGCGCCGACGCGAGGGCGGCCGCGTGCAAATCCGCGGCCGCCGCGGCCGCCACGGGCAGCGCCGCGTCCTCGTCGACGGGCGGGCTCGGCGCGCGCTCGACCTCCGGCGGGACCCCGGGCGTGGCCTCGGGCTCCGGGGCCGGCGGCGGGCGCGGCTCGCGCTCGTCGTCGCCCTCGGCGCCCTCATCATCGTCCGTGGGCGCCTCCGACGCGTCGCCGTTTTCAACAGGTGGCGCCGGCGCCGGCTCGTGGTCCTCGAGGTCGTTAATGAGGCCCTCGATCTGCTCGATCCGCCGCGTGACCTCGTTTACGATCATTTGCTGCGCCGGGTCCTCAATTTGAGGGAGCGCCAACGCCTTGCGCTCGTTGAAGGCCCGCCGCGCGTCCTTGAGCCGGATGAGGGCGTTGCTCCGCCGGTCGCAGCCGTCGCTCAGCTTGTCCAATTCAGCAGCCATGGCTGCCAGCCACCTAGGGTCGCGCGCGCAGCCCAGCAGCAACGCTTTTAAATCACGCACGACCTCCCTTTTCGACGGCGTCGCCACCGACAGCAAGAGTTGCCTACTACTGAACCCATCCACCTCGTCCGCGTAGGACGCCAACACGAGGTCGTCCTCGAGCGCGCGCCGCGTCGCCTCGTCCAACATGGCCCGCGGCACCTTGACGACGCACGGGCAGGGCCGCACGGACGCGCACAGGGCTTCTATATCATCACACGAGGCGAGCGGCCGCTTCGCCTTGGCGGTGGCCCAGGCGTCCTTCGTCACCAGTAAACAGGGCACCTCGTCCTCGTCCCAGGGCTCGCACCGCCACAAATCGTCGGGCGGCTCCTCCGGCTCCTCCTCAGCTCCGCCTCCTCCGGCCCCGGTCGGTAACGTCAACAAGTCGCCCTCCTGGATGTCCTCCCAGCCGTCGGGCTTCTTGTGGGCGCGCGTCGGGCCGAGGCGGCGGCGCGGCTTCGCGGCGGGCTTTGCTGGGTCTGTTGTGTCTGCCATCATGCTGCAGTCTTTCAGTGATGTGCCGTGTTGATTGCTGCAGTGATGTGCTGTGATTGCTTCTGTGCTGTATTGCTGTAGATATCTCTGCTCTTGCAGCGATCCTATGCGCTGGTGATACGACCCGCAGCGATGCAAGAGCAAACGTGCTGCCGTGCACGCCGCGATTGCGTACGGCTTGATGTGAGCCTGTTCCAATGTCGCTCTATGTTTGGAGGCTGTGGTGCGGGTTTTACAGACGGTCCCCACTGGTGCTGGAAGCCTCCTTAAGCACGCTAGAGGTGCGAATGGACGGGTACGAACGGCCTGACTTTTGGTCGAAGCTGCCTCGTTCGATGCCCAGCCCACGCCCGCGCGCGCGACACGAGCGCCCATGCGCTCACTTGCGACGCGAGGCAGCCAGGAGGCAGCGCACGTCGCCGACGCGAGGCAGCCTCGGGCGACGCGAGGCAGAGCCAGCAGCAGTACCATGGAGAAGACTTACGGCTCCAGCGGCGCCTACACGCTCCTCGCCGATGGACCGAAAGAAGAAACCCGGCACAAGCCCACGACCCTGTGGCAGGGTTTAAAAGCTTTCTTCCTCAAGGGGTCGCGGAAGTACGAGCACCGCCTGCTGTGCGGCGCGCCCCTAATACTCATAGCCTGTCTCCTCTACGCGGCCTACTTCGGTTTAGTGACTATGAAGTGGTCATTACTAGAGACGGCCTACATGTTCGCCGTTAGTGTGACGACGGTGGGCTACGGCCTCCCGGCGGAGTCGGGGATCGACGACCTCGATAGCTTACAAAAGTGGTCTTTAGTGGGCTACTCCTTCGCCATGGTCATATTAGCCGGTGGCATTTTAGCGGCTATTGTAGCGGCGGTGCACGAGGCGGCGGAGAATGAATTTGATTCAACAAAAGGTGACGAGCACCAGCCCGGGCGGTCCCGCATGGTCGCGGCCGGGCGGAGAAGAGCGGTGTTTCTGAGGCAGCGGGTGAGACGGCAGCTTCTGGAGATCCTCGTCTTGGCATTACTAGGTGTGCTTGCGGTGGCTTTACTAGAAGGCTGGGGCCTGGCCGACGCGTCAATATGGGTCGCAGAGACGGTCACTTCACTAGGTTTCGGGGAGATCCAGACGTCGAGCACGGGGGGCATGGTCTTCACCATTTTTTATTCGCTGGTCGCGACGCTGCTCTTTGCCAGAGTGATCGGGATCATTTCCGCGTATCCCGGCCTGGAGCTGGAGAACGCGGCGTTATCCGAAGCGTGTGCAAAACTAGGCTTCGCGGCGGACACGGGTCCGCGGCCGCCCGTGGACGAGCAGGTGCTCGCGAGTTTGTTCCCGGCCGGCACGGCGCTGGCGCGCGGCGACCTCGCCCTGCAGGTGCTCATAGACCTGGGGCGCGTCGACAAGGCCGACGTGCTGGACGCGCACGAGGTCTTCGACCGGCTGAGCGGCGGCAAGCCGGAGCTGACGAGTGACGGGGCCCTTCACGCGGCGCGGGCGCTCGGTGGCGGCGGGACCGAAGACGCGGTGTAAACTTATGTTTTGTGAGACGCTCCAAGGCTGCGTGTCGTTAGAGCGTGTCGTTAAGGGTGGCGGTCGAAACACAGTTACTAGAACAGTTACAATCCTAATACGCGCCCGCCGCCTCCGCAGCCGCGAGCAGGTCGGCGGGCATTCCGCCTTCATCTCCGCCGGCGTCCGAGTCCGAGTCGCCCGACGACGAAGCGGCGTCGCTCGACGACGACGCGTCCAGGCCCGCCGCGCGCGCGGCCACGGCCACGTCGCGCGACACGCCCGCCGGCGCCGCCGCGGCCCGGCGCCGCTTCCGCGATGGCGGCGCGACGCCCAATAACGGGTGCGACGCCACGACGGCGCCGCCCTCCTCGTCGTCGGAATCGTCAGAATCGTCGGAGTACGCGGGCGCCGGCGCCGCCCGCTTCGTCGCGGCGGCTTTTTGACGGTCGTCCTCGGCCATGGAAGAGCGCCAGCCGCGCGCGACGCCGCCCAGCATCTGCGCGACGCCCGCGCAGAGCGAGAAGTGGCGCTCGCCGTCGTCCGACGTCGGCGGCGCGCTGAAGATGGCCTCGACGCGTTTTATCGCGGCGCCCATCGCGTCGTCCCGCCGCAGCGCCCCGAGCACCAACTGCTCCAGGAACTTGGGGTCGTGCCCCGCGCGCCGGTCGAGCTGCTTTTGGGCGCGCGTGACCTCGAGATGGCCCTCGACCTTGGCCCGGTGTGCGTCGCAGAAGTCTCGGACCAAGGCCTCCAGGCGCGGCGCGTCCGTCGGCGCTAATTCTAAAGCCTGGCAGACGGCCGCGCCGGCGCGCGGGCCGTCGTGGCCCTTGCAGCCCCGGCCGCCCTTGCCGCCGCCCTTGCCGCCACGGCCGCGACCCTTGCCCTTGCCGCCGCCACTGACCTTGCCGCGACCCTTGCCGCGGCCCTTGCCCTTGCCACCGCCCTTGCCCTTGCCGCGGCCGCCGCGGCCCCTGCCGCCCTCGCCGCGACCGCTGCCGCGGCCCTTGCCTTCACCGCCGCCGTAGTGGTCCGCCCGCGGCGCGCGCGGCGGCCGCTCCGGCCGAAGCTCGCGCGGCTTGCGGGGCGGCGGCCGCGCGCACGTCGGGATCGTGGGCGCGCCGGGCAGGATCGGCCAGGCGCCGAAGATGGGCGCGCTCGTCTTGGGCAGCGCGGCGTCCGCCGCCGGCGCCACGAGGCGCCGCGCCGGCGGCGCCGGGGCGCTGCCGTGCGTCCAGGGCAGCGGGTCATGTGTCGCGCCGGCCTTCGGCTTCTTCTGCAGCGTCGAGAGCGAGGCGAGGAAGGTGTCCATCGTGCTAATGCGCTTTTCGTCGACGAGGCGCGCAGCGCTAATATCGCTCGCAGTGGAGCCCAGCTTGTTTTGTGCAGCCTTTCGTTTGTGCAGGAAGCACCAATCGACCAAGCGCAGGTAAACAGCGTGATAAGTGCGAAGCTTTTTTTAACGTGCGGGTTGTTGATGCGCGGGTTTTCGCAACGGTGGCAATCCTGCACTGCCCCTCACCTGACTTGCTGCGCGCTTAACTGCGTCATTACAGCTTACGGGCAGACGCTGAGAGCGCGGGGGACCCTGCAGCACCGCACCTGGGACCGGAACGGCACAGGGGGCGCCCAGTAGGACCAGCCAACCGAACAACGGCACCGGCACCGGCGGACGCCATCGACGCGACACGCAACCCATGTCCCTGCCCAAGCACATCCTCACCGCCACGGCCCTCGGCAACGTCCCGGTGCTCGCGCGGTGGATCGACGGCGGTGGTGACCCGAACGCGCGGACCGTCGACGGGCACACGCTCCCGTCGGTGGCGGCCATCTTTTGCCGCCTCGACTCGATGACGGCGCTCGTGGAGCGCGGCGCGCGCGTGGACGTGGCCGACGGCGACGGCTGGACGCCTCTGATTGAGGCGGTTGTCTTCCAGCCCGGGATGGAATCTTCGCTGCACCACCGCGTCCGGCGGCGGGCGTTGGTCGACCTGCTGCTCCGGCACGGCGCCACCGTGGACCGGCGGACCGCCGACGGGCTCACGCCGCTCATGCTCGCCGCGGCGCAGGGCCACCTCGACCTGCTGCGGCTGCTGCTGCGGCGCGGCGCCAGCCTCGCGTCGGTCGACGGCGCCGGGCGCAATGCCGAGGCGACGGCGGCGCGGCGATCGCGCACGGAGGCCGTGGAGCTGCTCCGCGAGGTCCGCCTCGCCGGCGGCTCGTGGCGCAAATACCTGGCGGAGCCGCGGCGCGAGCTCGTCGCGTTTCGCGCGCTCTGCGCGCGGGGACGGGCGTCGGCGCCAGGCGACAGCGTGCTGGCGCGGCTGTTCCCCGCGCCCGGGCGGACGCGCCGCCAGAAGCGGCTGCGGCGCGGCGCCGACGTGCCGGACGAGCTGTGCTGGAAAATTATGCAATTCTGGCGCTCGGCGCGGGACGAAGACGGCGATGCTGCAGACGCGTCGTAGGTTGCAAATGGATGTTATGTTTTACTCCGGGAACCAGAGGAGCACCGCACGGTCCGACATAGATAGATAAAACGTATCAATTAACACAGGACAGACAAACGCGGGGAGACATCCGCCTACCGCTTCAGCAGCCGCTTCAGTTCGCCCAGGAACACTTTGCGGGACGCGCCACCGGCCAGGGGCGTCAGGTCCTTGAGCTTACCTAAATAAGGGGCCGGCACGAACTTGAGCCGGGCCTGCAGCGACTCAGGAAAGAGCGGCGTGAACAGCCCGACAAATGCTTGTAATATAAACGGCAGGTTCGTAATCATGGTCACGCCCGCTAACGAAGGATACAGCTTCTCGTACTGCTCCGACGACTGCGTGAGCGCCTGACTAAATTTCTGGTCCGGGATCTGCGAGATCCCGCTCAAATCATTGGCAAATACCACAGCGCACAGGCGGCCCGTCCGCGCCGAGCGTTGATCGGCCACGAGCGCGTGGATCTCCTTGACGAAGAGGAGGAACTCCGTTAATTGAGCTACGGACACCTGGCGCATCATCTTTTTGTCGTCTATGAGTGACGCGCGGATCACGTACACCAAATCGCCCTCGGCCATGGACATGGTCAAAATGTTTTTCTCCGTGATGAACTGGTTCACTAGCTTGGCGTGGGGCGCCCCGTCTCTCACCGGGGCGTTGTTCCACTTACCGGTCGCGAAGGACTCCGCGTAGGCCGTACCGGCCGCCTCGACGATGCTTTTGCCCGCACCGTTTCTCCATACTAACGTCTCCTTCAGGGCGCTTGTCGCCTCGCTCGGCGTCCCGAGGAGCGCGAAGCGCAATAACGCCACCTCGGAGAAGTCCGGCGCGACCGCTCTGAGCGCGTCGATGGTGGCTCGCTGCGCCTCGAGGAGCTTCGGCACATCCTTGGCCGGCGCGACGGCCGCAGCAGCGCGGAGCTGCACGCGATGGCGCGTCAGAGGCGTATTGAGGGTTGCGGGTCCAATGAATGCACCCGCGCCCTGCATCGCTGCCAGGAATGAAAGCGCTGCAATAGACTTCATGGTGACAGTGTGTTAGACTGCAGCGAGATATCGCGGTGACACGCTGCCAGGCTGCCAGGTCACGCATGAGATCCTGCGCGGGTTTACGCTACGGGTTTTTCTCAATGTAGATGGGCCATGGACTACTAGGACCGCAACAAAGAGAGAAGGATAACCAAATTCACAATGTTATTACCAAGGCGCGTGCTACGCCATCTCCCCGAGCACGGCGAGCGTCGTGTTCAGGAGCTGCAGCTCGGCCGCGGGGTTCGCCGCGTCCGCGTCCTCCGAAACTAAAGGAACGCTTGTGCGCCCGCCCACGCGCGACTCCAAATCGTCCAGGTCCTTCAGCTCACTTTGGACCAGCTCGTACTGCACCAGGCCACTTCCCGCGGGCGCCGCGCCCCCCGGGAGCGGCCTCAATCTCGCCGGCACGACGAAGGAAGCGTCGCCCGCGAAACTCCCGTCGCCCAGGCCATCCAGCAACTCCTCCTTCTCGTCCCTACAGAGCCGCGCCAACCTTTTCAACCGCCCCGCGTCCTCGGACGCCTCGCGCTCCCTTTCAATGGCCCGCGCGTTCAGCTGGTGCAGCAGAAACCACCGCCGGAACCCGGCGGGATGCGCCACCAGGCGCGCGTAGAGCCGCTCCTCCCGGCACGGCAGGCCCACCCTGACTTGAATGTCGTCGCGGCACCGCTGCACTTGTTCGGTGGACCGCATGAGCGCCTTGCCCATGTCCTCGTTGTCGTCGTCTTCTTTATTCACGACCGCCATCAGGGGGCGCACGCCCCCGGCGTCCCGGATCCGTAGCTGGTTCGAGAGGTCCCCGTCCGCCACGGACCGCAGCGTCTCCGCGAGATCGCGCGCCGCTGTGCCGTCCGAGTCCGCGTCCTCCAGGACCCCCTGCAACAAGTCCACGATGGTCTGGATCACCGAATCGTCGTCCCCAACGGCCTCCTTGAGCTGCTTCCGCAACTCGGCCTTTTGGGGCGACCGCTCCTCGTGCTCCGCCGGCGACGCGGGCACACCGCCCTCCCGCCCCACCAGGGCCGCGAGGGCTCCGGCGGCCTGGACCGCCGCCGCGGGCCGCTCGTGGCCCCGCGAGAGCATGGTCACCAGCCGCTGCACGGTGTCCGTCTGCGCCAGTTCGGACCTCAAAGTCTCCTCCTCCTCAATGACTTCGTCCTCCGGGCCGTCCTCCTGCAGGTCGTCCGCCCGCACGAAGGTCTGCAGCGTCAGGGCGGCGCTCGCTTGCCCCCACTCGTCCGTGTCGTCCAGTAATTCGACGACCTTCTCCACACCGCCGGCGTCCCGCACGGCCTGCAAGGCGCCGCCCTCGTCGTCGTCGCTCAACGCGACGGCGTCGCCCTCGGCGTCGACTAACGTGCGCATGGTGGCCATGGCGGCCAGGCGCGACGTCGTCTCGTCCTCTTCTTGTTCGAGCACGTCGACCAGCGCCGACGCGGCGGCGTTCACGCCCTCCCGTCCTAACCCGACGAGGGCTTTGGTGGCGTTCTGGGCGCTCACGCTATGACTTTCGGAAGAAGATTCTTTGGACCGGCCCTGGGCTTGCAAGAGGGCTTCTTCAGCTGGTGGTAGAGCCCGCGTAGCGGTAGCCACAATGGACTCCACCACCCCGGGCCGCGCGGCAATGGCTTCTCTTGCTTTGAGAGCAGTGGCGGGCGTGTCGTCGAGCATGAGTTGTAAAACGGAAATGGACTCGTCCATTTCCTTTTGTAGAAGAAGACCGTCGTCCTCCAAACACTCCGTGACGTCCAGCAAGCGCGGTAAAAGGAAGGGCTCGCTGAACATGAGTTGCCGCGCCTCGCCGCCCGCCCGCGCTAATTGGGAAATGGCCCCCAATGCCGACGACCGCACCCGTTCCCGATCGGACCCGAGCATCCCGACGATCGGCGCCGTGATGTCCTCGCGCATTACCGAATCAATACGATGGGGATGCGGCGCCGGCCGGGATTCAGTCCGCGCCGAGGTGGAGACGACCCTCGAGAATACATCGGCGGCCGCGATTTGGCTTTCGGGATTGTTCTCCTGTGAAAGTAATGTCCGTAACCGCCCCAGCGCGTCGTGCTCCACCACGGCCCGCACCGCGGCGCCGGGTCGGTGCGTCTGGGGCACGATGTTGCCCCACGGGTCCCGCTGGGGCGGCGCACCTCGCGTCATCAAACTTAATGTCTGCACCGCGCTCGCTCGGTTGCGCGGGTCCTCGTCCCCCAGCTGTTCGCAGATGAGTCGATAGCCCGGCCACGCCGCGGCCTGCTGTTCCTGAATATTGCGCTGGCGCACGTTGGGCTGCTGCGGGACGAAGGACGGCGCCTGCGTGGACAGGTTCGAGCCCGAGGCCGCCGACGCTCGGGCCGCCGCCCGCGCCTCCCGGCGTCGTTCGAGACTCCCCTGGCCGCGGCGCTGCTTCCGCTGCGCCGCCGCCGGCGGGCGCCGCGGCGGGATCGGCCGCAGGGCGGCGAAGCCAGTTGGCGGCGGCGCGGCGTAGCCGTGGTAGGCCATATGTGTCCTTGTGCTACCGGGCCTGGGCTCTCCCGCAGCGGGCCATGTTTGGCGCGTGTCTGTCAGGAATTCGCGTCGCAGCGATAACTGGGGTACAACGCTTCACGAATCAAACGGCGACGCTCGTTCGACGGAGCCGAGCTGGGAGCAGCCGTCCGGCATCCATAAAAATCGTCATCCGCCTTTTCACGCGCCCGCGGACCACTCCGCCGCGCCCTGGATAGTGGGTGGTGCGCCCACATGCTCATGCTTGCGCGGCGAGGGCCGAAGCGCGGCTAGCGGCCCGTTTTGCCATGCTTTCCCAGCGCAACGCCCTCGACGCCCGCGAAGGCAGCCGCACATAGCCGCCCGCGACGGAGCAGTCCAATCAAAGGCATCCTTTCGGACCCGCGCACAGAAGGCGGGCAGCGTACGCCGCCGAGGCGAGGCAGCCCTTTGCTCTCAGCAGCCACACGAGGCCCCGACGCACCGCCGAAGGCACCCCGGTAGACCATGGGCAAGAAGAAGGCGCCCGCGGCCGACGCCAGCGACGGCGGCCCCTTAACGCCGGAGGACGAAAGAGATATGTACAAGGCGACGTGCGTCTCCCTCCGGATGCAGCTCGCCGACCGCACCCAGGCCATGACCGACGCCGAGAGTGAGCAAAGGACCGCGGCCGCGAACCTCAAGGCGCTCACGGCGGAGTTCAACGCGGAGCAGGAAACGGCGTTCGAGATCAGCAAGGACATGACGCGCCAGTACAAGGGCATGCAGGAGCAGCTCGTGGAGCGCATTACCCAGCTCAGTACCACGGTGCAGGATTTACAGGATAAGTTGGAGGACGCCGAAGCGCATCTGGCGCGCACGATTCGAGAGAAGGACGACGTCATCGCCTCCAAGGACGAGGAGATCTCCCAGATGAAGGCCAAGATGGAGGACATGGCCCGCGAGTTCGGGGGCATGCTCAAGGAGACCCTGGACAAGATGCGCGAGCGCATCGAGCTCAGCTCCACGAACCTCGACGTGGACGTCGTTCCCGACGGCGCGGCCGTGGAGGCCTACGGGGTCTAAGAGAATGGCGTATATTTGTCTAGCGCGCAGTGGGCTTTTTCTCGCGGCGCGGGCGGGGCCGTCGCTTTAGCGTGCGGGTTTCTCACCACATCAATATCGACACAACAGGCTCTCCATAAGCGAGCGCTCTCAGTCACGTAGAACATCAGAGTCATGACATTTAACCAGCCTTGTGGGTCCTCGTGGACCACGAGCAGACGCGGCGGTCTGCGGCTCGGTTCCGGCGCAGCGGCTGTTTCGCCGGATGCCGGCGCAGCGGCGCAGCGGCGCGTCGAGAAGTGCTGCCGTAGCGCGGCGGTGCCCGCGGAAGCTCTGAGGATGCGCGGTGCGCCCTTTGAGGGCGCACGCGCTCGGACGAACCCCCACGGCTGTCTCTGCGATGCCCCAGTTGCTGCGCGGCGGCCTCGCTAGCCCGAGGCACGCCTCGAACGGGCTCCCCGCTTTTTTACTTCACAACCACCCAACCCTCCGGCCGCGGCGACGCGAGGGCGCTCCTTCGCATCAAATGCTAAGGTCGGCGATGGCGCTGCGACGGAGCTCTCGGAACGAGCGTGGACGGCTGAT
>Ga0302122_10001188_pt1 | contig 16436 bp, 5 predicted proteins | sample CB21_SCM_MG_FD_203115 | JGI IMG/M metagenome (GOLD analysis project Ga0302122, IMG submission 203115) | Marine microbial communities from Western Arctic Ocean, Canada - CB21_SCM | ecosystem: Environmental > Aquatic > Marine > Oceanic | place: Canada: Western Arctic Ocean | collected 2017-09-28
GGTCGCCGAGCTGGTGCCTCAACTGCGCGCACGCGCAGACGGCCGTGAGGCACACGGCCGCGTCGGACCGCGACGCGCTCGCCGGCAGCGCCGCGGAGAAGCTCTCGAGCTCCGCCTCCAGCAACCGCTCGAGCGGCCGCGCGCCCGCCGCGGCCGCGGCACTCAGCGCCGCGCACGCGACGTGCTCGGTCTCATCCCCGCCCAGCTCCCGCGCGGCCAGTAACCCGCGCCGCGCGGCACTCAGGGCCTCCGCGTCCAATTCCGCCCCCGCCGCCCGCACCTCCCGCTCGAGGGGGCCCCAGAGCGCCTCCAGGGCCTGCAGCAGCATGGCGTCGTCCGGCGCCTCGATCACGACGTCCTCGAGGCACGCGCCCCACGCGTCTTCATTAGAGGCGCACTGCGCTGCATGGATGCGCCACGCCCGGGCGCGGTCGTGCAGCTCGTCCGTGGCCGCGGCACGGCCCTTGGCCGACGCCGCGAAGAGGCGCGCCGCGTCCCGAGACACGCGCTTGGCCGCGTCGCACCCGCGCTGGACGTGGCCTAGTAAAGTGGCGTTTTGCTCGCCGCCGTATTCGTCGAGGAGCTCGCCCAACCCGACGGCCGCGTCCCGCAGCGCGTCCAGGCGCGCGGCGATGCGCAGGGCGCGGTCGTCGGCATTGAGGCAGGCGGCGTCGCCCACGTCGGCGTCGTCCAGTGCCGCGCGCGCGGCGCAGGCCGCGTCCACGAGGGCATTATCGTCGCTTTCCGCGGCATCGACCTCCCGCAGGCGCGCGACGGCCCGCGCGCAGCGCTGCTGCGCCGTTTGATGCGGCCGCGCCGTCGTCGCGTCGAGGGGATCCGTGGCGTCCAGGGCCCGCCGCAAGGACTTGAGGGCGCCCACGAAGGCGTCGCCCTTGCTCTTGCAGTACAACTGGTCCTGCGCCTTCTTCTTCGCGGCGGTCCGGGCGTCGTCCAATAATCGCAGCGCGTACTCGAGGCGATCCGGGCGCAGGGGGGCGTCGACGCCGTCCACTAGGTTTCGAGCTAGATCACGTCTTTCCTCCGCCGCCACCAGGCGCTGCTCGCGCCCCGTCGCGTCCGCGAGGACGTCCCCATCGATCACGTCGTCCTCCTCCACCTTATGGACGAGGGGCGCCGCGCCGCGTAACGCGTCGGCCGCCCGCTCTAAGGCAAGCGCCGCGTCGCGGCAGGCCGGCCGCGGGTCAGGCGGCGTTCTTAACAAAGCCGCGTGGATCGCCTCGAGCGCGCGCATGTCCTCCTTCTCGCTGGAGAAGAGGCCGTTGGCGAACATTGAGCCCGTCGCCAGGACCTGGTCCCGAGCAGCCCGGATGCCGTCTCCTAGTAAATTATCGTCCCGCAGCGCCGCAACGACGTCCCGCAGTCGCGGGTGCGCCTCGAAGAGCTGGCGCAGGACGTCGAGGTTGGGCTCGGGCACGCCCGGCGCCCCCGCGGCCGCCGCCCGTAAGGTCGCGGCCAGCATCATCAAGGTCGAGCCGGCGTCCGGCTGGGCCAGGCGCGCGCGCACGTCGCCGCGCCGTACTCGGCTCTCCGCTTGTACTAAGTTCAGCCGTTCGAGGGCGCCCCGACTCTCGTACAGGGCGTCGCTCGCGTCCGCCCGGCTCCGCTCCGACTCGCGCTTCGCTAACGTTGTTCTTTTGGCTTCTTTGGTCGCATAGGCTAGCTCCGCTTGCTTCGGGCGGAGGAGCTCGGCCTCGTCGGGGCCGTCGTCCTTCGCGGGGACCTTCGCGGCCTCCGCGGAGGCGTAGCGCGCGTCCAGGCACGCCTTGACGGCCTCGGCGCGCTTCAGGGCGTCGGCCCGCAGTTGCCGCCGGTCCTCCCACAAGCGAGCTGCTGCTAAAGCAAGCACGCCGCGCGCGGCCGCGCCCTCGTCCCGGTCCTTGTGCTTCTGGCGCGCGGGGCCCCGCGTCGCCCGCCACTCCACGCGCGCGTCGCGGCAGCACAACGCCAGCAAGTCCAGCAAACTCCTGCCGGCGTCCCCAGAGAGGCTATAAGCGAGCTTCTTCGCGCGCTCTATAAACACACCGTTGCGGCGCGGCCCCTCCGGACCTAAGGGTCGGGCCACGCAGGGCGTCAGGCGGAACGGGACCTTCTCCGGCACCCGTAATCGCCGCCCCGCGTCGAAGCACACGCCCCAGTCTACGTCGATCAATTTCCCTGCCGCGGGGTCCAGGAGCACGTTGTCCAGGTGGCGGTCGCCCAACCCCAACGCGTGCGCGACGATCACGGACGTCCCGAGCGAGTCCGCGTACGTCCGCCGCGCCCGGACCCAGTCGTGGCACGTGCTCTGCTGGCGGCACAGGGCCCGATCGATCAGATCGTGCGGCGCTTCAGCACTCAAGGCGTCGTAGGCGCTCCGCAGGAGGAGGGGGTCCCACTCACTTCGCTTTGCCGGATCCAGAGTCCGCGTCGCCATGCGAAACAAATGCGCGGGCGCCGCGTCACGCTCCAACTCCTCGGCCTTCTTTGGCCGCGGGCTCCGGGGGCGCCTTTTTCCTTTCCTGGGGGCCGCGTCCTCCTGCTCCTCGTTCAAGCGTTTCTGGCGCAGGGCAATGGCTTTGGTCAACCTCCTATTCTTCTGCGCTTGATCATATAAAGTGAAGAGCGGCGTCGTATGAGGCACCCACTCGATGAGGCCCGAGCTCCGCGAGAGGGGCAGGACCGCGTACCGGTTGATGGACGCTTTCGCGGACCACTCGACGCTTTCTAAAAGTTGCATCACCCGCGCGTCCAGGTGCACGTCCTCCCGCCCCTTGAATAGAAAGGCGCGCGTCCGGCCGTCGTCGCAGGCCACGTGGATCTTCTTGGGCCGCGTCCTGCTTCTCAACGCTCGGACCGATCCCGTGAGATGCAAGACACTCGAAGATGAGGTACACGCCACGGGCAACCGTATGGAAATGTCCGGCTGGAAGCCCTGGCTCAATCGAGGCGCGACGCTCGCACACGACCAGGTCTGCACGTCGTCGCCGCGTAATTTCGCAAAGGCGTCGATGGCCCCTCCAAACCCGTCCACGCCCGTGATGCGGTCGCCGCGGCACCAATCTCGGACCACGCTTCGGGGCGGACTCTCCAGGGATTCGCGCGCCGCCGCGACGGCGCATCTTGCTAAATGCTGGAACTGTATTGTATGATCGGTGATGCTATTCTTCTCTGTTAGTAGTTCGTCACAGGCCTTGTCCAGGAGCTTGAGGAAGGGCCCGGCGACGCACCTCCTCTTAAACAGGACCGCATCAATGAGTTCCTCTAATCGTTCCTTGTTGAGCTTTTCCGGGACCGGCGTGCACTCGGAATCTGTGAAGACCATCAGAGACCGGCACAGCTCCTTCCTTAAACAATGCTGGGCCTCCCGCAATTCGTTGCAGGTCCTTCGAGAAAGCGCCAGGCACCACCGATCCTCGGGCAGGGTCGCGACGGCGTGCAGTTCATCTACGAGTAGTTCCGCACCATTAAGCATCGCGCGCGTGGCCTCGCCGCTCAACGCTAATTCTGCCCGTAGAGTTCGCGTGGCCGCGCCCCCGCGGAACCAGCCGCCCTTCGTCGTGCCGTCCTCGAGTAACGCCGCCTTGTCCCGCTTGGCTTCGCGGCACGCGACGACCACGGCATGTGCTAAAACTTCCGGCCGTTCTAAGGACACCCTTCGAAGTAAACGGAACCAGGGCCGCGTGCTGAAGCTCGTCGCCGACGTCGCCTGGTTCGGCGTCTTCTCGAAGGCCGCGCCCAAGAGTTGCGGCGACACGGCGACCCACGCCGCTGTGGGCGTGGCGTCGGCCAATGCGTCCAGGCCCGTGCTGTCGGCGTCCCCGGCGTCTGCGACCAATCGCGCCCCGGCGACGGCCGCTAATTTAGATGACGTCCCGCCCACTTCTAGACATCTAGCGTACGCTAGACGCGCGGCGTCCACAAAGCTGTCGTCCAATTTCAACTCGGTCCACCGGCCCAGTTCGAACCAGGCCTTGGCGCAGTTCGGGGTGGCTCGACACGTCGCCCGCAGTAGGTCGACTAAACCGTTGGCCGACGGCACGGCGCCCGCGGCCACGCAGCACCGCGCGGCCGCGTCACACAACATTTGATCGGGCTCGATCGTCTTCGCGACGCGGAGCGCCGTCAGGCACGCCTTGCGCAGCCACCGCGCACTGAACTGCAGCTTGTCACTGACCGCGTCAGGGGCGGCGCCCACGACCTTAAGTGGCTCCAGAAACCGCGCCGCCGGGAGGCGCGGGTCGAAGTCGCCGGAGAGCGTTGATGGCGGGCCCGCGCGCTCCCGTAGTAACGCCGCTTGTTCAACGAGCCGCGCGGCGTTTTTTAATGCTCGAAACGTGCCGGGCAGCGTGAGGTGGCATCTTTCATTAAGTACGTGTAGGGGCGCGCCGTCTAATAATCGCCAATACCGCGGGCCCGTGGGGCATATTGAAACACCGGCGGCGCGCGCCGTGAGTGATGCCAAATAGTCCTCCGCCGCGTCCCGGTCGTTCGTTCGCCGGCAACTTATCGAAGCGGCCGCCTCCAATTCACAGGCCTCGACGGCCCGCGCGGTCCGGTTGCCGCCGTCCGCCAGGGCCTGGGCGACCCCGACCACGGGCCGCGCAATGCCGGCGTCCGCGCAGCGTCTCAATCTAACGAGCGCCGCCCCGCGGCCGCCCCAGCACGGGCCGGGAAAGTTCGTGGCGGCGGCCGTCGCCGCGCGCGCCGCCACGCTCAGGGCGCGCGCGTACCGGCCCTGTAAACCGGCCGCGGCCCCGGCGTCGCGCAGGCCGCCCACGAGGTCTGTGAGCGCCAGACGCTTCTGCGGATCCGAGTCCACGCGCTTTATGGCAAGATCGACGGGGTCGCCCAAACACAGCGCGTGCGGCGCCGTCCAGCGGCCCAGCGCGAGCACGGCCTCGCGACCCTCAAAGGCCGCGAGCAGGGCCTTGTTGGCCTGCCACACCAAATGTTTTTTGCGGTCCTGGATCGCGCGGAACGCCTTTTCGTCGGAGCGACCCAGCGCCGCCCTTGATCTCGCCCCAAGCTCCAGCGCGGTGGACACGGCGGCGGCCTTGCAGTCGTCGCCCAGGCACCGCTCCTCGATTAATTGGAGGGCCCGGGCGTGGCGGCCGCTGGCGACCTGCGTGGACAGTGTGAGCCTCGATAATAACGCCTCTCTCTCATGTCAAAAGGGGTGGCCGCGTGAGAGGAGAATTGGTAATCGTGTGTTTAATCATTTGTGGGTAAGATATCTGTTCGGAATGCTTTCATCATGCGCGGTTCGTAAGAGTGGGAGACGCCGGGCCACGTACGTCCGCCGCGGCCTCGAGCCACCAGCCCCGTTTCTTGCCATCGGAAGCGTCGGCGACGTCGCGGTGCCAGGCCCGGAGACCGCGCACGCCGGCGCCGTCACCTAAAGCAGTCCAAGCCAAAGCGAGCATGGAGAGCGCGTCCTCGAACCGGCGGCACGCGTCGGCCTCGGCCCGGCCGGTCTTCTTTTGCGCCGCGTGCTTTCGTCCCTGGACCTCCTGTAGCGTTTGAGCCTCGGCCGCACACGCGTGCTGGGCGTGGTACGAGGCCTGGGCAAACAACCCCGCCTGGAGCGCGCACCGCGCCGCGTCCAATCGAACGGACGCGAGCCAGCCGTCGCAGACCTTGCGGTTCTGGCGGAAGAACGCGGCGACCTCCCAGGCCGGCTTCTCGGTGTCATGGTCGCCGTCTGAGTCGTCGGCCTCCTCGTCGTGGCCCAGGAACTGCTGGACGTCGTCCGGCAATGTTGAAGGGCGCGCTTCAGCCACGCGGCCCATTTCTCTTTCTAAAGCGTCCACCAATGAGACCACGTTCACGCGTTGACTCCGGTCGCCCTTGGCGGCGGCGTCCTGGACGTCCGTGCGCACGCGCTCGAGGGTCTGGGCCGGGTTCCCCAGGCAGCTCCGCAATAAACTCGCCACGATGTGCGCCGACGCGGTGTGTGCAAAAGCTGAGGGCGCCGCCGCCCTTGCTCTATGGGCCGCCGAGTCCTCTTCATCAGACTCATCTAGTTGCGTGGGCGTGCCGGGCCGTCGTAGTAACAACGCGGGCCGGGACGCCTTGCCTTTTTGGGGAGTAGGGACGTTGGCGATGGACCGCGTCGCGGGGCGTAGTAACGCCAGCAGACACGCGCGCGCGTCGCCCTCCCGTTCGTGGCGCGTTTTTAGCGCCGGCGTCGCGTTGGTGTCGAGGTCGATCACGGCGATTTCCACGGGCGGTATGCCATCCGCCGCGTCCGCCACGAAGAGCGCGCCCAGGTCGCCGGCAGCGCTCTCGGCCGCGGTCGAGACTAAGGATAAAGCCGCGTCCCGATCGTGTTCGGCCTTGGGCCGCCCCAGGCCCCGGATGCACGTCACACTTCCGTCGCCGCCGCCGCCCAGGCTCGCGACGATTGAAAGCGAGGCCCGCGCCGCAGCGTCCACGTGGCAGTCGTCGCCGCTCGCCAAGCGCTGCGCGACGGCCCCGAAGGCCGCGCCCGCCTTACTAAGGTCCGCGTTGGCCACGGGCCGCAGTTGCAGCCGCGCCACGAGCACCGGGAGCACCGCCCCGAGCGCCGCGCGCGCCTCGGGGAGCCGGACGCCCGTGCCCGCCGGCAGGGCGCCACAGAGCGCGGTCAGGGCGTCGAAGCAGTGCGTGCCGAAGCCCGGCGCGCCGCAGAGCGCCTGCAGCGCGCGCTCCAACGCCTCGCGCCGCGCCGCGGCGCCGGCGCCGCGGCTCCGCACGGGCTGCGCCGCGCCCCGGGCCACGGATATTGCCGTCGCGCACCAGGCGCGCCACAGGGACCGGGCCAGGTCGACGTCGTCGGTCCGGGGCGCCGCACTGGCCAGGCGCGCGGCGCCGTCGACGTCCCGGAGCGCCGCGTCGAGGAAGAACGCGTAGTCCTCCCGGTCCGACGCATTTGAAGCGGCGGCGGCGACGCGCTCGGGCGCGCGCGCGAGCGTGGCCAGGGCCGCCAGCGTTTTCGTAAGTTTTGTGCGCGCGTCGTGCAGGGTCGTCCCCGGTTCTTTGGAGGTGTCCCCAATAATACCTAAAGCACGGCGCGCCCCGCGGAAGCTCCGGGCGACGTCCGGGAGCCCGTTTGTGTTGTCAAGGCACGCCTGCAATACATCAAACGCGCCGCCGTGGGCTAGCGGACCGTTGACCCCGAGCCAGGCCGCGACTCTAATAACCGCCCGCGCGCACCGCCGCGCGTGCTTCGCCTGGACCTTGGCCGAGGCCTCGTCCCGCGCGTCCCGCGCGTGCGTCTCGCAGGCGTTCAATTGCTGCGCGACGCACCGGCCGTACACGAGTGTGATGGCGCCGAAGTCGGAACCCCGCAATAAGTCCACGCACAGCTCGTGGCAGACGTCGTCCCAGGCGTGCGGCTCGCTCGCCGCGGGCCGCGCGCTAATCAAGGCGTCCACGAAGCGCGCGCAGCACTGGGCGTGGGCCGCGTCCCGTTCTACATTTCTCAATACTGCTGACAGACACCGCGCGACGGTCGCCACGCGGACCACACTCGCCTCGTCGCGGCAGGCCGCGGCCAGGCCCCCCAGGTCCTGGTCCAAATTCCGGATTAATGTGGATGCCACGACGCGCTCGCTCCGCCAGCAGTTGGCGCCGAAGCGCGCCAGGTCATCTGTTAGAGCTTTGGCGTCCCGTCGATCCATGGTGGCGTCCAGCGCCCAGCCCACCAACTGGTCCACGAGCTGCGCGAGCCGTTGTAAGGCGTTCGGGGCGCCGGACGCCAATTGCGCGACCCGTGCGGCCGCCGCCGCCGCCGGCGCGACCAGAGGCACTTCGCCCCTCGACAGGGCTCGGGCGCACGCCCCCAATGCCGCATCGACCGCGGCGTCCCTACTCCGCGCGTCGACCTGGCCCTCCGCATACCTCGCCGAGGCCTCCAAGACGTCGATGGCCGACGTCGTGGCGGGGTCGACCGGCGGCCGCGGAGGCAGCGCGCCGTGCGCCTGCAGTACCGTGCGCGCATGACTCGGCGCGTTCGTCACGTACCGCGGCGGTGGTGGCCGGCGGCCGCCGCGCGGCTGCATGGCGCAGTGCGTGTGTGGTTGTTTGAGTGCCGGTCAGCAGAGGTCCAGCCTCCCAGCCTAGGCGCTCATCGTCTTCGTTTCCGCATGAGGCGCGCGCTCATTCTCTTGTCTTCATCATGGCTACAGGGAGAGGTTGCCATTGTTTCGCGCGGACCAATCCTGCGCTTGCAACTATTAGCTGCTTTTGATTGCCGGGCTCGCGAAACTCAGCATTTTTTGGCCCCAAAACGGGTTTTACAAAAATCCTGTCCAGCCTCGCAGCCCGGTCTGGGGCGGCCCCTGTTATTCCCTCTGACCAAGACGGACGCCCGGGGGTAGCACATTCGCCTCGCGTCCCGGGCACGCCCGACCGCGACGGCGGGCGCGCGGCTTCTGGCCAGCTGAGTCACTACTCTGCCAGTGAGTGCCCTTCGACAGCGCCGAGGGGGGCGGCCCCACCCTGCACGCCGCCGCCGCGGCGGACCGAGCTTTACACAGAGTAGTACTTAGGCGCCTACCGCGCCGGCTTGAGGTGGTCCGGTAATAGTGACTGCCAGTCCTTGCCGTCGGCCCGCCACTTCACGATGGAGTTGTTCCGCGTGATGTCCTTGTTGAGCTTGAAGGACTTGCGCGAGTTGAGGGACCACTTGAGCGTCGTCAGAGTGACGTTGTCGTTGAACGCCGCGAGCCACGCGTCCATGCAGCCCTCGCCGAAGCTGCCGTTCGAGAGGAGGATGAGCTCCGTGAGGGTCGAGTTCTTCTGGATGCCCTCCGCAATGAGTTTCGCACCCTCCGAGTCGATTTTGTTCCCCTCGAGATTGAGGGACGTGAGCGACGTATTCGTGAGCAGTAACTCCTTCAGGTGCTGACATTCCGCGTTGCCCATCTCGTTGCCCTTCAGGACTAACGACGTGCAGTGCGTGTTCTTCTTGAGCGCGGCCGCCAACTGGCCCGTGTACTCGTACGCCTTCATTTTAAACAAAGCGTTGTTCGACAGGTCGACGCTCGTGGTCGCGGGGTCGTTGGCCGCGAGCTTGGCAATAAATTCCTTGGGCGAGGGCGCGCCGAAGCGGAACTTGGACATGCTGTGGCTGGTGGTTTTCTAAGGTTGGTGCAGGCTGTTGCTCGCGCTTGCTTGGCTCGGCGACGCAGCAATGGATAGGGTTGAGAGCGGTGCGTAGCGTGCTGCTGCAGATGGCAGCGATGTAGCAGCGACGGCGGCAGATGCAGCCGGCAAAGGCGGCGCTCACAAGGCGTGTAAATGCGCGGCCGTCATGCGCCCTCCGAGTCGCCTCTCGGCAGGCGTCTTCCGACGCGATAGGCGCAGGCCGTGCGACGTTTCGGCAGCAGGCCGTACAAAACGGGTTTTGCTCCAATAAATTTGCAAAACTCATGGGCGTAGCCGGGTGCTGTCCTGCGCCGACCGCCAGCTCTCGGCTGCGTTTTGACACCTCCGTGTGTCTCGGACAGCCAGCCCTTGACAGCACACATCGTGTCGCGCCTCGCGCCACGCCGGACCCACAAGAAACCGCAGTCCACAAGGAGAGCCATGTCCTTCTTCCAGGACCTCAAGAACGCGGCCAAGGACCTGGGCGAGCACGGCCTGAACCTGGACCACCTCCAGGAGGAGGTCGGCTGCGAGAAGCGGGAGCCGCTGCCGGCGCTGCTGCCGACGCGGAGCGAGGAGGCGTCGGCCACGCCGGCGGAGGAACCCGCACCCGAGGTGGTCGACGAGGGGCCGGGCCTCATCGAGCACGCGGCCGCGCTCGGCGAGGGCGTCGCCGCGCTCGGCGAAGGTATTGGAGAGAAGGCTGACCTCATGCGGCGCAATTCCGGCGCGCTCCTGTCGAGCTCGCGCGACTTCTTTGTGGCGGCGGGCGAGCGTGTCAAGGCGGACGCGCGCAAGAACCTGGGGCTGTCGCCGGCGGAGGAGGAGGAGGAGGACACAGTGCCGGACGCACCGGAAGCGCCTGAAGCGCCGGCCGCGGCCGAGGCGCCGCCGCCGCCGCCGCCGCCAGTGGCCGGCGCGGCGCGGGCTCCGCTGGCCGTGGGCGACCGCACGCGCTTCAAGCTGCCCGACCGGTCGGTCCACAAGGGCGTCGTCACGGCCGTCCACGGCGGCGGCGACGAGTACTCCGTAAAGGAGGAGGGGACGGGCGCCGTGCACCGCCTGCCGGGAGCGAACGTCAAACCGGCGGACCTCCCGCGCCAGGCCTCCGCCGGGTCGCCGCCGAAGCCGAAGCCGAAGCCCCCACCGCCGGCGCCGGCGCTGCTGCCGCCGAAGCCTGCGCTCCAGGCGCCCAAGCCGAAGCCGAAGCCCAAGCCGCCAGCCGCCAAGCCGGCGGCGGCGGCGTCGTTAACGTCCATGTTCCGGGGCGCGAGCGCGGCCCGCGGCACGCCCGAGCAGGAGACAGCCTGGGAAAGCGAAGCCAAGTCAGCCAAGGCCGAGGCGGCCCGCCTCGAAGCGGAGGTCCGGAGCCTTCGCGCGGAGAAGGCCCGATCGGACGCCGAGCTCGAGCGCCACCGCGTCGCCAAGGCCGACGCGCAGGCGGCCGCTCGAAATGCGCAGAACGAGCGCGACGCCTGCGCGGCGGAGCTCGAGTCCGTCGCGCTGCGGGAGGTCGATAGCTTGCAGGCCGAGGTCGCTTCGTTACGACGGGAGAAGGCGCGCGCGGAGCGATTAAGGAGCGAGCTCGAGGCGGCGCGCGCCGAAGTCCTGGCCTTAAAGTCGTCGGTGACGACCTCGTCCCAGGCGACGGAGGAGTTAAGGGCGGCCCAGCTTGGATTAGATGCGGCGCGGCGCGCGGCGGCGGCGAGCGCGCGGGCGCAGCGGGCGCGCGTCGACGCGCAAGCGCGGCAGCACCGCGACGACGAGCGCGAGTGTGTGGAGTTACGGGCGCGGTGCGCGGCCGCGGAGCGAAAAGCGAGCGAGGCCGTGCGGGCGGCGCGGGTGCACGAGGACTCGGCGCGGGACCGGGTGTCCATCGCGCGGGAGCTCGACGCGAAAGATAGGGACGCGTCCGAGCTGCGGGGCCTGTTGCGGGCCGCGGTGCGCGACAAGAAGCTGCTGGAGGCCAAGGTGACGGAGCTAAGAAGTTCGGAAGAGCGCCTGGCGAATAGAGTCGGGGACCGGGACGGCGAGCTGCAAGCGGCGCGGCGGGCGACGCGGGAAGCGAGGGAGTCCTTTGTGGACAGTCCGAAGAATGGTGATTCGAAGGGGTCCGTGGAATACTTGAAGAGTGTCGTGCGCACGGCGCTGCCACCGCGGGGCGGCGCCACGGACGCGGCGACGACGCGGCGGCTCCTTCCTGTTTTACGTTCTTTACTACACCTGCCGCACGAGCAAGTCGAGCGCAATTTGGAGGCGCTGGGGGGCACTGGCAGTGGCGGCGAGTTCGCCGCGGCCTTACTGGACGGCGCGTCCCAAGAAAGCGGCGGTATGGTGTCGCCGGCCACGGCCGCGGAACTGCAGCGGCGCGCCGACGAGCTGAGCAGCGCGCGGCAATTAGCCCAGGCATTGGAAAGCGATGCCCGGGAGCTGCGGGACGAGTTGGAGCGATCAAACGCGGAGAGCGCCGACCGGTCGCAGACCGACCGCGCGGCTTTGCATAGCGTCGAGGGGCGGCTCCAGGCCCTGGTCGAGGCCGTGCGTAAACGGTCGGAGGGGCTGGGGTTATTACGGAGCGTGGCGTCGGAGGCGCACCAACTGGCGACGGACGCCGTCGCGACCCAGGAGGCGCTGCGGCGCGACGCGCTGCTGCGCCAGGCGGCCGTCGACGCCGGGCTGGACGGCGAGCAGCTCGAGTACCTGCGGACGACGATCGTGTGTTTCCTCATGACGCCGAACGCGCAGCTCAAGCGGCAGCTGCTGCCGGTGCTGCAGCAGGTGCTCAAGCTGCCGCCCGGCGACGAGCGCGCGGCGACGCTCGCGTCACTAAACATCTAAGGGCTTTTCTTAGGCTTCATCATAAACGCTTCGGTCGCTTCCCTATCTAGAGCCGGCCGCAGTGGCGTCGCGGCTTTGGCGGGTGGTGCGGGGCCACCGGCGACTCGTTCCCACAACGCAAGGGCCGGCGCGGGCAGCACGGCCCGGAGCCGCGCGTCGAGACCGCGCGCCCGCCGTGTTAGACCCTCGGGAAGTGTTGGTAGGCGGTCGATCCCGGCGCGGAGGACGCGGTGGCCGGTGGCGGCGGCGCTGCCGCCCTTGTCGACGGCCACGCAAAAAGCCTGGCCCCCGAGGCGACCGAGACGTGAGACCTCCGCTCGACTTTCGACCGACGGTGCCCAGCTCGCGCGGCGGGGCGGAAGCGGCGCCGCGCCGAGGCAAAACGCGTCGAAGGCGCCTGTTGCCGCGGCGCCGGAGAACGCGATCGCCGCGAGCACGATCGTTGCGAACAATGCCTTGGCGATGCGGCCACAGGCACTTCCGCGGCGCTTTTGGGTTTTGTTTTTCTTGGGCTCGAGCGTCTCGCGGAGCAGCTTCAGCTTTGCGGGTGTAAAGGCACTCGTCTCGCGGGCAGGGCTTCGCGGGCTGCTGGCGGTCTCCTCGGGTTTGGAGCCACAGCACCCCATTATATGTTTTCTTGTGCCCCGACGGCGTATGGGCAGCCTCTAATAGCTGCTTTTGGCAATCTCTTTGCTCTAATCCAAACAAAACCCGTGCTATAAAACCCGCACCATAGCTAAGATTAAATTTTATCGAGTCAGTCGAACACGTGCGTTGCCGTAAACAGCGGCCAATCGGACGCATACGTTGTCCCAGTGCTGCTGAGGCTTGCTGCTGGCCGTGGTCGCGCGCTGAAAGGCAGCGGTGCAACCAAAGCTCTCACAAGCACCAGGAGCTGCTGTCACCATGCTACGCGTCAGTCTCGTCGTCCTGGCAGCCACGTCGTCGTGCTGCGCTCTCGTGCGCACTCCGAGTCTCTCCTCACGAAGCAGATTTGCGAAGCGCTTCAGCTCACCCGCTTCAGTGGCTAGCCCGAGCTCATCGATCTCGTCGAAGAGAAGAAGATCGGTGCTCTCCTCGAGCGTGCTGCACAAGAGCCCGGGTCCATCCTGAAGTTGCTCAAGGATGCTGGTGTGTACGGGGTCTTTGCTTATATAATAGCCTACGTGATCTTCTACAGCACCGCCGCGCCAATTGGGGAAGTCATATACCATGGGCTCACGGGGCTGTGGTTTGACCCCCGACTGCTGCTCGACGGCAACGTGGAGGCGCTGGCCTTGTTCGGTTCGTTCTACTTGCTGTGCAAGCCGTTCGCGCCGCTACGTCTGGGCGGCGCGCTTCTTTTAACGCCCGACGTCAAGCGCTTCGTCAACGAGCGACCCGCGATCACCCGGGCGCTTGAGGCGACGGGCAACGTAATAGCACCGCTCTGGAAGCCGGTGGCGGCCGCGGGGAACGCGACGGGCGCGGCCCTCGGCGCTGTTGTTGGCGCGGTGTACGGCCGCATCGCGCCGCGGATGGCGCTCAAGGATGAGCTGCTCGAGCTCGCGAGCGACGGGTCCGACCAGTCGCGCCTGGACCAGCTGATGCTGACGGAGCTGCCCGCCCTGAACCCGACGGCCGATCCCGGCCGCTCGGAACTTTTGACGGGCGAGTGGGAGTGCCGCTGGACCGACTTCGTTGTGAAAAATGGCTTGCTCGGGCCGTGGGTGAAGACCTACCAAACGATCGACGTCGGCGCCGGCACGCTCGAGAACGTGCTCACCTTCGAGGGCGGCGAGCTGCGCTTTGAATCGGGCATCGCCCCCGACGTCTCGGACGGGAATCGCTTCCTCTATGAACTCCAAGCGTGCTCCCTCACGCGCCAGGCGCTCACGGTGCCCTTGCCGCCGGTCGGCCGGGGCTACGGGGAAATTCTCTACCTTGACGCCGAGCTGCGTATCCAACGCGATGATCGCGGCAACATGCTCGTGGCCACCAAGGTTGCGGCGTAACGTGTATATTACTGTCTAGTTATTTAACAAAGCAACTTACGCCGGGTCCCCCCCACCGCTCCGCACCTCCGCCACGAACTCGTCGAGGCGCAGTTTCGCCGCCGCCGCCCCGTCGAGCTCCTTCGCCGCCCGCTGCAGGAAGGCGAGGTCGTCGACGAGCCGCTCCCGGCCCTCGGAGAACGGGGGGATCGCGGGTCTAAATAAAGCCGGCAACCGCACGGCCAATAACGCGAAGATGTCCCCGCACACCTCCTGGAGCTGGTCGGCCGGGAGTTGCTTGGCGAGGACGCCGTGGAGCGCCGTCAGGTTCTTGGCCACGTCGGACACGAAGGGACTGAACGGGGCGGCCCCTTCCGCATTTTGGTACGAGAATTGCGACAACGACGCGCCGGCCGCGTCGACCACTTCGCCAATGATCGTGCTGAACTTGGCCAGGATCTTGCGGTGGTGGTCCGCGTAGTCGCGCGCGACCGCGTCGACCTCCTCGAGCAAGGCCTCTTTGCCCGCGAGCGCGTCGCTGAGCGCCGCCCGCACGTGCGGGAGGAGCGACGCCACCAGGTTCAGGGACTGCGAGGCCAGGCCCAGGTGTTTTGCGGTTATTGTCCTCAACCGCGCGGACGAGTGCAGCGCCCCCGCGAACAGCACCAATTGTCTCGTCCGCGACTCGAAGAACCGCGCGAGATCCACTACGCACGCCGTGGCCTCGCTCGCGATCACGGGGAACGCCGCCGCCGCGCCCAGCGCGTCCAGGATGCGATCTAGTAACACCAAGCCACTCCAGACGCACTTGTACGCCCTCCCTTCCACGTGCGCCGGGCGCAACGACCTTTTATCTCTAATTGGGGGCGTCTCGTCCAGTTCGTCGTTCTCGTCCTGTTCGCTCAGGCCCTGGCTCAACCTATCCAACCTTTTTTGCCGTTCCGGCGCGACATCCGCCTGGGCCCAGCGCTCGGCGTCCAGGCACGCCACCAGAGCCGTCTTCGCGTCGCTATGCCGCTTCTCGAGGAACGCTCGAGCCTGCGCCACCAACGCGCTTCTAAGAGCAAACGCGGGCTCGCCCGTGGCCCGCTCCACGGCGGCCGCGAAACTCAGGGCCGAGGTCCAGACGCTCCGCAATTCGCCCTGCTTCAGCCGCGAGTTCTGCTCTTTGCGCAGCTGCACGAGCCGCCCCACGCGTTTGAGGACGCCCTCGCAGAGCTCCAGCACGCCGTCGCCCGATACTTTAACGAGGTCGTCGCCGTCGCTTGTGACCATGGCCTGGGACGCGTTTGTGACCAAAGCGCTCGGGTCGACGTTTCCTTGGAGTAAAGCCGCGAGCGCGTTATGGAGCGCCACGGCGCCGCAGACCGAGGCTAGGAGATGTTCTAAACATAAGTCTAAGCAGTGCTGGAACTCGGACGCACCCAAGGCCGCCAAGCGCTGGCTCGCCACCTCGCCGCAGACGTCGTCGTCGGTGCCGCCGGCGCACTCCGCGACGACCGTCTTCACGAGGTCCCGGGCATCTTCATCGAAGCGCCCCCGGTACCGCTGCAAAATCTGGGGCAGGCGCCCGGCTCGTCGTAATCCTTCGACGAGCGGCGCGATCCGGGACACTCGGATGCTCCGTTTTCCAGTGACCTTCGCTAATAATAAATCAGCACCGGTCAACGACGGATCTACCTCCGGAACATCCACGACGTCCCACGCGCTCACGACAGCCAGAGCGGTCCACTGGTTGCCCATGTAACTCAACGCCAAATCTTCGAACTGCGCGAGGTGGTGCGCCGTGTGTTTTAAGCATTCAACGCCTTTCAGCGGCCCGTCTAATGTTGCTCTCGCATCATGTATGACTCGACACGTCTCGGGGAAGTCCTCCGCGAGCATGAGAGCGCGCGCCTTTTCCGAGGCGTCCCGGACGTCCTTCACTAGTCTTAATGTAGAGGCAAACGCGACGACATTTGATTGTCTACAAGCTAGTCGAGGGACGCGCATGGTCCCCTCCACCGCATCGCTCTGCGTCTCCCGTAACTGAGTTCTTAATGACCGCACCTGAGCGCACGTTCGAGACACGTGCCCCCACAAAGCGCGAAAGTCGCCGAGCGCGTCGAAGAAGTCGTCTGACGAGTCTCGTAACTGTGCGACGAGAGCACCTTCGACGGCATCCAAATGAGCTTGGGCCTCGTCCAGTTGTGCAGCGCGGTCCGCGTCCAGGTTCGAGTCGCTCGCGAACGCCTTGGAGGAGTGCTGCAGTTCAAAGGCCTCGTCCTCCGCGAAGAAACTTCTCGGCACATCATCCAGGGTCTTCCGCGCTTCGACGGCCCGCTCCCGCACACTGGACGCGTCCTCCTCCGTCTCGGCGTCCTCCGGTCGCCGCTTCGCGAAGCGCGCGTGCAGTTCGCGCATGCGCGGGTTCAGTAAGTCCGAGACGTCCGCGCTCGTGACGGCCCGCTGCAGGCTCAGCTCGTGCGCGTGGCGCGGCGTCACCGCCGGGCCGTC
>Ga0302122_10001191_pt1 | contig 16421 bp, 7 predicted proteins | sample CB21_SCM_MG_FD_203115 | JGI IMG/M metagenome (GOLD analysis project Ga0302122, IMG submission 203115) | Marine microbial communities from Western Arctic Ocean, Canada - CB21_SCM | ecosystem: Environmental > Aquatic > Marine > Oceanic | place: Canada: Western Arctic Ocean | collected 2017-09-28
CAGAGCTAAGGTGCGGGTCGGGCGCTAAGACGCGTCGGGTTATTAGTGTTAAGACCAGTAGTCACTCAGCCATCCGGGCACGAGGTTTGCCGGCGCCGGCGCGCTCGGTCGCCGCCGGCTCATGACTTCGTCGTACGTCATCGGCTCGTGGGCAAGCAACGCGGTGTCGTCCTCGAAGAAAAACTCGACGTCGGCGACGCCTGAGGTCTGGGAGAACTCGACCGTGCGCGCCGGCTCCGGCTCGTCGCGCGCAGGCGTGCCGTCAGCCGGCAGCGGCGACGACACCTCCCGCGCAGGCGTGGCATAACTTGTCTCGGCATCATCCGTCGACGGCGTCGCGGTCTCCTCGACGCGGGCGGTGCGCGCGGGCTCGAGGGATACGGGCTCCAGCGTCGTGAAGAATTTCGGCAATGCATTCGGCGAGTCCCGCGGCGAGGGCTCGACGTAGAGGTCGATGTCGTGCTTGGACGAATGGTTGTCCACCCGCGGTGTCGTGCTGGAGAAGAGCCAGGACGTATTAGCATTCATGGGCTGCCCCGCTGCCCCGCTCCCCATGATGTATTTTCGACCGGCTGCTGGATGGACGCGTGCTGCGATTTTCGGCCGGTAAAGGCTGCTGGAATGCCGTGGGCTGCTATCGTGCTGCGCATTCTGCTCGATGGCGCTAGGCTGCAAGCGCGCGTGCTGCGATTGCTGGATATTCGGCTAGGCTTCGGCGCGCTTCGGCTATCGCGCGGGTGCAGTGAAAACGGGTTTTTCATCGGTTTGACCCGCGCTTAAAAACGCTGTATGAGCTCGCACTAATCGTGCAAGGATCAAGGAATAAGGAGCAAGCAGAGATGCCGCGCACGCGCGCACAGCGTCGTGCGACGCAAGTACTTGTAGCATTGGATGACGATGCACTGCGCTGCGCGCTCACCTTCCTGTCGGTCAGCGAATGCGCGCGCGAACCGGGTGAAACCCCTCGACGGTTGCGGGAAATGACTACATCCAAAGAACTCAAAACTGCACGCGCGTCTGTAAGCTACCTGTTACGTCCGCCGGGCCATGGCGTTGTGCGCGCGCTGGCTACCGCGTTCGGGACGCAGCAATGGCCGACCAGAGTCGTTCAGAACTACGAATCGGTTGTATCAGTGACACCGCCGCCGAGCCTCCAAATCACAGTCCATCGGCTTGGGGAAATGGCCGACGAGGGCCGGTGGGGCCCACCCTCAACCTCTTACGAATCTTTTATTGCGTCAGCACTCGTCGATCCGGAAATCAGGCAACACATGGAAGGCGGTAGAGAGTGCAGTCTTCTTACGGGCTCTTGGGTTCAATATGAGCTACCGTTCCCAATGCACGTTTCTGACTTCAGGCTCGCTTTTGGGAGCTGTTGCTGCGAGCGCTTCCAGGATTGGACCTTCGAGGCATACGACAGCGAACAAGGAGCGTGGTGCCGGCTCTACTCGTGTGACCGGAGTCCGTGGGCTGATCAAGCATATTCGGCAAGGGACGCTCGGACGTTCCCCGTCAGTTATGTTGGCCCCCCCTTCCCCTCCGTACGCTTCCGAATCCTGCTGGTCGACAGCGACATAGAAGAGAGGTGCGTGCATATCAATAGCCTTGAGCTTTTCGGCACCGTCCTGCCGGGTTGGAACCTAGACTAGTCTGAGTAACTTGAAACATATCAATTCACAGTTACCACCAACAACAATAACCAACTAGGTTGCGTCCCGCTCCGCACCACACACGTCGCACGCGAGATACTCGGCGCGGTTCTGCAACGTGCAGACGGCACAGATCCACCCGCACGGGAGGGCCGGCTCCTCGACGAAGTCCTCGTACGACGGAGCCGGCGGGCGCGCGGGCGGTGGGGACGGAGTCTCCGCCGACAGTGCCAACGCGCGCGCTAGATCGTCGTCGTCCGTCGGGGGCACCGGTACGTCCACCCCACCCCGCGGCGTCGCGCAGGCGCCGCAGAAGTCGGCCGCGCCCTCGTTCTGCAGCGTGCACGCGGCGCAGGCCCAGGCCGGGCGAAGCACGTCCGCGAGCGCGGCCAGAACCGCGTCGTGCGCGTCGGCGCCCGAAGCTACCAGGGAAAGGACCTTGCGCCAGAGCGTGGGCTCCACAGTCTCGAACCGGGCGCCCAACGCGTCCATCAGCAGCCCGACGTAGGTCTCACTCCAGCCTTTCGCGTCCGCGCGCGCCAACACCGCGGCGTCGCTGAGCGACGATGCGTCCACGTCATCGAGGACCGGCGCGACGAGCGCCCGGTCGCGCTCCTCGCCGGCGGCGCGGACCGCCGCGTTCCAGTCCGCGATGTCCCGCGTCGCCTCGGCGCCGCTCGCGGCGGCCTCGGCCTCCTGCCACTCCGCGGCGTCGTCGTCCCACACGTCCTCCTCCTCCTCGCTCCAGTCCTCGTACCGGCCCAGACCCTCGTCGATGTCGTCATCATCTAACCACGCGTGGTGCCGCTTGGCCGCCGTGACCGTGCGCCGCGCCGGGCCGGCCGGGCGCGGCGCCCAGGCCCGATCCAGTGGCTTGGCGCCCTTGGCCCAGGCCTGCGGCGTCGCGCCGCGCGCCGACGGCCGGCAGTCGTGCTTGGGGCAGGCGCGCCGCTCGCGCTCCGCCTGGCGCGCGGTCGCGCGCACCTCCATCTTGCGGACCCGCTCGCTCTTGAGCGGCGCTTCGCCGCGGCTCACGGTCGACAGCGTGAAGACCTCGCAGACGTCGCGGGCGACGGTTGTAGAATCGTCTACTTTAGGATCGTAGAACGGCGCGGCGTCGTCCCCCGGCTCGAGCCACTGCGGGTCCGGCTTCGGACACGTGCACCGCCACCAGATCGAGCACGCGTCCCGGAAGCTCAGGAGCGAGAAGTCCAGGGGACAGACGCCGCTCAGGATGGCATTGTCCGTCGCCTTTGTCGTGGCGCGGGCGGGCTCGTGCTTGCCGATCAGTTTGCGCGTCGCGTCCCAACGCGGCTTGCGCTTCTCGGTAGGCGCCACGACCAGGTCCGGCGCCGGCGCCCGGAAGGACTGCATCGACGCCGCACCGTCCACACCGTGTCTGCTCGCCGGCGCCTCGAGCGGGATTGCTTCCTCCTCCGCTTCCTGCGGCAGCAGCGCCCCGCGCAGGCCCGAGACGTGGCGTAGGTGCGCGACGAGGAACGCGACGCAGCGGTCCGTATGCCTGCCCTGCAGCTCGACGACGTTGCCGCGCACGTAGCCGCCGGTGCCGAGCGCGTCCTGCAGCTTGGTGCAGAGCAACTCCGCGCCCGTGACGTTGCGGATGCACGTCACCGTGTGGTGCGTCCTTTTCTCGATGGCGATGGGCCAATCGCCCTTCTTCGTGGCTTTGACGCGCCAGGCTGGGGCGTCCGCCATCGATGTCGCGCGCTGGCGTGCAGCCGCTTGCCGCTGTGTGAGACACTGAGTGTCTGTAGCGACAGCGCTGGCCGAAGCGGTGCTCAGGCTGCGCAACGCTTTCCAGAGAGTCGATTGCGGCTACTTCGCGCGCTCAGGACCGCAATAGCGCGCGTTCGTCCTATACACATTTTTGTCAGTGTTTGACGGGTGTTAGCCAACTTTTGAATCGTCGCATGCGGTCGACACGACGCTGCCCAGACGTAATCATTGACGCAGCCATGACATATGCACCAGCAGTGGCGCTCGGCATCGGTAAGGGCAACTATTCCCACGCGTACGGCCTCACCAAAAAATGATGACTTTTGTCCTACGCCTGGCGCTGCTCGCCGCGCACGCGCGGAGCCAAGACCAGGACGACATCCTCGCGCGCGTCGCGACCTTCGACGGCTGGTTCCGGCGCCACGAGCACACGGCGCGGCACGCGACGCGGCGCGGCGACGGCGCGAGCGGGCCCGACGCGCTTCCGACGTGGCAGGTGCGGTCGAAGCGGGACATCATCCGCGGCGAGCTGCTGTACAACCGGGCGAAGCGCGTCTATCGCGCGCGCACGCGGGCGGGCAATGCCTCCGTAGTCCTGAAAAGTTTAGGCAAACACGACATCAGTCACGGCTCAAACCGGGGCGGGCACCTGTTGTACCTGGAACTGATGTACATGGTAGCTCTCCACGGCAGGCCGGGTATCCCCGAGCTTGCTGGCGCGTGGTTCGAGGCCGACGGCTCCCTCACGTACGTCGTGAAGGATTGCGGGGCACCGATCGGCAAGGGCCAAGGGGGCCGCACGACGGTCATGTCCGCCGCGTTCTCCGAGCGCGCGGCGCAGCACCCCCTCCGGCTCGCGCGCTCGTTACTGGCCTGCTTCCAGTCGTGGGCGTCCGTCGGCTTTTTCCTGGACGACTTCCGCGCCAACCAGTTCATGCTCTCCGCGGACGGCGACGTGTTCCTGGTGGACGGCCCCAAATTGCTGACCGGCTCGACGATAGGTGAGCACGTAGTGCGCACGTGGGGCAAAACGAAGCACCAACAAAACAATACGGCTGTTGTTTGTGGTGTAGACGCGAACTGCCCGTCCACCGTACCCCAGCACTCGTGTAGGGTCGACGTGGACGGCTGCGAAGCGGGGTCGTGCGGCGCCCCGGAAGCGCGAGGTACGTGTCGGGCGGGCACGTGCGTCTTGCTCTCGGAGAAGACGCACGTGTTTGACGTCGCGAACCGGCCGTGGCTGCTGCCCTTCATCGCGGACAAGGCCAAGGGCCGGGACCGCGAGTTCTTGTTGACGTTGATCCGCCTCACCGGTGCCGATGATCCGGACGATCGGCCGTCTTTTGCGGAGCTCGTGCGCCGCATCGACGTCTTCGCCAAGGCGCGCAGCCGGCGGCGGCGGCGGTTGTAATTCAATTAGAGTAGTGGCCTGGGTCGTCGCGTCGCGTCATACATTTATCTACATCACAAAGGGGTTTAGCCCACTAGTCCTAAACCCGCATCGACACCATGCGCTGCCCTAGTGGTGACCGGATTTTTCCTTCTTCTTCTCTCGACGACGGCAGCGGCGACCCCGGCATTTATGTTGTCGTCCACGTTGATGCTGTCGTTTGCTTCGCACCGACGCTACCGCCGCCGCCTCGAGGCCGCCGTCTTCCTCGTCCGCCCCGGCTTGGGCCAGGGCGGCATAAGTCTCCGCGTCGCGGTTTGCAAAGAGAGTGACGCGGTGCGTCAACTCCGCGAATGAAGGACGGTCTTCAGGCTGGGTTCGATTTGCGAGCCGAATGAGGCTTAAGAGAAAGGTCTTCGTCGTCGGGTCCTTGGCCCGGTCCCAGTTGAAGAGCAGGAGCCACGGCCGGTTCGCGACGTCGTAGACGTGCGTCTTCTCCGAGAGCAATAGACACGTACCGACGCGGCATCTTCCGACGGCTTCGGGTGCGGCGTGCGACCCGGGCTCGCACAGCTGCTTTAGGTTACTCGCGTCGGCTCTACAAGAATGCTCTCCATGCGTAAAGGGACAGTCTGCGTCGTTTGCGCATGAGTGTTTTGAGTTTTGCTGCATATGCTTTGACCGCGGCCAGGCGCGGTGGGTGGCCAGGCCGAGGGGCGCATTCTCCAACACTTTAGGGCCGTCTACTAAAAAGATGGCGCTCGACACATCCATCGTGAACTGGTTCACTCGGAAGTCGTCAAGTAAAAAGCCATGCGACGTCCACGACCGGAAGCATTCGAGGCGGAGCAGGCGAAGATTTTGGTCGCGGAGGCCGAGGCAAACAATTTGGACAATGTTTATTGAAATGCGAGGTGGGTGCGGTGGTACTCGTGTAGCCTGTGTGAGCAAAACTACCATGGCATCGTGTTTTGTGCCCTCGGGTGGGCGTGCTGGAAGACGTACGTGGGGTGGCCAGAGGCGGACGAGGCTCGGGGTTTGGCTATTGGGGTCCTCGGGACCGGTTTATTTAGTGCAGGATATAGCGAGGCCGCGTTGTCAGTGACAGAGGCCGAATTGTCTATGGAGCGGCGCATTGGCGCACCAGAAAAGAACATACTCGCCGTGCAAAGCAATCTTGCGAACACGTATGCATCGCTTGGACGGGGAAAATCGGCCCTGCGCATACGGCAGGATGTATACTCCAAATGTTTGAGGAATTACGGCGAGGAAAATGAATCTACTTTCAGAGCAGCCGACAACTACGCGGTGTCCCTTGTTAATCTACAGCTCTATGCAGAAGCCAAGGTACTGTTACGTAAAACAGCGCCCATGGCACGACGCATTCTTGGAGAGAGTAATGAACTCACGCTCAGAATGAGGAAAGTTGACGCGATTGCACTCTACAAGGCCGACGGCGCAACGCTCAGAGATCTCCGCGAGGCCGTGGCGACTCTCGAAGACACGGCCCGGATCGCGCGACGCGTGTTCGGTGGCAACCATCCACTCGCAACTGGGATTGGGCGCGAAATACAAATATCGCGAGCAGCGCTCGACGCCTGCGAAACGCCGTCGGGGAGTTCCGAAGTTCTCCAGACGGCCGATGACCTAGCAGCTCATTTCGGATAGCTCGCCAAAGTAAGAATTTCAGTCTCAGGCGCGTACTCGGGGGGCGAACCGACATGCGTGTCCCGCCCGCGGATATCCCCGAAGCACCGTAGTGAATAACATTAACTTATGAGCAGTCCCCCGACCGCAGCGCCGCCACCAGGTCCAGATAGCCCCCCATCTCCGGCGTGAGGAAGCCCCGCCGCACCAAAAAATCGACCGTCACGACGGCCACGTTCGGCTTGAAGCGCCCCTGCACGAGGTCCGCCAAGACCGTGTCCACGGACTTCAACTCGAACCCCTCGACCTCGCCGTCCACCGGCCGCGGCACAAACGCCGCCGGCAGCTCGATGTCGTAACAGAACAAGACCTCGTTCGTCACGCGCTCGCCCTTGCCCTCGCCCGCGACGCCGCGGTACGACACGACGGACGCGGGCATGGCCCGCGCCCCAAGCTCCGGACCCACGCCGGCCTCCTCCGCCAGCTCCGCCAGGACCTGGGCGCCGGGCGCGCCGCCCACGTCCGCGAGCTGGCCCGCGGCGACGTGGTCGAGCATGCCCGGGTACGTTGCTTTTGTAGAAGCGCGCGTCGCGACCCAGACCCGCAGCTCGCCGGTGTCCAGCGTGTAGCCGTTCACGTGCACGCCGTAGCCCTTGGCGCCCAGCAGGGGGTACGCCGCGCGCTCCACCCGGAAGGCGGGCGGGGCGCTGTAGGACGCGACCACAGGTAAGAGCTCGTCGCGCCAGCCCGTCACGACGCCATCTGCCGCGAGTTGCTTGATGCATACTGCCACGGCTTCCGTGCGCGCGGGCTCCGCGGCCGCTTCGAGCGCCGCGTTCAGTCGGACCACGCCGCCGTCGATGCGGAACGCGTCGCCCGCATTCGCGACCGCGGCCGCTAAGTCGGGCCGCAGCTCGCCCACTTTCCGGTCGTCCACCACCAGCGGCAGGAGCGCCACGCCGTCGCCGAGGTCGTTGCACCGGTCGACCTGCTCTAAGAGGCGCGCGCAGAGGTCCGCCGGTTGGGTGGAAACGGCCGGTGGCCAAGCGGGCGCGTCGCTCATGTCCACTTTGTCGATGAACTGCTCGTACATGGACGCGCCGCGGCGCGTCGTCCGCGTCTTGCTGAGTGGCGGCTGCAGAGCGCTGCCCAGGGCGGCACAAAGCAGGCCGTAGCGCAGCATAATTGCCGTGACAATGCACAGACCGCGTATGAGCACCAGTATGCCCTCTCTTTTCGTATCAGAAGGACAGAGAGTGCACTAATGTGGTGCAAAAGCCAGAAATGTGCAAGTCACGGGTTTTGTGCACGGGTTTCACCGGACAAAAACCAGTGTGCAAAGGTGTGTAACCGTGCTGTAGCGTACGCAGGACTCGTCTGAGCTGCCAGCGATAGCGTTAGTGCAAGCGCGTCGACTGCGCGGTCAGATCTAGGCCAGGCACATCAGTGGCTCTCCGAGATTTAAACAGGATGGCTGAACAACCAGCCGCATCCGCGCTCGTCGACGGCGAGGTCACCTTAATCTACGCGACGCGCGCCGCGGACCAGGCGGACGAGGACAACGGTCCGCTCGCCGCGAGCGCGCGCCGCGTCTTCAGCGTCGAGGTGCGGCTCGACGACGAGCGCCGCGCCGATGTCTTCTTCTACGATAGTTTGGCGGACGCCGCGGCGAAGATCTTCGCGCCCGGCGCGCGGGTGTGGCTCGATGCGGCGCGGTCGTGGCTCGCGCCGGCCCAGTCGCACCCGCGCATGGCTTCTGACCCGCTCTTCGCGCGACGGCGGGCGGGTTGCGTGGGGTTGGCGCCTCTGAGCGTGCTCCAGGCCGCGCGGACCCCCGACGCCCTGCAACCGTGGCGCTGCGCCGTGCAAGCCAATAATGAGTGGAAAGACGTCGAGCAGCCGCCCGCGAAGCGGCAGAAGCGAGAGCCCATCCCGCACCACGTCGCCTACCCATCCGGGGATCGCGTAGACAATGACCACTTGACCTTGCGCGGCTGCGCGCGCCACTGCGGCGCGGGCATGGAGGTGAACGTCCTGGCGGCGGTCTACGCCACGAAAAGTGCCCAGCGGACGCCCAAGACGAACTTCGTGACGCTCGAGCTGTGCGACGAAGACGGCGCGTTCACGGCGACACTCACCGCCTTCGGGCGGGCGGAGCGCCTGCCGACGCCGGCGCAACAAGGCGACGCCCTGCGGTGTCGGCGCGTCGTCTTCGAGCCGCCGCTCGACGGGGACCGGCCCCACCATTTGCGGCTGCGCGGCGTGGCTTATTCGGGCTTCGCGGCATTTTGCGGTCCCGATGAACTACCGCGCCAGGGATTTGATCGTGGAGCGTCCGCTTCAGTAGCCGCAAACTACTGCGGCGCCGCGAAGCCGACGCCGGCGACGGCCGGGCTGGGGCGATACGCCGCGCGGCTAATGGGCGCTACGCCACAGGCGCCCTCCGACGACGAGGCCGATGGCCCCTGCTGTTTGATCGATGTGCTCCAGTCGCCTCGGGCCGACGAGACGTTCACGTGCAGGTGCGCCATTCCGGCCGTGAAGCGCGACGACGCGACCGGCCAGGTGCTCGCTGCGCGCCTCATCGACGGGACATCGGAGCTCGATGCTCTCGTCACGGACGCCGCCTACAGCCCTCGCCCAGACGGCACATTTCTCGCGCCAGCCGCGGCCGGCATCGCGACGCTCCGCGCACAGGTGATCAGCGGCGATCGCTACTTCATCCTCGACGCGTACGAATCACAAGATGAACCCTTCGACGAGGAGTGGTCCCAAGAAGTTGCTTCGGACTTGTATGGCGCGACGCAAGTCGAGTAGCCCGGCCCCGAGCCTACTTGGCCCGGGGCCAAGGAAGGATGGCCGCGACCTAGCCGCGACCCCGACCCCGATGATGTGTAAGTGGTGTAGATAGGACCCGCGAAAAAGACAAAATAACAAGAAACAAGTTACATCCAGACGCCCCCGCCGAGCCCTTCCTCGGCCATCTCGTCGTCGGCCATGTCGTTGGTCGCCAAGACGCCCCACTCCACCTTCACCTCGTCCTCGAGGATCTCGGACGCGCACGGCGCGCCGTCCGGTAAATAAGTGACGCGGAACTCGGCGCACAGCCCGTTGACGACGTACAGGGCATGGCCGTCGAAGCCCCAGGTCGGATCTCTAGTACCAGAGGAAGGCGGCTCGTGGCTGATGGACGGGTCCACGTTGGACCGCTGCTTATAAAGCCGCGGCCGGACGGTCGAGTACACGTCCACGACCTCGGCCTCTACGATGTCGCCCGCCACGGCCACGGAGACCCTCTTCAATTTCTTCGACTCCAGCGTTTTGTACGTCGTGAGCTCGCGCTTCGCTACGCCGTATTCTAACAGCCCAAATAAGGCGTCCAGCTCCGTGGCCGACTCCTCCAGGACCATGGGTAAAGTCGGCGGTGCCACGAAGCTCCACGTCCCCGCGGGCGCCGGCGCGTGCCACTTCAAGCTCCAGCCCGCCGGGGCCGGCGCCTCGACCACCCAGTCCGCCGATGGTTCCGCTTTCTTGGACGCGAGGTAGGCCGCCGCCACCTTGTGCGACACGTCCACTAACGTTTGCGCTTGCTTTCTATTGAGTTGCGTCTTTTTCGAGCCGCGCCAGCCCTTGACCTCGTAGGCGCCTTCCGGGCCCGACGTCAGCTTTTCTAGAATGGCGTCGGGGCCCTCCAAAGCCAGCGCCACGTTGGTACGCGACGTCTCCACGTAATTTATTGGAAGACCGTGGTCCGTCGGTAAGAAGCAGAGACACGCCTCCATATACGTGCGCAGACTTACGTCGTAAGACAGGTCCACGGACGCCAGCGGGCGGTCATACGCCCTCTCAAACAATTCCGCGTCCGGGGACTCGAATTGCCAGGCGCCCGCCGGCGCCGGGGCGCCCGCCGGGGCCAGCTCCGCGTAGGTCCAGCCCGCGGGCGCCGGCACCCGCGGGTCCCAGCTCGTGTCCCTGTACCGGAGCCGCTTCCGGGCCGAGCCACGCACGTACGGCGGCGCGAAGGCCTCCGGCGTCTTTAAATTATAGAACGGGAGCGCCTCGGCCTCGTATAAAACCGCCCCCGGCGCGGGCGCGGGGCACGGGCACGGCGCTCCAACGGGCGCGGCGTAGAACGCGGCGCTCGGCTCGCGCTCGGCGAGGAACTCCAGCAACAACTGGAGGTGTTCCTTCCGGTCACCGGCAGTCCAGTACGGCGCCACATAACACGCGTCCAGGCCGAGGGCGGGCGCGATGCATTTTGATAACGGTAGCTCACCCTTGGACGCCAAGGGGAACAAGCCCGCGAGGCCCCGCCAACTCAGCACTTCCAAAGTGCGCGTGAGGAACTCCGAGAGGGGCGCGAGGGCTGGCGCCGGCGCCTGGGGCGGCCCGTCGTTCACGCAGCGCACGGCCTCCAAGGCTTGCGTGAAGACGTTCCGCAGTCGCATGGTTTCGAAGTTGATCTCAAAGTTGCCCGTGTAGACCTTGGGGGACCCGGCATCCTTCGAAAACTTGTGGTGCGCCACGTGTAATGTTTCCGAGGCCGAAGCCGGCATCACCGCCCACTCAATTTGTGAACGCTTTCTTAACACAAGCACGCGCTCGTCCAACGTCTCCACCATGGCTGCCTTGGCGTCCTCGTCCGCGAACACGTCGTCTAGCAAGGCTCGCTTCTCCCCGTCTAGCTTGGCTATCTCGAGGTCGTTCTGTGCGTGGTCGAAGGCCTCCGCGACCTCCCACTCCAGTAACTTGATACACGTGTGCGCGGGCACGACGTAATGGAGCGGCGCGCGGCGGCCGATCCAGTCGGGCTCGTGCGTGCCGCACCGGCTCTCCAGGACATAGGCTAACAAGCCATAGGTGCTTTCGCCCGTGGCTCCGTTGTAGTAGTAGACGTCACCATGGTCATCCGCGTGGGCCGCCCACTCCAGTGCGGGCGCCGGCGCCGGCGCCGCCGCGGGCGCGAGCGGAGCTCCGGGCTCGGGCGCTCGAGCCTCGGGCGCCTCGGGCGCCTCGTACGGCGGGATGTGCAGCACCCGCTTCACGAGCCCGACGCAGAGCTCGCAGCCGACGAGCTCGCCCTCCGCGCACACGCGATAGCCCTCACCGCACACCCACTCCCCGGGCTTGGGTCTTGGCATGGACGGGAGCGGCGCGGGTGCGGGCGCGGGCGAGGGCGAGGGCGCCGGTGCCTCCACCACGACGTCGGGCGCCACCGCCTCGACCGCCCGCCGGCGCCACTTGCCGAGCTTGGCCGACCCAAACAACCCGAGGTTCAGCTTCTTGGGCGGCGCTTCATGGCCTCGCATGGACGGCTCTTGGACGCCCCCTTCGCGGTCGCCGGGCTGGGGTCCCGCGCACAGGCAGAACGAGGCGCAGTCGATATATACGATTCTCGGCGGCGCTCCTGGATTTGTGATCAAGTCTACTTCGGCCGCTTGGATCTTGTCGGCGAGGGCCGCCACGTCCTCTCTTGCGGCCTCGAGGAGCGCCTGCACGTCCGCCTCCGGTTCAGGTGGCGCGTCGTCCGCACCTTCTAGCGGCTCCGCACCTTCTAGCGGCTCCGTGTCGTTGTCGGCCACCGTCTCATCGTCAGCCGCTGGCGGCGCGTCGTCCGCACCCGGAGACGCGTCGGCCGCGGTCGGTGCGTCGTCCGCATCCGGTGGCGGCGCGGCGGCGTCGGCGGCCGCCGCGGTCAGTGCGTCCAAAGCGACCGCCGCGTCGATGGCCGCGACGGCGCAACTTTCGTCCTCCAGCGCCAAGACGCGATCCCGGGCCTTTGCAAGGTTCGCGACCAGCCGCGCCGTCGCCTCAACGGCGCGCGCCCGGTCGTCGTCGACCCACTCCTCGGTGTCATTACGGAAGACCCGCTCCTGCAGGTTTGAGTAAGAAATATCGTACAGACCGCGGTGCGAGACGCGCTCCACTTTCCCAGCGTAGTACACCGCACCGTTTTGGTAGAGAACGTCCACGGCGTCGCCTTCTTTATAGAGGAAGGGCCGCTCCCAGGCACTCGTGCCGTCCGCGTGCTGGAAGTACTTGGCGCCACTCTCTGAATCAATAAACTCGGCCCAGCCGTCCGGTAGCGGCGGCTTGGGCGGCACCCACTTCAGGTCGGTGTACTTCACCTTGATCGGGTACGGCTTGGCGTCTAGTCTAGATGTGACCCAGCCGTACGGGTCCACTAAGGTGACGACGCCGAACTCCCCAACCTGGTCGCCCGTTATTACCTCGACCTCGTCCCCGACGTCGAACCAGGCGTCCAACTTGGTGCGCGCGCGCTCGGCGGCCTCGGACGCTTTCGTGACGAAGCCCTTTCTACTAGAAACGTCCTTGCACGCGGCCTGGGCGATAGTCTCGGCGAGCTCCGTCGCGTCTACGAAGTACCGCTCCCACAGGTCCTCTTCCGCGAGGTCGCCGGTCCCAAAGGCCGCGTAGGCGCCGGGAAATCGCGCCCCAATGAGATCCTTGAGGTCCGGGGGCCGCTCGCCCGGCGGGAACAGGGGTGGTTCCGCCTCGCTGGACATGAAGCCCGCCGGGGCCGGCGCGGGGGCCGGGCCCGGCGCCGGGGCGGGCGAAGGCGCGGGCGCCGGGGCCGGCGCCGGCGCTGGTGCGGGAACCGGGGCGGGCGGTATCAGGACGGCGAAGGCGACCGTGGCCGCCGCGATCGCCGCGCGCGTCGCTGCGACGTCCACGGTCACGGCGGCGAACGCGGGGTGCCCTTGGAGCGCGGTCAAGAAGGTCCCGTCGGCGAGCGCCGACGCCACGGCGTCCATGGACTGCTCCAGGGCGTCCGTCGCGACCTCTTCGGCGTCCTCGACGCCGTCGACGCGGGCGACGCCCTTGTACGAGATCACCCCCGGCACAGGTCTCGCCGGCGGCCACCCTCTTTCCCGGCGGGCCTCGATGTCGACCACCTCGTCGAAGACCTCGTCCGCGCTGTCCAGGATCGCCAGCGCGAACGCCGCCCGCTGGCCCCAGTCCGTGTTGAAGTCGGCGACGATGCCCGCGAGCGCCACCGCGGACGAAATTCGGACCAGCGTCTGGGCGCATGGCGCCGGGGCGGGCGCCGGCGCCGGCCCGGGCGCTGGTGCCGGCGTCGAGCCCCACCAGCCGTAGGGCGCCGGCGCCGGTGCGGGACCGGGCGCCGGCGCGGGACCGGGCACAATATCGCAGTCGTAGTACCGCTCCCAGTCCTTGTTGACCCATTGCTCAAAGGCGTCGCCCTGCTTCCGCATCTGGAAGCCCAGGAATAACCGCGTCAAAACCTTCTTCAGGAAGGCCTCCACCTTGAGGTACTTCCGCGGTAGGACCGCGACGACGGCGAGATCGAAGTAGCACCCTATTCTGGCCAACAACTCCAGGAGCTCCGTGCCGTCGTCCGCGTAGGGCAGCCGCGGCGCATCGTACGCAAAATCATGCCGGCCACACACCGCTCGCAACTCATTCTCGTTCCGCGCGCGCCAGGCCGTTTCCAGGTGTCGCAAGCGCCGTAATTTTTCATGCAACCACACGCAGTCGGCCGTGTCCGAGGGCGTGTGCGGCGTCTCGAAGCAGGGCGGCCCCCGCGGAATGAACTTCCACTGCTTCGGCTTGGGCGGGGGCGCCTTGGCCTTCTTCTTGTTCTTGGAGAAGGCCGTGAGGAGCAAGCGCCTCTCTCTTTTGGTGTAGGCGCCCAGCCGCGCGTGCTCCGCCTCCCAATACGACCGCTCGCGCTCCGACACCTCCTGCGTCAGCATGAGGCACCGCTCTTGATACGCTCGCTCCTCTTGACTCAGGAACCAGTACTGGATCTGGTCGAGCGCACTTGTCACGAGCTCGCCGCCCGTCGGGAGCCGCTCGCAGGCTTCGGCCGGCACGACGATGGAGCGGCCGCCGGTCAGCTCGATCACGTAGACCTCGGTGCATTTAATGGTTCCTCGCCGCGCGATGCCGGCGCCCAGGGCGCAGCCCACCACCAGCTCGGGCGCCCGGGGCACCGCCTCGTCGAAGCTGAAGCGCGGGGCGGCCGCGCCCTCGACGACCGCCGTGCTTGGGCGCGAGATCGCCGGCGCCGGCGGCGCCTCGGCCTCGATGGCCGCCGGCGCGGGCGCCGCGTACGGCGCCGACCACCCGTAGGGCGCCGGGGCCGGCCCGGGCGCCGGTGCACCGAGGGACGCCGGCGCTGGCGTCGAGCCCCACCAGCCATAGTGTGCCGGGGCCGGCGTCGAGCCCCACCAGCCATAGGGTGCCGGCGCCGGCGTCGAGCCCCACCAGCCATAGGGCGCCGGCGCCGGGCTCGGCGCGCCGAGCGAGTCCCACCACCAGCCCCACGGCGCCGGGGCCCGGGCCGGCGCGGGCGCGCACAAGGACGAGAAGTCGAACCAGGGGAAGGGCGGCGCGGGCGCCTCCACGACCGTCGTGAGGCGCGACTGTAGGAGCTTCGCCGAGGAACGGAGCGTCGGCGCGATCCGCGGATGCGCGGGGTGCGCCTTGAAGGCGTCCAGCATCGCAATGATCTCTTCGTCCAGGGCGTCGCGCAGATCTAGTGAAGCGTGCGCGTGCGCGTCCTCGGACGCCTCGGTCTTCTCGTGGTAGAAGAAAATCTTCTCCGCGTACGTCTGGCGCTCCTTGCGCGTCTTGGGCTTGGCGACGCGCTGTTTCAAGCGCCAGGCGACCATGTGCGTTCTACAACGCCACTCGTCCGCGCGCGCGGCGAAGAACGCGGCCGTCGAACACTCGCGCCGGCGCCGCGCGCGCCGCAACTTGAGTCGCGCTGACCGCGCGTCCCAGGCCTGCTGGGCTATGCGCGCCTCGGCGCGGAACTGGAAGTAGTGGCCCCTAATCGTCGCGCCGATGACGAGGGGAGGCGGCACAACCGGCGGCGGCTCCTCGGGCGGCGGGGCGACGTAGCTCTCGTAGTAGGCGCGGGCCTCGGTCTGGCGCTCCGCCGCGAAGCGGGCCTCGGCCTCGACGTGCTGGCGCTGGCGGTGGGTCTGGCGCTTCCGGAACAGGAGGAGCCCGAACGCGACAGGGAGTTGGGCCCGCTGCTCGACATAATTGCACCGCCGGAAGGCGTAGTCGGCCTCCCCCGTCCGCTCCGTGAGCAGCGCCATGCCTCGCAAACGAAACGCCGTCCGGGCCTCCTCTAAACAAGCGTCGGCCTCCTCCCGCCGCCAAGGCACACACGCTTCGAGAGCCGCTGCACACGCCTCGGCGGCCTCGACGGTGTACTCGGAGCGGACCTTCTCGAACTTGCACTCGCTCAGGCGCTGGGCGACGCCGTCTCGAATGGCTTGCACCTCGACCAAGTGCTTCTCGGCTAATTTAAGCGGCTTGCCCTTCTTCTTCTTCTTTTTATCTCTGTCAATAGTGGCTTCGGCTAGATCGCTCTCCGCGGCCCGCAAGTCGAGCTTGGCGCCTTTGATCGGTTTTATGGACGCTTGCGCGATGTCATCTAAACCGGGAATCGTGAGCTTGAACGTCAACGCCTGGACCTCGGCGTCCTCGAAGACGTACTCGGCGAGGGCGTGCTTTGCATGCGTGTCCGCGCAGACGGCATCCGCTTGAGTGGCCTTGACTAAGGCCGCGCGCCACTGCTCATAGGACCGTAATACGAGCTTCTCCAGGTCCTCACAACCCATGGCCCGCGTTTCGGCCATGGCCCCATGCTCCTCCCACAGCTGAAAGGCCCGGACCCACCGCTGCGCGGCGAGACCACCCCTAGCGATGGCCACGCGCGCCCGCTTGAACAGGTTCTCGCTCTGTCGCTCGATCTCGCGCCTCGTCGCGCGGCGCCGCTTCTCCAGTTCCGCGACGCGGGCCGCGAACCTACGCTGCACCACCTCCTCCCGGCGCATGGCCTCCAGGACCTCCGCTTCTTTCTGCCGGGCCCGCCTCACAATGAGCACCCGGATCGTCCGCAGCCGCTGCTCCTCGAGGTACATGCACTGGCACTCTAGGGCCTCGGGGCAGTCGCCCTCTAACCTTCGTTCCTCCCCCTCCTCGTCCCCATACCG
>Ga0302122_10001195_pt1 | contig 16412 bp, 16 predicted proteins | sample CB21_SCM_MG_FD_203115 | JGI IMG/M metagenome (GOLD analysis project Ga0302122, IMG submission 203115) | Marine microbial communities from Western Arctic Ocean, Canada - CB21_SCM | ecosystem: Environmental > Aquatic > Marine > Oceanic | place: Canada: Western Arctic Ocean | collected 2017-09-28
ATTCCTATGTTCCTAAATGGTTTGAAGATCTTATACCAAAAGGTATAGCTTTGGATGGAGAAATCTGGGTTGGTCGTAATAAATTCCAAGAAGCAAGTAAATTATCTAGTTTAATACCGGGTGGTAAATACTCTGAATCACAGATTAATGAATTGTGGAAGGATGTGAAATTCATGATATTTGATATACCATCGTATAAAGGATTATTTGAAGAACGGATGTCCTATCTGTCTAAAACCATAAAACCCAATGATAACATCAGATTGGTTAAACATCACAAGATCAAATCCGATGAAGACTTAACTAGAATGTATGACGATCTTACTTCTCATGGTGCTGAGGGTGTTATGTTGCGAGCACCTCATTCCCCATATTTTACAAAAAGAACGAATTTGTTGTTGAAAATGAAAATTATCGATGATTCTGAGGCTTTGGTTGTAGGATATACAAATGGTACAGGGAAATATGATAGAGTTTTAGAGAATGGAAAGTATATGTTGGGTTCATTAAATGTTGAACTCGTGGAACATGGTAAACGAACAGGTATACTATTCAATATAGGAACCGGTTTTACAGACGAACAACGAACATTATATTGTGATATAAATAGTCCACATAGTATTCCTATCGGTTCTTTGGTTAGTTTTAGTTTTATGGAAAAAACGACGGATGGTATTCCTAGACATCCATCGTTCAGGGGTTTGCGATATGATCAATTTATTCCAAGTAAAGTTATCCCAGAAACTGAAATTAACACATTTATAATTGAACAATTTAATGAAATAATCAAAGGTTTAAAATCTGGAAATGATAAAAATAAAGGGTTTAAGATTGGACAATATAACAAGATAGTCAAAAGTTTGATAAAGATAGAGAAACCTATAGTGGATACTCAAGTTGCCCTGGAAGAATTAAGGAAATGTGGTCACAAGTTTACGAATGAAAATTATGAGAAAAATAAATGTTGGAAGTCTTCAATTCTTACAAAGATAGATACGATTATTAAAACCGGTGGTCAACTTGAAGAAGTTAAGATGGTTAAACAAGACCCGAGGTCAATTTCGATAAATATGTTGACCAAAGTTCCGCATATTGGAGATGTTAAGGCTGGTAAATTATTTGATATGGGTATTACAACAATAGAAGAACTTAAATTGGAAGTTGAAAGTTCGAATGAAGATATATTAACACCACAACAAAAAATAGGTTTGAAATACCTTGAAGATTTGTTGGAAAGAATTCCGAGAAAAGAAATGAAATTGTGGGAACAGATGGTCCAAAGGATAACTAAGAAGTTATCTAGTAAAACCGACGATACGCTAGTATCTGAACTTGCTGGAAGTTTTAGAAGAAAAAAATCTACATCGGGAGATATAGATGTATTACTAACTTCCGATAATCATGTAGAATTTTACACAAAGTTTGTCAATGAATTGGTGAAGGAGAAAATAATAGTAGATGTATTTTCAAAGGGTGAAACTCAGATTATGGCAGTAGCCAAATTAAAGGTTAAAGGGTCTGATATGTTTAGACATATAGATATATTTGGATATTCTCGTAGTATATATCCATTTGCTTTATTACATGCAACAGGGTCTGATGAACATAATAAGACAATGAGAACTATATCATTAGAACAAGGATATAGTTTGAGTCAATATGGGTTAAAACGAGATGGGTTAATTCGGGAATTAAATATTAAGTCTGAAAAGGATATTTTTAAGTTTTTTAAAATGGAATATGTAGATCCTAGTAAAAGGTAGATTATTGATTATTATACCAACTTTGTAAAAGACCTTTTATATCAGTTGTATTACCAAGATCACTATATTCTAATAAATCATTATTACTATTATGTATAATAAAATCGTTATTTATATTATTTTGTAAAAATTTATCATTTTTAGTTTTGTATTCATTCAACTTTTTATTTTCGTCATTTAAATATTGATTAATTTTAATTTTTATTGATGAAGGATATGTTATGAAGTTATACTTATCAGTTTTATTATCAATTTGTTTATTAGTTATAATATTTTTAGGTTGTTTAGTAAAATTAAATTTTATTTCTTTAATAATAAAATTCCCTTTTATTTTATAAATATAACATATTACTGGTGTAGCCGAAGATCTAGATATATTGTACAAATTAAAGGTTATTTCCATAAAGTCTATGTCTAAACCTTGATATATATATCCTACATTATCTAGAATTTTAAAAACACCTAAAGGTCCTGATAACTTATTAATTTTGTCTTCTAATATTTTATTAATTTTGATAAAATCATAAAAAGGTTTACGATATATATATTCAAGGTCGATGAGATATATATTAGGATTAGATAAACTTTTTAATATATCTTCTAATGAATCAATATGAATACTAGGTTTTATTATATAATCGAAATATCGTTTTGGTTCATATTCTTGGGTATTAGATGGATTATCAATAACATCTTGCTGACTAATTATTTTATTGTCGTTTGACAGTGTTTGTCCATGTATATAAGGTTGATTAAAAGCTTCCAATTTAAAACAACTAAATATTAAAAATATTATTAGTATATAATACAACATTTTCGTTTTGTATATAAAAAATATATTTATATCGTTTAAATAATTAATAAGATAAAAAAGATATTAGTCATATATATACAATGTCTATTTGGTTATTTTATAGTAAAAATTGTAAACATTCTGAAAAATTTATAAATTTAGCTATGAAAAATGAAGTGTTATCTAAAAAGATTAACCAAGTAGATATAGAAGAAAATGCTGATAGATTGCCACCATTTTTAACATCTGTTCCTACGTTACAACTAGAAGATAATAGTGTTTTAGTTGGTACGCAATGTTTTAATTGGTTAGAAAATAAATCACGTGAACCCATAGAACCTGGACCAATTTCTAATTCCAAAGGCGGTTTTGAAACTACTCCTTATACACCTATTAACAGTTCTGAGGATACTGGTGTTTTTAAGAGTTATACTAATATAGATGGTGTAATAAATGGTTCAGAAGGTATGGAATCGTTAGCATCAACAATACAGGATAATGCGGAAAGTAAACCAGGAAATTTACAAGATTTACAAGAACAACGTAATATGATTTAAACATATGTTTCAATATATAAAAAATATGACAACAGATGATATAAAACTGGATTATAAAGAACAACAATTATCGAATCAAATGTCAATTAAAATTATAGAATTAAAGGAAAGTATTACAGATTATAATATATTGTATTCAACTATTATAGAAACATTTCCTGATGTTGTAAAACATTTATCTAAAGATAGACAAGTTGTTGTATTAATGGATTGTATTACAAAATCTATAGATATAAAAGAGATTCTACCGAGTGCTATAACAATGTGTATTAATTTGACAAATCCAATTAAAAAAGATAATGAATTGACCTTAGAATTAAAAGAGATTTTAGACAATAATAATATTACAAGGTATGATATTTGGATATCATTAGTAAGATCTGGAATACAAATAGTTGAATGTTATGAAGGAATTTCAGGTTATAATAAGAAGTTACAATTAAAGGAATCGCTATTACAAATTATAGAAGATTTAGAAGGTAAAGATAAAGATATAGTTATGAATTATTACAATACTACTTTAGATGCTACTATATCGGCGATAATAGATGCATGGAAAGCTAAATCTCCTAATAAAAAGTCGTGTTTTATTTGCTTTTAGCTTTTAATCTTTTGCGACTTCTTTTTAATCTGCGTGTTCTTTTTTTTTTCCATTTTGCTCTCATTGTTAATTAATTAATATAAAGTTTTTAATTTAATTAATAAATAATGAACACAATCTTAGATCATAGAGGTTATGGTATAAAATGGGATGAAATGAGTAAGAGTAATCAACATAAGCATATGAACAACTTAACTTTTGTTCCAAAAATAAATGATGATTATTCATCAAATGTTCAAGGTGTACCAATGTTTAGACCAGGTAAGAATTGTTTATGGGTTCCTAAACATTATGGTATTCGAAAGTTTGGACCTCCAGGTGTAAATAATGAAAGGGATGGTGATGATATAGATATAACGTTTAATGGAGAACTTAATGCTAAACAATTAAATTTGATAACACCTATCATAGAAAGTATAGAAAATAAAGGCGGAGGAGTAATATGTTTACCTACTGGTTATGGTAAAACAGTTATCGGTGTTTATCTAGCATGTTATTTTAAGAAGCGGACCTTATGGGTTACACATCAGAGTAATTTATTACAACAAACAAAGAAAAGTTTTGAGACATTTTCGGATGCAACGGTTGGGATAATTAAACAAGAAAAAGTGGAAGTGGATAATCCAGTAGTTATAGGTATGATTCAAAGTATAAGTATAAAGGATTATGATCCTTCTGTTTTTGATAAATTTGGTTTAGTTATATTTGATGAAGTTCATCGCGTTCCCAGTTTGGTATTTAGTAAAAGTTTGTGGAAATTAAATACTAAAAGAATGATTGGTTTGTCTGCAACACCGGAACGTAAAGACGGATTACACAAAATTATCGAGGAAAGTATAGGTCCTATAATTATGAAAGTTGAGGAACAATTAAAAATACCATTGGTTAGGTGTATAAAGGCTGAATATGAAAAACCAATGGAAGAGAAAATGAATTCTATGAAGAAGCCGAATATTCCAGCGATGACGAATGATGTATGTTATGATAATTCTAGAAATGCTATAATAAGGAATACTGTTCGGAATTTACACAACGAAGGAAGAACAGTGTTAGTATTAACACACAGACGTCAACATGCTGAGTTATTGGCAAATAGTGTAAAGGATTTGGATCCTGGATTATATTTAGGGGGTATGAAAGATTTGGATGAATCGAATAAAAAACAAATTATAATTGGAACGTATTCAATGTGTGCTGAAGGTTACGACAACAAGTATTTGAATACAGTAATGTTAACAACAAGTAAAAGGGATATTCGACAGACAGTAGGAAGAGTTCTAGGATTAAGATCGTCGGGTAGTATACAGCCGATGATAGTGGATATAGTAGATACATATAGTGTGTTTAGGTGGCAGGCTCGGGCGAGAAGATTGTATTATGAAAAACAAGGATTTGAGTTTGATTAGAATTGTAACGTGTCGTAAAAACGGGCTCCAGAACCCTTTGAAGTAGCAAACATAACACCGAGTGTAATACTCCAATAAAGTCCGTTAAAATTAACATGTTTTCCAGATTTGTCTTCTAGGCGGATCTGAAATTCAGAAATACTTTTGTTTGATAAAATATTTGGTGAATTGCGTTCATTATAATAGAAAGTGTATCCATTAAATGCACTAATAATAGGTATACGTGCTAATAAATTATCGGTATTACCAGTTGGGTCTATATTTTGTAAATCTAAATTATCAATGTGTAAATAAAATGAATCGGGGCCTGATAAATTAACTTGATTACTACCGGATAAATTTTTACCTGATATATTTTCTGATATGTCAAAACCTAATGTTTCTAATATAGTTCCACTTGAATTAAAAGTTATACTGTTTGGAGCACTAAATGTAATTTTATTATTTCTTGGATTAAATGTAACCTTTAAATTAGGAATAGAACCACTCATATCATTATATAATTCGGTGCACAATTCCGAAGCAGAATAATGTCCGGGAGTAACGGTAATATTGTTTTGACTACCATAGTTATATTCCCATGACAACATATTATTAGAATTATCTATAGGATAAAAGGAATGTGGGAATACACCATCTAATATTTGTATTAATATATTATTTCCAGTGGTTGCGTTTATAGTGTTATTAGATATATCAAATACATAGATATTACCTGACATATCAGCATATTCACTATCTAAATGGATACGTCTTGATGATTGTGACGATGTAGCAATTTCCATTATATATTTAATACATATAAAAAAAATATAGATTATAGATAGAATGGACATAAAATCTAATTGGAAAATAGATACAGATAATTTTATTATTAAAATCGGCAATGTAAGAGCTAAGATCATAAGTATGGGTGATATAGATGAAAATAATGGTAATTTGACAATTTATGTTAATAAATATGTAAATAGTGTATTAATAAGTGAAAATGATACTACAACACTTAGTGGTGATGGAACCTGTATGACCGGTGAAGGAAAACGTCAGACCGCCGAGATGTGTAATTTTTCAAATTTACGTAAAATCTTTTCAAAATATGAAAATAAGGAATATCAACTGGAAACTATAAAAAAGACACAGGATTATATAGAAAATCTACTTGATTTGAAGAAAGAAGATTTGAAGAATTATAAATTATTATGTGCAGCTCAAAGACAGCGTTTGATAGAATTTGGAAGACAAAATGTTTTATTAGAAAAGGATAAATATACTGATAAGATTACACAATTACAAAATAGTTTAGAATATACAAATGAGAAATTATCATTATCAAAAGAACAGGAAACTGCTTTAAGGGATAGATTAACTAAAATGGAAACACAAAAACCTATATTTAGTGACGTTAAAACTACCGATAATATACAAAATTTCTTAAAACGAGAACAACAGGGTAAAATTGAGATGGAACAACAATTAAAAAATAAACAAAGTTTAATGTTAAAGGAACAACAAATGAAAAACAACCAAAGTTTAATGTTAAAGGAACAACAAATGAAAGATAACCAAAGTTTAATGTTAAAGGAACAACAAATGAAAGACAAATATAATTTAATGTTAAATGAACAAACAGTGAAGAATAAACAAATTATGGATTCGTTTAGACAACAAATGATTAACAAACAAGGAAATGATTCTGTGAAACAACAAACAACATTTTATAAAATGTTTTATCCTCAAAGTGTCATAAAGAAACCCGTTAAACAAATTATAGTAAAAAACCCAGTTAATAAACCCATTATGAAAAAGAAACCAGTTATGAAAAAGAAACCAGTTATGAAAAAGAAATCTGTTATGAAAAAGAAATCTGTTATGAAAAAGAAACCAGTTATCAAAAAGAAATCTGTTAATAGATCTTTAAACAAAGTCAAGGTTTTCAAATATAGTAAGAAATTAACTAAAACGAAAGAGGGTAAATATAGATTTTTTTGGTATCGAAATGACAGGTATAAAGTAAAGGATACACTACCAAAATTATATATTAAAAATGGTAAAATCCAATATAAAAATGGTAGAAAATTAAAACGGGTGGCGGGGAAGAACACAGAATTCGGAAGAAGTTTTTTTTTTTCGCAAAATTAAACCAGCAACAAAAATATAAGAATAGGTTTGGGACAAAGAAGCTGACCGAACTGGAACAAGAAATATCTAACTTAGATAAATTAATTTCGGACTATAATAAAACTATTTCGCCTGAATTATACGATTCCACGCTAGAACAAATCAATAAAATAGTGGCAGAAGCAGAAAGATTATTAAACGAGAATAAAGACCTGTTGAGTTATATACAACAAAATGGTAGCATGCCGCGTGGCGTTCGCGAAAAGCAAGTGGGTGGTGCCAAACTCCTTGTAAATGACGCGGAAGAACGATTAGAGCGAGTAAACAAAAAGAAAGAATCGTTCCTCGCCGACTCCAAAGACCAAGAAATCCAGGCCGAGGAAATCGCCTCTGTGGGAGACGTGGAGTCGTCGATCGAACAGTTTGAGGTCACCCCTGATAATAACACGAAACGGTTCTTATCTATAGTATTACTATTAAAACTAATATCGGATTCTGGTAAATATAATAAAACGACTACTAAAGGTAATGATAAACTGGATAATAAATTAATAACAATACTATTAAAAGCAACTCAAAATTCGGGTGGTAAGAATAATGGTGATAATAATAAAGATTCTGTTAATAATAATAAAATGAAAGCTAAATTAATAACAATACTATTAAAAGCAACTCGAAATCTGGGTGGTAAGAATAATGGTGATAATAATAAAGATTCTGTTAATAATGATAAAATGAAAGCTAAATTAATAACAATACTATTAAAAGCAACTCAAAATTCGGGTGGTAAGAATAATGGTGATAATAATAAAGATTCTGTTAATAATGATAAAATGAAAGCTAAATTAATAACAATACTATTAAAAGCAACTCGAAATCTGGGTGGTAAGAATAATGGTGATAATAATAAAGATTCTGTTAATATCGTAAAAATATTCATAATATTGAAATATTTATTAGGGTTTGAATCATTGGATGTAAAATATAAAAAGATTGTATTAGAAAAACTGAAGAAAATGTTAGAAGATTTGGGGGTAGAAAATGTATTATTACAGCGTATTAATAATAAACCTATAGATGATGCAATAGAATTTTGTAAGAGATTATTGAAAAATTTGAAACGTTAATTATGATAGAATTTCTTTATGTAAATAAATATTTTTGTTGTTATCGGGATTATATTTGTCAATTCCTAAAAAATATCTAGTTCTCTTCGATGATAATGGGTTGAATTTCATGTATTCTTTATTTAAATCATTCCAAAATTTCGGTTCTTTATCTCTGGTATAAAAATGTTTACATACCGCAAAAGTTGGATGATACATAGTCCAACCATTAGATAATGCTCTCATACCTATTAAAGGTTCTTCTCCTTGGAATAAAAATGGTAAATATGGGTCCCAAGGGACATCAATAATGAATTGTGAATGTACAAAGAAGAAATTACAGCTAGCAAAACGTGAAATTACGGGTTTTTCAGTTTTTGGAACTATTTTAGAGATAGCTATTATTTGTTGTTTATCATTTACATAACAATCGTGTGAATGCACTGTTATCGAATGGGGATGTTTTGTATCCATTTTAGGTGGGTAATATGTAATAATACTTTTTGGTGGTAAAGAATTGTACATTTCTTTAATATTAGTATCCCAGTGTTTATCGAAAACAGTATGTGAATCTATTTGTAGGAAATATTCTTCACCATTCCATAACGTATTACATAGAAATCTAGCCCATGTGGGACCTTTTGCTAAATAATGTGGTATTTTAATAATTTTAATATAATTAAAGTATTTTTTATTAATATTGCCTATATAGTCATTTGTATCATTTTGAATACAAAGACCTATTCTAATTTTATGGGGTTCTTTTGATTGTTTAAATATACTCTTAATTGTATTTATACATAGAGGGTCTCTATAACTAGCAATACTAATAAATATTAAATCTTCTTTTACAGGTTTACTTTTTGGTATAAAATGTATCAAATGGGGATTAAAGTTTTTATTCATTTCTAATTATAAATATTAAAGTTAATATATTATAAACTATATATGATAGATTTATGTAATTTTATTGATAACTCTAAATCTATATTATTATTAGAAGATTGGTTATCGAAAATCAGTGAAGGAACATGTATTCAACCACATATTTTAATATATGGTCCAACAGGTTCCGGAAAAACGACATTGATTAGATTACTGATGGAAAAGTATAAAAACGATCTTCATCCTATATATGTAAAAGGTTTTGATTATACTAGAATTATGAATATTAAGAAGGGTATAGTATGTCAATGGACTGTAGAAGATTATATGAATGGACTAACGGATAAGAAACCAATTATAATATGGGATGACATAGATATTAGTAAAAAGTTTACATCTCTTTTTTATAGACCACTAAATAAAGTTCCATGTATAAGTATAATAAACATTTCAACATTTCGTCAATGGAAGGTTCATTGTTCTAATCAAGTAGAAATAGTTAAACCTAAGATGGAATATTTAATAGAATATATTAAGAATGAATATAAAATTAGTTCTTCACATATACAAAAAATTATATTACAACATAATTATGATATAAGAGCTATAGATAATCAGTTTAAATTTTCAAATAAACTAGAAGTAATTATAAATAATGATTATAAATGGATAAGAGACCCTTATTTCGATATAGAACAAACTATATACAAGATATATGAAGAATATAAAAAAAATAAAAAATTAACATTAATATGTCAAAGATTAATAGAAGAAGATAAATATAATAATATATATTTTATTTATGAAAACTATATTCAATGGACAAATAAAAAGGAAATAGATAAAAGGTATATAATATCTGAATTATTAAGTATATGTGATTTACACATGAATTTAAAAGAATATAATACGGAATATATGACTAGTATATGTATTGGTATATATATATATTTGGATAAGATGTTAAAAAAAAATCGTCCAAGTAAAGTTATAAGTAGAAAGAACCAAACTATAATACACCACAATAGGTTTAAGAAATTTAAAATTAATAATAATTATAGAAATTATGAAAATGTTGAATTATATTTAATATCTAAAATACACAGCGATAGTCAAAATAAAGAAATACTATGGTTAAATAAACAGTTTAAATTATAAAAGCTTGTGAGTTTTTTGATGTTTTTTGCGTCTAGATTCACCTGTATCTTGTAATCTACTAGGTACAGTGGGATCATTACTATAGAAACCTTCGGTATTAAAGATGCCTTCATAACCTTTGACAAAAGTTCCTTTCGCTTGTAGAATTTCTTGTCTTGTCGATTCGTTATGGTTTAATAATGGATTGTCAGTATGTGTATGAGCAACTGGTGCATTAGGTCCATGTTGATGTATTGATTTTTTGGCATAAGATTCAGCATTTTCCAATAAATTGATTCTAGATGTTGTGTTATTTTGCTCAACTAAACGATTCATTTCATCCTGAACCCAATCTTGACCAGTGTTAATATATCCTATAATTGATTGTTTATCATTTAATGTATCTAAGTCACCAATAATATATTTACTAATATCTTCAATATCGTTTTCTTTTAATTTCTTAAAATTAAAGTTATTCCAATTGTTGAAAGGGCATTGGTCACTTTGTTTTATACCCTTAGTACATTCAATGAATAATGAACGATACGTACAATAAATAGGTTTATTTAATCTCCACAATTCAGAAAATATACTAAAATCCGTAAATAATTTTAAATTATTATCATGGTGTGTATTTGTAATAGCAACTGTATCTATATATTTAGGCACACCATAATCACTAAGTCTTTTAACATATTTTGTGTAATCACTGGAAAGTTTATCAGATCTTCCTAGAATTTCATTTTCAAATGTTTCAAAATTTTTAAAAGTTTTAAAACTAGCGAAGAAAACAGCCCAAAATTTTCTTATATTAAGTATAACTTGGCCAACCCCGACGATATCATTTGTAGCGTTGTGTGCTGAATCTAACCAACTTTTAAAATTTCGTTTATTTAAATAATTATCACTTGTTTGAAATTTACGATATTCTTTCCTATTTTCATTGATCATTTTCTTGGTAAAACTGTATAATATAGGGGTAAATCTAACCATATATTTACCTGTCATCATTTTTTCACTATTATCTTTATTATCTACATTAATATTATTTATAATTTCTTTAAGTTTAACCTTATTTTTGCGTTCATGATGAAATACCGCATAGAAAAAGTCTATACCATTTATATCATTAAATTCGGCAGATTTACAATTGAGTTTTTCTATAGAGTTCCATTTTGGTTTTTTCCGTTTCCGTTTTTTTTTACCGAATTTAACTATATTCTGATTTGATTTAATCATCTTAATATAATACAATATTTTAATATATGTTATTAATAATATATGGATGATGAAGAATTAAATAAAACGATAATTGAAATGTTTTTAGAAACCGAAAACTTGAATGATGTAGAAACTAAAGAACAATTAATAAAATGTATACCAAATAAATATAAATTACAAGATAAATATAAAAATAGAAAAAAGACTAAAATTAATATTAATAAGTGTAATAAGTGTAATGAGAATAGCTGGAAAACATTATCAAAAGAAAATGAAAAGGTGTGTAAAAGGTGTGGACATCAAGAAAACATATTAGGATTTGCTAATAATGAATGGTTACCCAACCGGGGTTTTATACCTGATTTTGTCCCCGTTGCCAATGAAACTTTTGATGGTCGTAGGTTAAACGCAGAACAATTGGAAAGACAAAAAGCACAAAAAAGAATTAATAAAATATTAAACCCTAAAAACAAACCTAAATCTGGTGTGCCAAATATAAAACAAGATATGGGTCTTCAATTAAAACAAATTTATAATGATAATATTCCACAAAAACTCTTGTTAGATTTAACAAATGTTTATACAGAAATGAAGGAAATAACGAAAGCGAACGATATGATATTACCAAGAGGTATTAAAAGAAAAGCAATTAATGTTTTATTAATATGGTTTTTATCTGATGGTAACTTGCAGAAAATATTAACTGTATATACCGATGTAAATAATAACAATTTGGTAGAAGGACAAAGATACTTAAATTGGATGGTAAACAGTTCAGATAGATTATCAGAATTGAGGAATATGAAAATTAAACCATTACGTAATGAAAATGTAATTTGTTATGAAGAATTAAGAGATATACTTAAGAATTTAAGAAAAGAAATAAAAAAAAGGTTTGAAAATTTATCTGATTCTGAAATCCATATTATATCGGTAGGTCTTTATATATTTAAGACACCACAAGGAAAAGAGTTAAAAAAGAATAATACATTTGATAAGGTAATCAAAGATTGTGGTGTACAAAAAATAAATAAGAAATACAATGAAGTATTCAAATGGTTTAAATCAGAAAGAATTTGGGATTCAATTAATTAAATTTAGTTTTAGCGGGTAAATAGTTTTTGCTAATATATTTACCAAATTCAACACTTGCATCGTAATTACTAATATCATTTGATTTTATTTCTAAACATAACCGTTTCATAGTTTCAAGTCGTTCTAGACATTTGGGATCTGTAAAGACAGCATCGAAAATTTTGGGGCTTTGAAGTGAAAATACTTTCCATTTTTCCAAAATCTCTGGTTTGGTTAAATCATTTGATATATCGCGTTTTATCAATTGAACGGTTGTGATATATTTGTTAATAGTATTGAGGTCCATTATAATATAATTAAGAATTTAAATATATGTTTAAAACGATTTAAGATTTATTTTTACTTTTTTATATAAGTTTAAGTAGTTTGGTATATATATTTAAAAATGGATGTATCAGAATTATTTAATCAAATGAAAATGTCAGATGAATTAATGAATAAAAGGAAATGTCTAATTGAACCTGTTAAAATGAAATGTGATTGTGGACTAGATGAAGACCACGCGTCTCACCATAGTGAAGTATATATATTATGTGAAACGTGTGGTTTTGTTTTTCTAGACGATAACATTTCAAAGGAAGCCGAATGGAATTGTTATAGGGATTATACAGGAGCTTCAAATACATCAAATGTAAGATGTCATGTAAATCGTGATGTAACAAATCCTTATGATAAAGGGTTACCTCAAGCTTTTCCGACTGGATGGAAACAAACTTATGTTGATGATAAAGGTAATAAACGAGTTATTCGAATGGATAAACGAAATCTATGGTTTATACCTTATAAACAAAAAGCTTTTTGGGAGATTAGTCAATTATTCGATAGGGCAATAACTCGGCTAGTAACAACATTGGAACCTAAACTGTCAGTCTCTAAAAAGTTATGGCATCATATTATGGAATCGGGAGTAGTATCGCGTGGAGCAAACCGAAGAGGTCTAATAGCAAATTGTTTGGTGTATGCGTGTAAGATAGAAAATAATGCTAGAAAGGTCCAAGATATTGCACAAGCATTTCAAATTGCACCGACTGAAATTACACGTGGGCATAAAATATTTAAAGAGATTATGACAGATAGTGAGTACGAGTATATACTTTACGATAATAATAATGATAATCATTTGCAAAAGTTTATAAAGCATATAGATAAGTTGGGTTTGAAGTTTAAGGTAGCAAAGCGGTGTGGTGAAATATTGGAAAAATATGGTGATATAATGAATAATGTGGCTCCTCAATCAAAGATCGCTGGAATTATATCGTGGGTAGTTCATATTGAAATGAAGTTGAAGAAACCGAATAAGAGTAGTATATGTAAGGAAGTAAGTGTATGTAGTCCAACGTTAAAAAAGGTTGTTGGGATTTTAGAAAGTTTAATAAAGAAGGAATAATATGTTAGTAATATAATAAATAATGAATACGGGTTATAGAAATCCCAACAAGGTTAGAATTGTAACGATTGACACAAAGAAAAGGTTTACGAATACATCTGGAAATGAATCATGTTCTTTTGATAGTTTTTTTTCGTCACCATTAAATATATCTAAATATACTAGTGTATATCTCTCAAATCTATTTATAGGTGGTTATAAGATATGTCCTGAAAAAGCTTATTATGATGCATCTGGTAATAATGGAGATACGATTGATGCTTTTATGATAGATATACCTGATTTAGAAATGATAACAATAGGTGCTGATGGTTCTGGTAATCGAGAGCAAGCGACTTCTGTTATGAATAAGAAAAGTGTATTAATATTAGAATCACCAAGTATAATATCAACATCGGGTGCCGCCGTACCAAGTGATTATAAACCTTTTATATTAGGTCATTTAAGTAAAACCGCAGTTTATTTGGCGAAAGTCGGACCAAAGAAATTAACTTCATTAAATGTTACAATTACAGACCAAGATGGTGATGTTATATGGAAATCAACAAATGGTCATGGCGGCCTTGAAGGTAATCCACCAAAACAATCAAGAAGGGTAATAATGCAATTGATGTTTGTAGAAGAAGAATAATTATTAAAAATTATTAAAGATAAATTATATTGTTTATAAATATATATTATGTTAATAATAATATTAAGTTTTTTTTATTTGGGTATAGCAAATACATTAGTTTTGCCACCTATAACCCCAGATATATTGTTAAAATATGGTAATAATGGAGATAATGGATTGGTTCATATCCAACCGGAAGCAGCACGGACGTTAATGGCGTCGTGGTCAACAAAGATGTTATCACGAAAAGGTATGTATCCTCCGTCTTCGTATGAAACGTGTTACACTGGTATCCAAGTTATAGGTAAACGGGAAGATATATTGCCTCCGTTTAATAGTTTTTTGACGTTTGCCTATAATCACAAATATAATCACCAAGTGGTAAATTCACACATAATGTTATGTATTTTAAATCCCGTAAATAGAATTGTCGATATTCATGGGATAGTTGAAAATCCGGATAATATATATTATAATAAAAGTATAATTCCAATGGTTCAAGAATTTAAGATACTAACAAATAGGGCAAATTGTAGAATGGAAATAGAACAATTGTCAAAATGGGGGTACGGTGTCTATCATTTTGCATTGTCGCGTGAATTATAATGTTTATTATAAGAAATGCCTATATTAATATATTTTGGCAAATCAAAAAGGAAAGGTAAAAAAAAGGTAATGATATTTAGAAATCCAACAATGAACATACATTTTGGATCAGATATTTCAAAAACATATGTAGAAGGTGCGTCAAAAAATACACGTGACAATTATTTAAAAAGACATAGGGTTCGGGAAAATTGGAATAAAATAAATCCGGGTTCTGCTTCTGCGATAATATTGTGGGGTAAAACAAAAAGTATAAATAAAAATTTAATAGAATACATAAAAAAATTTAAGATAAATGATAGTAGAAAGAAATATCCAAAGAAATACGTTCCGGATGTTCTTTCTGAAAAGGATAAATTGAAACAGATAAAAAGTATAGAGAAAGGTGTAGATAGGCCCAAATTAGCATCGTTTAAAAGTAAACGCAGTGGGTGGGCAAAACGTTTTGAGGATAAATATAAAACTAAGATAACGGATCGAACGTTTATACATAAAAATATAATAAAAAATAAAGGGATAGAATTAATAATAAGTAAAGGGGTGGGTGCGTATTATTCGGGTGGGTCTCGTCCAAATCAAACAGGTATGTCTTGGGCGAATGCTAGATTAGCTTCCGTAATAATGGGGGGTCCAGCAAGAAAATCAGATATGAAAATTTGGAATCAATATCGTTTAAAGAAATAAAACTAATATAATTACAAGGAGTAATGAGAGTAATAACGAGAAGTGGTAATGAAGAACCAATGATGTTTGATAAGATAGTTGAACGTTTAAATAAGTTTTCTGTAGGTTTAAATGATACAGTTGATACAACTGTGATTACACAAAAAGTTATTCAAAGAATATATGATAAAATTAAGACGAGTGAGTTGGACGAATTAACAATTGAATATTGTTTACAGAATAGTATCAATCACCCGGATTTTAGCAAGTTGGCGAGTAGGATTGCGATAGACAATCATCATAAGGATACGGATTCCGATTATAAAAAGGTGGTTGAAGAGTTGTGGAATAATAACGATGTTCATAATGAGCATGCGCCATTGGTGAGTGAAGAGTTGTATAACTATGTAATTAAGAATAGTGTAGAACTACAAAATATTATCGATTATGAGCGTGATTTT
>Ga0302122_10001196_pt1 | contig 16411 bp, 9 predicted proteins | sample CB21_SCM_MG_FD_203115 | JGI IMG/M metagenome (GOLD analysis project Ga0302122, IMG submission 203115) | Marine microbial communities from Western Arctic Ocean, Canada - CB21_SCM | ecosystem: Environmental > Aquatic > Marine > Oceanic | place: Canada: Western Arctic Ocean | collected 2017-09-28
CGGCGAGATCTTCTCGGTGAAGGTCATGTGGCCGCGCAGTGACGACGAACGACGGCGGGGCCGCAATAGGGGCTTCGTGTCGTTCAGGCAACGAGACGAAGCGGAGGACGCCCAGCAGGCCATGGACGACTCCGTCTTGGAGGGCGTGCGCATTTCCGTGGCCTGGGGGCGGGCTTTGAAGGACCAGCCGGGGGCCGGCGGCGTCGGGAGCACGGCGGCCTCGCGAAGCGCGTACGGCGCCAGACCGCCCAAGACGCCGGCGCTGCCCGGCGCGGCGGCCTGCGTCGCGGCGGCCGTCGCGCGCGCTAAACTACTCGCGGCGCCGGCGCCCCGCGTCGCGGCGGCGGCCGGCGGCGCAAGTGCCTTCCAGGGCGCGGCGCTTTCTACGAGGCGGTCGCGCTGGGACTCTTTACCAGCGAAGCGCGAGGACGGCCTGAGTCAACAAGACTTCGAGGGGGCGCACAAGGTTATTGTGGTCGTACCCCAGGACGACACGTTACGACGGTTAGCCGACCTGACGGCGCGCTTCGTGGCCGCCGACGGCCGCACCTTCGAGGACTTTTTACGGTTACGGGAGCGGAACCACGCGGACTTTAGTAAACTATTGGACTCGTCGTCAAGTGTGGGCCGCTACTACCGTTATAGAACCTGGGAGGCCGCCATGGCTTCCAAGTCTCCGGAGCCCGGTACAATGTACGACTTCGAAGGGAGACAAGTCAAGGCGTTCCGCATCCAATGTGGCGGGCCCTTTTGGGTCGCTCCTGATCAGGCGACGACGGCGTCTCCAGTAGATGATATAAAGGATACGCCGGCCTTGACGCGGGCCGACGCATTACGGAAGGCCGAGCAGAGCCTCATGGAGCGGTTGCGCGAGAACGAGGCGAGCTTATACGAACGGCGGGGGGCGAGGAGAGGAGATGCCAAGCTCCGTTTGAACGATGTATTGCGGTTCACGGAGACGCTGGCCTCAATGCATATTGCACGAACGCAAATCAAGGACGCCATGTGCTTCGCCCTGGACCGGGCGGACGCCGCCCGCGAACTCTCGGAGTTGTTAGGAAATGCCTTAACAGAACCAGCACAAGCGCAGGCTTCCGACGAGACGCGTTTGGCACGACTCTACGTGGCGTCCGATATATTGCACAACGCGGCGGCATGTGGAAGGGGCGCTAGAATGATGCGCTCGTTGTTGAGACCTTATTTGGCCCCGGCGCTCCACCACCTGGGCACACGACTTTTAGGTAGATCGGGCTCCACGCTCCAACTGGCGGCGACGAATTCCATCATTGACAAGGTCGGCGCGTTGTTGCAGGTCTGGAGCCGGTGGGCCCAGGTCTTCCCGGCGAATTGGACCTACGGCCTCGAGAGCGCCTTCTTCGAGCGGCGCGAGCGCAGTTCCCATCTTAGAACGGAGGAGGACGACGACGACGGCCACGACGCGTTACGGCGGGACGCGCGCATCGCGGGGCTGTACGACGGCAGTGCGCCGTCGGAGCTGCGCGCGAGCCTCGCGCGGCTCCGGCCGTACATCAAGCACCGGACGCTCGGCGTCTCGCCCGCGGAAGCATTACGAGCGGCGCAGCGCGAGCACGCCGAGGCCGCCCAACGGGCGGCCCCGGCGATCGTGGAGTCGGACGAGGACGTGGACGGCGAGGCGTGCGACGACGTCGACGACCTGCTGGCCGACGTGGCTGAGGCGTCGTTCCAGCCGTTTCCCGTCGCCGCGCCGCACGCGCCGGTTGCGCCGCCCGCGCCTGTTGCTGCTCCCCCGGTGCCGGTGGCTGCGCCTCCGGCCGCGCGGTTGCAACGCCCGCCCTCGCCGCAACGCGGCCGGAGCCGGTCCCGCGGGCGGCGGCGCGGTCGCTCGCGCTCGCGCTCGCGGTCTCGCCGCCGGTCGCGGCGGCACCGGAACCCGTCCTCGTCGTCGTCGTGGTCGCGATCGCGGTCGCGGCGTCGGAGCTTGTCGCGGCGGCGGCGGTGATTTATTGCTAACCTTATCTGTGTGATTACTCTAGGATCGTGCGGGGTCAAGACTTTTTGCAATAATTTAAAGAGCGGCAAATGCCGGTTGGCTCACCACATTGATCGACTCAGACAGCTCAAACTTCCGAAAAGCTTTGCCACGGTTGATACCAACAACTGCCAGCGCGAGAGCGCACCTCAAAGCGACGCGGCAAAGTTCTTGCATAGAACAGCACACCTAGCACTTTTTTCGAACGCGACAGGGAGAATACATGAGCAGACGATGACCGCTCTAACCCTCATAAAGCAATCATCCCTGAAAGCGCTCGAAAGCGTAACGTCCATGCTATCGATGGGCTCGAGTGCGAAGCCGCCGCCGCCGCCGCCGCGCCTCACGGTAGTAACGGCGCCGGACAGCGACGTGCTCCTCGAAGCCCACTTCTCGGGCAGTCGCCTCGGCTTGAAGCTCGTGCTGGCCGTGACGGAGGGCCGGACCGCCGTCATTGTGGAAGAGGTCGTCGCCGGCTTTGGACCGGAGGGCCTGTGCCCGCGCGACGTGCTCGTCGCCGTGGACGGCGGCAAAATCACCGTACCGCGCCCCGACGCCTTCGACGCGTGGATCGCCAAGCTGCGAAAACGGCCACGGCCTCTTGTGCTTACTTTCGCGCCCGGCGCGGGAGGAGCGGCGGCGGCGCAAAAGCAGTGGCAGCGGGACCAGAGATTGCGGTCAAAAGCGGCGCTCAAGGCCTACGAGGCCAAAGACGACGACGGCGAGGCCGCGTACAACGCCGCCATGCTCACGGCCAATGGGGTTGGCGGCCCGAAGGACCCGATCGCCGCGATTCAGCTCTTGCGGAAGGCGGCGTTCTTGGATGTCGTCAAAGCCCAGGTGGCATTAGGACACTTGTACCGGCAGGGCTCCAGCAGTGTGACCAAGAACGACGACGAGGCCTTCCGGTGGTACGAAAAGGCCGCGTTAATACGACGCGACCCCGAGGCGCTCTATCAACTCGGCAAGTACCACCGCGACGGCACGCCCTCGCGCGCCGCAGACGTTACCAAAGCCCGCGAGTGCTTCGAGGCTGCCGCGGCGATCGGCGGCCGCGACGCGTACGCCGAGGCGCTCGCTGAGCTGGAGCAGGACTCGGTCCTCGACAGCGTGGTCCAGTCCGTTCGGGCCGCCGTGACGACGACACCGTCGAAGGGCGACCGCGGCGGCCTCTACGAGTCGCTCGTCGAGGACGACGAGACGGTGTCGCCGTTCTCCACGGCCTCGTACGAATCGAATGACCCAGGCACGACACGCACGCGCGCCACCACCGCCGACTCGCGCGAGCTCGAGTACGTGCCGCCGACGCCCGAGTACGTGCGGTGGCGCGGCGCGGGCGGGCAGCCCGTCCTCCACGTGTGGCGCGCGCACGTCGGCCTCACTGACGAGGACATGCTGGTGTAATTTTCCTGTGCGGACATCTTGTGGACCTTAACCAACCTATAAGTCCGGTCCCCAGCCCCTAGGGCGGCGGTCGGTCGTCTTACTCCTCGATACCTCAACCAACCCGCACTGTTTAAATCCACCCACAGCGCGAAATCGCGCATTCGTCTGCATTGGCGGTCTCTAGGTCGTTGCCATACGCAGCGAGTGCACGCAGCGCGTTATATTTTAGACGCGCAGCGCTGCCAAACGCTGCGGTTTGGCCGAGGGGCCGACACAAAAAGCGGCATTACACGTGTACACAGCGCCGGCCCAGCCACGCGGTCGTACGCGGAGCCATGATGCGAACAGTATGGGTCACAGCGATGGTCATAGGCGTCGTGGGCGCCGCAACCGACGCCGGAGCCGCAACTCATGCAACACCACGGCCGAGGCCGAGGCCGCGGCCAAGGCCGACGCGCCCACCGACAAGCGGACCATCGCTCGAGGAAAAAATCACAGAGCTGGAGCGCGCGAACGCCGAGCTCCGGCAAGAGCAGCGGGTCGCGGAGCTGGATCGCCAGAACGCCAAGCTCCGGCAAACCCTGATACCGGCGCCGGTGCCGGAAACAATGGAGCTGGAACGCGAGAACGCCAAGCCACCGCCGGCGCCGACGGAAGAGGCCCGGGCCTGGCCCGCACCGGCGACACCCGTACCGCCGCCTGAGTGCACGCTCGCGGGCGTGCCGCGCAAGGCGCTGTCCGCGTGCGTCAGGGCAGACGGATTTTGCGTCGCGAGCCCGACCGAATGCACCGAGCTCGGGGGCCGCTACAACAGCCGCGGGTGCGGCAGCGGCGAAAACTGCGCGTGCTGCGAGGCGATACCGGAGCCGCCGACGCTAAAGCCGACCTTGAAGCCCACGGTGCCGCGGCCGCAGTGCCCCTTACAACGGGTGGCGCGCAAGTCCCTGTCGGCATGTGTGCTGGCGGATGGCTTCTGCGTGGGGAGCCCCGAGGAGTGCACCGAGCTCGGCGGCCGCTACGACGCTCGGGGCTGCGGGGGCGGAACTGATTGTGCCTGCTGCGAGAAAATCCCTACGGACCCGCCGGTGCCGAAGCCGACGTTCTCGCCGGAACCGACCAGCGAAGCCGAGGCTGGGTCCTGCCAGCTTTCCGAGGTCCCAGGCGAGGCGCTCCGCGCGTGCATCAAGTCGGGCGGCTACTGCGTGGCGAACGAGCACGAGTGTGGAGTGCTCGGTGGCGGCTTCGAGGCCGCCGGCTGCGGGCCGGAGTCGTCCTGCGGGTGCTGCGGCGACGTGCCCGACGACGAGGACGAGGAGGCCACGGATGATGCGACGCCCCGGCCCACGCCACGCCCCGGTCCGTACCTGCGGGCGTCGACGCCGGCGCCAGTAGCGCGCGAGGCGCCGAAGCGCGCGTACTGGTGGACGCCGCGGCCGACATTTGCGCCGGTGGCGCCGCCGCCGCCGCCGCCGCCGCCGCCGCCGCCGCCGCCCCGGTTCTTCCTCTACTTCCGGCTCGTCGCGGTGCTCTTCGGGCTCGCGGCGCTAACGGCGGCGCTGCCGGTGCCGACGAACAAGTACCTTCTGCTCGTGCGCTGGCCGTTCTACCAGCTCTTTGTCTGTATGCGGGCAAGCGTCGTCGGCGTGTGCAGCCTCTGCTTCTCGTTCGGCGACGGCATCGCCGAGTCGCGGCCGCCTAAACCAACGGCGGACATCAAGGTCGAGATGAACGCGTTCGCGCGTTCGCGCTCCGACCGCTCCGACGGGTCCACCGACTCGCTCCTGGTCGACGGCGACATGAATGACGCGTTCGCCGATTTCGAGAACGATCAAGGTGGCGACCCGAACCCATTCAACCTCGGCGCGCCGCGGCGGCGCTAATGTGCAGTGATGTAATATATGACGTAATATACTTTAGGAAGGGGGAGAGGAGACAGAAGCGCCCCGAGACGAGGAGGGGGGGGAGTCGGGGTACTCGCGTCTACGGCTCGCACCACCACCACAGGCCCGCGTCGTCGCGGTCCGAGCACGTGACGCCGTCGTCCTCGTACTTGTCCTTCTTGAGGATGCAGCAACACCCGACGCAGCCCCAAATCATCGCTAATAAGAAGACGATCGCGATGATGAAGAGGAACTGGGCCGCGCCCGACGCCAACAGTAGTATGATAGCAATAATGAAGCACACGACCGCCATGATGTAGTGGACCCGCCGCGTGCAGCCCGTGAACTTCTTCTTCGCAAGGGCGTCGTCCAAAACTTCATCTAATCCATCGGTCGAGTCCACGGACTGGCTGAGCAGCCGCGTGCGCGCCCCGGTGTTGTCCGGGAGGTCCGGCCGCTCGTCGCCCGAGTAGTCTAAGACGGTCCGGATAAAAACCGCCTCTAAGGTCGGCTGCGCGATGGAGTAGTCCACGAGATCCACTTCCTCCTTCCTCGCTTGCAAGGCGTCGAAGACGTCCCCGATCTTAATCGATTCCTTCAAAGACATGATCTTCATGGTCTCGACGAGTCTCGCAGCTTTCTCGGCCACCAAGGTGACCGTTCCACTGACGAGGAAGAAAATCAAGCCCAGCGGCACGAAGATCAATTCCAGCATGCCCGTGCTCTCGCCCTTGTTCGAGCCCGGCACGAACACGAAGTAAATGAGCCACGTGAGGATGAAGGCGATGATCGGCGCCACGAAGAGCTGGACGTTCTGGCCGATGGACCGCTTGCGCACGAGCCACTGCCGCCCCAGCATCACGCGCAGTTGCCGCGCGCGGCTCGGGCCATTGGACGGCGCCGCGGTGGTTGTATGAGTTTTATCGTCGCTCGTCGCTTGGGCGGCGGCCGCGGTTGTAGCGGTTTTAGCGTCGTCGCTCATCGCTCGGGCGGCGCTCATGTCTGGACGAGATAGTTCTCCGCCGCGGGTCGCCGGCGTCGCTTTTTAGCGGCTGCTTCAGCTTGATTTTCTCGGATGCTGTTTCCAGGCGGGCACGTGTTTTTCGCGGCGCGCAACCTCACTGCTCCAGTGAAGCTCGACGCCGCCGAGAGAGTTGACTCCTCTGTGCGCGTTTATGTCGGCGGTCGCTGGTCGGTGGTTTTCGCGTTTCGATGCACGTCGGTATTCTCCTCGCGCGGGTATTGCAACCTGAGCCGCGAATAAACACTCGGAATCGAGAGGAGTAAAACCACAGGGAAATAAGGTTATATCTTGGCTCTCATCTCCTAGAAGTTGAACATGTTCGAGATGTTCGCGGCGCCCGGCTGGAGCATGTTGTGCTTCATCGGCGGCGACAAGCAGGACGCCGTCAGTGAGGGCGGCGGCGCCGCCGCCGCGTACGCCGTCGCAGGCGGCGCCGAGAACGTCGCCCAACCGTTCGTCGGCGGCGGCGCCGAGGCGCCGCGCGAGGGCGACGCCGACACCGGGAGCCCGAACGCGGCAAACGATGGCGCCGACGGCGCGCGCACGGGCGGCGGCGCCATCGCGAGGCCCATGGACGAGATCGCGTGCGCCGTGTCCGGCCGCGCGACGCCGAGCGCCATGGGCTGCGGCGTGAAGGCCGCGCCGTTGCCCATCGGCGCGGAGCCGTTCATTCTCGGCGCGTGCATGCCGCCGTTCATCATCGGCGGCGCGGCGCCGTTCATCGGCGCACCGTTCGACGGCGGCGCCGCGTAGCCGTTGGCCGCGGGCGTCGGCTGCAGGACGCCGCTGTCGCCGAAGGGGTCGAAAGTGGCGGGCGCCGCGGCCGGCGAGACGACCTTGGCGGCGCCGAAGTCGGCGAACGGCGCCGCGGGCGGCGCCGCCGGCGCGGCCTCGAACGCCGCGAAGCCAGATGGGGCCGCGGCCGGCGCGGACGCGAACGCCGCGAAGGACGGCGGGTCGGCCGCCACCTGTTGCCCCCCGGGCGGCGGCGCGAGGAACGCGAAGCCCGACGACGCCACGGGCGCCGCCGGCGCCGGGTCGTCGAGGCAGAGCAGGTCCACCGCCGGCGTGACCTGGCGCACGGCCGGCGCCGCCTTGCGCAGCTTGGGCTTCGTGTTCTTTCTCCTCTTCGGTACGTCCTCTTCGGGCTCGACGGCGTCGCTCTCCTCGTACCAGAGCTTCTCGTTGTACGCTAACGAGACGAAGGTCTTGCGGCTCACGAGGCTCGACGCGGCTGTGATGGCGTTCGAGGGGTCCATCGTCGCGAAGTACGTCGCGCGCGCGCGAGTGTTCCCGCCCCGGCGCAGCTGGTCCACCTCCTTGTGGCTCCAGAACGACATGGAGACGCTCTTGCAGAGGTGGCTGTAGGACTGGTGCGCGCTCTTGCACGTGTGGCAGACGAAGATGCCGTACTTCATGACCACGGCGCCGTGGCCGTGCTGCGCGAAGTCCTGGCAGTTCGCGCACTTCAGGTTTTGCGGGGACTTCTGCAATTTGCTGAGGGCCTTCTCGGCGCCCGGTTCGCTGGACATCGTGTATCCTTTGCGCAAGTCACGCAGCTCCTCCGCCGCGTGAGTTACGCAGCTCTCAGTGTCGCGCAAAAAATGTGGGCCACCGACCCTTGATAGATAATTCACACCGCGTCAACTGCGTGATGCAAGTTTTATGGCGTTTCTGTAAGGCTGTGAGGTTGTGCAACAACTGTGTATCGCGTACCGCGCCAGCAATGCAGCACTGTAGCACTGTGATTAGCCGATGCACATGCCACGCATACTCGGTGAAACCCGTACCGAGGGCTTTGCACGAGTCGTCACAATAACAACACCCGGCGTCGACTCGACAACCACCAAGACACACGTTACGCCGGGGCGCCACCATCCTCGTCGTCGTCCTCCCGCCCCCCGCCACCGCCGGCCCGCTCGGCCGCCCCGCGCACAGCGCGCGCGAGCGCGTCGATCGCGGCCCGCGCGTCGTTCGCGGCGAGCGACGCCAGGATCGCGTCGAAGCGCTTGGCATTTTGAGAGGCGAGGCGCGAACCCGCGCGCCGCGCGTGCCGCGCGCCGCCGGCGCCCAGAGCCGCGGCCACCTCCAAGTGGCCGAACGCCTCGGCCGCGTCGTCGCAGGCGGGCGACAGGCCGAGCTCCAGCCGCGCTCTGGCCCTAAGTGCGCGCGGCGCGTCGCCGCGCGCCTCCAGCGGACTGTACTCGTCGCGGTCGTCGGGCGCCGCGAGCGCCGCTGCGTCTAAGACGGCCACGGCCTCCGCGAGCGCGTCGCGCCGGGCCGCGGCGTCGTCCTGGAGCGCGCGCGACAGTTCTAGGAGCGCCGCGCCGCGGCGCCGGGCGTCCCGCGCGTGCTCCGCGCCGTGCTCGAGGACGTCCCGTAGATCTGCCGCGGCTAATGCCGCCCGCCCGGGAACCCGGTTCGCGGCACAAGCTCGCAGCGCCAGCACGCGTTCCCGGAGCGGTGACCCGGGCGGCGCGTGCGGCTCCGCCGCGTCCAATAGCCGCAGCACGTCGTCCAACGCGCCGCCGTCGTCGTTGCCGTCGTCCGCCCGGCCCGGCGAAAAGGTCGCCTCCAGAGCGATGCGCGCGTCCGCGGGCGTCCGTCTCCGTGTGTTGGCGCGCGTCTCCAGGGCGTCGGAGTAGCGCGCGGTCGCCAGGTTAAACAGCGTGCCGGGCGCGTGCGGTTCGATCTCCAGCGACTTCTCCAGAGCGCTCTCCGCGATGGTCCGCTCGCCCCGCGCCAGTAATATGGTCGCGACGTTGTTCAATAAGGGCGCGTTCGGGGGGAAGTCCGCCGACGGCGCCGCGTGTAAGGCTCGCGCATACACTTCGAGCGCGTCGCCTGCGGCGTCGCACTGGTGCAGGGCGTTGCCCAAGGCGTGCAGCGCTCGCGCGTCGTCCGGCGCCAGCCGGGCCGCCTCCTTGAGCGGGCCCAACGCGTCCGCGGAGCGCCCGGAAAAGGCAAGGTACGACCCGGCGTTGATCAGTAGGGCAGCTCTATAGGGCGCGTCGTCGGGCGTGAGCTCCAGGGCCTTCTCGAAGGCGTGGGCCGCAGCCCGCGGCCGCCCGCGCTGCGCGGCCTCGAAGGCGCGGCGCGTCCAGCGCTGCGCCGTCTTCGCGGCGCGCTGCTCGTCGTCGTCGTCGTCGTCGGGCTCGTCGTCGCCGTCCTCGTAGGGGGGCGGCTCGTCGTCCGAGCCTCCTCTCCTTATGGCCAGCGCTCGCAGGGTTTGTGTGCGCAGGCCGCCGGCGATCCGTGCGGCCGCATAGAGCAGCACCAATTGACACCTGGCCATTTTTGAGCTGCGTTAGGCAGCTCGGTTGTCGAAACCGACGACGACGATGCTGTATCAATCACGAGATTTTGTTTGGCGCAACAGCACGATTCGGTGCCTCCGCTTGACGGGGCTACGCGTCGGCTGAGGCACAGCTCAAACCCGAATTAATGTCTTTAGCGAAAAGACGTAGGCGTCTTCGCGTACCGCCCCCCGTCGCTGCACGCAGACACGTGCTACTTATTCGATTCCGCGCCTTGCGATTTGGGACGGCAACCGTGATGCTCGAGCTTGGCACCGAGCGGCGTTCGCGCCCTCTGTTGCCAGCGCAGCTGTGATTGCCGACGAGAGCAGTCTAGGACGGCTCTTACACGTTGACGAGGTCTTGTTCTTGCAAGAAACGCAGCATGAAGCATGGGATGCAGCAACTCTTGTTTATTGCACTCGCAGCGGGCGTCGCGCCGATGCGCGGGCCCGCGCAGCCGTCGGGCATCTTGACGCGACGACAAACGCGACGGAAGCGCGGCGTCCGGCCGGGGAACTTCGCCCTCGGCTGCGCCGCGGCCGGCGCCGTCTCGACGTGCATCAGCCACACGCTCACGCTGCCCCTGGACGTCCTCAAGACGCGGATCCAGAGCGACGCGGCGTTTGCGGGTCTGGGGACCATGGCGGTCTGCCGAAAGATCGTCGGCGCCGAGGGGCCGCGCGCGCTGCTGGCGGGCTTCACGGCGAACGGCATGGGCTACCTGATGCAGGGCGCCATCAAGTTCGGCCTCTACGAGACGTGCAAGCGGCGGATATTTTCGGAACTCGAGGCACGGGGTGTCAACGGACGGAGAAACCACCGCGTCCCAGTCTGGGTCGTCTCTTCCGCCTGCGCCGAGGTCGTCGCGTGCTTAGCTCTGTGCCCCATGGAGGCCACCAAGATCCGCTTGGTGACGGACCCGCACTTCGCGGCGTCCACCTACGCCGCGCTACGACGTGTGGTCCGAGAGAACGGCGTTCCGTCCTTGTGGAAGGGCGTCGGGCCCATCCTGGTGCGGCAGGTGCCCTACACGGTGGCTAAATTAGCGGGCTACGAGACCATCTCCCAGCGGGTGGGCAACCCGTTAGCTGCGGGTGTGCTCGCGGGCGGCGCCGCGGCCGTGGTCTCGCAGCCGGGCGACGTGGTCCTGGCACGTTTATGTGGCGGCTCGGTGCAGGCGCGCCTCACGGGCGTGTGCGCGCTCGAGGACGCGTCCGTCGGTGCAGTGCTGGGTTCGATCACAGACCCGCGGCAGCTCTTCGTGGGCCTCTACCCGCGCGTGACCATGTGCGCTCTGGTGTGCGCCTCGCAGTTCTTCCTCTACGAGCGGCTCCGGCCATCGCCGTCGTAACTTATCGCAGTCTATGTCCTCGCTCGGTTCCGAAATGGTCCCGACGGTCCGACTCGTCCGCCCCTCTCTCCGTTCCGAGCCGTCGCGGACTCGCGGTCGCGTCGATGGCGTGTTCGGGCGTAGTCCTGGGGGAGCGAGCTCGAGGAAGTTCCAAGAGGTACTAAGTACTAGGTTTAGAGCTCCCAGAGCTGGAATGGTGCGGGTCGGGTTCGGGTTTTAGCGGCATTTATTTTTTATGCGCGGGAGTGGACATACAGCGGTCCATTTCGTGGTCGGCTACCCTTGGAAAGAATCCGTTTTTACCACCACATAACGCTGCGGCGCAGCAATTGGCCAGACCTCGCCCCTCACGGCACACAAAAGCCTCTGAAAGGAGAGGTACTCTTCAGCAACCCAGCAGCTCGCTCTACGCGGTGCATTAGCAGGACACGCGTGCACTGCACTGCACCGCGTCACCATGTCTCAAGAGACCAAGCACGACGACCTCGAGGAGGGGATGTCGACGCCGCCGCGCTCGGCGACGCCGCCTCCTTCGGATCTTACCTGGGGCGGCCGCGGCGCGACGCCGCCGCGCGAGGGAGGCACTTGGGGCGGCCGCGGCGCCTCGGTCCCATTCGTCGCTCCCAGCCGCGCCGGGCCGCGGCAGGACGCAAACCGTGACGCACTCCCTTTCCGGCCGCCTGGGCAGTCATCACCACGACGGCCGCGCGGGGACTCGACGGACTCGATGGACTCGTCCCAACGGCTACCGCCGCACTGGTCGCGGCGCAGCACGCCGCCGCAGACGCGGCCGCCCCTGAAGGCGTTGCGGAAGGGCGTGAAGTCGCGCACGATACGCCTCATCGACATGTTCGGGCAGGACAGCAGCAGCCAGGACAAGGACATCTCGCGCGTGGCCAGCTGCAAGGACAAAAAAATGATGCGTGGCAAGGACAAGCAGAACCGGCTCGTGGACCGCCTGGACGCGTTTAGTCAATCACGAGGCAAGTTACGGATCGTGCGCCAGCACGTGTCCAACCAACTGGCGTACCGCGACATCTTCCACACGATCGTCGAGGCGCCCCTGCGCAAGATCATCCCGGGTTTGACTTTTTTATATCTTGTGAACGTGATCTTCTTCGCGTTCTTGTGGTGGGCCGCTTCTCCCTACTGTAACGTCGGCATCAAAACCTTCAACAACGCGTTCATTTTTTCGACCTTCACGATCATGACGATCGGTTATGGAACAAGAGACGTCTTCTTCGACGATTGCTGGGAGGCCTCCGTGCTCATATTTTTAGAGTCCATCGTGAGCATTTTGCTGGACTGCGTTTCATTAGGCGTGGTCTACAGCCACATTTCTTCGGGACGGCGCCGGGCGACGTCCATTCTGTTTTCCGATAGAGCGGTGATCCACAAGAACCACGGCGAGCTCTTCTTCCAGTTCCAGGTCGTGGAGCAGCGGCGGCACCCGCTCACGGAAGCTTCTGTCAGATGCTACGCCGTGCGCGACGAGACGGACGCCTGGGGGAGAAGGGTCGAGTTCCAGCCCTGTGCCATGAGGTTAGAAAAGCCCGACGACGAGCTGGGCTCGATGCTCTTTCTGTCGCTGCCGTCGCTCGTGGTCCATAGATTGGACGCGTGGTCTCCTTTGGTTCCGCCGGACTGGTGGGTCGACGCCTACTACCGCCGGAAGCGGGGCGACGCGCCGCGCAAGACGTCGGTCGTCGACGACGCGCGGTCCTTCGCCGAGTTCTCCGAGTACGCCTACCGCCACCCGGCACCCCTGCGGCGCGCCAGTGATGCGGAGGCGGGCTACCGGACCTCGCACCGGTGCAAGATCTGCGGCCAGGGCTTCGAGACGACCCGGGACCTGCGGCTGCACCACGCGGACGACCACCCGGACGCGCCCCTGGAACTGCAGAAGAAGCCGACCCACGACCCGGACGTGATCCGCGCCTACATGAGCGAGGCGCGGCTGGAAGTGATTTGCGTCGTGGAAGGCCAGGACCCCATCATGTCCACGTGCGTCCGGGGCCTCCACTCGTACCAGGCGCCGCCGACCTGCCGCTGGGACGACTACGCGCGATCGGACATCGCCTGGGACGCGGCCTTCGCGCCCTGCGTGACGCGGCTCCCCTGCGGGAGCTGCCAGGTGGACTTCGACGCGCTCCACGACATCGTGGACGTCCGGGATGCCGTGCACCCGCCGCCGCCCGTGTCGCACTCGTGAACTGGGTCGCGTGAACTGGGACACTGTAACTTTAATTGACTATTACTACATACTGCGTGGCGCGTAGAGCCACCCGAACACAGAATACCTCAGTCGGTCCCCGAGGACCCGGGTGACCTCGTGAATGCGCGGTACTGAGAAACAGACCAGGCTATTGTGGACCGGCGCGAGGCGCCGCCCCTTCGCGTGGTCGACGAACAGCCCGCCCAGCGAGGCGCCCCAGGTCGGCTCGCCCGTTAGGTAGTAAACGAGCGCGATGCTTCGCTCGTGCGGCACGCCGTCAATATCGATAATTGAGGAGTCGTCGTGTTTAACGATGTGGTCGCCCCGGCCGTAGCGCCCGAGCTGCAGCCGCGGTACCAAACGACGTGCCCGCATCCACTCGCTGGGCGCCACGCTCTCGAGCACGCGCTCGAGTAAAGCTGCAACCGCGGCGTCCGGCGCGTCGACGCCGCCGTCGCCGACGGCGTAGCTATGCCGCGTCGTTTTCGTTTTCCGCCCGTGTGCCTTCGCATCAGCCTTTGCAGACGATTGTTGCCAAGCATCCTCCGGCGCGCTCCTTACGAGGTCGGCCGCCGCCGCCGCCGCCTCCGGTGGCAGAAGTGCGGACTCCCGCACGAATCCGCCGGCCAGCGCGCGCGCGGCAATGCACGAATTGTCGCCGCTGTCATCGCGTCGCCGCTTCTTGCCTGCGGCCTTCTTGTGTTTTTTTGCTTTTCTTTTTGGTGGAGGAACCCAGCTTCCGCCGAGAGGTGCGCCGGCGGCTGCTAGTGCCTCGTCCATCTTCTAAGCTCGTTTTGTGCGCCGGCAGCAACACACCTCCCGCAGAGCCGCTGGGCTAATATTAGGCTCGCAGCGCAGAGAGCGGGCGTCTGCAGGCAGTGCTCCGCACGGCTTGCAGAACGATTGCAAATTAGGTGTGCAGACTGCAGTCAGCCTCTGACAAATGCTTGAGAAGCTATGCGAAGCGTAGGCTCGCGTACGGCCCGCTTTGCAGATAATCTCCGGGTTGAAAACCCGCACATAGACAGGTAGCAAAAGACGCTTCGCCGAATCAGTCACACATATAAATTAAAGCTCCGAAGACCCGGAGACAACCTCGACCAGCACCTCCGCGCCGATGACCTCGACCGACCGCCGACGACCGACGAGGTACAGGTCCAGCGCGAGTAACAGGAGGAGGAAGAGCTGAATGGGCCACCAGCGGAACGGCGTCGGCGGCGGCGGCGGTATCGACGGCGCGGCCCTCAAGTCCATCGCGTCGAGGGCGACCAACGCCGCCGCGTCGCCCTTTTCGATCACGTCCGCCAGCGCGACCCCCGACGTGGAACGCGGGCAGCAGCGCCGCGGCACGCCCACGGCCTCCAGGGCCTGTGGGTCCGACCCGTCCAAAAATTGCATGAGCCATCGCGTCTCCTCTCCTAGCATGGGCTCGACGACGCGCCACGCGGCCCGCGCGACCAAAGGAGCGTCCACTACGACGTTGCGCCAGACGGCGTCGGCGTACATTCTCTCGGTCAAGCGGGCATAGGCCGACGCTAAAGACACAGTCTCCTTCCGCGCCAAAGACGTGTAGGACGCGTGCCGACAGTCGCAAATGAAGACGCACTTGTAGACGCGGTGCGTGCCTCGTGTCCGGGGACCGGCGGACAGTTTTTGCAGCGCGTCCAGGGCCTGCACCCGCAGCCGCAGCACCGCGTCGATCGGCATCGCGAGCAAGCGCCCAAAGTCCACGTCCCGGACGCGCTCTACCACAATGAGGTGGCCCCAGGCGTCCCTTCCAACAAGTTCCGTGGGCCAGATGGCGCGGTGGAAGTCCGACGGGGACAGGGAGCCGCCTAAGGGAGGCTCCGGGGTTGTGCGGTACCTCCGTCTGAGAGTAGTGACCTCCTCGATGATCGAGCGGTGGCGCTCGGCGTCGGCCCGCCGGAAGCCCCGTATCAAACGTAGGAATAACAGGTCGTCCCGCTCCAATTCACTTTTCGCGGTGTCCGTGAGGAGGGCGTACGCGGCATCCCTCTGCGCTATTTCCTCAATGGTCCAGCCCTCCGTTTCGCTCGGCCGCTCGAAGCGCCGCGGCGCCGCGGGCTGCTCGTCCGCGTCCTCCTCGTTGTCCTCGGAGAAGGACCGCCGCGAAGGGCGCGCCGGGTAGCCCAGCGCCGCGGCCGTCGCCGGGAAGCTCTGCTCGCAATACGAGCAGAGCTTCCCGGCGGCGTCCGTGAGCGTGCTGTAGTAGGAGCCGCTCATTCCTAGAGTGTCCGACAGCTGTGTGAGCTTTTTCTCAAGTGCTCTAACAAAACAAGTTCTGCACGTATGGAGTTGCGGCACTCACTCGCAGCGCTGCCGCACTGGCTCGCACACACACGCGTAACTTTCTGTGCGTAACCCTAGCCAGAGGCTACCTAGCTTGGCAAGCATCGACTTGGCATTTTACGAGAAACCCGTGTTTATGACTTTAAACTTTTTTCGCGGCCAGGCGTGTTGAGGTCTCGTGAGGCCCTGGTACGCATAGTAAATTCGTGCTCTCGAGGCCCCGCGTGGTCCTGCCTGCCTTTTTGCCTGTGGTGCAGGCGACGCAAGTTGACCTGCGGACCACTGCTCGCGTCGCACGCCAGCAATTCGTTATTATACATCGCTGATATTATCTCTCGTTGCTGCGCAGCCGTTGAAACGAGCGAGATAGCTGAACTTCACTGCAGCTCCTGCAAATTGAGCCTGCCGTCGTGACGCCGCATATAAGCAGCGCAGCGGTCTAGATCACAATTCTCCCCTGTCGCTAGACAAGCATGGCACGCCATCGCGGAGCGCGACGGCGGGTGTTGGCCGTCGTCATCGCCGGCGCGAGCTCATTGCAGCGCACGCAGCCGCCGCGATGCCAGCGCGCGCGACGCTTCGCCGACGCCGCGCCGGCCGAGGCCGAAGCCGAGGCCGACGCGTTCAACGCCTCGCCCGAAATCGATGTATTGGAGGAAGCGAGCCAGGTGGAGGCCGTCGTCGTCTCGGAGGCCGTGGAGACTGCCAAGGAGCGCGAGGCCCGGGACGCCGGGGGCCCCCTCAGGGAGTTTGACTGGGACGCGCACCTCAAGCGCGTCGAGGAGGAGGAGGACGCGCTCCGGGACGAAGCGACCGAGGAGGAGCGCGTCGCCCTGGCGGGCAGCGACGAGTGGACCGGCGATGCGGAAGCCCTGCGGCCCGCGGCCGTCGTGGACGACGAGCCCGCCTTCCTGAAGCCCTCGTGGGACGAAGTC
>Ga0302122_10001197_pt1 | contig 16409 bp, 12 predicted proteins | sample CB21_SCM_MG_FD_203115 | JGI IMG/M metagenome (GOLD analysis project Ga0302122, IMG submission 203115) | Marine microbial communities from Western Arctic Ocean, Canada - CB21_SCM | ecosystem: Environmental > Aquatic > Marine > Oceanic | place: Canada: Western Arctic Ocean | collected 2017-09-28
GCGGAATCTATGGTCGCTCGGAGATCGGCCGCTACCAAAATTGGAAACGAAACGACCGCTATTTCGAAAAACGATTCGCCCAAGCCGAATCGATCTCCTCTTTAGTCTTCCCTTTCGTTTTAGCTGAACGATAAAGCGCCTCCATCTCAGTTGGTATCCCCAAATCTCCTTGGTCCGCCATCCAACCCTCCAACTTAGCTTTCAGTCGGTTGACAGTCCCCTCGTACTCGGGATTTTGAGCCAAGTTGTTCATCTCCAAAGGATCCGTCGAGCAATCGAACAATTCCAGTTCTGGGCGATACTTATAGCGGTTCACGTATTCTATTGCATGAGCATCTCCTGAATCCGCCGCGACTTCCATCGACTTGAAGAAATCCATCGGTATCGAATTATTCATGTACTCCGCTGTCGGATTCAAATTCCAAACCAAGCGGTAGCGTTCACCACGTACGGTTCGAATAGGAAAACTGTCGCTGCCATTGTTGATTCCCCGAGTCGTCGCTTGAGCAAATACGTAATCCTTGTGCCGACTAGCCTCGCCGGTCAATACCGGTAGAAAGCTCTTTCCATCGAGCACTTTAGCCGGTCTGCCACCTGCAGCAGAAACGAAAGTCGGAACCACGTCGCAATACTCCACCATCGCATCGGTTGTTGAATTCGCAGTAACTTTGCCTGGCCAGCGTACGATCATCGCCGACTGCAGACCGTTTCCGTAGCAAGTCCATTTCGCAAACGGCATCGCGTTGCCCTGTTCCGAAACGACCATAACCAGCGTATTGTCGCTAAGCCCATGCTTTTCCAATAGAGCCAAGATCTGCCCCACCTGATTGTCGTAGTAAGTGATTTCCGCGAGATAACGACTGAAGTTTTCCCGTACCACTGGCGTATCCACAATGTAAGGCGGTAGTATCACTTTTTCAGGTGGATACAAACTTGGATCGCCTTTCGTCCACGGAAGGTGCGGCTCCGTGGAGCAAGCGAACAGGCAAAACGGTGTTTCATTGGCAACGGAATCACTCATTAGACTATCGATCGCTTCCAGGTCAGGATTCTTTTCCACCGCGCTATACTCGAACGGAAACACCTCCTCAGGAGCCACATGATTTTTTCCGGATAAAGCCACACGGTAATCTAGCTCTTTCAGATAGTGAACAATGCTCTTCGTCCCATCTTTCGAAAATGTATGATTTGGATACGCTCCCGATTTTACAGGATAAAGCCCCGTGTAAATATTGTGCCGCGTTGGCGAGCACATCGCAGTCGCCTGAAAACAACGTTCGAATCGCATGCCCTGAGTCGCCAGAAAATCGATATTCGGAGTGTGCGCTTGCCCGCCATAACACCCCAAGTCGCGATACGTCAGATCATCGGCAATGATAAAGACGAAATTAGGTTTCGCTTGGGCAAGCAAACTCGAAGTGATAAGAAGGCTAAGGATGAGGGTTTTCATAAGGGGTACTGAGCTACAAAATCTTAGATTGGCACAAAAAGGCAAATTGAATCCTTACCCGAGGACAACTGCAGGTGGAGAAAGGTAGGGCAGCATCGTCGAGGCTGCAGGAGAACCCTGGTTTTCAAATTAGGCTCTGCGGCGGCCTCGGCGATGCCGCCCTACCAGATCACACTTTTAATCGGACATTCCAAGCAATCCATTGATTCTCTACAAATGTCCAACAGGACGGCGATTCGCCCCAGCGTTTTCGCCATCGCCAAGATCTTTTCGCGCTTGTTCCGCCAGGACCTCTAATTCCTTAACGACCTCCGGATACTGAACCGTGAGATTACGCCGTTCGCCAACATCCGTATTCAAATCATAAAGCGACAACTCCATTTCCTTAAAACCTCGCTCACCGTGAATTCCGTCCTTACCCGGCGCCGAAGGAACGGCATACCGTTGAGGAAACATCAGTTTCCACTTGCCGCTTCGGATTCCATTCAAATTTCGTCCGCCGTAATAATAGAATACCTCATGTGGAGAAACCGCACCAGGAGCGGCAAACATCAAAGGACGAATATCCTTACCATCAATAATTCGATCAGTCGGGACCTTTGCACCGACTAGGGCAGCGAGCGTTGGCAGCAAATCCATGGTTGACGCCAATTCATCGCAAACGGTTCCTTCGGGAATCTTTCCGGGCCAGCGCATAACGCAAGGTACCCGCATGCCGCCTTCGAAACGCGTGCCCTTCCCCTCTCGCAACTCACCGGCGCTGCCGCCATGGTCGCCGTACAGCAACCAAGGACCATTATCCGAGGTAAATACGACCAGAGTTTTCTCATCGATTTCGGAGCGCTTCAACGCACTGAAAATTTCTCCCACACTCCAATCGATCTCCGATACGACATCGCCATAAACGCTACTAGTCTTTCCATTGTATTTATCGGATGCATACAAAGGCACGTGTGGCATCGCATGCGGTAAATAAATGTAGAATGGCTTATCTTTGTTCTTCTCAATAAACGCAACCGTCCGCTCCGTATACCATGTGGTGAGATTCACCTGGTCCTTTGGCAGTATTGCCGGATTGAGAATCTCCTCGCCTTCCATCAAAGGCAGGTCGGGAAAGTTGTACCGTTCGTCAGGATGGTAGGGCCACATATCGTTTGAATACGGCAGTCCGAACCATTCGTCGAATCCCTGGCTTGTTGGCAGAAACTCCGGCTTGTGACCCAAATGCCATTTTCCATACATCGCCGTAGCGTAATCCGCCTGCTTGGCGATCTCGGCAATCGTCGTTTCCTTCGGATTCAAACCCGTAGTCGATTTTGGATTAAAATTTCCAGGAACGCCAACCCGCACCGGATAACATCCGGTATTCAAAGACGCTCTAGAGGGAGAACAAACCGGACCACCAACATGAAAGTCCGTAAACTTCATACCCTCCGCAGCCATACGGTTCAAGTTCGGCGTCTCGTAACCCTTCGCGCCAAACGGCCCAATATCCGCATACCCCATGTCATCGCAAAAAATGATGATCACATTAGGTTTATCCGCAGCCGACAATATCGACGCAGAAAGCAAAACCAACCAACAACTCAACAACCCCTTCATACTTCCTCCTTCATACTTCATATCTACTCTCCCTCTTCCTTCCATTTTTCGACCTGAGCCGAACTTGCCAGATAAGCGACCAGCGCAGCGACATCGGCTTCAGGAATCGCATCGAAAAGCCCAGTCGGCATCATCGATTGATCCAGAATTTGCCGATTCGCAATTTCCTCTTTTCTAAGAATAACCTCAGAACCACCAACCATAGCGACCGTTAAGCTCGTATCGTTTTCCTTTCGAGCCATTCCGCTTATCGTTCGACCGTCTTTCGTTGTAATAACATTCAATTGATACGCATTGCCGATCAAAGAATTCGGAGCGAGTACGTTCTCGAGCAGATAATCCAGATTGGCTCGATTCGATCCCGTCAAGTCCGGTCCCATCGCAATGCCCTCGTCGAACAACTTGTGACACGTACCGCATGTATTCTCAAAGACATGACGCCCATAAGACAGATCAACTCGCTCAAGCCGTTCAGGGGTCAATGCGAATTTCCAGCGGCGCACCTGACGCGGAAGATTCGGAGGCGACGGATTAACCGCGCCCCAAATCGAGTCCATCAGTTCATTCACTTTGACTACACCGTGATTCCGCATCTGCCGCATCAAAACGGGAGAAACCAGCGACGCATTCAAATCACCCGACTCGATCGATTCCAACAACACTTGCGTGGTCTCTGCCCGCGAAGCCAAAAGGTTGATCCCTTCATTTCGAAGCGTCAGTGGGAAATCCGGAAGAGCGCCGATTACTTGCTCGGCGATCGACTCATCCAAATAACGCGGAAGGGCTGACAACGCAGCTTGCCGCAAACTGGAGTCAGTCAGCAAAGCAGCAGCCAAGGGACCCACTTCGAAATCGCCTCCGAGTTGAAGGAGCTCCAAAGCTTCTGAACGCAAGCGAGGCAGACGTTCCGAATCAGCTACGATCGCCCGCCAATAAGGGAATGCCTCTGCATCGCCCAACCTTGCCCTTATCCGAGCCAACATGGCTTTTGTCTTGGGCCCATTCAAGCTCTCGCCTTTCTCTAGAAATACTTCCCAAGATTTCGGACGTTCCAGATTGGTTTGCGTTCCGATAGCAGCTAAATACTGCGCTCCTCGCTTCGCGAAATCGTCGGCTGAATTCGTCTTAGCAACATAAGCCAGCAACGAATTTCTTCCCTCTTCGAAAGCGGCCGCTCGTCGTCGCACGAAATCACCTACAAGCGGCGAAGCCGTATGACTTGCTATGCGAATTGCCCGATTCGGATTTTCTTCCACCAAAGGCTCAATCCCGTACCAAACCATAAGCGGCAAATTATTGTCTTTTATATCTTCAGGTCGGGCCGCCAAGGCTTCCGCCAACGACCACCGTTGCGAAAGCGGCAATCGTTGCAACCCTGCGCTCAGATAACGACGTACGTCCGCAGACGGATCACGTTCCGCCAAGGCAATGAGAGCGTTCAATGTTTCCGTATCTTGTTCAGACTCGCCTTCCGCCAAGAAATGAATCGCCCAACCGCGAACAAATGAATCGGCGTCGCTAAGATACGAATACAATGCATCATTTCCAAGTAGGCCACACACTTGCTGAGTCCACATAGCTCGCAACCGAATTACCCGATCCTGAGACGACGCGGTCAATGCCCTAAGAGCTCTAGCAACTCGATTCGTATCCAGAGAACCTGCAGAAGCTCTCTCCTGCAATAGGCGTTGGGCTTGGCGAGCAATGAATGCATTTTCATGCCGCAAAGCCTCGACAAGCTCAAGGTCGCTTTCCGAAGGAAGATCGATCGGACGAGCCTGGTGATCGCCATAGCGCACGCGAAAAATCCGTCCATCCGTGCGATCCCAGATTTCATAGTCGTGATGGTGACAAGTCTGCGGGTCATGCCAGTCCGAAGCGTACAGCGCTCCATCCGGTCCAAGCATCAACCCCACACCCACGAACGCATGATCCTTCGCCAACGCAAAATCCGGACCGTGACGCGCAACGTGCCCAGATCCATCGCGTTCCGTTCGCTCCCGAACAATCCGATGACCGTGTAAATTGAAGAAAAAGTGATCGCCACGATAGGATTCGGGAAACGTGTCGCCTTGATAGACAACAAGCCCGCAATGCGCATGCCCTCCGCCTACGGCCGAAGTGTCCGCAGCCAATTCGATCTGCAGAGCCCTGTCCACCTTGCCGTCAGCCTTCATCGAAGCCAAGGTACCGTCCCCATAGTGCAAATGATCGGCAATCGTTTCGATGTCATCATAAACATACTGATTAAAATGCTCGCCCGCTTGACGAAAATAACGGGCTCCTTGGATCACGTGATAGTAATGCGGAATCACGCAAGCGCTTGAAAACCAATCTCCGTTTTCATCGAAATCCAATCCCCAAGGATTACTTATCCCATGAGCGAACACTTCAAATTCATGACGCGTTGGATGGTAGCGCCAGATCCCCGCATTAAGCGGCACCCGCAAATCGTCCGGCGTTCCCGGCTTCCCTACTCGCGAGTGAGTGAATATGCCATGACAACCATAAAGCCAACCATCCGGCCCCCAGGTAAAGCTATTCAGCGTCTCATGCGTGTCCTCATACCCCCAGCCATCTAGCAATACCTGCGGTTCGCCATCAGGCTTATCATCGCCATCAGCATCAGCGAAAAATAATAAATTCGGAGCCGCCCCAATCCAGACCCCGCCGAATCCGATTTCGATTCCGCTCACCAAATTCAATCCTTCCACGAAGATTTTACGCGAATCGAAATCCCCATCACCGTTTGTATCCTCGAGAATCAAAATCCGATCTTTACCCTTCATCCCCGGGACACGTTGCGGGTACGTGTTCGCTTCAACTACCCAAATTCTACCGCACGCATCAAAGCTCATAGCTATCGGCTGAACCAAGTCAGGTTCCGAAGCGATCAAGTCTACATGAAACCCATCTGGAACGGACATTTGCCTAGCTGCAGCCTTTGCCCCTAAACTGTCATACCAATCCGTATCTGGCCGACCTCCCGGCACCTGCCATCGTTCGGGACTCACGCTGGCTACTGCCTGCCCCTGAAAATGCAAGGTCACTCCCTTTTTGTTAGAACTCACTACATCCAAACGCGAATCTCCATTGAGATCCGCCACTAACACATCGACCCCTACTCCACTATCATTGTCGATCATGCGCGGGACAAAGCTCGTCTCGCCATTCTCACGAACACACTGAAACCAATAAAGCACTGCCTCTTGATTTCCGCCAACATCCTTGCCGTGGTGAGCATACCAACGCTTGCCGCTAACGATATCCTTCAAACCATCGCCATCGATATCCCGCAAAGCCACCCCGTGCAATTGGCTAAATGCTACTCCATATGGATTCTGCACGGAGGCCGTACCCATAATATCGTGACGCTCAAATTCCAGCTCACCCGTTTCGACTTCGACCTGCTGAAACCAAGCCAAGCCATACCCGTGCCCATTTAAAGAGGTTACGATGTCGTTCATTCCATCGCCATCAACGTCAGCCACATGAATCTGAGCACCGCCTCGACCATAAGGCTCCTCCACCCAAGCTCGCTTCGTCCACGGACGCTTCGTCGGCCGACCAGGATTCTCCCACCACGAAAATCGATCGATCATATCCAGATCTCCGTCGCCATCCAAATCGCCTGTCCCTAAACCATGTCCAAACTTCACGACGGTCTCTCCCATCTCGGAAACGGCATTCCAAACCCACGGCCGAGAAGGATCACTTCCCGCCTCATAGTAGCCAAAGGCGCGTCCTCGCGAACAAACGATTTCGGGCAAACCACCCGGAACGACATCTACGAATGACGGTGATTCATGGCTAATCTGATCGGCCACGATCGACATTTTCCAAAGCTTGCTTTTTTCCGGATGTCCAGAATTCAAATACAAACGTCCTTCCTTTCCAGGAAACCCGAAAACCAATACGTCCTGATCGCCATCGCCATCAATGTCATGGACGTGACTAAAGAAATTATCCGAATAGGTCCGAACCCCAAATGGCTTCGGCGCGTAGATCTCGAAACGCTCCTCAAAGTTTGGTCCCTTCCACCAGTAAGGGCCACTCACCAAATCACCACTACCGTCGCCATCAATATCTCCAAACGAGGCGCCTTCGGCGAAAAACTGATCATGAAGCTGGTGAGATTTCCAGCCCTCCTCTGCAAAAAGATGATGGACGCTCAAGGCAGCCACCATTCCCAGAAGTCCAAAACTAAAACGATAAAAGCGAAACGGAATCATGAAAAATGGGGATTGGAGTTTTTTTAGTAGAATCACCTTAATAAAACGTACCGTCGCAAGCCGGTGACACTATATTTTGAAATCGGCGAAAACAGGAGCTAAACAAGCGAAAGCGTGCTTAGCAATCAGTATACCGAAAATCCCCGATTCGACATTGTACGAATTGGATAAAAATTGGTATTTTTTCGTCACAGCACAAGCGAACAACACTGAGCGAAGTGCCTTGATCAAATAGAACCAACAGGCCGCTGATTAGATTTTAACTCCGCATCGCAACAAGCGGCCAAATGTCCTTTCCGTCGATCACTCGATCCTGAGGAACCTGCGTACCCGTCAAGCCGGCTATGGTTGGCAACAAGTCAATCGTCGCTGCCACCCCGGAACATTCCGCTCCCGAAGGAATCTTTCCAGGCCAGCGCACGAGACACGGAACCCGCATTCCGCCTTCCAAGGTTTGAAACGTGTATCCGCGCAGTGGATAAGCACTACCTCCCTTTCCTTCATTCAACTTCCAAGGTCCGTTGTCGGGTGCGTAGATGATCAGAGTATTTTCGTCTAGTTTCAGCGTTTTGAGAACCTCCCCCACGCTCGCTTTGCCTCCGAAATCCTTCGATGCGTAGAGCGGAACATGCGGCGGAGTATCCTTGGCATTCGTGTTCGAAAGCAATGCGAATGCACTAACGGAAATGATAAGAATTCGATGTACCGTATCCAGTTTCACAATATTAAATGTGTTAATGCGCCCCAGCGTATTAAGGTAGCGATCGATTTCCGAGCGATCATTATTCAACGACAAAGCCCAGCAACCATCTAAAACCACGCCGCGCTGCGACGTCGCCACCCCGGCACGTCGGGTTGGTTTGACAGCCACCGATAAGCCTCATTACATTACCAACGACGAAATTAAACGATGGGAAAACCCAGCGGATTACTATCAACTGAAGTTTAAAAAAATGGGCAAACGAGTTATCATAGTCAAACATCCGAGATCCCATCATAGCAATCAAGAGTGCGTTCGAAATTCATCCATTTGACAAGCCACCTATAAATGAATCCATCTGACCTGCTCCGCTCGTATCATATCTATCAATTAAACACGCTTAACTGACCACCCTTCAGCAATGCGAACCCTCTTTTCTGCAGTCTACCCCAAGATGAGATCCTCACATCCATACCTCCTCATCCTGTTTTCCCTTCTATCCATTGGATTACTAGAAGGACGGGGACCGAAGACCCTCGCTCAGCGATTCTTCTTCAAGCCCGAAATCGAAGACGCCCGGGTATCGCCTGGTAACCAATATCTAAGCTACATCAGCTACAGCGGTTCTCGCTCATTGAAAAACTACGAATTCGAAACCGAAAAACGAAGGTCCATCCGACCAGAAGAAAACAGCGACATTTACGACTACTACTGGATTAGCCAAAATCAACTTCTTGTATTTAGCCAAAAGCTGGGGATACCCACTGAGATTTTTACCACAACAGACCGCCTCAGCCGTATCACGCCTACTGAATATGTCGAAGTATACGACCTGCTACCCGACACTCAAAATAAGCTGATTATCAAGGATACCGAACGCAGTGAAAAATTCTTCAGTCTGCAGCTACACAACCTTCAATCAGGTTCTATCAAAACCGTCGCCAAAAACCCAGGACACATCATTTCTTGGTACACAGACAAGGACGGTGTCGTTCGAATACGACTATGGGTCGACGAAAATGAGGACGATCGATTCGAATACCGCCCCGATGCCGAAAGCCCCTGGAAAGAGATCCATCCAGGTGCGGATTCTTTCGGAATCCTTTTTTTGGACGAACCGGAAAAGATTATCGCCTTCGTCCGCCCTAAAGGCGAAACCCACGTAATCGGCCGCTATTTCGATTGTGCCCAGAACGTCGAATACGCCACACCCATCAGAGATCCCGAATACGACATTATCCCCGACCAATACATGGTGGATCCCGAAACCGAATCAACCTTTGGATTCTCCTACCAAGCTGAAAAGCGCGTTTCGGTTTGGCTTTCGGATCATCACCAAGCGCTCCAAGCGCGCATTGACTCGATCCATCCCGACACAATCAACGAAGTCCACGGGTTCACGATGAACAACAGCCGAGCAATCGTAAGGCGCAGTAGCGATCAGAATCCAGGCGAATGGACACAATTCAACATCGAATCCGAACACGAAACATTGATTGGGAAAGAACGCCCTTGGATCAATCCAGAGGAATCGGCTTCCACGGAATCGATCGTCTTTCCAAATCGCGAAGAAATACCCATTCACGCTTTGGTCACTCGACCGCCTCAAAAAGTAGAAGAGAAGAAACTACTGGTCATGGTTCACGGCGGCCCACGCGCTCGCGACTATTGGGGATGGGATAGCGAGGCTCAGTACTTCGCAGCGCTCGGATACACTGTAATGAAAGTCAATTACCGCGGATCCAGCGAGTACGGTCTCGACTACAGCCCGAACGAACACTTGAAAGCCATCAAAGCTTCAATCGTCGATGTAGCTGACGGCGTTCGCTGGGCGCTTGACCAAGGTTATGCGTCAAAAGACAAAGTCGCTATATACGGCTCTAGTTTCGGCGGTCACGTCGCGCTTAGATGCGCCGCGGAATATCCCGATCTTTTTGCCTGCGTCATCGGCTACGCGGGAGTCTACGATTGGGTTAAAGAAATGGATCGGGAATTCAAAGATGAGCCAATCTACTGGAAACTCAAACTGCATACCTATTACGGCGATTACGATAACGAGAAAGCCCTTTGGAGAGAAGCCTCTGCGATCACAATCGTCGACCAAATAAATGCCCCAGTGTATTTGATCCATGGAGGCGCCGATCAAATAGTGGCGTCCAAACAATCGAGACTAATGCGGACAGCTCTCAAAAAAGCGAAAAAAGACGTGACTCTAAAAATCCTCAGCTTCAACAACCACGGAATGGTATCCGAAAAACCCGCCATCCGTTTCTACCAAAACCTAGCCAAGTTCATCGACGAGTCGATGTGACCCAAATCGGACAATCAGTTGCCCGCAGATTGCTCAGGCATTTTCCAATAGCGACCATTCTGCAACGGCAAGATGTTAGGGTTCGTGGACCCTCCGACCCTACTATTCGACGCGCAGACGCAAAAAAGGCGGCTATACGCCGCCTTTAAAAATCTCTGCCGAAGCCAGTTACAAATCGCTTCGACTCGAAAAATTCACCTAGTGCGAATGAGCCAAAGAATATCGCTTCTCCATCATCTCGGCAAGCGACACCCAATTCTTCCAAGCAGCTTTTAGCTCTTTCTTCAATTGCTTGATCTCAAGCAGCAAAACCTGGCAACGTTCCTCAGTGGCTACCTTCAATTCGCGATAAGCCTTTGTCAGCTCAGTCGCCTTAACTTCGTAAGTCCTTGAAAGCTCCTCGAGCCTGCCTCTCAGCTCGTGAGCTGTCTCATCGATTTCGTGGCGAATCCGATCGAGCAACATGCGTTTGTCGTTCTTTACCAGCGTTTGCTGAATACGAAGATTATTGTACCAGCGCAAATTGCTGGTCAAACCGAGTTTCGAGGAAGTCCAAATCACCCATTTGGTAGGATCGAAGTGGAACCAACGAATCCCATTTCGATAGTCATTCGCAATCGTGTGGTGGTAGTTATGATAGCCCTCGCCAAACGTTAAAACGGCCAAAATAGCATTATCCGCTGCAGTTTGCTCTTTGGAGTACGTGCGCGATCCCCAGATGTGAGCCAGAGAATTGATGAACCAAGTACAGTGGTGAATCGTGAAAACTCTCAAAAGTACGCAACCGACAAACGACGCCATCGGCGACATAAACAAACATCCAATTCCAAATACCGCTGCATTTACGCCCAAGAAAATCCACCTGTAGTTTTTATGCTGAAACATCACGCGCTTGTTCTTCATCAGATCCGAAACCAATCGCTCGTCCAACGGAATCGTTTTGCGAACGAACAACCAAAGAACATGAGCGTACCAAAAGCCTTGGTTAATGTTATAGGGGTCCTTCTTCGTATCCACGTGGCTGTGATGAATGCGGTGATCATTCGACCAGCTCAACGCGGACATCTGTCCAGCCAAAGCCGCCATGAACAGCCAAAACCACTCGTAAACCGGGCTCGCATCGTAGGTTTTGTGAGCGAACAAACGATGATACCCTGCCGTAATCGCAAATCCCGAAAGAATGAACGTTATGAAATATAGAGCGAAAGTGGCTCCATTGAATTCACTGAAATACAACGGCAGCAATGCTAGAAGCAGTACGTGGTAACCGGCTATAACCGCAAAAGTTCCCCAATTTTTGATACGCATATTTTGTAAAGAGAGTCTGTTTTAAGGAAAAAAAGTTCAAAAAGGCGACTCATAAGTTGTGGAATCTTGCCATTTAGCAACCCTTCATAGCTTTTTTGATGAGATTTTTCCGAAATTCTTATTTACGCGGTTGCCAAGCTAGGACGTCCGCATACGCGACATCGCCCCCGAAAAGATCCAAAGCGCTCCCAATAGTAAGGTCGACCCTCCCCGAGCCCAAAGCGCTCACCAAATCCATGTCGTCCAAACTTCGAACGCCGCCAGCATAAGTTGAGGGGATCGGACTCGATTCGCCCAGTAGAGACACCAAACGCTCCTCAACCCCAGACATTTTTCCTTCGACGTCCACGCCATGCACCAAAAACTCATCGCAGTACCGAGCCAGCGATTCGAGCGAATCTTCCGTCACCTTGAAATCCGTAAACCGCGTCCAACGATCCGTAACCACCCAATATTCCCCATCCCGCTTCCGACAGCTCAAATCCAAAACAAGCCGCTCACGCCCAACTTGCTGCGTCAGTTCATTCAAACGATCATAATCAATCGCTCCATCCCGAAACACGTAAGACGTCACAATCACGTGACTCGCCCCCGCATCGAGAAAATCAGCCGCGTTCACCGGACAAACTCCTCCGCCATACTGTAAGCCGCCAGGATAAGCGCCAAGCGCAGCCAAAGCGGCTTCTCGGTTTCCAGACCCCAGAGCAATCACATGCCCTCCCGGTAAGCTATCTTCGCGATAGCGATCAGCATAGAAGCTCGACGAACGCTCGGATTGAAAGTTCGTTTGAGTCGACGCATCATTCTCGGACAAGGTTCCACCAACTATCTGAACGACTTGTCCGTCTTTTAGATCTATACAGGGACGAAAACGCATTTGGCTAGCCTCTCGGATCGGTTTCGCCCACGCGAGCATTCAATTCCAACAATGCATTTCAACCTGCTTACGATAAGGTTCGAGGTCATCTACATCTCGACCGACAGAGAAACCCTCTCCAACCGCGATCGAAATCCTCGAAAACGGTTTCGAAATAGTCGACCAACCCATAAATGAATCCTCCAATACCTTTCAGCCACATCCAATATTGGAATCACCGGATTCCCAGACAATTGGGCAGGCACGATCACTCCAATCTTCCGCGCAAACTTCGTCCCCTTGGATACGTCCGGCATGACAATAGCCGAATAGTCCCAGCTCGCAATCTTTCGAAAGACTCGACATAATGGCTAATTTGAACCCGCTTCGCAAAAGTTGAGACTGTATCATCCTCGAAAAGGAAAAGAATCGATTTCCGGAAAGTCCTCTCCGAATTAACGATTCTCAATCGAATCGGCTAAGCTTATTTGATTGTATGAGGCTCTGCACTTTCGAAATATAAACATAACCTTCTTGCGAATAACGATGCAACCCCTCCGCCAATTCATATCCATTCAAACTCCCATCGGTACTCCGAAGTTCACGACGAATCGCGCGCATCGCTACATAGAAACGGTTCGTATTTAGATTGTTAATATACGCCGCAAAGGAATCCTTGGGCGAATCATACCTGGTAACTTCGTAGGATTTTCCCGCTGGGCGATGGCTAGGAACGATTCCGCAGCCAGGCTCGTAACACCACATCCCAAAAAGGTTATAGCCCTCCCGAGCAAATCGAGACGAACCCCAACCACTTTCCAAAGCCGCTTGCGACAGCGCTAGCGAAGGCGGGATTCCATCAACACGGGACAACAAATCCTTAAACGTTTGCTCTTCGAAAGCGTCTACCGAATCGAACTTATACGCTTCCAGCAACTCATTGATGCGCCTCTCGCCTCGTCCCGACAAATCTCCCTTGCGGAGAAATTCCGCCATTAAGCGCTCCACCTCGGAACGCTCTTTCAATATCTGATCGTTCGCCTCTTCCGCGAACGGAAGCATGTATTCGAAAAACGCTTGCTTGCGCTCTTTGGAATTCGCGATCAAAGCGAAGTCCGGCATCACGCGTTCCTCTTCTTGGATCATCAAATCCATGAACAAGGAGCCAAGTATTAGAAATAAGCATGCGCCCGCGAGAACAACTGCAAGATGTCGACGAGACCCTGTTTCCACGTCGACTCCCCGGAGCCATTTCAGGTTCGGTTTACGTTTCATAGTTTTCCCTTTTTCCCAATTTTAGAATGAACTATAAGTCCGTTCTCTTCAAATGAAGGAAGATTGATCCATCCATCCAATATTCGATATATTTTGCCTTTGTCTGCACTCTATCAGTCCAGCCATAAGCCGTTTTTCCTGCATTGGCCGGAGACACCAACTCCAAGCCCCCATGAACCCAATTGCGGTATTCCGCAAAGCGTTCGCTTGAGATTTTAACTACGAGCTCTTTGTTCTTATGTTCAGGATTGAGCTGCAAAAAAATGTTCAATTCCTTATCTACGCGCACATCGCGAATAATACCTCTATTAACCGCAATCGCCTGGTAAGGTCCATAAACCGGCATCGAATCCCGAGTAACCGCATCCGCCGACGTCTGAGGCCGCAATGGTTCGGAACGATTTTGCCCATAGGTAATTGAGCCCACTACACAGGCCATCACCAAGACAATACACAACGGAATAGATTTCATAGTTAACGAACTATAGGGTCGTTAATCCCCAAGTCAAAGCTCCATATACAGGCAATTCGCTCCATAGGAAAAGCGGCATAGTTGGAATGCAAATTGATCAAGGCGCCCGTAATTACAGCCTTTTCGTGCCCTATTTCCGAAAACTGGAGCCTAACCACTCTGGACCTGCCACTTTGGACCTGAGCTCCAAATGTCCGGTTATCATGATGCACGCTCTTCTGATACGGCCTCGCTCCTATAATTACACGGTATTGCAGGCCAATTGGAGCTTCCCGCCCCTGAACGGGATACCGATGCAAGCATTCCTGAAATGGACCCGTCTAAGGACCAAAGACGTCGAAGCTATAGCCAGACGTTTCCCAGAGCAGGTCCTCTGAACTCACCGACGCTGAAAAACACCTCCATCGACCTAAACCTTGCGATCGAACTTGCTTGCAGAAACGTAAAAACCATTAGATCCACGAACCAAAAATATGATCGGGAGAATCGGAAGGAGTGGAATTCGGCTCGTGAGCGGATTGGGCGAACTGACATAGTTCGGCGCATCTTCGGTAACCTCCCTCTTCGGGCAACGGCATGTTTTCGAAAAACTTTTTCGAGCAATCTACGAAATCGGCGTTCGTTGCATACCCATTACGCTAATTGTCGGCCTATTCACCGGCCTCGTCCTCGGACTACAGCTCTACTACGTTCTCAACAAATTCAGCTCCGAAAGCCTACTAGGTCAAGCTGTGGCGCTTTCGATTATAATGGAGATTGGACCGGTCTTCACTGCCATTATGATAGTCGGGCAGGCAGGCTCCGCAATGCGCTCGGAAATCAGTATCCAGCGCAACACCGAGAGCAAAAGCAAAATCGAAATAGCCTCGAAGGTCTTGCTGAACGGAAACGAAGTCAATTTGAGCTATCGCCTCGCGAACATCAAAGACCGCGGCTGGCAAGTTTACGACATATTGGTCGAGGGCGTGAGCATGGTGAGCAATTACCGAAAGCAATTCGACGAGCATTTTCAGGGAAAATCAGCAGCCGATTTGATCGATCTACTAAAGAACAAGCTTAAGACACAGGTGGACGATACTCACGAACGCTTAATGCTCCAAGGTACGGACACCATCAACGACCTTCCTGAAATAATCGATTTTTACTACTCTATCACCGATTCCGCTATAGACCCCTACGCCGCCGTTCGCGACGGGTACGCTCAATTCCGGGCCAATCAAGTCAGAGAATAAAGTCATAACACCGCGGCGTCCAAACGACGCGATCGTTAAGACTCCGCTCGATTCTTAGCGTCATCGAGAATCGCCTGCTTAAGCGATTCTAAAGACGCTTTTGTCTTCGCTTTCGTAGCCTCCAACTCGCCTTCTCCCGAAACCGCATCATTGCCGAATAGGTAAAACTTAATCTTCGGCTCGGTTCCGCTGCCACGCACCGCGTAGCGGTATCCATTTTCTAATTCCAGGAAATACAAATCTTGTTTCGGAATCTCCTTACCATCCGGATCGCTCACAGTTTCTCGACCGAAGTCGATAAACCGATCGACCTTAGATTCTAGAAATTCCGTTGGCGGATTCGAGCGATAAGTCTCCAGAATACGAGCGATTTTCGCAGCACCCGCAGCACCCTCGTAGACGATTTGTCCAAGTGTTTCTAAGAAGTAGCCGTGCTGAAGATAAAGGCTGTCCAGATATTCGAGAATCGAGCGGCCTTCCTTTTTTAAACTAGCCGCCAACTCGCAGAATATAACGCTCGCCGCATTTCCATCCTTATCGCGAACCGCATCCGTAGGAAGATAGCCATAGCTTTCCTCGCCACCGAAAACATAAAAGGTACTATGCTTTTGCAATAACTCGGACCGCTCTTTCTGGCTAAGCGAATCGTAATTCAAGTCCACTCCGGTTTCGAGCTTGTGCGCTTGCAATGCCGCTTGCTCGTACAAATGGAGTTTCTCGCCAATCCACTTAAAACCCGTTAGCGTATTGATGCATTTGATACCGTGTTCCTTGGCTATAGCATCTTGCAATGGAGACGTAACAAACGTTTTAATCAACGCAGCGGATTGAGTGCCGTCCTCCGAAATCCACCCCATCTGCTTCAATTTCCGTATTCGGTAATCCGCCAACATCGCTCCGATTTGATTACCAGTCACCAAAACCATTTTCCCATGGGAATCAGCTGCCGCTAATCCCATGCGATCGCAATC
>Ga0302122_10001198_pt1 | contig 16399 bp, 10 predicted proteins | sample CB21_SCM_MG_FD_203115 | JGI IMG/M metagenome (GOLD analysis project Ga0302122, IMG submission 203115) | Marine microbial communities from Western Arctic Ocean, Canada - CB21_SCM | ecosystem: Environmental > Aquatic > Marine > Oceanic | place: Canada: Western Arctic Ocean | collected 2017-09-28
GAAATTCCGTCGTCTCCTCGTCCTCCTCGTCCTCCTCCTCGTCGGGCCACACCTCCCGCGCGAGCGCCGCGGCCGCGTCCCGCAGTGCTTGGGCAGCGGGCCCCTCGGGGAACTTCAGGGCCGCGGCGGCGACGGCGGCCGCGAGCTCCGGCGTCCGCAGCTGGTCCCGCGCCTTCGCGTCGTCGAAGCACACCACCAGGCAGTAGGCCGCGCGGTGCACCAAGGACGCGTCGCTACTCCCGAACACGGCGCTCAACGCCGACGCGCCCTTGGTCGCGCCGATCGCCCGGGCCACGTCCACGTCACTGGCCGCCATGGCCAGGCACCCGATCGCCGCGCTCACCAGCTTTTCGTCGTCCTCCCGGCACAGCGCCAGCCACAGCTTCATCTTGTCCCCCTTGCGCAGGTGGGCCATCATGGCCCGGTCCGGGACCATATTACATAACGCCTCCGTCGCGGCCCGCTTGACCTCGGGGTGGTCCGCGAACTGGAGGTACTCCAGGGCGTGGATCCCCTTCTCGACGGCGACGCGGCGCCGCGCGGTCGCGCCCAGCGACAGTAAGTTCGTGAGCGCCAGCAACTGCTCGAAGACCTGTGTGAAATGGCACCGTGACGAAACTCCTCGCATCTAGACGCCATCGACCATCGCTGAAGGACCGCGGACGCCGCAGCAAACCGCCAGGTCCGTGGCCTTGACGTGGCGGCAGGCCCAGAGCAGCGGGCGGATGGCGCAGAGGCGCTGCGCGTCCGTCAGCTTGCGGGGGTCCGTCGTGATCAAAATCTTGCCCGCGGCGTGGGCCGCGCTGAGGCGCCCCCGGTCGTCGTTCGCGTCGTCGTTCGCGAGGGCCACGCAACTCCGGAACCCGCCCTGCTGGATCAGCGTGCCTCGCAACGACTCGTGGGCGGCCAGGGCGCACAGCGCGTCCGCTAGTTTCGAGGCCGTCGGGGGCGACGGGTTCGTCGCACTCAGCGTCGCGAGGGCCACGACGCCGTCCGCGATGCACAACTTGCGGGCCCGCGCCTTCGCGAGGTCCGGCGTGTCGTCGTCGGCGTCGGCCGCCGCCTTCTGCTTGGTGATGCGGCAGAACTCGTCGTACTGCTCGGGACTGATGTCCATCTCCTTCTCGCGGAAGTGCCGCCGTCTTAATTCATCATTCGTCACCGTCAGATTGGCCAAGACGAGCGCGAGGCCGTACGCGCGCGGGTCCGAGCCCTTGGTGGCCTTGGCCACGTCGCAGATGGCCCCGATGGACGCCTGGCTCCGGCCGCTCCCGTGCGCGATCTCCTCCTTGGCCTGCGACGCGCCACTGAGCCCGGCGAGCACCTCGACGGCGCGGTCCCGCGCCGCGGGGTCGGCGTCTTTCAATAATGATGCCGCGGCATCGAGCAATTTGCCGGTCTCGTGGCTGCCGGCCTTCAAGGCTTTCGCGGCCAAGCCGAGCTTCGCGACGGCGGAGGCGGCGGCCGACCGCGCGCCCGTGGTCCGCCCTTCGCGCATCAGGCGCTCCAGCTCGCCCGCGGCGACGAGCGGCGCCAGCGCCGCGCGGCCGCCCTCCGAGGACGCTAGCGCCGCCAGGGCCTCCGCGCCCAAAACTTCCCCGGCGGCGTCCGTGCCGCACAGCCGCGCCAGGGCCGGCACGTCGATGAATTGCAATGCTTCCGGCGCAAAGTTCGTCGAGGCCAGGTGGCACGCGCTCACGAGCGACGCGCGCCGCTTCCGGTCCGCGAGGTCGGCGGACCAGGCGCCGCGGTCACTAGCAACGGCGTCCGGTTTCATATCCGGGAACGCGCGGCACGCCGCGCCCGCCGCGAGCAACGCCTCCACAAACTCCCTCGGGGCCGCGTCCCACACGTACTCCGCCGTGACCTTGTCACAAGTGGCGCGCAGCACGCGCGCGACCGCGGCCTGCGCCTTCGTCCGCTCGTCGTCGTCCACGGAGTCGAGTAGACACCAGAGCCCCTCGAGCAGCCCGCGCCGCAGCGCGTTGTCTGGTGGCAAAGCCAGGAACTTGGCGAGGCGCGCGCGCGCGCCGCTCAGCGTCGCCCTCTGGGCCGCGAGCCACCGCACCAATAAGTCGAGGCCCCGCGTGCGCGTCGTGCGGCTGCCGTGGCGCAGTGCGCTCGCCACGACCACGGCCGCGGCCCCGTCGGCCGCGGCCCGGAGCCGCGACGGCGCCAGCTCGTCGTCGCCGTCGTCCGAAATGGCGTCCTCGTCCAGGTCCAGCGCCGTTTCCGCGTCAAAGTCTTGTTGCGCCTGCATCGGATCCGCATTTTCTTCGTCCTCGCCCGGCACGCTGTCCACGACCGCGGCGCACAACGCAATGACCGCGTCCGCGGCGTCCGTCGCGAAGAAGCCCTCGCCCTCCCTTCGCAACACGCCAGCCACCTGCCAGGCCATCGAGGGTTCGGAAATAGCCGTCCTGTGGGCCATGGCGCCGAGCATGCACACCGCGGCCTTGCGCACGTCGGAGAACGCCCCTTTGGCCTTGGCGTGGGCGCAGGCGGCGTCGCCCGCGCCGCCGCGCCACAAAGCCTTGGCCGCGGCCTCGTCGTCCAGCGCCAGGGACGCGCCGGCCTTGAAGAGGTTCGCCATCTTCCGGGCGTCCAATTCTTCGGTCTCGACGCACTGGCAGATCTGGAGGGCCAGGCGCTCGGCGGGCGTCCCAAACGCCTTGTCTTGGCCCAGTTTCTGCGTGAGCTTGTCCTTGACGCGCCGCGCCGCGACGACCGCGGCCTTGTTCGCCGGTTCCAATTGCACGCAGACCTTGAGGTCCTTGAAGGCCTGCTCGAGCTTCTCTTGGGCCTCGTTGGCCGCCGCTCGCCGGTAGTAGCACTTGGCCCGGCCCGCGTCCAGTTTCAGCGCCGCGTCGCAGTCTTGCACGCACAACTCGTGCTCGCCCCGCCGGAGCCGCACGGCGGCGCGGTTCGATAACAGCGCCCCCCGCAGCGCCTTGTGCTCCTGCTCCCCGAGCGCCCGTAGACCCGCGGTGTAGTCCTCGACGGCCGGGCCGTCGTCGCCCCGGGCGTAGTGCGCGTTGCCGCGGGCCTTCAGCGACTCGGCCAGCCCCGCGAGGCGCGCCGGCGTCGTCAGGAGCGGGTCGGCCTCCTCCGTGACGTTCCCTTGCTCCGCCGCTTTGAAGGCGGCGGCCAGGGGCGGCGGGGCTTGCTGGGCTGCTTTGAAGGCGGACATCTCTCTCAGCCTTGGCCTTGGCTTGCTCGATTGCGGCAACTAATGCGTGCAAATAAACTGGTGCAGTAATATGAATCGAGAACGAGCGAGGGAGGCAGCAAAAACTCGATTTTAAGGCTGCTAAAACCCGTGCGTAAAACCCGCGCCAGCCAGCACATTTTGCGTGGCTTGAGTCCCGCCGCTGCGTATCTTACCATCGCATTCGGTGCCATATAGTAGTCGCAAGACGCCACCATGGCCGCAAGAGCAGCTATGCGCATGCGCCCCCTCTGTTTTGGCACTGCGGGCTCAACCTCGGCCCTAACTCGCCGCGCGGCGCAGCGCGGTTACGTAGCCGCGTCGAATCCCCATAACGCCGCAACAGCAGCGCTGGCCCGGCGCCCCTTCGCGCCGCAGCAGTGCGCCCGCGCCTTCGCCTCGACGCCAGGGGACGACGACGACGACGGCCTCAACCGGTCGCTCGACGCCCTCGGCGACGACTTCTTCGAGCAGACGAAGGTCGACAAGGAGGACACGGCGCGCGCGACGCCCGCCGGCGATCTACAGTACGCCGGCGAGCGCCCTGGGAACTGGGAGGAGTTGTTGGCCGAGGCCGCGGCGTCGTACCCCGCGCGCGCGGGCCCGCGCAAGTCCAAGTACTTGAAGCGGGAGGCGCGGCGCTTCAAGGTCATCCGGCGCCAGCACTACCGGGCCAAGGTGGAGCGCATGGCCGCGCACACGCGGAACATGGCCCGCCGCTCGGAGCTCGCGGAGGCGCGCCGCGGCTGGGACGGGCCGCGGCTCCCCTGCGCCTAGAGTAATGTAACTTAGTTAGCCAGCTTCGCGAGCAGCGCGCACGCTTGGCCCCCCTTGCCGCGCGCCGTGAAGCCGACGTCGGGGCACCTCCTTGCGCCCCCCGTGGATGCACTTGTGGCCCCGCCCGACCGTTTTGTAGCCCAAGCTCGTGACCTCCACGAGCGCCCCCATGAGCTTGTCGCACTTTTCCAGCCGCAACAACTCCGCGAAGGACGGGCGCGCCTTGGCGCGCTCGGCCTCGGCCGCGCGCTCGGCCTAACTTGCTTTGCCAATTTTTTGAGTTAATGAGCGGCGCTCAACAACCGCTCTTGACTACGCACAAATGCGTGACATGATGCCACGACGGTGCGTTAGGTCGGTGAGCAGGTGAGCCTAAGCCGTCACACGGCTAAATAAAAATTTTGCTGAGAAAACCCGTATTGACGCCCCCCCCTCCCGGATCCCTCCCGGATCCCCATCCCCCCCCGGCCCGGCCCGCGCCCGCCGCCGATGAATCGGCGACGCGTGGTGTCTCCCCCGCCGGGCCCCGCCAACTAGTCCTAGCACCGTAACAACAAGAGCCGGCCCGGGCCCGAGCCATTGCTCCGCAAGCAGTCCTCCTAGAACCACGACGACTAAGGGCGAGCCCAGGCGCCCCCAGCCCCCGGACACGCCATCGCCGCGCCCGCCCCCGCCAGAAGGATATAAACGCGATAGTTAACAAGTGCGCCCGGCTAGTCGCCGTAGTCCGGCCCCCGGTAGAGCTCCCCCAGGTCGTAGACGTGCTTGAGGTGCCGGTAGCCAGCATGGACAATATTCGGCGAGGTCGCTGGGGCGCACCCATGCTTCTCACAAATAGCGTAGAACTTGGGGTACAGGCGCGCGTAGTGGCACGAGTTGACCGAGGGCATGACGTGGTGGATCGACTGGACGTTCAAGCCGCCCGTCATGTAGCGCCAGAACTCAGAGGTGCACCCGTAGTCCAGGGAGGTCCGCGCCTGGTGTTGGAAGAAGTCCTTGGTCGGGTCCGGCCGCTGGCACTCGGGCTGCACGTGGGAGATCTGGGTCACGGTGAAGAAGAAGGCCGACGTGACCACGTAGGGTCCTAGTGCAAACAAGAGTTTTTGTGCTATTTTTTCAAATCGGAAAAAGGGCGCGACCACGAACGTCGCGCTCACCAGGAACGCCAAAACGCTCGCCAAACCCCGCCAGCCGTCGAAGAAGCCCGTGCGGTGCATGCGTCCACTGACCCTAAAGAACGCGAGCTCGTGGGGCGCGTGCTTGCCCGCGACTTTCTGAGAAAAGGCCCACGCCTCATTGTCTTCCCTAAAAAACTCGGGCAAATCCAGACCCAAGCGCAGACGCACCCAGGGCACGAACACAAACTTCCAGGGGTGCACCGTGGACATGTTCACCGTGCTCACGAGAAACGCCGTGAAGTGCCATGCCAAGTTAATGCACCCGGTCAAGTGGTGGTCCTTCCACATGGATTTCTCCCACCTTGCAAACGGGTGGTGACTGACGTCCACGTCCATGTCCGGGTCGTTCGTCTCCAGGTGGTGCGACGCGCAGTGCTGCTGGTACCAGCTTCCATATGAATACAGTAAAGGTGAGGCCGTGAGTAATGAAAGCTCGTTGACCCAGGGTTTCCTAGAGACTGCATGGTGCGAGCCGTCGTGGGCCAGGTTGGCCATTATTAACCAAGCACAAAAACCTAGTAAAAACACGCCCGTGTACACGTCGCCGCGCCACCAGCCGCGCCACCCCACCGCATATGCGGCAAAAATAGCACCAAGACAGGCCGCGTGCGTCAGGGTGCACTTGTGGCCGTCGTAGGACTCCGCGAAGTGCGCGCGGAGCATGGCCTTTATGTCCTCGTGGAATTCTGAAGGCTTTTCAAGTTTTATAGTGCCGCCCGGCACCTCATATCTCTTAAGTACGTTGCGATGCCTTTCGTTCATCAAATGGAACTGCTCGAAGAGCCGCGTCGCGTCCGAGCCCCGGCAGAGGTCCAGGGCGGTCGCGCCCCCGGGGTGCGCTTCTCTAAAAGGCGTCAGGTCGTACCGCCGCCCGTGCACCACCCAGAGCCCGTCCAGATCCTGCGGGTCGCGCTTCTCCTTCGCAAGCTTGAGGCGCGGGGCGGGCCCGGGCGTCTGCTGGCCGCCGCGGCCCATCTGTCTGCGCTGCGCTGGCGCCTCGTTCGAGGTGCGATGCTGGGCGTTTCCGTTCAGGGTCCCATCGATGCTGCGAGGCGCGGCTGCCCCTTTGCTGTGTTGTGCTAACTACCGGAATATCGCTTTCTATTTCCCGCAGCCGCTGTGCCACCACCTCGTTCGACGGCCGCTGAGTTTCTCGTCCCGGCCCTGCGCAGGGCTCCTCTGAAAGTTCAAACGGCGTGTTTTCTGCCAATCATATGAGTGGGCGACTTTGCAAAAACCCGAACGCAAGCCAAAGTCGAGATCCCAAAGCGATAGAAGCTCGAGTAGTAACCTACGCATCACCAAAGTTGAAGCATCGCTGCGTGTTCTCTCCACGTGTATCGTTAGATCAGACTCTGTTATCTGCTGCGCGCCGGACGCCAGCACTTGTACAACAGCAGCTGCATATTGCCCAGACAAGCCCCATGGCCTCGCTGGAGACCAAGAAGCGCAAGTCCGAGACGGCCGCGCCCGCGACGAAGCGCGAGCGCCAGGGCGCCAGCCGCCCGAATATCCTCGTCACGGGCACGCCCGGCGTCGGCAAGACGCGGGTGGCCGAGGCCGTCGCGGCGCGCCTCGGCCTTGAGCGCCTGGGCGTGTCGGAGCTCGCCAAGGACATCGGCGCCCACGAGGAGTTCGACGAGAAGCGGCAGTGCCGCGTGCTGGACGAGGACCGCGTGCTGGACGCGATGGAGCCCAAGCTCGGGACGGGCGGCTTCGTGGTGGACTACCACGCGTGCGAGCTCTTCCCCGAGCGCTGGTTCGACCTGGTCCTGGTGCTGCGGGCTGGCACGCAGACGCTCTACGACCGGCTGAGTGCCCGGAACTACCCCGAGCCGAAGCTCCAGGAGAACCTCCAGTGCGAGATCATGCAGGTCGTGCTCGAGGAGGCGCGCGAGGCGTACGCCCAGGGCGTCGTCGTGGAGCTGCGCAACGAGTCGGAGGCCGACCTCGAGGCGTCGCTGGCGCGCGTCGCGGCCTGGCGGGACGCGTGGAATAATTCCTGAGTACTAAATGGGGTGCGTGAAACGGAGGATCCGCTTTGACAACATAGTGCTTAGATCCCTCCGGCGAAACGTGACCGGCCTTTCTCGCGTAATGCCCATGGTAGAGGTTACCGGGTCGCGATAGCGGCCCTGGCCATCATAATTTCCAGGAGGACGTCTTCGTTGTCCACGGGGATGGTGCTGGGGACGCGCACGCCGGCCGTTCCATACTTGTATTCTAATACCTTGAAGAGCACGCCATCGGGCAGTTCGATGGTACGTTTTAATAGCAGATCCGGCTTCGCGCGGCCTCGCGCTGCGAGCGTCCGATGGGATAGAAAGTCCTTGATGCCCCGCAGGCCCCAAGTCGTAGGGGAATGGAACGCCGGGCCGTTCGCCGTGGCGACGTTGAACGTGTACTCCGTGCGCTTCACGAGCAGGCACGGGCAGCCCTCGCTTCCGGCCGGCTCCTCCACGTCGCAGTCGGTGATCTTGTCGTAAGGAACGGTCGGTCTGCGAGCTGCGGCCCTCGTCCTGGCACGCCAGCCGACAGCCGCCCGGGTGCTTGTCCACGATGTAACGTAATCCATCCGCCGTCAGTGCGATGTGGCGCGCGTTCACTTCGTCGCGGATGTTGGCCATGTCGCACGGGTCAAAGAGGACGGCACAAACCAAAGCCGGCGGGAAAATAATCCAGCCACACATCCCCGACCGGTGCAGCTTCTGCTTGTACTCCGTGAGCGCCTCGTAGTTGAACGAGTAGGTCTTCAAAATGTCCTGTTGGCTGTCCCAGAAGGGGTCATGCGTGTTGGGCCGCTGGTCCACCTCCTTCGCGCCCGCTGGCGCCACCTCCGCCATGGCTTCTACTCCGCGGACGACCGACTGCTTGTGTGTAGGGATTTGTGGGCAGTCCTACCAATTCTCCCGCGTCCTCCTCCGAGCCTACCAGGTGGTAGTGCTTGCTGGAGGCTGGAGCGGTGCCCAGTGGGTGGCTCTCAATATGTGGCAAGGCGAGCACGCGCGTTAGGACGAGCCAGACACGGCAGCCGCAGCCGATTTTGCTGGCGTTGCTCGTAGCCCGGAATGACTGACTCGACTTATTTTATCTGTCGCGAGGTTGAGGTTAGGATTCGGTCCGAGTAAGGGTTAGGATTAGGAGTAGACTAGGGTTAGGGTTAGGGTTGGGCGAGAGTCGGGTTAGAGCGGGTCCGAAATGGTCCTAGTGTCGGCGGCAGTTTCGCGGCAGCATGGTCTCGGATGGTTTTGAAAAAGTGCTCATCGGAACGCTGGGACCGAGAGAAATGTGTTTTAGGTGTGGCGAAGAGGCGAGCGGCGAAGAACAGCGCTCTGGCGAGCGGCGCAAAACACACTAGGGGCTAGTGGCGCAAAACCTACTAGGACCTGTGTGACCCGTACCGTTAACGGTACGGGTCAGACCTGTCCTGCCCGGCCGTGCTACCGGACGCGCAGTTCGAGCGCGGCTCCATCGGCGAGTACAAGCCGCGGAGTGGGTGCTCGCCCCTCCACGGCGGGTGCGCGTGGATGCACACGGGCGACGGCGCGAAGAGGGCCCGCGCGGCGAAGCACCTCGGTGGTGGACAATGAACTAGTTAAACACAATATTAGGAACTAGTACGCCACCGGATCACGCGCCGCGGCGTCCTTTGGCGCCGCCGCCGGCGCCACCACAGGCACCGCAGCGTCCTTCGCCGGCGGCGCCAGCATGGCGTCGAAGCGCGCCCGGTCCGCGAAGAGCTTGATGGACGCCTGGACGGCCTTCTCGTCGGCGACCTGGGCCTTGAGCAACGCGGAGCTCCGGAAGAAGCGGCCCTTGACGAGGGCATCCGTCACCTTGAGGATGCGGTCGGGGTGCTGGCGGAAGGCGTCCTCCATCTCCCGCCGCGCTACACTCGTCGACGGCGCGGCCCCCTTCTGCTCATCGCCCGCACCGGTCGCGGCCTTCGCGGCCGCCTGGCGCTCGGTCTGCTCGTCCGCGATGGCTTTTAGAGCCCGCTGCTTCAACGCGTCCAGGTCGGCCCGCACGAGGATCGGCGTCACCGCGTCGGCGTCCGGTTCTAAACCACGGTCGTACAGGGCCTTGGCCACGTCTGGTCGCTTGTCGACCCAGTCGTCGGCGAACCTGTTCGAGACACCACTCCTCAGTAGGGCCGTCTCCGCCTTCGTGAGCGTGTCCGGCTCCACGACCAAATCGGGCGCGACGCCGCCCCCGCTCTGGATCGGGCGCTTTGAGTTGACGGTGACGAAGCTTTCTTTCGCGGACACCTCCTTCTTCGTGTCCAGGCGCCGTTCTTTTTCGTAGTCCAATTCCTGGAGGCACCTTCCCGAAGGCGTGTAGTACCGACCGACCGTCACTTTTAAGGCGGCGCCGTCGAACGGTAAAGGGCTCACATCTTGAATTAAACCTTTGCCGAAGGTCCGCTGGCCGATGATGACGCCCGCGTCGTAGTCCTGCAACGCGCCCGCGACGATCTCCGACGCCGAGGCGGACTGGCCGTCCACCAACACGATTACAGGTGCCACGCCGTACAACGTCACGCCCCGCGCTCTACTCTTAAATTCGACGCGCTCCGGGGGGGTGTCCTGACTTGACTCGCCGAAGCCCGTGGCGTCCTTCATGAACCCTCGCCCCTTCGCCGAGGCGATGACCGCGTCGGGCGGCAGGAACAAGGACGCGACGTCGATGGCCGCGTCCAGCAGACCGCCCGGGTTGCCCCGCAGATCGATGATGACGCCCTCCAACTTGGATTCTGTGGAATCGTACCGCAAACTTGCAAGCCCCTCTACGAGCTCCGGCGCCGTCTCCCGGGAGAAGCCCGCGACGCGCGCGTACGCGACGACCTTCGAAGCTGTTGGTGACGGTAATAACGTCACCAGCTCAACATCTCTCCGGCGCACGTTGAAGCGTTTGAGTCCCGTTGCGCGCGGTTGGGTCTCCCAGGGGTGCTTGTACTTTATGTCCACGGTCGAGCCGGGGGCGCCCCGCAGCGACGTCCGCGCGCTATCTAACACCGCGTCGCCCGTCTTGCCCGACGGCGTGGAGCCCCCAATCGAAACCAAAGTGTCGCGCGGCCTTAACCCGGCCTCCCAGGCGTAGTCCTCGTAGGCGTCCACCACGCCGACTTCCACGTCGCCGCTCGCCATGGCCGCGACCGGGTCCTTGGCATCCCGCGGTTTCCCGGAGATGACCAGCCCGACGCCGCCGTACCGCCCCTCGACGCTCTCGATCATGTCCGAGGCCTGCGTGCCCTTGCTGTATTCGGTGTAGGGATCTAAGGTCGCGAGCATGGCCGTTACGGCGCTCTCCATCAGCTTCTTGGGCGAGACGCTGTCCACGTATCGTCTATCTAGTGCATCCAATACAATCTCGAACTGCGCGGCGGCCTCCCGCGCTTCCCTTCCCTCCGTGCCGACCGAATCCCCCAGGGGGCCCACCGCGACGGCCACGGTCAACACGACGCCGGCCAACGTGCCCTTGGCGAACGCGCCGGCGTCCGCCGGCAGCGCTACTTTTGTTTTCCACTTTTCTAACGACTCCTGGAACGTCCGCGGCTTCTTGGGCGGCGGCTTCTTGGGCGGCGGCTTCTTGCCAAATTTGGAGAAGTCGAAGGCGCGCGCGGTGTGCAGCAGCAGCGCGACCACGGCATGTTGGAGCCGTCGTCGTCGCCGCGCGGTGCATGAATGCATCGCGCAACTGCGTCAATGCCTAGCCCTGTGCGCGGCTCTGCAGTGGCTGCTGACAATGCCTGCTGCCCTCGCACCAGGACGACGAATGCCAATAGCCAAGCGCGGCAGGTGTTGCAGTACTATTGTCTAAGCACTTGTGTTTGATTTGCAATCTACCGCAGCTCACAGTTATGCCCACTTTTTGGCCCGTGCTCGAGCTTTGCACATGCCAATGTGCGGGTTTTGCGGGGGTTTTGGAGGAGTCCCAGCACGGTGACGGTAACCTTCACCCGCTCGCTGGAAAGACCAACACATACACTTATCATCATCGACTCCTCGTCGGCCGCGTGGCGCGGACGGGCGATTCGCCCTCGTAGCCGCCGCCGTCGTCGTCGTAGTCCGCGTACTGGCTCTGGTCGACGTCCTCGACGTCCTCGTAGCCGTCGCCGTCCGCCGGGTCCCCATACGGATCCTCGCCGTCGTAGTCGCAGTACGGCCCCAGCTCGTCGCCGTCGTCGTAGTACGCCTCGTCGTCGGCATAGGCCTCATCTCCGGCATAGGCGTAGTCGTCGGAGAGCTCGGAGGCCGAGTAGGTCTCCTCCTCGAACAAGACGGCTGCACCTCGCGGCTGTGAGACGCCGACGCCGCGAGACGCGAGGACTTCGCCCATCGCCCTCAGACTTTCAGCGCCGCGCTTGACTTTTGCCCGGCGCACCGTCCCCAAATCGTCCCACTCAACGAGCAGTGTTTCGCGCTGTTCCTCCAGCGCATCCTCGAGGGCCTCCATCCTCGCCCGCTTTGCCACCGCCTCCGTCCTTGTGAGCTCATCTAAGCCATGGTGCGGTATGCTCTGGAAGCCCTCAAGCTTTGCTTTCGCCGCCTCGTCGCAGCGGTCAGGCCGCCACGCCGAGCAGGGCGCGCGTATGGATTCGCCTAAGGCCTTTAATGCTTCTAGCGTCCGCGAGCCCCAATATTGCTCCGGCTCGTATACAGAACCATGCAAAACGATAGGATAGACCGCGCGCTGACCCCCGAGTAGAGCGCCGCACGTGTCGTCGTCGTCGTTCGGGTCGTCCCCGTCGCAGAAGACGCGCGCCACGTAAACCTCGGTCGAGCCGTCGAAAGCTTCGGCAAGCGCCTGCCATCGGCTGCGCGTGTTGTTCGTCCCTGAGCCGCGCACGACGAGCTGCAGCAGCACGCCGCGGCCCTTGGCGTCCGTGGCAGCAGCAGCTGTGAAGGCAAGGCGTGCCGCCAGCAGCAGTGAAATGTGCATTTTTGTACAGCAGTTATTGATGCGCGCGGGACGCGCGCGTTCGCAACGCTCTGAAACGCAGCGTATGTCGGTCTTACTGAGTTTATGGGCACCGGTACGAGTAGCCAAGCCCTTGAATGAAACGAGGAGAAATCCGCACATTAGACCCGCACGCGCAGCGCTTAAATCCGCTCGGCTTCCTTGGCATGGCACAGACGAATAATGCAGCCGCTTCGCACGCCACTGGGCCGCCGCATTCGCGCGCGCATTTAGCCGCGCGATCGGTGGCAGCAAACACATCAGGTGGGCTGCCCTCAGCTTCTAGCGCTTCGGGCATCGGCGGGCGGGGCGCCCGGTGGGTTGCCCTCACCAGTATGCGGCGCCGCTGGCTCCTGCTGTGCGCCGCCGCGACGGCCCAGCACCAACACCGCGAATCACTGCGCCACCGGGAGAAGCGCCACGAGCGCGCGCTGCGCGAGCTCGACCCTCACGACCAGGCGCAGATCACCGAGATGCACGCGCAGGGCCTGCGGCCGCACCACATCGCGAGCGAGCTCGGCCTGCCCGGCGGCGCGCACGTCGACACGGCCATCGACGCGCTGGGCCTCCGCGCGCGGCGGCCCTCGACGGGCGCGCGGCGGCACAAGACGCCGCAAAACCAGGCGCCGTCCATCGCCCCGGCCGACCGCGCGCGCGCCTACCGCGCGCGGAAGCGCGCGCGCAAGAAGGGCGAGCTCTGAAATGTGTAAGTGTACTGTGTCTTAGTGCAGGTCCAGCGGCGTGCACATGTAGTGCCACTTCATGAGGAGCTCCTTGACGCGGCCGACGCTCTCCACGGGCGACTCGGGCCGGTGCGCCAACAGCAAGTGGAGCCAGTCGTCGGCGATCTCCTCGTCCGTCGACGGGATGCCCTGGTGCATCTGCTCGTAGGCCTGGGGCGGCACGGGGCACGTCGTGAAGAAACTCGGCACGGCGTACCGCGTGCCCGACTCGAGGGCGTAGACCTCGTGCATGTTCTCCCAACCAGAAGAAAAAACGACGGCCGCGCCCTTCCTTGGGTGGAAGGGCACCAAGGACCGCCCGTACTTCCTCCCCCGTTCCAGTTCCTCCTCCATGGTCAGACATTCGAGTTCTTCCGATGTAGGAATATAAATAATGCCGTTTTCTGCCTTATCGTTGAAAATGAAGTCGCCGCCTGCGAACTCCACGCCCTGGTCGTTGAGGTACAATACGGATGAATAATGATACCCGGAATGGGTCGCCTCGTCCGTGTGCAAGATCACGTAGTCGCCCTCGCCGCCGCCCCCCCCTTGCTGGGTGGTGCCGGCCACGTACTTGCGCGCGTACGCCTGTAAAGGTAACAGCGTCTTCAGCTCCAAACCGTACTCGTGCGCCATGGTCCGCCGCACTCGTTCAATGAGCCGGATGAACTGGAGGATACTTGCAGAGGGCAGGCCCTCGACCTCATTGAACGTGAACTGGTTCAGGCCCGGGAAGATACGAGCGTCGCACTCCTGGTCGTTCATGAAGCTCGGGAAGATGTTCCGAGAACACGCTTCGCAGCACGTGCCGCCCTCGCACGCGCGGCCCTCCTTCAATGGCAGGTCCTTGTGCGCGTAGTCGTCCATGATGTAGCCCATGCTCGAGCCCGCGTTCGCCGCGCCCGTGAGCGCGGGCATCATGCACGTCAAGTTGGTGCGGACCTGCTCCCGCGTTAACAAGTGCCTCAAGTCCGCGTCGAAGATCCGGTGGAGCATTCGCGGAACGTCCGTGGACAACGGTTCGTCCTTAAATTCGGCCCGGTCCACCTCGTTCACGACGCTCCAGAAGGCGCGCTCCGTCTGCGTTTCGTCCATCGGGGCTTCGTTCATCAAAAGGTCGCCCAAGACTTGTGCGTCCGCGTCCGCCGGCAGCACGTGCAGCGCGTGCAGCCGCTGCTGTTCTGGTGCGGGCGCCTCCACAACAACGCGGGGGTCCGTCCAGCTCGTCTCCATGGTCACGCCGTGGTAGTAGTAGGTGCGGCCCTCGCCGTCCTGCGCCGCGAGCCACGGGTCCGCGTCCGTGGCCGTCGATTTCAGGGGAGCGTGTCTAGGTGGCCTCGTCGTGACGAAGGCTTCGGCCAGCGCCAGCGCGGCGAGGAGGTACTTGTGGGCCAGGCGCGGCATGGCTGCTCTTCCGAAAAGCGGCTCTGCGACGGCGCGGTGCCTTGCGCGCGGCTGTCGAACCAGTCCTTGGCGGAGCAGGTGTGATATAGGCGTGTCAAACCGAGTGCGTTCCTAGACGCTCGTTGCGGGGCCTGCGTCGCGCTGCGCAAGAAACCCGTGCGCTACGAACCCGACCAGACGGGTTTTGCTTTTTTCTAACGTTAGTGCGCTGTTAGCAGCGCATGCTGGCAAGATAACCGCATGCCACAATGCACTACCTGCTCACAGCTTTGACAGCGTTCGCGATAGTCCACGGCCTGTCACCAACTCCGCCTCTCCAGGGCCTGCGTGCAGCCGTGGTCGGCGGCGGCGCCTCGGGCCTACTGCTAGCGCATCGGTTGTTAGATGCGGGTGCGGCGGTCCGCATCTTTGAGGGCCGCGCAGACCCACGCAGCAGCGACGCGCTCGGGGGCCGCGCGTACGCGTTGGGTCTCGGCCTGCGGGGCCGCACGGCGATACGATCGGTCGATGAAGAGCTATGGAAGAGCGTCAAATGCGCGGGCTTCGCTTCCGACTGGTTTACGCTCCACCTGCCGTTCGGCGCTATCGATCTGCGTACGCCCGACCCGGCCAGGGAGCCGTCGGTCCTCATCTACCAGACGGCGCTCTGCGGCGCTCTACTCGACGAATTGGAGAAGCGCCACTCAGATCGACTGCGAATCAACTTTGAGCAAAAGGTAGAGGACGTAGACCCGCTCACCGGCGTAGTCACGGCAGGCGCAACGGAGACGTTTGATCTAGTCGCAGGCTGTGACGGAGTAAACAGTGCGACGCGCGCGGCGATCGCCCAGAGGTGCCCCGGCTTGGTCGTGGAGCGCGCCGAACTGCCGGGGTCCCTGAAGGTCGTGCGCCTCGACAGTATGCCTCCGCCGCTCGCACCTGACGCCGTGCATCTAGTACCTGGCAAAGGAGGCCTCGCCGCGTTTCTGGAACCGACGCCCGGCGGGTGTTGCGCCTTACTGAGCTGGCGCCCCGGCGAGGCGGACCCGGGGGCAATCACCGACACCGATGAGGCTCGGCTGCTCATCGCCGACTCGTTCCCGCTCATCGGCGCCGCGTTCAACAATACGGCGGTGGGCGCTCAGTTTGTGCAACAGCCACTATCTAAGGCTGCTACAATACGTTGCAACGCGTACACCTCCGACCGCGTGGCGTTGCTTGGCGACGCGGCACATTCCACCGGCGGCGCGTCGGGCCAGGGCTGCAATAGCGTGCTGCAGGACGCGGCTGCGCTCGCCGACGCACTAATCGAGGCAAGCGGCGACGTCGCGGGAGCACTAGAGACGTACGCGGCGGCGCGGATGCCCGAGGGTCACGCGCTCCTAGATCTCTCGGTGGGCCCAACCGGGGCGCTGCGCCGCGCGAGATTCGGCCTCTCCGCGGTCGTATCCTCGCTCCTCTATAAATTCGGCATAGGCGAACCACCTCTGCAAACAATTTTCACGACCACTCTAGAACCGTTCGCGGAGATTCGGCGACGACGCGACGGGACATTCGGTGCGTTTCCCACAGCCTCTGATTTCGACGCGATGCGGCTCAAAGCAGTCGCGGCCCCGACTACTCCCCGGAACGGACGCAAGACCGTGCGCTTCGCCAGAAATCCGTGGGACCCGCCAGCGCCTGAGGCGTATTACGAGGTGCGGTTCACGGCGCCGCGGAGCTTTGCCTACGAGGGTCTCGGCTCTACCGCAGCCGTTGCCGATGCAGGTGTAACGACGACTCATCGATGCAGTAGTCTTTTCGAGGCGAACGCGCTCGCGCGGCGCGTTCTGTCGAAGATGCCGACGCTGGCAATAGCGACGTTTAAAATTTCCAGCGATGCCGTGCGCCTCCTGGACGCAACGTCGCGCGCGCCGGTGACCGACGCGACGGACGAGTGGGTCGGGGATTACTCAGACGTTGTCGCAAACGCCGCAGCTGGCGTGGCCTCACCAGTTGGCGGAGCCGACGACCGTCAAGCTGTCTGGGACGACATACTGCAGGACCTCGCCGAGCGAGAGGCCGCCGAAGCGCGAACAGACGTGGACGAGCAGTGGTCCGCGTATCTCAAAACGCTACAAATCACGAAGGAAATCGACGCGGTTGTTATCGGAGGCGTCGACGGCCCGGCG
>Ga0302122_10001200_pt1 | contig 16387 bp, 10 predicted proteins | sample CB21_SCM_MG_FD_203115 | JGI IMG/M metagenome (GOLD analysis project Ga0302122, IMG submission 203115) | Marine microbial communities from Western Arctic Ocean, Canada - CB21_SCM | ecosystem: Environmental > Aquatic > Marine > Oceanic | place: Canada: Western Arctic Ocean | collected 2017-09-28
TGAGAATCTCCTTGGGTTATGGCTCAAGGATACCTCTATCAGGGGGGTGGCTCAACTTTTGAATGTGATGGGGGTCAGATGAGCGTGCTGTGGATCGAGTTCCCACCAACCACAGGACTGCTTACCATAACTGTCAGGACTCTTGTGGAATCGTGTATACCAAAGTCTCTTGACTACGCCCCCGCAACGTTACCCGGTGCACCTCACGCCAGGCATATTGCATCTTAGCCACATCGCGCGTGTCGCTCGAAATACACAGGGTCTGGTCGATCTCTTTACCTAGCGCCTCAAGGCGGGCCGTTGTGTTAACGGCATCTCCCACAATCGTGTAATTCATCCGTTCACTGGCCCCGATATTACCTACCAGGACTCGACCCGTATGCACGCCGATGCGAGTCACAAGCGGTTTTTGCCCTGCTGCCACACGCGCGTCATTAAACTCCTGTGTAACCTTTTTTATCTCCAGAGCTGCGCCCAACGCAAGATCCGCATGATCTTCCTGCTCGTCTGGCGCATTCCAAAACGCCATCAACGCATCACCTATGAACTTATCTACAGTCCCTCCTCGAGCTGTAACAGGTCCCACGAGCACTTCGAAATAGTCGTTGAGCATGCCCGCCAGATCTTTTGGGTCCATCCCGTCTGAAATCGAGGTATATCCGGCAATATCGGTGAACAGTATTGTCACCTCGCGCTCCTCGGCCTCCACTCCCCGGCCTTTCGCCTCCAACTGGATCAGCTGGCGGACGAGATTTTTGGGAACATACCGGATGAACACCTCCAGACCGGTAAGCATTGCACGAAATGCCTGCTCCGCCGAATTAAGTTCATTAAACCGACTCACCGGTGCTGTTGGCATCTCAATATTTAGGGTTCTGACCGCATCGGCAGCAAGCGCAAGACGTGAGATAGATGTTGAAATAGCTCGCCCCATCACCCACGCGATCGTCACCGCGATCAGCAGAATAAAAAAACCAATAACCCCAACCCAAATGGCTCGATCCATCATTGGTCCCAAAACGACGCTGCGAGGCACAACAGAAACTGCGTACCATGCCTTATCAAAAAATTCAGAAATCCGGGCAACCGACACAAGCCATACTTCGCCGCCTATCTCAATATCCTGAAAGTCAACTCCCTTTTTCATGATCTTTGAGAAAAGCGCTGTGGCAACAGCGTCATCCAGATCTCTGACTCTGGGTATTCGACGAAACTCCTTGTATGGGTTTTTGCCAATTAAGGATGGATGCGCAAGCACCGCTCCGCTGGAATCAAATACAAAAATCTGCCGGTCGTTTTTTTGCTGGCGCTCCGAAAGCAAAGACGACAGAGTCGTCAGACCCAAATCCAGATATAGCGTGCCACTTTCGCCGTCACCACAGCAGCCCAAAAAATGTTTGGTGTAGCTAATGACGGGTCTTTTTTCCGTTGGTTCAAGATAGACATCATCAAAACCCTCCGAGCCATCGCCTGGAACCCCTTTTATTGCATAGTCATAAGATTCCTCATCCAGATCGGTATTGATCTCTGAAGTGATTTCTCCCTGCCAATCACCCACCCAAACATTGGTTCGATTCTTGCGAACGAGGGTGATGCTACTCAGGTGCCCCTTATTTCTGGCGAAAGGTTTTAGTGCGGCAATAACAGCGCGATTCTGAAGATTTTTCGCGCTCTGCCTCAGTACCTCTGCCATCGTGGCGACATCCTGTTCAACATTGTGGGCAAATAGATTGACCTCTTCAGCGAGTATCTCCGTCTGCTGATGCTGCATTAAGCGTGTGAGTTCAATCGCGGACTTCACACCCCCCCAAATTGATAGCCCCCCAACCAATCCTCCAATCAGAATAACGAATGTAGCCACTCCAATGGTCAGAACAAAGCGAACGCTTGTCATTGATTCAGTCTCAACTGCTTAAAAGCCAGCACCTTTCTACCAGCAAAAGTCATCGTTAATCGCATGTCATTAAGGACCTTCACAAACCAACGCTGTTGCCCGGCGAGCAAACGCTCAGCGATTACTGTCAGAGGCTTCAATTACATTATTTCCACCGGTCATCGATTGCATAATCTCGTTTGCAGCACGTTCGCCAGACAAGTAGGCACCATGTACGGTTCCTGGATAAGTCGCGTGGGTGGCCTCTCCTGCAAAAAATATACGCTCACCAAGCGGTTTAGCAAGTGTTCTGTAATCGGCGAATGATGCACCGGGTGCAACGTGAGAATACGCACCACGGGAAAACTCGTCTGAATACCAGCTGGTGACCACGGACTCAACAGCCGAATGTGGGACGCTACTACCAAACATAAATTTAAGGTCTGTTAATGCCTGCTGCACTACATCTTCTTTTTTGGCCGTTTCTAACGATCGCGCATGGCGCCCCCGTGTAAGACCCACTATGACAGGCTCTCCTGAGTACGGAGTCATCGGAAAGTATTCGATCAGATTCTCAGTTGAACTGTTAAATAACCCGAGTCTATGGGCATCTTCAGGCCAGAACTGCTTAGAAAAATGCAAAGCAATCTTATTCATTGTGCCCACGCCAAGGCGGCCAATGCTAGTAATCTTTTCATCCGTCAAGCCGGGCTCAAACTTGACCCGACCCTGTTTCAAAACTCCCAGCGGTAGAGTGACTACCGTCTGATCACACTGTATAACGCCTTGATCAGTTGCGATCATGACGCCATCAGCACTTTGTGAGATCCTGTTAACCACATGACCATATTTAATGTTAAGCCCGTCAGCCATCCGGTCGATGATCTGTGAGTAGCCTCCGTGCACGACCACATCATCCCCACTGTATTGCTCGTCCATGTCCCAGTGTTTGAAGGAGAGGTCGCCAAAATCACTTGCGTATTCTGTCTCAATCTGACTTGCTAGCCACCACCGGATGCCGCGTTTTATTATTGGATCTCCAGAAAGATTCTTGAACATCGGCGCCAGTGCATCGGCCATGGAGCGACTACTTGCAGCGCCCGATTGCCGATCATAGAGTTGCTCTAGGATGCTTGCAGATTTTCTTAGTATTTCTTCATAAGCCTCATCTTCGATCTCGCCATATCCGATATCAAAGAGCCATGTGTCCTCCCAGTCCGTTGCCTGGGTGGATAACCCATATTGGTGAACCATCTTCATCAAAGGATTTTGTGAGGAATCTCCATGTATCCAGGCCGCACCCAAATCCACCGGAGTGTCCAAAGAATGATCGGTCCATATCCGCCCGCCTGATCGATCTCGCCCTTCTACTACGATCACGTCATATCCTTTGCTGCTCAGCCTCCTGGCCGCGGTCAGGCCCGCCATTCCGGCCCCGATGACAACCACGGATTTTCCCTCTTTGTCCGAGGTATTGGTATTCACGGCGGCATAAAGCCCCTTAGGGGCCGTCAGAAACTGGCCCGCGATTAATATGGCTGCCTTCAATGCGGCACGTCGGCTGAGCATTTTCATCGTTTAGTCCTTTTAATGATTTATGCCTGTTGCTTCGCCATCATCGATGCAAATAAGCCAGGCTGCTGGGTAAGTTCCTGGAATTTTCCCACCTGATCGATACGACCCTGCTTCATAACGATGATCTGGTCAGCACCGTGAATCGTACTCAATCGATGCGCAATAGCAACTCGTGTAACTTTGCGGCGGTTGAGGCTTGCCGTCACTATGGCCTGTGTCTTGTTGTCTAGTGCGCTAGTGGCTTCATCCAACAACAGGATTCTTGGCTTTTTAACCAGAGCCCGTGCGATAAGAAGACGCTGTTTTTGGCCTCCCGATATATTCCCCCCGCCCTCACTAATAACCGTGTGAAGCCCCATTGGCATCTGTTCGACGTCTTCCTCGAGGCCCGCATCTTTCACTGCCATCCACACATCGTCAAGATCTATGCTGCCACTTCCGGAAATGTTCTCCAAAATAGATCCAGCATTGATCTTCGCAGATTGAAGAACAGAGCCAATCTGACTTCTGACGCTGCTTATATCCAACCCGTCAAGATCCTGTCCATCAAATAACACCTGGCCAACATCAGGGCGCTCGAATCCAAGCAGTAGTCTGAAAATTGTTGACTTACCGCATCCAGAAGGCCCCACCAATGCAACAAACTTACCCGGCTGAATATCAAGATCGATACCCGCCAGTATCATCGCACCGTCTTCCTGATACCGAAATTCCACTTCCGATAACGATATCCCACCCTGTAGAACCCCCGGATCTGTGCCACCTCTAGCAGACTCTTTTTCAGCCTCAATAATTGGCTTTATCCGATTAAATTTCGCGAGCATGTCCAGCAGTTCCACCACTGTATTGCTCATAGACGTCAGGCCCATCAAGAATGTCGCCATCGCCGTGGTGAAAGCAAGAAAGATGCCCAACGTGAGGCCAGCACCTGTCAACGCCGCTTGCGCAAATAAGCTTGCGCCAGCGCCGTATACCAGAATAGAACCAATAAGGGGTACTGAATGATTCAGTGTATCGATGTAGTCTTCTGTTCGCTGTGCTCGGAGTTGCAAGGCCAGTTGTTTCGTGTAGCGACTCATCCATAGGGTAAAGACCCGATGCTGTGCGCCTGCGATTCGGATCTTGCCAACAGCATTGGCGATTTCAAAGACAAACCCTTTAAAGCGCCCTTGTAATTCCATCAAAACGCGATAGTGCTTATGAATAGAAGAGAAGCCCGTTACCGTAACGCCAAGAACAACCAACCCCAACAGTAATGCTATCAATGCAAGTTTTGCGTCGTAATAAAAGAGCAGTCCAAGATTGAGTATTGTGGTAAGACCGGTCAGCAACGTGCGAATAGTTGTTGAATTGAACTCTTCTGATACCTGACTTATTGCCATTAGCCTGTCCAGAAGATCCCCTCCACTGAACCTGCGAAAGAAAGGAACTCGCAGCGATAACACATGGCAGAAGATTGCGACCTGCGCCTTTGCATTTGCCGCTACAGCAAACCGTATTGTCGCAATCCCCTGAGCAATGGAGAACAATGCGACACCAAAGGCGGCTGCAAAGAGCGCAAATGCAAGCTCGATAACAAACCGCCCATCAGCATCGGGTATTGCTGTATCCATCAATACCGCTGTCACCTGCGGGACGAGCATTCCAATCATGGTCGTCAGGAGTGATAACGCTACAACAAACCCGACGTCTGGCAGAACATCTTTGATAGCCCATAGCGGAATCTGAGAAATATTTGAAATGTTGGTAGGAATCGGTGTCGAAAACACCTTTGCTTCGAGGGCCAGCAGGTTTGCGGATTGCTCATCAATAAGGGTATCCAACTGCTGTCTTGGGTCGACAATGCGGTAGGTGCCCGACTTGTTTCGTAACAATGCGACCGGATGCCGGCCATCCTCGAGAAATCCCAGCAAAGCGCCGCAATCATCTTTCCACCAGCCGTCCTTGAGCAAGACTTTGCGCACTCTAAGATCTGACGTGCGTGCAATCTGTTGAACCTGACCATCCTGATCTTCATTCTTCTTAGAAACCTCCGGCTCGTGTACTTCTACACCCAGCGCCTCACCAACTACTGCCATCGCCGTAAGCAGTTCGGTATGTCTGACAGGTGGTCGGGAGGGTCTTTTATTTAGAAGGTCTCCTACCTCGTTAAGCGCATCTACGAGATTATTTTTGTTTAGCCTCTCAGCGAGCAAAAGGTTCTCGCGTTCTGCGTTGTCGGCACGAGTTTCATAACTTTTCAGATAGGCGCAGACTAATCTATTGAAATGGGTAAGTCCGTTGAGCTCGTGCTCGGTCGTCGTGCAGATCTCAATCTCGCTCTGCTCGGTTGATGTCTCAATGACTAATCCCGTTGCGATTGGAAACGGTCCAGTCGGAGACGCCAGGGATATTTCAGAAAGCCCGCAAAATCCAATACCGCCCGAAACCACCTTCAGCCAGGTCGTCACATCATCAGGTAGGTCAAACTGCGAGCCTGGAGTCAGGGTCACACGCCCAGCAGTCGGAATATGCTCGCAAGCACGTTCTGTTTTGCGAGGATCGACTAATTCTCCGATCAGTGAAGAAAACCCCGTGACCCATGAATCTGTTGACTCGGAGATAGTTAGGCCAAGGTCACTTAAGCAGGCGGGAACCCGATCAGCCGGAATGGGAACCAGGCGAGCCGGGGTTTCTGAGAACGCTACCAGAATCAAATTCTGATCGACTGAATCTGTGTCGATGGAAAAGAGCAGGCTTCCTCGTGAAGCCCCAAAAAGTCGATGGCGCCAACCGACCGGCAGTCCCGACCGGACGGAGCTAACAGACACCGAGAGACTGCCCGCTTCGATATACCAAACTGTGCCGGGCTCGTTAAGTACGAGCGGCCTGCGCGGTGAGAGCTCAACAGGATTCAAATCGTGCCACCCGGGTAGTAAGAGGTCAGTGTCATGATCACCCATCCCTTAATTCGCCTCATCCGCCCGCATCAAGCGTACGTATTCCCCGTTGAGTTCCCACAATTCATCATGAGTGCCGCGCTCAATTATCTTGCCTCTGGATAGAACAAGGATTTCATCCGCGTCCCGAACCGTACTTAACCTATGGGCAACGATTATGGCTGTGCAGCCCCGCATTCGAAGTCGCTCCATCACAACTGATTCTGTTTCAGCGTCCAAGGCGCTCGTCGCTTCATCGAGGACGATGATTGAAGGTCGGCTAACCAATGCCCTGGCGATTTCTAGGCGTTGACGCTGCCCACCACTGAGATTCGCACCTCCTTCAAGGATATCTGAGTTGAATCCATTTCGAAGATTATCGACAACCTCCAGGATTGCAGCATCATCACATGCTGCGCGCAGTCTTTCATTAGAGACGGTCTGATCCCAGAGGGTTAGATTTTCACGAACCGTTGCCGCAAACAATGAGATCTCCTGATCAACAACCGAAAATGAGTTAGCCAACACTTGCTCTGCTATCTCGTTTCGAGGAATATCGTCAAACAGGATCTGCCCATCCCACAGAGCATAATCACCGCAGATCAAACGTGCCAAAGTAGATTTGCCTGATCCACTGCTGCCTACAAGTGCAACCGCTGCGCCGGGGCGGACCGTAAGATCAATTCCCTTAAAGAAGGCTTTTGCAACGGGGCTATGACCAAAGGTGAGGTTAACCAGATCAATTTTCCCATCAAGCCGAATAACGGGATTGCCGGCGCTATCTTTAAGGTCTCTTTTCGCAATGGGTTCAGGCGTAGGATATTTAATGACATCGTCTACCCGGTTAAGATCGCCGCGCAGTTCCTGAAACTTCTGCCCCAGGTTTGATAACTCTGTAATCGGCAACAGGAAGCTGGACATCAGGCTTTGGAACGCCACCAGCATGCCGATTGTTAAATCCCCATTAATCACGCGAAACGCTCCTACTACAAGAATCGATGCCGTGGTTAATCCCAGGAGAAGCGAGGGCAGAATTACTAACACCAGGTTAGATAACTGAAGTGCTTGGGCGGCATTAGTACCTTTGGCAAAATATCCACCAAATTTTTGAAAAAAGTCGTCTTCAAGGCCGCTGGCTTTTATGGTTTCAATGCTGTTAAGGCCCGCTATTGTCGTTCCATAGGTTTTCCCCATCTCCGACAAGACTCGCATATTCAATTCAATGCGGCGTTTGGAGACGAGCTTTAACACCACAAAATTAACCGCTGCAAAAGATACGCCTATACTGGTCAGCAACACATCGTAAGAAAACATCACCAGGGCGAAAAAGCCCATCATCACTACCCCAATTGCAGTTTGCGCTAACTCGCCAGACATAAGGGTCGCGAGTTTGTCGTTCAGTTCGCTACGATTCGCGATCTCGCCTGCAAAACGCTGCTGATAAAAACTGATGGGGAGCGTTAGCATGTGCCAGATGTACTTACTGGACATATTCATGGCAAGTTTAATCTTGAGTCGTCGCAGATAACGCAACTGGAGAAAGTGCAGTAGGCCTTGTGTAACCAGTGCGATCACCATCGCAAGAATTAATGGCCTAAGCCAGTCGACTCGGCCCGCGAGAATAATGCTGTCAATAAAAACCTGGTTAAAAGCTGGAATCGCAAGACCAGGAATGACGAGGAAAAGACCAGCGAGGAAACAGTACAAGGCGGGGCCAAACGAACCAGTCAAACGTTCGATGATTGCTGGCCAAAGTGCCGGCAGCTTGCCACCAGGCATGAATTCTGGCCCTGGCTCCATGGCTAGAACAACGCCAGTAAAACACCGATCAAACTCCTCGCGGGCGATCGCCCGATGTCCTACCGCTGGATCATTCACATATACCTTTTCTTTATGGCGGCCTTCGTAGGTAACAAAATGATTGAAGTTCCAGAAAATAATAAAAGGCGCCTTTATCTTGGTAAGTTCATCACTCTGGCGGGTTAAACCCTTGGCTTGCAACCCATAACGCCGCGCGGCCTTTATCAGATTTGATGCCTTGCTGCCGTCTCTTGAAACACCACACTCGCGTCTTAGTTCTGCCAACGGCACAAATCGCTTATAAAACCCCAGCACAGCGGCAAGAGCCGCTGCCCCACACTCAACTGCTTCCAATTGGAGGACAGCCGGTGTATGCACGCGACTTGACGATTTCAAACCATTTCGCAGATTAATTGATGCCACTCCAACGCCGTAGCAAAGGAATCACGTACGAAATGGGCCGAAAATACTGAACGGTAGCCCTAACTTTGGCTGTTGTTCCAGAGCTGATCGTCATATCTGGCCCGCCTCCCGATGTCCATCCATAACCAGATATCGTGTCCAGATCTATCTTTAAGGAGGCATAGACCTGAATTCGTGACTGCGCTCGGGTCAACTCAGCAGCCACCTCCTGATTCCCAACTACCGCAACCACAGCATCTGTGCTTACTGGAAACGCAGATACATCCGCGATAACTCCAATGATGCTGCCATAACGTTCACGTTTAACGGTCGATGGCGTAATGTTCACTGGCATCCCAAGACGGATTTTTTTGCCATCTCCCACTTTGAAATAACCAACAGCCATTAACTTACTATCCGAATCCTCTGCCTCAATGAACCCGAGGGTTTCTCCAGTGCGAACAAACTCGCCAAGCACAGCGCCAATTTCTAAAACGACCCCATTATGGGTATTTACGATCTCGCCTCCTTTCTTCAATGATTTCTCGAGTCGAGCTATATTCCTAAGCGCATCCTGAATTTGAATATCCAGTTCTGCGGCTTCTTCAAATCCCTTTTGCTTCAGCCTGGTCTCATCAATAGATATTTCTTGCAGCTGTGCAGTAAACTCTGCTATACGATTTTTCTGTTCCGCGTAGGCCTCATCTGTCTCGAGTTTCTTTAGCTCAAGCTGTTGCGCCTCCAGCTCAAGATCTGATTTCTTGATTCGCACATCAACTAATTTCTGATAGGCCTGAAGGACCATCTCGTCTGAAGTAAGCTGCGACTCAAGCAACCGTTTAAAGCTTTGGTATCGCTTACCCAATGTGTCCTCTAGCTCAGTTTGTGCTTTCAGGTAGTCATTGAGTACCGTATGCTGCTTCGCCATGTAGGTTTCGTTTTTCGTGCGCAACGCCTGGGCCATCGCCTGGGCCGAGTCGATTCGGTCCTTAAGCATTACGCGCTTGCGATGCAAGGCTTCTGTCTCGAGGCTTAAACGTTGGTTTTGGAGCTCCGTGATCGTGGAGTGTCGCGCTTTCATACGCTCGAGTCGTGTGATTTCCTGCTCCAAACGTTGGGCGATCTCCGGAATACTTATCGTAGCAATGACCTGACCGGCCTGGACCCGGTCACCAACAGCGAAATTCAATGAAGCCAATTGACCCGCCGTTGAAGCCTGAAAAGGCATCACATGTCTTGGATAGATGAGAATCCCAGTGCCGGTTACCGTAACAGGAATCCGACCAAAGATACTCCAAACCAGAACAACACCGAGTAATACACCAATCGTCCCGAGTGTGATCCAGGACTTGCGGCCAGTCACCTGCAAAAGCTGTTCAAGTTGCTCGGGAGAACTAAGTTGATCAAGCGCTTCGGCCCGAAAAATACTTCTGGGCTTTGGACTGGCTTTATCTTTCTCTTCGCTCATTTCACCGTGCTCAAGTTTCCAAGCCAATCTAGCCTCGGGACAATGAATCTCGGAATAAATCCAGCATTAAATCAAAACGTCGGCCGGCAAGATTAATTGTATCGAGAAGATCAGGATCAAGTTCTCCTGCCACTTCATCGGTATAAAGGTCTAATTCTTTTGATTCATCTACATGCTGAATCAGACCGCGTATCCGGTTTGCGAGTAACACCCCAATACCGCGAAAAAAGCGCGCACCGAACTCTGCATCGCGGTCTAACTTGCCCTCGATATCGTCGCGATCTATTGCGAGTACACGTACTGGCGTGACCGCAACAATAGTAGCACTGGGAGGCCGGCTATCCAGGAATGAGATCTCTCCAAAGAACTCTCCATATTTCATGCGGTTCACTTCCTGGTCGCCACTTGTGCCCACCCGGACAGAGAGCTCTCCTTCCATTAGAAAAAAAACGTCGGTAAGAGGTGTACCAGCAACGACCAGCGTCTCTCCTTCATCAAAGGATAATGCCCTGCCGCTAGATACCAGCCACTTGATATCAAGATCGCTGAGACATCCCAAGAAATATAGTACGGCTCTCACAACTCTCTCCCAACTGATTTTAGCCAATATGAACCGATCTTTTTAACACATTTTTGACTCGATTAAGGCCGGCATACTATTTACCGTGGTTCAGCGACTTTTGCCGGCATCTTATCGAAAGGTCTGAGGCCGTCGTTCAGAGCTTGCTCCATGAGGCTAACCAGTTGTTCTTCAGGGGGCATTTTCCAGTCGGTACGGGTACCCGGTGTTGACTCGATATTCCATGAAAACCCACCTACTTCGTGGCGCACAAAAACCACTATCTCATTTGAGTCAGAAGAGCTGGGGCCCGCCTTATAAGGACGCTGAACGCTGGCGTCGAGAATCTTGAACGCATCGTGGTCGCGAAAGCGTTGATCCATTTTTCCCCGGTAAACAAAACGTATCAGCGGAACCGGAAACTTCGAGAACAGGGTTTGAATCTCTGGGTCGCAACAAAGATACCGTAAGAGCCCAAAACCCGATCCACCTTCAGGGACGTTATTAATCGCAGTTGTAATCTTGCCACAGGATGACCAAATGGAATCATCTGGATCCAATTCAAACACAACAGGGAAATGCATAGTGAACCACCCAACCGGCATACCACTTATGCCCCACTGACCCATTTGTTGCCGCCCGTGCGACTCCAAGCTAACCGCACAGAATGCATTGCCAGACGCCTGATACCAGGCCCGTAAAAATGCCGTAAGGAATACATCATGCTGCTCTTTCAACGATGCAAAGCGACTAGACAAGGTCAAACTGAGAAACGGGTTCAACCGACCCGGATGTTGGTGAGGTCTGGATACCGCCCGCAAAGAACTTTCTTCGCGATTGCCACGGGACTGTAAATCAACAAAAGACCCGTTGATCTTTTTCTTGATATCCATCCAATATTGCGTCTGCTGGCCTGTCGCGGGACTTTGGGCATGGGCGTGAAGGTAGCTGTTCCAATCGAGACCTGATTGATCCAGAACCGGGGAGTGATTCTCTGCCGTATCGCTTCGCTGAGCCCAAACCTGCTCTAGTTCGTTAGAAAGTATCCATAGCGATATGGCATCAACGACGGTATGGGAAAAAGACAGTACCAACATCCCGCTCTCAGCTGGCCCTTTATCGACAAACACTGCATGGACTAACGGGCCTTGTATTAAGTCAAATGGCTTACATACAAGGGAGTCCAACTCCATAGAAAACCTTTTTACTTGCTCCTCTTCCAAATCGATTGCTTTTAGCACGGCAAAAGAAAAGAGGCTCGTGGTTTCTGACAAAACAAATCGCCAGTGTTGTCTCTCGGAGTTCTTGCGAAGATAAAAGACGCCGTGCTGGGCGAGTACGTGAGACAGAATTCGCTTAACGACATTCTGATCCGCCTGCAGTGGTAGTCGGATGTATACGGTGACGATCTGTCTCGCAAGGTCAGCACCCGAGTCCAGCAACTCAAGGTGTATCGGACTCATGGGAATATCCCGGTTGCTGGCGTTGTCTCTGTCTACGCCGCAGAGCCCTTCGCTGACCGGGTCATGGCTCAATTGAACAAGAATCTCGCGAACCAAGTCATCAAGCGACAGATCTTTTTCGATGAGCAAACCCACAGCACAATCAAGATCACGCCGGATTCGGTGGCCTAACTCCACCAGAGAAAGAGAGTCCACACCCGATTCGATCAGCGGCCTGTCATGCACCACTGCCTGGGGCGATAGATTGAGAAGCGAACTGACAACTGTCGCAAGATAATCTTTGATTGCCTGTGCCTGATCCTCGTGCGATAAACCTTTTAGTTTTTGTTTCGTCAGGCTCTGCGATTGACCCCTTTGGTAACCTGCCGTGATCAACACATCCGAATCAGGATTCTTTTCACCTTCGCCTGTCGCGTGCTGGTAAATCGGATTCCACTCCTTTGCGAAAAACAAATCTCGACAGGCGTTTCGTTGAATTTTCCCGCTTGTGGTAAGAGGAATCGTTCCGGGCTTAACTAAACTGACAACAGCAGGGGGCACATTATGCTCCTGAGTGACTGCCTTTCGTATCAATCGCGTGACCGTAGTAGTTTCAAGATTTCGCCTATATGTTCTTTTAATCTCGCAGACAATCACGAGTTGTTCGCCCATGCCATCATCAATTGAAAATGCACAGACACGATAGTGATCTATTGCAGGATGTGCATCTCCGGCTGAAAGCTCTATATCCTGCGGATAAAAATTTTTGCCCCGAACGATGATCAGATCTTTTATCCGACCTGTAATAAATAAGTGATCATCAAGAATGAAGCCCAGGTCGCCTGTTTGAAACTGCATCTCACCTGGGTAACGTTGGCTTAAACAAAAAGCAGTCGGCGCATCGGCATCACCCGATCTGAAGTAGCCCGATGCAATGCTTGGACCGTCTACGTATATCTCGCCTACCACGCCTGGGCCAAGCGGTTCCGATGACTTTGAATCATGTATCGTGATCGCATGTTCTATTAACGGCGTGCCGCAACTGACCAACGATACTGTCGCGTTCTCGCCTGCTGGCGGAAGCGCGACACCTGAGGAAAGCGATTCTTTATCAAAGACGCGCACCACTGCGGGCTCCCTTGCCCGAATACCGGCAGCCATAAGGGTTGTCTCTGCCAATCCATAGACCGGCGAAAACGAATCTGGGTTGAAACCAAAAGACTTAAAGCGTGCAGCAAAGCGTGCCAAGGTGAAACTGCGGACCGGCTCGGCCCCGTTAAATACCGCCTTGAGGCTGGATAGGCTGATACCCTCTATCTCTTGATCTTTTATTTTGTCTACGCATAGGTCGAAAGCGAAATTAGGGCCTCCGGTGATCGTGGCACCGAAACGGTCGATAGATTCAAGCCAGGACGCTGGCCTGCGGAGGAATCGACTAGGAGCGCACAACACAGAGTGATACCCCACACAAACTGGCAGAGTAAGACCGCTGATCAGGCCCATGTCGTGATAGGGAGGAAGCCACGAGAAGCCCACTGAAGTACTATCGAAAGCACCATGAGCCTGCATTCCTCGTGCATTGTTAATGAGATTGTGATGCGACAACACCACTCCCTTCGGCTGGCTGGTCGAGCCCGAGGTGTACTGAATGATCGCCGGAGACCTTGGCTGAATATTCTTAAGCATCGATTCCACCGTCTCGCGACAGGCACTATCAGGGCGCTCTTTAACGGTTAATACCGGTATGTGCCGCCATCCAAACTCGCGCACCAGTGCTGTGATGCGCGCGGCCAAGGCCTGCGTTGTGAGGATGGCATCTGGATCTGCGTCTCGAATCAGCAAATTCAGTCTTGTGGTTGCCCGTGTAATCCGGGAACTGTTCGGCGGGTAGGTGGGGACCACAACCCGACCAGACAGAATGCATGCATAAAATCCGGCTATGAATTCAAGACCTTCCGGAGCCAAAAGCACGATCCGCTGGCCTGCGCGAGTCTTCTCCGTGAGCGCCTGTGCAGCAGACCATGCCCAGGATGCGAGCTCAGCATTACTTAGCTGGCTGATCTGCCCTTCATCGTTTTCAATAAACGAAAATGCCGGGTCACTGGGAGCGTTATCAGCCCGGCATACAAGCGCCTCGGCCAGAGTATTCATAGCAGGTCAAATCTCGTAATCAGTTAAGTTCAAGTCGAGCAACTTTTTACCCAGAGCTCTTTCAGCTGTAATGCCAATAATAGATACGTTTAGTAAAAGTGGCTACAGCTGAATGACTGTGAAACGCTCACACGCTTCTCAAAACAACACACACTTAGCGCGTAAAGATCCGCGTATGCTCATGCGCTATACGCGTTTAAGGGCGGAGGATTTGGTGGAGCGGTTGGGATGAATGAGGGGGTTAACAAGGACCACCTGCGCCATGCAAACCCCCACTAATCATCTCCAACTCAAATTCAGTCAGATCGCCATCTTGTCCTAGGAAGTCCTGATGGGCATAGACCTCATCTGAGGTAATGGTGTACCCATGAGTTTTGGCAAGCGTTGCAATACCATCGCCTAAACCAGACCCATTGGAAGTAGCGGTGTTTACGATAGAAATGACTTGTTCCTGAAGGTCTTCATCTTCAAGGACTGCTGTGCGGAAGTTCTGGAAATCTGACATGGTATTCCTAGTAGTTAGCGGCTTTAGGGAGTCCTTCTAACATGGCTATTCGGTTAGATAGATTGTTAATCTCTTGTTGTTGCTCTTTTACCGCCTCTATTAAGACAGCGGTGAGTTTCTGATAGACAATGCTTTTATAGCCTTGGTTATCGGTTTTAACGAGTTCTGGTATGACTTTTTCGAGTTCTTGGGCAATAAGGCCAATATCAGGCTCATTGTTATCTTTCCAGCGATAAGATTTACCCTGTAACTTACCTAGGGTAGATAAGGCAGATTTAAGGGGTTTGATGTCCTTTTTAAGGCGGATGTCGCTGCAATTTCCGTATCTGCTCCTAGCACCACCACTAATCATCTCCAGTTCAAAGTCTGTTAGATCGCCATCTTGACCTAAAAAGTCAGCGTGTTGAGTAACATCATCTTTGGTGACGCTATACCCGTGATTCTTAGCCAACGTCACAATGTTTTCTTCTAGCCCTGCCCCATTAGCAGTTGCTGTGTTGACGATAGATATAACTTGTTCTTGTAAGTCTTCATCTTCTAGAACAGCATCACGGAATGATTGAAAGTCAGACATGAGAATCTCCTTGGGTTATGGCCCAAGAATACCCCTGTTAAGGGGGTGGCTCAACTTTTGAATGTGATGGGGGTCACATCTTAGGGGTAAAGAGAGGGTTTAGCGTAGGTATACGCTGTTGCCTAGAGAGGCGTTCTATGTACCGTGTGGTTAGAGGATGATCCGCTATACGCATTCAAGGCCGGAGGATTTGGTTAAGCGGTTGGGTTAGTTACTGCCAACACGTCACCGCAAGTTTCCCTGTTGTCACCATTCTTTGATTGCAGTATTTTGCAGATATTTGTTCCCCTCGGAGTGATTTCCTACATTGGTAGTAATGGTTAAGTGCCACCCACCGGACGCACTAGGGTGAAGATGAGTCATACCTAACGCTGGGGTGTTGTCATATTTCCTACGGACGGGTTGGGGGACGCCATCATAGGGGTTCAGCCAACCTTCATAATAGAAATGATCCGCAAAAGGATTTGAAAAGATCTCTTTCTCAGAAGCGCAACTTAATGTTGTTCCCTTACCCGCCTTCGTTGTTGTTAGAGTGATCGATGAAGCGTTGGAAGCGCACTTAATAAGAGAAGTCCTGATAAAATTGACTATTCGCGAGTGTTGTTCTGTTGTCGCATTTATTTTCGCTTGTAAGATATAGCCGTTGTACATCGGTATACCAACAGCGGCTAGAACACCAATGATGGCCACCACGATCAACAACTCGATCAGGGTGAAGCCTTTGGTGTGTTTCATACCACCAATATACCTTACATTTGCAGGGAAATAACTGAGGCTATTGTCTGCCCCTTCTAAGCACTGTAAAAGCCGCTGTTGGTTCGTTGGAATAGCCTCTTAGCAATCGGTCAACTAAACTATGCATAGTTTTAGACTTTAATTTTTCGTCCACACTAAGGAGCGTATATGTTTGGCCCTATTACAGTCCCATACCATGCAGTGATGCTCTATAACGTATGCAAACTTAAAGAGGGAGTGGAATGGAACGAAGACCTAGAGTTTGCGATAGGTGAGATGTGTAACGTAGTCAGAACGACATACGATGACTTTATCGCTGGGCAAGTACTGAAATACGCTGGTTTCATTAGTGATGAAGGAACCGTAGGTGGCTACGGCGAAGAAG
>Ga0302122_10001201_pt1 | contig 16362 bp, 16 predicted proteins | sample CB21_SCM_MG_FD_203115 | JGI IMG/M metagenome (GOLD analysis project Ga0302122, IMG submission 203115) | Marine microbial communities from Western Arctic Ocean, Canada - CB21_SCM | ecosystem: Environmental > Aquatic > Marine > Oceanic | place: Canada: Western Arctic Ocean | collected 2017-09-28
CTAAACCGAAGTTAGATACGTGATACACGGCGTCTGGGTATTCTATACGGAGAGGTCTGGCCATTTTTTCTTATTCTCTATTTTCGTTAATGGGTATTGCGTGTTGCTAAATATCTTATTTACGAAACATGATAAATCTGAATCTTGTAACAAAAATAACTTTGATTGGCTAAATAATATTAGAGCTGACCCTATCGTACCGGGACATCATTATTGTGACATATAGTTAACGCAATAAATTACCGCACGTCAACTTTAAAACTAAGCTGCAAATTAAAATTTTGCTTAGAGTAATCTTAGAATATATTTAATTAGTTGTGTGTCACTGCGATTGCAATGCGCTGATAGAAGAATAGAAAATATAAAGCGAGGTTTGGCCCCTTTCAATGTCTTTAATTGAGCATTAGAGGCTTTATTTTGAGCGGGAGGCGAGGATGACGACTCTTTTTGGTGCAGGCAACCCTTCGGTAGTCTGAGTGGGATTTTCCTTACTCAGGGCGTCTTCTAAAGAATCGAAAGGCATCCAATTAGTTTTCCTTTGTTCGTCGACTGTGGTTGTGGATTCATCGATTACGCGAATATCAACGAATCCACAACGGCTTAGCCAATTTTCTAATGTAGCAATACTTGGAACAAACCATACATTTGTCATACGTGCGTATCTATTTTCTGGTGTTAGGCTATAACCTTTTTTGCCATCTACAAATAAAGTTTCCAAAATTAATTCCCCTCCTGCCTTTAGAGAATTTTTCAGTTGTAAAAGATGATCGATGGGGGATCGGCGGTGATAGAGAACTCCCATGGAAAAAACGCTATCAAAATAGGCAGAATTCTCCGGCAAGTCTTCCAGCGCTAGCGGGAGAACATCCACTGGAATATCCTTAAGGAAATGTTTGATAAGCCAAAACTGAGCAACGTAGGCGATATGGGGATCGACGCCGATAACCCTTTCAGCACCAGCCTGTAACATCCGTAGACTGTAATAACCATTCCCTGAACCAACATCTAGTATCTTGCGACCGGCAAGAGGGGAGATTTGAGATCTGAGTCGATCCCATTTCCAATCGCATCGCCATTCGGTGTCGATGGCAATATTAAAAAGCTCTAAAGGGCCTTTGCGCCAAGGAATGAATCCCTTTAATTGAGATTTTAGCTGCAGAAGAGTGGCTTCATCAGTGTCACTAGCCTGACCTATCGAAATAGTGCTATCTAAGTTGTGAGTAGACGGCCGAATAGCCGGTAGTTGAGCGAGTAAAGCTCTCCAACGAGGGAAATCACCTAGTCTAAGCTGCTCGAAGTATTCGGTTTGCAGGACAGGGCTTAGTGCTTCAAGGCTAGATCCTTCGAGGTATGATTTCAGGGAAGAAAAATCCATTATTTGAACACGACCATTGAGGCGAAGTTAAAACACTGAAACCAGGCATCAAATGATCGGAAACCGATTTGGGTAAGGCGGGTTTTATGGATTTCAAGAGTTTCTGGAAGCAGCACGTTCTCCAGGGCGGCTCTTTTTTGTGCTATCTCAAGTTTGCTATACCCCATATTTTCCTTAAAGCTGTGGTACATCTCGATAAACAACTCGTTCAACTTTTCATCCGGGAAAGTAATCTTCTCTGAAATAATAAGTATTCCCCCTGCGCGCATGCCTGCGAATACTTTTTTAAGTAGTTCGGCCCTTTGCGTAAGAGGAATAAACTGTAGAGTAAAGTTGAGAATGACTACCGAGGCATTAGATATATCCGTATCGAGGATGTCTTCACATTTACAGCTAAGTCTAGTTGGATTCTTTATATTATCAGTCACAATTTGTTCCAACTTTTCAATCATGGCTGGAGAATTGTCAACAGCGACAATTTTTATATCTTCATGGGGGATTCGATTTAACACCGCAAAGCTTGCGCCCCCGAGGCTGCAGCCCAGGTCATAAATTGAGCTGTTTGCTTGGCAATAACGCTCAGCTAGCACTCCGATCATTGTAATGATGGTGCTATAGCCAGGAATAGACCTATTAATCATGTCCTCAAAAACATTAGTTACCTTAACATCGAACACGAAATCTCCAGGGAGCATTTTTCTGGCAAAGACTTTATCCTTATTTTTTGAACTGTTCATATCAAGAGTGATTAACTCGATTTCGGATAGGTTGATTGGCGACTATATGTTTTGTTACGTAACAAAGATAATTCAATTGTTGTAGGCCGCGCCGGTTTAATTTATTTTACGCATTGATCTGCTTGCTTGCTCGTTTTTATATTATCCGGTAATCCATGCCATATTCAAATGACAGCGCCTCCGAGTTAGTGTTGGCAAACCTTCCGCTGCTAAAAAGCCTAGTTAACGAATATGGGTTTTTGGACTTGGCTTGTGGTTCCGGAAGGAACGGCTTATTTCTATTGGATAATGGAATCCCGGTAATTTTTGCCGATTGCAATCAAGAATCTCTGGACCAAGCCCGAAACAAGCTTGCTGAAAAACCAACAGGAAAAATGGTAAAGGCTGAATTCTGGACTGTTGATCTTGAGCTTGGAAATACTAACCCTTTAGCAGGGAGATTATTCGATGGAGTATTAGTTTTTAACTATTTGCACCGACCATTGTTTCCCTGCATAGCACAGTGTATAAAGCCCGGCGGAATAGTTGTTTATCAAACCTTCACTATTGATCAGCAACAGTTTGGCCGGCCAAAGAACCCGGACTATTTGTTAATGAAAAATGAGTTACTCGGACATTTCGAGGGCTGGGAAACTTTATATTATTTCGAAGGGATTCAGGCAAAACCGCAAAGAGCGATTGCCAGCTTAATAGCCAGAAAACTTGGATAGTTATGACAAGGTCGAAAATTATCCCATTAAATTTTGGTGCTAGCTCTAAAAAAGGGTTGCTACCATTTAGCTATGAGGTTTTGCGGAGCAAGCGTAAAACTTTAGCTATATATATCAAACATAAGGAAGTTGTTGTTAGGTGCCCGCTAAGAGCGTCTAAAGCTGAAGTTCAGGGATTTGTGAGCGTCAACCAAGAATGGATTGAAAAGCGACTCTTCGAAGAATCTGTGCGGGATCAGGAGACTTTGAGGATCGAAAAAGGAGCACGAATTTTTTATCGAGCACGTGAGTTAACTATCGTGTTTAAGGAAGGCCGCAAGAGCCGAGTATTGATCAGCGGCGATAAGTTCATTGTTCAGGGCCACAAGCTTACAGCGGATAAAGCAAGAATCCAGGTTGAAGATTTTCTTATAGACAAAGCTAGCGAATACTTGCTTCCCAGAGCTCGAGGTTTGGCGCACCACCTTGGAGTCGATCATAAAATTACTGAAATAAAGCTTCGGAAGACTAAATCAAAATGGGGCCATTGCACTTCAACTGGAGTGATTCAATACAACTGGCTGATCATGATGGCGCCCTATAGCATTATCGACTACATGATTACCCACGAAGTGTGTCATTTGGTTCACATGGATCATTCGAAGCGATTCTGGAATTTAGTGGAATCTATTTGTCCCAGCCACGAACACTATATTACTTGGTTAAAAGAGCATGAGCATCGCTTTTGGTTTTAAGCTATTTAGTGATTTTGCAGCTTGTTCCATTCGAATCGTTCGCTTAGCGCTTCTCGAAGAGTAGGTCCCAAACACCATGGCCAAGCAGCTGACCTCGTCGTTCAAATTTTGTGCCAGGGCGATCTGGTTGTAACCAATAGTTAGAATCCCCACAATAATTCTGGAGACCTTCAGCTGATTCCATTACTTCCAGCATGTGCTCCGCATAAGCCTGCCAGTCTGTGGCTAAATGAATCAAACCATTTTGTTTGAGACGCCCCTCTAATAGTTCGATAAAGTCTGGTTGAACTATTCTTCGTTTATTATGACGCTTTTTTGGCCATGGATCGGGGAAATAGATTTGCAACTTATCGATAGTGCGAGCTTCGAAACAATTGAGCAGCACTTCTTTAGCGTCGTGACAGATTATTTTTAGATTATTCAATTTTCGTTCGGTTATGCCTTGGAGCAATTTTCCGACGCCGGGTTTGTGAACTTCGATGCCAATATAATTCGAGTTTGGGTTTTCGACCGCCATTGTCAACAAAGAGTCGCCCATACCAAAGCCGATTTCAATAGTAAGTTTTCTTATCTCAGGGAATACGGTATTGATGTCAATGAGCTCTGCTTCGTACTCAATAACATGATCCATCCAATGGTTTTCAAGGGCTTTGCGTTGTGAATCTGTCAGACGACCGGATCGAATAACATAGCTACGAATGGGTCTTTTGTTGTCTGTGGGGATCAAATTGCAGCTAGCCTTGCTTAAAAGACGGTTCCACCGATTGGAGATGAAGCGCTGGTGCAACACAACCGATTTCTCCAGAGCATATAGCGATAAGCGGCTTGCTACTGGTTCCCAATGTTGCAAGGTTTCTGTTGAAATCTTTATACTTATCATTGCCTATAATTAGGCGTGAACTATAGGACTTTCCTGCGATTTCAATTTGTTGTTCAGAGCTATTCATTTAACGATTCCTACTATCCCAGTTATTATCTATTCAGCTGTTCCCGTTAAGGTTAAGGTAAACCAAAACAAAAATCCCCACGCAGCCAGAAACGCCAAACCACCGATAGGTGTGATTGCCCCTAACCAACGTATACCTGTGAGGCTGAGCAAGTAGAGACTTCCGGAAAATAAAATTATGCCAACAAGGAAAAGATAGCCACTGTATTTGGGTAAAGTAGCATTTGGAAAATTTACCATAAGCAAGCCAACTCCAAATAAAGCCAACGCATGATACATCTGGTACTGCACCCCGGTTTGAAAGGCATTGAGTAACTCGGAGCTCAATCTTGATTGCAGTCCATGTGCAGCAAAAGCACCTAAGGCTACGGCAATAAAACCATTGATGCTGGCGAGAATTAAAAATAGGTAGGACATAGCGGCATTTTGAATGTAATGAATGCGGAGCTTGAGTTTACTACTTCGGACACAAAAAAGCCGCGAAATTCACGGCTTTGTTTTGAACCTTTTTTTATTAACTTGAGCTTCAGGCAGCGACTTCCATTTTTGCTTTAATTTTATTCATCGCATTTTTCTCTAGCTGTCGAATACGTTCTGCAGAAATATTATATTTATCGGCAAGCTCATGCAGAGTTGCTTTATCATCGGTCAGCCAGCGACTACTCAAAATATCTTTGCTACGATCATCAAGCTCAGCCATAGCAGCATGCAAACTGCTGTTGGTTGCTTCTTCCCATTCGGCCTCTGAAACTTGATTGGCCAAGTCTGAATTCTGATCTTCCAAGTAAAAAGCGGGCGCACGATAAGCAGTTTCGTCATCTGCATCTGTATCTGCATCGAATGAAGTGTCATAAGAGCTCATGCGACCTTCCATTTGCCGCACAACCTTAGCATCCACACCCAAATCATCTGCCACTGCTTGAGTTTCTGAGTTGTTTAACCAACCCAATTTTTTCTTCGAGCTACGAAGATTAAAAAATAATTTTCTCTGAGCCTTAGTAGTGGCAACTTTTACGATACGCCAGTTACGAAGAATGTATTCATGCATCTCTGCTTTGATCCAATGCACAGCAAAAGAAACTAATCGCACACCAACTTCAGGATTAAAGCGTTTTACTGCTTTCATTAATCCTACATTGCCTTCTTGAATTAGGTCCGCTTGAGATAATCCGTAGCCAGAGTAAGTTTTTGCCATATGTACGACGAAACGTAAGTGCGCAAGGACCAACTGACGGGCCGCGTCAACGTTGTCATCATAATAATATTGTCGAGCGAGTTCCTGCTCTTGTTCCTGTGTCAGCACCGCAATGCTGTTCGCAGAAGTCATGTAAGCCGTTAAATCGCGACCCGGAGTGGTGGGCTCGAAAATTTGTAAATTCTTTCCTATATTCATTCTTTTATTTTCACCGCAATTGAATGTAACGCACAATAAGGCTTTATTTTAGCACTCAAACTTCTAATTCGCTATATTACAGCCTTTTGAGGCCCTATCGATAATGGGCAATGGGCTCTAGTGCGGTAATTGAGACCCCTCAGCATTAGTTATATAAGTCTTACGTGTAATTTCACCGCCTATCTACCTATATAGGGTTCAACGTAGTAATTTCAAGTCACAGCGACAAAATATTTTATTGTGGAAATATGCAAGCTATTGAAACAAAAGAACTATTTTAAAACCTAAAGATTATCGCCGCGTATATGACGAAAACTCACTAAAAATGCTGCAAACCAACCGATGAGTGCGCCTGATACTATTAAGGAGAAACTGTTGAAGAAGCCTAAGCCCTGCAGTGTGAAGCTACTGTTATAGAGCTGTATTAGTTCCTGTAAAGATCCATTAAACACCATTAAAATAATAAGGTGCAAAAATACAGCGAAACTTCCGCCGAGCACGCCAAAAAGTATTCCTCTATAGAGAAAAGGGCGAGCAACATAACTATCGGTGCCACCGACCAGTTTCATTACCTTAATTTCCTGTCGTCTATTTTCAATATCGTGCTTGATCGTGTTGCCGATTATGAAAAAAAGTCCAGTAATCACGATGGCTGCGAGCAGTTTTCCTGCAATAGAGATCAAATCTGAAAGTGCAGATAGTCGATTAATCCATTGACTATCAAGCTGCATGAAATCTACTTCAGAAATTGTTTCCAGGCGTTGTGCGAGAGCATTCACATCCCTAGAATTTAGCGTTGTTGGAGTTACAATTATTGCCGCTGGTAGAGGGTTATGGCTAAAGCTTCGCAAAATTTCCCCCAGTCCTGAGCTCAGACTAAATTCTTCTAATGCCTCCGCTTTCGAAACATAGGCCGCAGATTGTATGAAATTATATGTTAGTAAGTCTTTACTAACATTTTCTCCTTGTGGCTCGCTTACTGAGTCATCCAGGAAAAGAGTGATGCGAGCACTGTTTTGAAACTCAAGCAAAATGAGTTGCAGGTTATCATTTAAACCAAATAGCAGCGCTGGGAGTAGCAAGGAAACCGCTATTACCACGATAGTCATTAAGCTTGAGAGGGGGCTTAAAATTAATCTTTTTACACTATCGAGGGCGATTTTGCGGTGAATTTGTAGCGTACCGACGTCACTGCCACGACGACTCGCCCGGTTTTGCCGATTTGAAGTCCGAGCCTTATTCATTGTCGGTACCGGCATCATTAACCATTCGGCCATGGTCCAGATGGATTACTCGATAATTCAAAGTCTTAATTAAGCTAGCGTCATGGCTTGCTACCAATATGCTTACACCAACACTTTTGAATTGTTCGAAAACTTTCATTACTTCTTCGGAGAGATTCGGGTCTAGATTTCCTGTAGGTTCGTCAGCAAGAATAATACTTGGCCGATTTACGACGGCACGAGCAATTCCCACTCGCTGTTGTTCTCCGCCAGATAAAGCAGGAGGAAATACTTTTTCTTTTTTCAGCAAACCAACTTTGTCCAATGCGGCGCGAACTCGTCGTTTAGCATCTTCAATTGGAAACCCCGAAATTTCTAAAGGGAGTAAAACATTTTCAAAAACTGTACGGTCAGTTAGTAATTGGTGGTCTTGAAAAACCGCTCCAATTTTGCGGCGGTGATAGGGAATTTCCCGCCGACTAAGCTTATTTAAATTTAGACCATTAACAATAAGCTCTCCACCACTGGGCTTTTCTAAAGCAAGAATTAGTTTTAGTAGGGTGCTTTTCCCAGCGCCAGAGTGACCGGTGACAAAAGCCATTTCTCCTTTACCAATTTCAAAATTTATATTAGATAGCGCATCCTGGCTATTTACATAACGTTTGCTAAGCTTTTTAATTTTGATCATTCGGAAAAAGCGCTTCAATAAATTGCTTGGAGTCAAACGGTCGCAGGTCGTCAATTTGTTCACCTACTCCGATAAATCGAATTGGCAACGATAATCGTTTAGCAAGAGCAAACACTACACCTCCTTTTGCGGTGCCATCGAGTTTAGTCATTACTAAACCTGATAAATTGATAGCGGAATGAAAGCTTTCTGCTTGATTTAAGGCGTTCTGTCCAGTTGTGGCATCGAGGACTAAGATAATCTCATTCGGTAGTCGGTCATCTTGTTTTTTTAATACTCTGACAACTTTTTCTAATTCGGCCATTAAATTATTCTTCGTGTGCAAGCGCCCTGCTGTGTCGGCAATTAATATGTCTATTTTTTTGGCCTTTGCAGATTGGTAAGCATCAAAAATTACTGAAGCACTGTCTGCGCCACTAGCTTGTGCAATGACGGGCACATCATTACGCTCCCCCCATACTTGCAATTGCTCAACAGCGGCAGCTCTAAAGGTGTCACCGGCAGCTAACATTATACTGTGACCTTCGGATTGAAATCGTTTGGCCAGTTTTCCTATTGTTGTTGTTTTGCCAACACCATTAACTCCAATCATAAGAATGACAAATGGCTTTTCGGAATTGTTGATCTTCAGCGGAATATCACAGGGGGTAAGAATTGTGTGGAGTTCAATTTTAAGAGCGTGCAGAAATTCAGTAGAATCTAAGAGTTGTTTTCGACTCAGCCGTTTTTTTAGGTTATCAATTATTTGATCCGTAGCTTCAATTCCTACGTCGGCAGAAAGTAGGTGAGTTTCTATCTCATCTAATAAGTCGATATCAATTTTTTTCTCGCCTAAGACTAAATCAGTTAGGCCTTCGCTGAGACGACCACGAGTGCGGCTCAGTCCATATTTTAGACGAGAAAAAAAACCTAATTCCAATTCTGCGGACGCTTGGAAGTTTGGCTTGGATTCTGAGCGAGATTCTGAATCTGTAGTTTTCTCTTTGCTCTGGTTTGCGGGTTTATCTTTGTTACTAAAACCAAACATCGCTTACTAACTCTCTAGGGCATAAGGTATCAGGCTCGCTATGTTATCACTTGTCGGTTTCTGGCGACACAGGGGCTATCAGGTTGAGGGCTTGAATTAACATATTGCCTCAATAGCTGTATGGTTTAATATTCAATTTCTAGATCTCTGCAGCAGGAATAGTAGCAGTGCCAGCTTACCGAAATACCGTGCGAATAATTGGCGGGAAATTTAGAAGCCGCAAGGTCAGTTTTCCAGACCTGCTAGGCTTAAGGCCAACGACAGGCCGTATTCGTGAAACCTTGTTCAATTGGCTGCGAAATAGTGTGCCGAATAGTAACTGCCTTGATCTTTTTGCTGGCAGCGGCACTCTTGGTTTTGAAGCGGCCTCGCGAGGCGCCGCCAGCGTAATTTTTATAGAGAGTAATACGCAAGCGGCAAAAGCAATAGGGAAAAACTTGACCTTGCTAGATATTAAAAATTCGTTTTGTTATCAAATAAATGCTCAGCAATATCTAGAAAAAATTCAAGGCACAGAGGTGCAATTCGAGATTGTATTTTTAGATCCTCCATTTACTAAAAGTGGTTTGTATTCTTACTGTAAAATGTTAGAGGAATGTGGCTGCTTAAAAAATGAGAGTAAGATATATTTGGAATCACCGGAGCAACTGAGATGGGAGTTGATTCCAGATTCGTGGAATGAACTGAAATCTAAGAAAGCAGGGCAAGTGTATTTTTATCTATTTGAAAGGAAAGATAATTAATAATGATAAATGGCACTATTAAAGATACTTCTAATAAGAAGTTTAATCCAGCTTGGTGGTTGCGAGACGGACATAGCCAAACTTTATGGAGGCGAGTTTTTAAACCCAAAGTAGTTTCTCAAAGTCGCCAACGCATCGAGCTCGACGATGGAGATTTTATAGATCTCGATTGGTCGGCACAAATAGATCCCAAAAAATCCAACAATAAAACTATCGTGCTCATTCTACATGGCCTTTGTGGATGTTCCCGGTCCGCTTACATAATCTCTCTTCAAACTCTCCTCAATTTACAAGGAATTGCGAGTGTAACAATGAATTTTAGAGGTTGCAGTGGGGACTTTAACCGCCTTGCGACGGCTTACCATTCTGGTATTTCTGAAGATGTCGATGCTGTGTTTTCACAACTATCGTCACAGTATCCTGAACATGGTTTTGTTTTGGTAGGATACTCACTAGGAGCTAATGTAATTCTCAAATATTTAGGTGAGAGCCAAGGGCAGGAAAATATTAAAAAAGCGGTAGCTGTTTCGACACCATTTTCTTTAACTCATTGTTCGCAAGCAATGTTGAATGGTATGAGCAAGCTTTACGGGAAGTATTTTGTTCGCAGACTCGCAATTGATTTCAAAAAGAAGCATGAATATTTTAGGGCCATTGGTAATTCTGCAGAACTGGAGCGAATTGAATCGTTGGGAAGTCTTGCGGGGATCTCAAACATCTGGGAATTCGATGACAAGATAACTGCCCCTTTGCATGGTTTCGTCGATGCAGAAGATTATTATGAGCGCTGTTCTAGTAATAGCTTCTTAAGTAGTATTAAAACAGATACTTTACTGGTTCAAAGTGCGAATGACCCATTAATACCTGTGTCCTCTCTGCCGAGTATAGCCTCACTTCCAGCTAATGTTTCCATGGACCTGAGTTCAAATGGCGGCCATGTTGGTTTTATTTGTGGTTCAGCCGAGAATTGGCTTGAGCACCGAATTCTCCGATTTATTGAGGATTAAACCAGCGAAGAGCCGATAGACGGCTCCGCCGATTGAGCAACTAAGGTCAATTAGCTAGAATGTAGGCAATTCAAAGGGCGCAACTATTATGAAAATCGCAGTATACCCAGGAACTTTTAATCCAATTACCAATGGCCATACAGATTTGGTTGAACGAGCATCTCACTTGTTTGATCGAATTATCGTCGCAGTCGGCACCAATAGGCAAAAGAACAATACCTTAGCGAATGAGCGACGCGTGGAATTGGCCATAGAAGTATTGGCACACGTAGATAATGTCGAAGTAAAGCCTTTTGATACTTTGTTGACTGACTTTGTAAAAAAATGTGATGCTAATATTATTCTGCGGGGTTTGCGCACTGTTGCCGACTTTGAGTATGAATTCCAATTAGTAGGAATGAACCGAGTACTAGCGCCGGATATAGAGACCGTCTTTTTGGCACCTGCTGAGCACTTGTCCTACATTTCTTCAACTTTGGTAAGAGAAATAGCTTCTTACGGCGGTGATATATCCAAGTTTGTACACCCGTCAGTAGCAGTAGCTATGTCTGGAGAATAAAAGGAATCAACTTACAATCACTTGCTATTTCTGACAATTCTTACAGTAAACTGTGCTGCGCTGGCCAAGTCGAATCTCTGTTAACTCTTGTTTGCAGCCCATACACTGTTCCCCGCCACGACCGTAGACTTGCAAAGCTTGTTTAAAATAACCTGGTTCTCCGTCGCTATTAGTAAAATCTTTTAGAGTCGTTCCGCCAACTTGTATCGCAGTAGCTAAAATTTTCTTAATACAATGGGCCAATACTTCATAGCGTAATAAAGAAATTTTCCCTGCCGCACGTTTCGGGCTGATGCCTGCCATGAAAAGCGCTTCATTGGCATAAATGTTTCCTACACCGACGACTATCTTTCCATCCATAATGAATGTTTTTATCGAAGCTTTGCGTGCTCTGCTCTGCCGATAAAGATGGTTGGCATTGAATTCGTTTTCGAGTGGCTCAGGCCCCATATGCTTTATCAGCGGGTGACTTTCGAAGCTGTCATGTTGCCAAAGTATGCAGCCAAACCGGCGAGGGTCTGTGTAACGCAACAGCGACTTGTCGTCGAATAAAATATCTACATGGTCATGTTTAGCTGGCGGGTTTTGTTTTTTAAGTATTCGTAGACTGCCTGACATTCCAAGATGAATAAGCAGGTTACCATTTTCAGATTCAATCAATAGGTATTTTCCGCGCCGCCGAACCGCCAAGATTCGTTGTGTCGGTAATTCTATGCTCAGGGATAAAGGTATTGGCCACCTTAACTGTTTTTGTCGAACTAAGACGCGGGATACTTTTTTCCCTTTTATATGAGGAAGTATCCCACGACGGGTTGTTTCAACTTCAGGAAGCTCAGGCAATAGTTATTCCTTTTTTTATCAGTAAGGATGTTGATTCAGACAATGCTCATGCACGATTCTCCGCGATTAGTGTTCAGCTTACTAGTCGATCTGCGGAATTACTTTATAATCATTGCCTCTCTCACTATTCTTGAAGAAGTTAAATTGTCCTCGATAAAAATTTTAGGCATTGATGCAGGCGGTACTTTTACTGATTTTGTTTTAGTCGAAATTGACGAGGCAATATCACTGCGAATCCATAAGTTGCTTTCAACGCCCTTGGCGCCTGAGCAAGCCATACTTAATGGGATTCGAGACTTGCAACTAGAGCAAGACTTGGTTTCGGGAGATTTAAGCATTATCCATGGCTCCACAGTTGCTACCAATGCGGTACTCGAGGGCAAGCTCGCCAAGACTGCCTTCGTTACCAATAAAGGGTTTGCTGACTTACTTCAGTTAGCGCGACAAACCCGCCCTAATTTGTATCAACTAGAATTTGAACCGATCCCTCCGCCGGTTGATCCGAGTCTCTGTCTCGAGATCGATGGCAGGGTTGCCGCTGATGGTTCAATTCTAAATTCCTTTGATGCTACTGATCTCGACACTTTAGTGAAGCAGATTCAGAAGCTCAAGCCAGCGGCCGTTGCTATTAACTTATTGTTTTCATTTCTCGATGACAGCTTCGAAAAGAAAATTTACCAGGCAATTAAAGCAGCGGAGCCGACTCTCTTCGTGAGCCGGTCTTCGGCAGTTTTACCCGAGTATAAAGAATATGAAAGAGGAATCGCGACCTGGCTAAATGCGTCACTTGGGCCTGTTGTTAGTGGCTATCTTTCAAGATTACAGAGTCAGATTTCCAATTGTTCGCTACAAATTATGCAATCTTCAGGTGAAACAATTGCTGCAAGTACAGCATCTGAGCGCGCGGTAAATTTGCTGCTGTCTGGCCCCGCAGGTGGTCTTGCCGCGGTGCATTATTTGGGAACTCAAATTGGCCGAACAAAGTTGCTAAGTTTTGATATGGGGGGTACTTCGACTGACGTGTCAATATTGGATGGTGAGATAGGCACGACTAACGAAGGGAGAATTGCCAGTTACCCCATCGCAGTTCCTATGGTTGATATGCATACAATCGGCGCGGGCGGAGGCTCAATTGCTTATGTTGACGATGGCGGGATGTTGCAAGTTGGTCCTAAATCTGCAGGTGCTGAGCCAGGGCCTGCTTGTTATGGCCGTGGCGGGGAGCAAGCTACTGTTACCGATGCAAATTTGGTGTTGGGCAGAATTTTGCCTGGAACGGTTTTAGCAGGAGATCTTCAATTAAGTCTAAGTCATGCGAGAAATGTAATATTAAAACTCGCAGAGAGAATTGAACTCTCCATTGAAGAGACTGCTTTGGGAATTGTGCAAATTGTAAATGAGCATATGGGCAGTGTTTTGCGATTGATTTCGGTAAATCGCGGTTACGACCCCAATGAATTCGAACTCATTAGTTTTGGTGGCGCAGGGGGTCTTCATGTTTGTGAGCTAGCCGAAGCAATGCAAATGAATAGAGCCATCGTGCCCATTCATGGAGGCGTGCTATCTGCGTTGGGAATGGTTGTAGCAAAAAAGGGTCGGCAGTTTTCTAGAACAATAAGTACAAAGCTTATAAGTAAGCAACTGACGAAAGCGGATATCGCCACTATAGAAGAGGAGTTTGCAAAGCTAACGAGGTTGGCTGGCGAACAATTATCAGAGGAGGGAATATCTGTGAGTAATCTGTTATTTCAGTTATCAGCTGATCTGCGTTACATAGGTCAGACGTACACCCTTAATGTGGAATGGAAAACTATTGCAAGTGCTATAACTGCATTCCATGCTCTACATGGAAAACGTTACGGCTACGAATTAAATCTTGATACGGAGCTAGTGAATATTCGAGTTCATGCAGAAGCTAGGCGCATTGAGATCAAGCTGCCGCTGCATCAGACTGGAAACGGTTGTAATGATGGAGAGATTGGCGAGGTATATGGTTGTGCAGAAGAAGTATTAATATTGACTAGAAGTGACTTAAAGAAAGGCCAAGAAATACGAGGACCCGCAATAATTAGTGAGTATTCTGCTACTACTTATATTGCACCTTCATGGTCAGTCAGCATCGATGCATTGGGGAATTTATTATTAGAAAAATCTCTCGCTGAGTAATGTCATTACGAATTTTTTAAATAGACTTCTGTTGTTCGACTCCGATTAACTCCAAGCTATCTTCAGCGCACGGTTTAGATTGGAAGGGCATCTAAGAAATTAGCTTCTGGTTATAATCGAAACAGGGTTGCTTACACCCCAAATTAGCAGGTGATATAACGGAGTGGCCGATTTTTCGGGCATTTGTATCTCGGTTTGGCTGATCATAGTAAGGTAGGCGGTGCAAGGGAGGTCGGTCAATGCAGACTGAGCTAGGTGAATGGGGGGAAAGCTGATCAAATGTGAGCCCGATTTTTTTCAGCCTGATATTTCATTTTGGATTACAGCTTAATACTAAGGAGGCTGACCCCAGAGCAAAGTTTGAAACGCATACTAACTAATGGATAATTGCACAATAAATACTAGACCCTCAAATATTAGACGCTTCGGGATAGTGGCTGCCCTGCTATTAGCCGCTAGCAGTGCGTGGGCCCAGGAAAGTGACCCCTCTGACACCGCAGCGCTTGAAAGTAAGGCTGCAGCCCAGGTGCGATCAAGTGTGTTGTATGTCGAAACACCAGTATTGCTTCAGCCCGATGCTGAACCTCGACTAATCCAACCTTTTCAGTCTATTAAACCGGAAGACGATCCAGAATTTGATACTCGAGCGGAGTCAATTGATCAGTACAACATTGCAGTTTTGGAGCTTGAATCTGACAGTGGCGCTTGGGGTATCGGATTAACTGAGCAACTGGGCTCGCTAGCTGACTTGCAGCAACAACAAGGAGATCACCTTGAGGCTATAAATTCCTTCGGCCGCGCTATCCATTTAAGCCGAATCAACTCTGGGCTATACACTGTTGAACAAATTCCACTGCTCGAGGGCCTAATTGGAAGTTACGCGGCGGTGGGAGACTGGGAGAAAACGGATTTGTTTTACAACTATCTGTTTTATGTTCAGCAGAAAGCCTATGGCATAGATGATCCGAGAATGATTTCGGAGTTGGACAGGTTGGGCCGTTGGAATATTCAGGCATTCAATATTGGCTACGGAGACCCACTTGGGCTTCGCCTAAGCGTTGCACAAATGCTGTTTGTCGCTGGGGCGCGCATGGTTCTTAAGTACTTTGGTAAGAATGATGAGCGGTACGTGGGCTTTCTGCGCAGTATTGCCAACTCGGCCTATTTGGTTTCCTTAAACCCAGATCTCGCTGTTGAAGCAAGCCAGTCCCGATACAGAGAAGAGCAAGAAAGACTCCGCTTATCTCTGAATCAGCGGGGGGGGACTCGTCCTCGTGGCTTTATTGCTGGTAAAGACGCGCTCACAGAAATAGTGACTTATTATTCAACTGCCCCGGACAGTATTTATGAATTTGCCGAAGCGGTGATCAACTTGGGGGATTGGTATCTAATGTTCCGCTATCGCCAAGCTGCGGCCATGAATTATCAGGAAGCTTGGGATTTATTGTCACTGCAGGGAAATGGCGCAGAATTAATTCAACAGTTTTTTGGTCAGGTTAGGTCACTACCTACTTTTGCCAGTGAGTCGGATGAATTAGCGGCGAGAAGTGCTGCTTTGAATGATGATGCGCAATTAAATTTTGATTTTGCAGACTTTGCCTTTAGCGTCACCGAAAATGGGGTCGTTCGTGATATTAGACTTCTCAGTGAAGAGACCGAAGCAAATCGAAGCCAACTGTTGCAGGTCCGCCGGGTAGTGAGGGATTCGCTCTTTCGTCCGGTGCTGAAAGACGGCAAAAGAGCAAGATCAGATAACCTGCAGTTTCGTTTCCGGTATTGGTACTAATTTTAGGGACGAAGATGTAGGATCGTGGGTCAGTCTTCTTTGCTGTTAAGCCAAGATTAATAGGCTATGAAGGACATCATGCACCTTTTAAAATTATCACTAATTAGGCGAAGGGGGAAGCTAGCTTAATTCGTATAAACTTAGAAAGAGAGAGCGGATTGTTTCCTGTATAGTCCGACAAAAATATTTTGCTAGATCAGTAATGCTCGTATTTGTCGCAACCAAAAATCTTGTGGCGATCGTGCAGTAAAAGGGGCGAAAGTAAGCCAAAAGCTATAAAAATGCATTATCTTAGCCTATCATGAATTGCATTTTTGGACCGGTACAACGCTATGTTAAAAACGCCAAAAATATTTGTAAGATTGCTGCTAATTGGTAGTTTGAGTGCCGTTTTGCTCGCCTGCCAGTCTTTATCTCAAAGTTCGTCA